>Ga0209585_10000047_pt1 | contig 43378 bp, 30 predicted proteins | sample NGEPerone_FD_185491 | JGI IMG/M metagenome (GOLD analysis project Ga0209585, IMG submission 185491) | Arctic peat soil microbial communities from the Barrow Environmental Observatory site, Barrow, Alaska, USA - NGEE Permafrost154B-one... | ecosystem: Environmental > Terrestrial > Soil >... | reverse complement strand
ATATCATTGTCGGACTTTTACTTCGGTACTCCTCTCGTCTGCGGGTGAGCAAATCAAGATCCGCTCTTCTTGCAATTCGCGATTTAATTGATTCAATTTGCTCCATAGCAGCCTCATAACCAACATTCTCAATTTCGTCAAATTTTTCAAAGTCAAGAAAAGCAAAATTATCAACGATTGGTTTAATTGTAATTCCCAAACTGTCGGGTATTGAATAGCTCGTTTTTCGAACCATCATATTCCATATCTGAAGTTTCAGGTCGTCCTTTTTTGGCTTTTTATTTTTAAACTCGATCGCGCTCCCAATCATTACATCAGGTTTGAAGTCCTGATGCATTACGTCGTATGGAAAGTTATTTATCAGTCCTCCATCGAAAAGTAGAACACTGTCAATTTCGATTGGTTTAAATACGAATGGAACCGTCATTGATGCTCTAACAGCCAAACCAAGGTCTCCGTTGCCGAATACTACTGGTTTATTAAGGTAAATATCGGTCGCTACGCATCTGAACGGGACAAAAAGACGATCGAAGTTGTTTTCAGCAACAGCATTTGCCGGGCTAAAAAGTTCCATGAACGCAAAATCGATTTGACCGGGAGGTATAATATTGGTTGGGAGTGCAAGTTTTATTTTATCCTCATTCCTCGCAAAGTCAAGATCGATGAATGAGGGATTCTCATCGAGTTTCTTAAAATAATAGACATATTCAGGGGGAATAATTCCCTTAAACCAAAGTTTAAAATCTTCCGATTTGAAAAGGGTTTCCATTTCGTCGGGCGAATAGCCGGAGGCATAAAGTCCACCAATAATGGCACCCATGGAAGTTCCTGTAATATAATCAATTGGGATGTTATTCTCCTCGAGTGCTCTGATTACTCCGATGTGAGCGAGACCTTTTGCGCCGCCTCCGCTAAGCACTAATCCTACTTTTTGGGCAAATCCCGAAATCGGTAACATGCAAAGGTACAATATGAAATAGGATATGACCTTTTTCATCCGTAGATAATTTGTTTAATAATTGCCAGATTGAACACCCATAATATCTTCATTCGTGTTTGCGAAATGCCAAATCATGGGCGTTTCATGATTTAAATCTCATTTAATTGATCTTAATGGTCTTCAATTTTGTATTTTAATGATTGAAATCCTTCACCGAGGATCTCACTGGCATCCATAATTGTAATAAAAGCCAGAGGATCAACTTGATTGATATGTTCCTCAAGAATTGCAACTTCTCTTCTGCTTACAACGGTAAATATAATATTTTTCTCTGTATTGGTGTACATGCCGGTACCTTTCAGATAGGTTCCACCGCGCTCAAGATCGTTGATAATTTTATTTCGAATATCTTCGTGCTTATCGGATATGATAATCAATGCTTTATTGTAATTGGCACCTTCCAAGATCAAGTCGACAGCACGGCCTGTAATGTAAATAACGATCATGCTGTAAAGCGGTATTTGCCAATCTTTAAAAGCTGCCAACGCAACCAATACGATGGCTGAATCAACCCATATCAGCATTTGACCGATCGGGATACGCGTATACCTCGTAATCACCATAGCAATAATGTCGCTGCCGCCCGATGTGGCTTTTGCTTTAAATATCAAACCTAGTCCAATGCCTGTTAAAACCCCTCCGAAAATACATGAGAGTAATACATCATTAACCAGGGGAGCATCACCAATTTCACGCATCCAGGTAATACCATCCATGAATATGGACGACGAAACAAATCCATATATGGTTTTAGTTCCAAACCGAGGTCCCAGAAGTTTAATTCCGAAATAGGTTAGTGGTATGTTTACGATTAAGTTAAATATACCAATTGGAAACCCGTCTGGCCAGAGTGTCATCCCTTTGGTCATGTAATAAACTATAATTCCAAGTCCATAGATACCACCAGGTACTATTTTATGCGGCGTAATAAAAAACACAAAACCCACCGCCATAATAAAAGATCCAATGGTAATGAGTCCGTAATCGAGAAACCATCGTTTGGAGAATAGTTTTTCAGTTGTCAGAAATGCCATAAATAGAGGATAATTTTTTCTAAAATTACAAAAAAAAGGGTTCCTTTTTGAGGAACCCTTTTTTTAAGTTGTTGTTCTTAGAATCTTTTTTCTTTGATACGGGCTTTCTTACCTGTCAATTCGCGAAGATAGTACAAACGTGCACGACGTACACGACCCATACGGTTAACTTCGATACCATCGATAAAAGGTGAGAAGAAAGGGAAAATCCTTTCAACACCAATATTACCAGACATTTTGCGAACGGTAAATGTTTTTGTTGTACCGGCACCTTTGATTTGAATTACAGTACCTTTATAGTTCTGAACTCTCTCTTTGACACCTTCAATGATCTTGTAACGGACAGTTACTGTGTCGCCTGCGTGAAATGTAGGTAATTCTTTCGGCTCACCTAAAAACGCGTTTTCTGCAATTTTAATCAGATCCATCATGATTGATATTTACAATATTATTAACGAACGCAATATTCACAGTGTCTATTTGTTTGCTGTCAGAGATTGCGTACGGAACTGGCCGCAAAAGTAGATAAATATTTGATTATCTAAAACGACTTGGAATTATAATTTTAGTTTTTTCCTGATAGCATCGGATAAAGCGGCTTTGTTCACTACAATTGCAGTGGTTTTGTAACGCAGATAAGGCTTCGATGCATAGAAATAACCTTTTAAATCATTGTATTTGCCCCATGAGTTTTTAACCTTGTAGTAGATCGTACCGTTTTGATCCTTGGCTAGCCCGACCAGGTGCATGGCATGATCATCGGTTGTTTCCTGACTATCAAATGCCATTTGCCTTATTTCCTGAGTGATAATTTTTTCTTTTCCTGGTTTGTCAAATTTATAGATTGCCGATTCCTTCTCTTTTTCTGAAAGGCTGTCCCATTTGGCAATTTCCGCACCATCCATATTTGCCGGCGTGTTTTCCGGTATAACAGCAATTCCTTTTTGAGTAGTCGCAAATCCTTTTTCGCTGCTATCGGCAGCCCAAAGGACTGAGTAACCTTTTTCAAGCGAAGAATCAACGATTTCCTGAAGTTCGTCGAGTGGTAAATTGTAAAATTCGCTCCAGAGCCAATTGTCAGGTACTTCAAGCATAAATGGCTGATAAAAAGGGTGATGGGAAAATGAGGTGATCTGGACATAATCATTCCCGTTAATTCCGCAGAAATCGGAGGCAAAAGATTTTGGAGTATAGTTTTTGCCTTTATATTCGAAATTTTGAGGTACAGTTCCCAAATAAGCGTCAATTGTTTCGTTGAGAGCCTCGTCCCATATAGGCGTTATTTTTTTATTTTTGTTTTCAACAACCCCTTCAACCATTTTACGAAGGACATCATCCATTTCGCCATGGACATGCTTTTCTTCGTTATATTTTATTCCGGGATAAGCGCTTTCAGGAACAAGCCCGTAAGTACTGGCAACATACAGATCATCATAAAGCACTCCTCCGGAACCAAAATTGGTGTTTCCCTGCATTCTTACGTATTTAACTGCTTTGTCGCGGTAACACATATTTACAAGAAACATTTCTGACAAATCAACTTCAGGTTTACCCATTCGAAGCATTTCTGATTCGAAAAACGACATTCCTGCAAATGACCAACAGGTACCTGACCTATACTGGTTTTTTACTGAAGTGTGGGGTATTTCTTTAATTGATTGGAATTTATAGCCATCATTGTCTTTATTTCCCGCAAAAGAAAGGCCAAAAAAGAGTAAAAGTGTAAGCGCAAGGAAAAGTCCCTTTTTAGTTGTCTGCATATTAAATTTAAGAGTTGAATTATAACTCCGAAAAGTAGAAAAAGGATTTGAATATCCGCCTCTGATTATCATTTATAATGAATCTAAATTTTATTCATCTTATTGAATCGTCTTGTTTCCGGATTGATACAGATTTTCAACCGGGTGATTAGTCCCTTTGTAAATGATTCTTCCTTTTACGATTGCTGATTTTGCGCCAATTGATCCGATTGTTCCCAGCGAAATATAGTTGAGGGCTGCATTAAGGCTGGCATCAGCTGTATTACCCCAGTCCTGTGTCACATTGTCTTTTATCGCAAAGTCAACCGGTATTCCGTCGAAATAGTCGCTGTATCCCTGTGAATTTACATTTCGGAAACTGATAGGTGCTACAGCGATGTTCAGTTTTGTATCCCCTTCAATATTCATTCCAACGGGCTTCCCATGTGTAGTTGAACCAATAAGTTTCATATTCATATATGGTTTTAGTCCGGATATAACTAACTCACTTGCAGAAGCAGTTGAAGATGTGGTGATCACAATTAGCTTGTCCAATTGAACACTATTGCTTTTCAATCCGATTACACTTTGATATCCCATTCTTGTATGCTTATTATTGTAGTTAAGCGTGTTGTATACTTTGTCTTTATTTGGTTTTCCGGCAAGCATTGCAACAAGCGAATCGGCGCAGTCGAGTGTGCCACCACCGTTATATCGAAGATCGAGAATTAAATCGGTAACACCTTTGCTTGAAAAGTCATCGAATACCGAATTGAGTTCCTGCACAGAACTTCCAAGAAAATCACTAAAGACAAGATATCCAATTTTTTTAGACCCTTTGGTAAAGATATTTGAATACTGTACTGAATTGATTACGATCGCTCCCTGGGTCAATTGAACCGTCGTTTCAGAACCGTCGTTTTTAATAAAGACAAACGAATTGCTCGTGTTGTTAAGTGCTGCATTTACTTCATTATCACTCATCGAACTAATTGTTTTCCCATTCATCGACTTGATTTGCCATCCGCGCTTAACTCCCGCCTTGCCCATTGCACTGTTGTCGTAAACAAACAAAATACGTAGTAGATCGAGATCATCAAAGCCCAACCCGGCACCCCAACCTGTTGTTTCACCGTTCTCGAGTAAGTCCACCATATCGGTATAGGGCATTGTGAAACTCCATCGGTCTTTATTGTATCTCACTTTATTAATGTACTCATCGGGGGTTTTAATGGAGGTCAGATCAACAACAGGCATCGATTCGTACCACAAGTACAAATCGTTAAACGTGTTGGCTGTAAATTGCACAGACGGATCAATTGTTTGAACAATTTCTTGATTTGTATCCTTTTTGCAGCCAAAGACTACGAATGACAAGAAAAGTGAATAATATACTATTCGTTTCATGGGGAGACAATTTTGTTGAATTACAGTAACCCCTAAGGCTTTCAAAGCCTTTAGGGTTTTAAATCCAATTTACTACAACATTCGTGCAAATTAAAATGGGATGAATGTCTTCTATGATTCTTTTTGCGGATAATGAATCCGAACATGATAAATATTGAGCAGTTTTTCAAGGAAAAGCTCTTTCAATAATGTAATGTCTTTGAAAGTCAGTGGTGCATAATCAAGTTGCCCGGCTTCTATTTTATCCTGGAAAATTGTATCAATTAGCTTTTTTAAGCTTTCATTGTCCTTTTTATCAAGACTTCGCGAAGCTGCTTCGATACTGTCGGCCAGCATTACAACGGCAGTTTCTCGTGTTTCAGGTAATGGTCCGGAATATGTAAAAAGACTTTCGTCAGTTTCCAGTCGATTCTTGTTATTTGATTCAATGAAAAAATAGCTTGTTTTAGTAGTACCATGATGCGTTTTGATAAAATCGATGATTTGCGCTGGGATTTTATACTTTTGAGCAAGTTCAACTCCGCGACTTACATGTTCCATAATTATTTTCGCACTTTCTTCAAACGAGAGATTATCGTGCGGATTAATTCCCAATGCCTGATTTTCTGTGAAAAATTGTGGATCAGTAAGTTTTCCAATATCATGGTAAAGGGCACCCGCTCTTACCAGCAGTGGGTTACCTCCAATCTTTAGGATTGCCCCCTCGGCTAGATTGGCAACTTGTAATGAATGCTGGAACGTTCCAGGAGCCTCTTCTGCGAGTTTACGCAATAGTTTCTGATTCGAATAGGATAATTCGATCAGTGTAACGTCAGAGACGAAGCCGAAAGTCTTTTCAATCAGGAAAACAACGAGATAGGTGATCAAAGTTAGGGCCGCATTAATCAGGAACCACTTAATTATTGACCAATCAATATTGGCAAAACTGGCTTCCTGGATCAATGAAATCCCTATATATGTAAAAGCATAAACAAAAAATATTATTAATGAGGTAAGGATCAATTGGTCGCGCCTCTGCAGATTATTCTGACTGATTACAGCAATGCTTCCGGCTGAAATCGTAAGAAGTACGAATTCATAGCCATTTGGGACCATGAAACCAACAATAAGCGCTGTAATTGTATTCACGAAAATTGCAAGGCGGGCATCAAGAAAGGTGCGGATGATCAAAGCAAGTGCAGTGAAGGGGACAATGTATACTGAAATATTGTTGGAAAGGACAATGATCCGGCAAAAAAAGATCATCAGAACCATCATTAGCAGCGTAAAAGTCACGTCGCGTTTTGATCGAAGTAATTTCCTTCGAATATTGTAGATGAACAGGAAAAGCGTAAGTAATAGCATGGTGATTAATACCATTTTACCGATAATAATCAGGTAGTATTTTGAGAAATCACCACGACTTTTTTCATAGGTTGATTTAAGCGACTCGATAATGACATAGATTTGCGGTGAAATCACATCGCCTTGTGAAACAATCCGTTCACCTTCCTGCACAACACCATAAGTGGTTGAAAGGTTTTCAAGAATTTTTTGTTCTTCGCCTTTTGTTTTATCGGGATCAAATGATAGGTTAACTGCCAGATAATCTTCCGGATGGAGCTTTTCTATGATTTTATTAAAGTCCGAATCACTTTTTTTTAGCAGATCAAGTTTGGCATTTGCTTCTGAATAGGCAGTTTTCAACGAGTAGAGTTGACTTGTCGGAACTTTTTCAGCCAGGTTATTCTTAACAATCAGCAATTCACTTTTTCCAGTCAGGGGGGCATAATTGCTTGATGACTGTTCAAGGATCCCTGAATTATAGATTTTTTCAAATATGGTAATTACTTTGTCTTTAACAATCCTTGAGTAAAGTATTTTGGTATTCTCTTTGAGTGTGATTGCATCAATAGAAGTTGATAGATTTGCAATTTGCTGTTTACCAACTGAATCATGGAACAGAAAATAAGGTGTTAATGATTTAAGCAAAGAATCGCGTTCTATACTAATTGTTTCATCCGATTTCTCGATAGCAAAGTTGTAAGGGGCAATTAGTGTGGCGTGCATCCAAGGCCGCCCTTTTTGAAATTCATATGGAAATCTTCCCTCCTGAGGCAGAGCGAAATAAAGGATTACCGCGGTGATTATAAATAATATAGTTAAGTAAATCGTATGCCAGCTTGCTGATTCAAACCAATTTTTCTTTTCCAGATTCATAATTTTCTCTTATATCAGGTTCAAAGTCGAATCTAATTAATTCGTATATTTGGAATTAATCAAAAGTAGTAATTTTTTAATGAGATACGGAATCTCCAACCTCAGTATTGTTCCTGTGCGATCAGAACCGCGCGAAAAGAGCGAAATGTGCACTCAAATACTTTTTGGCGAGCACTATACGATAAATGAAGAGAATGCAAAATGGTGCCAGGTAAAGCTTGCTTTCGATGGTTATGAAGGGTGGATTGACCGTAAGATGGTCAATGAAATAGACGAACAGGATTTTTTGGAATTGGCATTGATCCCCCGGATTGTGACGACAGATGTGTTTAATATCGTCCAACCAACAGGTGGTTATAGTAATTTTCTGATCGTGGCAGGCAGTTCATTGCCTCATTTCGATCAGTCGACTCATACTTTTAAGATAGGTAAAGTCGCTTATAGCATACAGGGAAACAGTATCGCCGCTACACAGCATGGAGTACGCGTCGTGATCATTGAGAATGCACTTAAATATTTTAATGCACCTTATCTCTGGGGTGGACGGTCACCTTTCGGAATTGATTGCGCTGGGTTTTCCCAGATATTGTATAAAATGGCAGGGCTGACAATTCCACGTGATGCCGTTCAACAAGCCATGTTGGGTGAAAATCTCACATTTGTTGAGGAAGCTTTGCCTGGTGATCTGGCATTTTTCGATAACGAGGAGGGTGCCATTATTCATGTCGGTGTTATTTGGGAAAAGAATAAAATTATTCATTCATCCGGCAAAGTCCGGATCGATAATGTAGATCATTTTGGAATATTCAATATTGATACAGGGCGATATACTCATCAGATGAGGTTGATGCGGCGGCTCATCATCGACTGATAAGTAAGAACCGGAAATTTAAGTGGCTGTTTTTAAATGTATGTTTAATCACTAACTACCAAAAACGATGGGACATCTTGAAATAATTGGTTACCTTATGGCCATTATTATTGTGGTCTATATTGTTGTTCGAAACTCAAGAAAGCAAAAAGAGTAATATCTGATTGATAGACAGATCTGTTAGTTTAATATACCTCGGTTCAAAACACTCTGTTCAACTTTGAATTGCTTATAGTTTTGATTATCTTGTTAAAAATATTTGGAAATATGAATACTCAGGAACTTAAATACTGTTATAAATATCCGCGTTTGGCAATAACTGTTGATGCTATTCTCGTGGCTGAGAATTTTAGTCAAACGATGATTTTGTTAATTCAACGAAAGCATGGACCCTTCGAAGGTGTATGGGCGCTTCCTGGTGGATTTGTGGAGATGGAAGAAACTTTAAAGTATGCATGCCAGCGTGAACTTTATGAAGAGACCGGGATAAAAGACGTTGATCTTAAACAGTTTTATACGTTCGATGCAGTCAATCGTGATCCGCGTCAGCGAACAATCTCGACTGTTTTTTACGGAAGAGTTCAGGAAACCCTCGATGTTAAAGGTGGTGACGATGCAGCTAAAGCCGACTGGTTTCCAATTATTTCATTACCTCCGATGGCTTTCGATCATGCCGAAATTATCCATAAATTTATTAAGGAGAAGTTATAATCAGGTTGTTGCATTTTATCAGTTACCGGATGCAAGAGCGCAGATTACTAATGGTTTCAGGTCCTTCGCTAAAAAGCAGATCCAAAATACTTAAGTTAGGCACAAATCCCCATTTCTCATTAAAAACCTGTGTATATGGAGTGGGAAAGAAATGTGGATCGGCTTCTTGATTTTGATGTTTTGGGTGAATCGTGTACCTAAAATCATCTGTTGTTTCCGGTGCTTGCCCCTTCGGGTAATAATCCAAAGTTGGTTTTATAGTTACATCGAGATTAATTGCCTTTAAAACAGTGTTTTGTATTTCAAGGTTAAAATCGAATAAGTATTTCCATTTTTTTTCGTGAAAGAACGGTGACAGATCATCGGCATAATATTCGAAAAAGGGCGAACTATTGTAGGCCGACGAAATCCCACGCCAGTGCATGAGCTGCCAGGGTTGTTCATATGAGAGTTTAAGATCCTTGATTGGTCCTTTTGCCCGGGGTCCATCCGCAACAGGTATCGATAATTGTAAAGGACCGTTGGCTGCAAGGATGACCGTGCGATTCCGGTAAGTTTGCTTCAGGTAACTCTCACAATATTCGATATATATCTGCGGATAGCGAATTAGTTTTGTAAAATACTGTATCGGGGCGAGATAAGCACTGCTTAATAAAACTTCTGTCTTTTGATTCTCCATCAATCGTCGAAAAATTTGTGTCCTGGTTCTCCTTCAATAGTCATCCCGTCATCCGAGATTAAATCTCCTGCTTCTTTTCGTTTACCATCATCAACCGTCTCATCTTCAAGTTTTTTTATTTTATTGAGGAGTCTTCGGATTTTATTTTGCAGCCTTTGTTTATCAATGAATGCAAAAACCGCAGTTAAAATTACTCCGATCATGATTGAAATCACTAAAATCAGCGCAAGCGGTACATCTTCATATTTCAGCCAAAGGAATTTAACTTCAACTTTAACCGAATTTTGCAATGCAAAAATGGTCATGGCCACACCAAGTATAATTCCTGTCAGTAATCCTCTTTGCATAGCTATAGATTTTTAATTACTTGATATTTCTGTGGATTTTCCTTTTCCGGGGTTTAGCTTTATTCTGCCTATTTCAGCTGTATTAATCTCAACTTTTTCATCATCAGGAGCATTGTAGTCCGTTCTGAAGAAGATATTGTATGCAGCACCCAATGGCACAATCACTTTTGCTGATTCCAGCGGTGGCATTACAATTTCGCGAATGTCGCAGTAGACCGAATCTTTCCAAAGCCAATCGGTTACCATATTTATGTAAAGAGTATCTTTTGATTCGTTTATCAGCCTCATTTTCCGGAATGACTGCGGAGAAGGCTCGGGATAAATACTTACTCCTGTAAATGCTTCGCCAACTGCCGAAGCAAACAATACACCGACTTCCGCAAAAATAACTCCTGTACGGTACTTGCGCATTTCCTTTTGTCTTTCAATACTTTCCTGATCTGTGATGTAAGCCGATGTAACGCACGATGAAAGTATTGTAAGTGAGACAAATAATGATATTGATCTGCTAGTAATCTTCATGGCGGATTTTTTTTCAAAACGGATTGATAAAATAAAAGCCGACATAAACTATGCCGACTTTTACTTCAAACGGGATTAGTTTTATTTAATACCCATAAAAAATCGGTTCCACCGGATTTTTGAAAGGAAGCTTTTGTTTTTGTCGAGTGAAAGCCACACAAACGATGCTTTTCCGACAACATGATCTTCCGGTACAAAACCCCAATACCTCGAGTCTGCCGAATTATAACGGTTGTCGCCCATCATCCAGTAATAGTCCATCTTAAATGTGTAAGTTGAGGCGGGAGTCCCATTAATATAGATAGTACCGTCCTTAACCTGAAGATCATTCTCTTCGTAGACATTGATGATTCTTTTATAAAGCGGAAGATTTTCGAGCGACAAGTTAATTGTTACCCCTTTTTTGGGAATCCAGATCGATCCGAAGTTATCAAGATTCCAGGTATACTTGGGGTCGCTTGGGAAGATGGCAGGATCGCTGTTATCAGCAGGCCAGGTAACTCTTTCCTTTGACTGAATAAATTTTAGACCATCCATCTGTTGCGCCTGGGCAGTAGTAAGCGACATAATATACCTTGAATCGGAACCTTCAACTTCAGACTGCGTAATATCGAGTTTTTCCAATGTTGCTGCATTTATAGCTGTCCCATTCGTATTGACAAGGTATTTATACTGAATGCCGGGTATTTCTTTTTGGGGTTTCCCGTTTACATAGACCTGACCTTTCACAATTTTCAATGAATCACCGGCTATAGCGACGCAACGTTTGATGTAGTTTTCGCGTTTATCAACCGGACGGTAGATAATATCACCAAAAACTCTTTTGTCACCCCAAATTTTATCACGACCATATGAACGAACCAATTCGTAATAACTTCTTTCCTGCATATTTACCGCAACGGTATCGCCTTCAGGGAAATTAAACACAACAACATCGTCATTTTTAACCTTTCCGAAACCTGCAATCCTTCGGTAAGGATTATGGATGATTGTTGAGAATGATTTCATTGTTGTTGACAATGGCATGGTATGATGGACAAATGGAAACGAAATAGGTGTATTCGGCATTTTTGGTCCGTAAGCTGTTTTACTGACAAACAGGTAATCACCTACCATCATCGATTTCTCCATCGAAGAGGTGGGAATCGTATAAGCCTCAATAAAGAACAACCTGATAAAAGTGGCTGCTATAACAGCGAAAATAATGGCATCAACCCATTCAACGACCTTTGTTTGTTTACCATCTACCGGGTTTTTCTTTTTCCAGAAGGACCAATGAACTTTCTCCGTTACGTAGATATCGTAAATTACGACGAGTCCGATCAACCACCAGTAATTGTTTAGCCAAATTACCCAAAGCAGGTAAAGTCCACCTACAAGGCCAAATTTAAACCATTTATTGTCCAATAACTTATTCATTCTGATTGTATTTGATTTTTTTTATTAAAATTTCAAAAGGTCTTGCATCGATAATATCCCTTTGCGTCCCTTGCAGAATTCAGCTGCCAGAACGGCTCCGAAAGCAAATCCCTTCCTGCTGTATGCGCTGTGGGTAATTTCAATGAAATCAACATCGGAGTCGTATTTAATCGTATGGATACCAGGAACAACTCCTTCGCGAACAGGTCTGATATATAATTCGTTATCTGATTGAGGAATATCGATGGTCCAATTGTTCTTTGTTTCGTTGATGGCGATAATGTCATCAGCCAGGGAAATTGCAGTTCCGCTTGGAGCATCCAATTTCTGCGTATGGTGAACCTCGACCATCGAAACATCGTACTGAGGGAAATCTTTCATGATCCGGGCAAGATACTTGTTCATCTCGAAGAAGATGTTGACGCCGAGACTAAAATTAGAGGCATAGAAAAAGCAGCCGTTTTTGTCTAAACATTTCTTATCCACTTCAGCTTTCCTGTTGAGCCAGCCCGTGGTGCCACTGACAACCGGTACGCCTGCATCGAAACATTGCTGGTAGTTATTGATCGCTGTTGCAGGTGAGGTGAATTCGATGGCGACATCTGCCTTGGCGAGGTTTTCGTTTGTAAGTTCCTCCGGATTGTTGACATCAATTTTTAAAACGACGGAGTGTCCACGGGATAGAGCAATTTGTTCGATTTCTTTTCCCATTTTCCCGTAACCAATCAACGCAATCTTCATATCTCTTTTTTCTTTATTTGTATCTGTTTTTTCAAAAGAATTACAAAGATAGGATTATTGATTGAAATCATCCGATTAATTGTTGACGACAAACTGATGGATCCGGCAAGCGTTGCCACTACTTTTCGGATTTTTATCGGTGGCTATTCTTAGCATCAGCATGTGTTTGCCTTCCGGAAGTTCATCATCAAGCATGATGAGCCACGGCAGATGCAACTGGTTGCTCCATTGTGTAAACTGATCAACTGTTTTAAAGTCTGCACCGTCAAGGCTGTATTCAACCATTCCTGCATCAGGACCCGAGGTAACAAACATGCCAATCGCTTTTCCCGTAAATCTCAGTATTAATGAAGATCCAGGTTTTGTAGCCTCCAAAATAGGAACATTCACAAATCCCAGACGGGTCAACGCTTTATCTAACGGTTTCCAGTCTTTTATTAATTTCCACTCTTTCGTCAATCTTGCGTTGGCAAGTGGTTCAAAATGACCCTTGATATAGGAACAGGAATCCAAGGTTTTGTCAGGTAGTAATTTAGGTGTGATTGCAGCAGCAGGATTCTTCCATGATGTTTCGAAGAAATGCTGAATTGTTTTCAAATAAAGTGCTTGTCCGAAAGGCGAAGGATGCAGATTTTTGAAATCATCCCGCCAGGTGAACTCTCCGTTTAGGATTCTGTCATTGACCTCTTTGGCAAAGTTGATGGATGGGATGTTATAATATTCGGCAACCTTTTCGTGCTGCAGAATGACTTCAGGAGTTTTGCCGTTGTTGTAATCGGACATCTTATCCTGATCAACAAAGTGAAGCATCACGATATCAATATCCGGATTTGACTTAATTGCCTGGTAAATGATTCCTTCCATTCCCCTAAGCATTCGTTCGGGCTTGAAGCCATTTGTCGCATCATTAACCGCTGCCTCCTCGAAGAGCAGATCAACGGGTCCTTTTGACAAAATATCGCGCGTAAACCGCATAGCACCGGGCGTTGAACCTGTTGATGGAATTCCCGCGTTGATAAATTCAAATTCAGTTGAAGGGAACCGTTGCTTCAGGTAATCGCAGACCATATCCCTCCAGCCTGTCATGTAGGTGATTGATCCTCCAAGAAATGCAACTCTCCCTTTTTTCTCTTTTTCGAATTTAATCCGGCAATTATCCATATTTCCGCGAAAATTAATGGCCATTTTCGATTCATATGGCTGTTGTTCGTCGAGCAATCCGGGAGCCGTATTCGTTAATATAAAACGGACAATGGGTGAGGGGTCTTTGAGACTATGCGGATGATGGCCAATTCCTTCTTTTAGAATGATTTTGATATCACCACCTGCTTCTTTATAGGTTTTCTCGAGCTCATATGAGTTTTCATCAACTGGAACAGCCTCATCAGTTGCACCGCAGACATGCAATACCGGAACTTTTGCTTCTGCTAATTTACGAGCATTGTAGATGGGCATTCCCTTGAAGTCTTTAACCGTCTCTTCAGTAAGATTATAAAGTTCAAGGTATTGTTTCCAATCAGGGGCGGAGCCGATTCCTTTGCCATAACCGCCCGGCCAGCTCTTCAGATCGCAAACAGGAGCATCTGCATAAATACATGCAACCTTCTCTACATTTTCAGAACCCCAATTGTAAATATAAAGACCACCACGGCTCATTCCTTCCAAAACAGTTTTCGGATTGAGCTGATATTCTTTGATCAGGTAATCGTAAAAACGGCTCCATAACGCCACTGCTTCCGGATTAGCACACAGATCGGCAGCATCGACATAGACCACATGAAACCCTTTTTCGAGTAAAGCTATCTCGGTTTGAGGTTCATGTCCCCAGAAACGGGCTCTCCAGATCCAATGCCTTCCCGGTTCCGCCTCTTTCGGGAAAACAACCTTCGCATCACGCCCTTCGAACTTAAAATCGAGACATTTAAAACCATGATAATCGGTTTCCTGTGCCTTACCCTGAAACGATAATCCGATGAAAAAGGCCATCAGCAGTATCGTTCTTGTTAGTTGGTTCGTAACGTTTGACATGTGCTAAAATTGTTTGATTTTTTATTTAAAAAGTTTATCCAACCCCAATTTTTTAACGGCATCCTGAATCGTGGAACCTGCCTTCTTCTTAAATTCTGTCTCAACCAAAGTCTTTGCTTCCGAAAGATCAACCTTCACATCAGGTTTGTCGAATGTGCCGCCAATATTAACTCCGATTGGGTACTTTGCGATGTTCTCAGCTCCCGGAACGAAACCAATGTATTTGGTAACTTCTTCGCTGACATCTTCTTTATTTACTTTAAAATCAATCCGGTAGTCAAGGTTTTTAGAGACAGACTGTTTTCCTGCAACTGTCACTTCCTGACCTGCAACCTTTGTATTGAAAGGTGAAATCTCTAGTCCTCCGTCGACGACTTTAAAATTGGTGGTGAAATCGTTCACCTTCACTTGCTTGAACAGATCTTTCCTGAAGTACTTCCCGATCTCGTTAAACATAGCAGCTTCAATCAATTCAAGATTTTTGGTAGATAACAATCCCCCTCCATTTAGTGTTGAGAAGATCGGAGCGTAATCGTTTCCAAGTTTCCCTTTAAGGGTGATTCCTGTACTGAATGCACCGGTGCTTTCTTGTGCAATCGGAAGAAAATGGCGGATTGTGCTCAGAGACTGATAAGCTGTTGGCAGATCGAAATCTTTGATATCCATCTTGAAATCAAAATCAGGGGTCACATTTTTAGGTGTGTTATAGGCTCCCGATACCAGCACTTTACCGCTCAGCATATTCATATTCAATCCGTCAAGAAGCACCTTGCGTTCCTTGATTACTACTTTACCCGTTATTCCGGTAATTGACATCTTATCGTAAAGGGCTTTATTAACAGAGGCATCTACCGTAAAATTGATATTTTCGGGAACTTCAAAAGGTTTACCGGCGGCAACTGTATCTTTTGAAGTGGCGGTTGGCATTAATTGATTGATGTTTAAATATTTTGAATTCAATGACATGTTCCCGTTCAACACCCCTTTCTTCAGGATGTAGGCCCAGTAATTTGTAAGGCTGCCACTTGCTGCAAAATCGCTTTCTCCCATATTTCCCGTAAGGTTATTCAATGTAATCGCTTTCGGATTCAAACGGATATCGGCCGATTTGATTTCAATTTTCTGAGGCAGGTCCTTCGATGCGAACATAAAGTCCTTCAGTGAAATCGTTCCTTCTGTTCTGAAATTCTCGTACTGCTCTTTCTCGATCGATGAGTATTGACCGCCGAAATCGACAAAGGCATCCATTACACCTTTTAAATCAATTGAATCCATCGGTATCGCCTGTTTCAGCGATGCAAAATCAATTTTTCCTTTCAGGTTTCCTTTCAATAATGGATCGCTTACGGGTGTGGCAACGTGTAAATTCGCTGTGAGCGGATTACCTGCAATGGAAGCTTCAAATTTTTCGATATCAATCTTTGTAAGATCCAGATTACCCTGTGGTTTGGCAATGCTGGCGGTTACTTCAATCTTCTCAATCTCTTTTGGAAGGTTCGGATATTTGAGTCTGCCGCCTGCAATCTTCAGATCAACTCCAAAAGCGGGATAGATCGAATCGGAATAAAGCCCTTTGACAAATCCGCTGAAGGCGATATCACCTTTTGTTTCGACACCTTTCAGGTTTTTCTGATATTGATCTGGAATGAATCCCAGCAAATCGCCAAAGGATGAAGTGGGTGATTTAAAGGTTAAATCGAAATTGTAATCTTTCTCGCCAAGGATGAATGTTCCTTGCGCTTCGAGCGGTAATTTATTGACTAATAATTCATTTTTAAGGAACGTGAACGACATTTTATCGAAATCGGCTTGCAAACCGCCTTTTAGTTCCGCTTTTAAGTTGGAGACAAAGCGTGAACTGCCATATTCGAAACTGATGCTGTCGGCTTTGCCCGAAATATCGAGCTTGCTGTTACTTCCTTTCAAGGCTCCCGTAATATCGAAATTGCCATTGCGCAAGGCAAAAAGCATCGGGCTTACTTCGTCGTTGAACGCAAAGGATGCATCACGAATTTCGATCTTTTCAAGGTCGATTTCGGTACTTTTTTTATCCGGTTCCACCTTTTGACCGGCAGTTTCCTTTGCAATATCCCAGTTTGCTTTTCCTGTTTTGTTCACAATCAGGTTGATGACAGGGTGATCGAGTTTGATAGAGGAGATGCTGATCCCATCACTTTTCCATAAACTGGAAAGGTTCACGGAGGTTGAAAGTGCATCAACGCTTAAAAGTCTTACATTTTCGAATTCGTTGGTTCCTGTTACGGAGAGGTTCTTTAATTGAACATCCAGTTGTGGGAAACTGCGGAAAAGGGATAAATCCACTTCTGAAAAATCGACTTTTGCGTTAACTGCCTCATTCGCCATCACCTTCGCTTTTTGAAATATCGTCCCTTTAAAAACGAAAGGTATTGCTATCATTATAATGATCAGCAGTCCGATAATTGTTCCTGCTATAAGTAATCCTTTTTTCATATCGAATTGAATATTAATATAGAAACATTTGCAAATAGAAAGCTAATAATTTTGAACCCGCTTCGGGGTTCCTAAATAAATGCTCGTTCTACCCCCGGTTTACACCGGGGGTTATTCAGATTTAAGTCCTTCGGACTTTTTTAAAACCCTGAATGGTTTTAATTTTAATAACCGTGGGTGGCATCCTACGGAAGAGGCGCGAAACTAAGCCACAACACTGAAGTGTTGAACCATTATTTCAGCAATTGAAGCCTTAGCATATTTAATGCCGCCTGGCTTGACCGAACGATGTTCCTTTCGCGGTGATCGCCAAAGTTAAAAACTTTCGAAACAACGAATTCGGCACCTGCGACAGCGATCCACACAGTTCCAACGGGTTTATCGGGCGTTCCACCATCGGGTCCAGCAATTCCAGATGTGGCAATAGCAAAGTCAGTGCTCATCAATTGGCGTGCACCAGTGGCCATTGCTTCCACAACCTCCTGACTCACGGCTCCTTTTGAAGCAATGATTCCCGAATCAACTCCAAGTATTTTTGTCTTCAAATCGTTGGAATAGGTCACGACGCCACCCTTAAAGTATGCTGAACTTCCGGGATTCAATGTGAAGAAATGGGCGATGTTTCCGCCTGTACAACTTTCGGCAGTTGACACTGTCAGTCCTTTCCCACTTAGCATCTTTCCAATATTCCCGGCCATCGAATCTTCCTCGTAACCAAAGATGTTGTCGGGTATGATTTTCACGAGGTCGCTGATTCGCTCTTCCAATAATTGTGTTAGATAAACCTGATTTTCGCCACGTGCAGAAAGTCGTAATCTCATACTTTGAGGACTGGGCAGGTAAGCGAGCGTAATACAATCGGGTAAATTGTCTTCCCAGTCTGCTATGCGTTCAGCAAGTATCGATTCGGGCAATCCCTGCGTTAATACGGTGCGGTGAATGATCGTTTTTGTATTGAATAGCTTTTTAATGCGTGGCAATATCTCGTTTTCCATCAGGTATTTCATCTCGAATGGGACGCCTGGCATAAATACGAAGATTGTTCCTTCGTGATGAAACAAGAGTCCGGGGGCGGTTCCCAGTTTATTCATCAGAACTGTTGCTGTTTCTGGGACAAGTGCCTGTTCGCGGTTTAATGCGTTGATAACGATGCCACGCGGAGAAAGCAATTCAATAATATGTTCCAATACGCCATTGTCTTCAACTAACCGGGTCCCGAAAAAGGTGCACAATGCGGCTTTTGTCCGGTCATCTTTAGTCGGACCGAGGCCGCCGGTAACCAATACGATCGAAGCTTTTTTGCCTGATTCGTTTAATGTTGCAATGATATGTGTGGGTTGATCGGAGATGCTTGTAATTTCACGGACATTAATTCCTTCGTCGTTCAATTTTTTGGCCATCCAGGCCGAATTGGTGTCGATGATCTGGCCTATCAGGATCTCGTCGCCAATTGTAATCAAATCTGCTTCCATTATAATCGTTTAAGATCAATGATGTATTTTTCGAGCCTGTTCATCCCTTCTTCGAGATTTTCAATTGAATTCGCATATGAAAATCTCAGATACCCTTCACCATTCGGACCAAAATCGATCCCCGGAGTAACGCCGATGTGCGCTTTCTCGAGTATATCGAACGCCAGTTTATAGGAGTCGTTCGAAAGATGACGCGCATTTACAAAAACGTAAAACGCCCCGGTTGGTTCAACAGGAATCTGAAATCCGAGCTCTTTTAATCTTTTGACGAGAAAAACCCTTCTTTCGTTGTATGTAGTTACCATTTTTTCGACATCGCTATCACAATTTTCAAGTGCGACAATCCCGGCTCGTTGTGCTACGGAACTGGCACAAATAAAAAGGTTTTGCTGCAGCTTCTGCATCGGCCGGATGTACTCTTTAGGCGCAATCAGGTACCCTAACCGCAGTCCTGTCATTGCATATAGTTTCGAGAAACCGTTTAAAACGAATGCTTTATCGGTAAATTCGAGGATGGAATGTGCATGATCGTTATAAACGAGTCCATGATATATTTCGTCGGATATGATTGTGATTGGCAACTTTGCAAGACGCTCCATCACCTCACGATCGACCAAGTTACCTGTCGGATTCATCGGTGAATTGATCATGATCGCTTTTGTCCGGGGCGTGATCAGCGATGCAACTTCGGTAATGTCGAACTGAAAGCCATTTCCGGCAAACACTGGAATCCGTATTATTTTCCCTCCCAGAAACTTAATGAAATTGGGATAGCAGGCATAGCTTGGATCGGAAAGAATTACTTCTTCACCGCGCTCGATTAGCGCTGTCAGCACCAGTAAAATGGCTGGCGACGACCCGGAGGTGACAATGACCTGGTCGGGATCGACATCGACGCCGTAGTTTTTTTTGTAGTTCCTGCAAATCGCCATCCGTAATTCCGGATCTCCGAGGCTATGTGTATAATGTGTGTGTCCTTCGTTGACTGCCTGGCAGGTGGCCTCTTTTACGCAGGCGGGTACATCAAAATCGGGCTCTCCAACTTCCATGTGGATGATATTGATTCCCCGTTTTTCCATTTCGTGCGCTTTTTCGAGCACTTCCATTACGATAAAAGGGGTAATTTCTTCAAGAATACGTGTTGACATATTTGTTTCGACGCTTAAATATTCACCGTAAAAGTAAGGAAGTTTTGCTTAACAGTGAATATTATTGGGAGGAATCGCTGTCTGGAGCTATCCTTTTCATCGGCAGCTTTACTAGTTTAAAATATCGAGAAGATGTTTAGGTTATATCTGTGAAAGAGTCCGGGTGACTATTCATGTTTTAAAGACTCACCCGGTCACTATTCTGAAAATTGATTTTTGTATTTTTATATCTTTGAGCACTTCATCAGAATTATATGTGATTGGTGATTGTAAATATAGAATTACAGAATCAATTGATTATATGAAATATATGCGATATTCCAAAGAATTCATTGGTGAAACGCTAGGTACTTTTTTACTCGTATTATTCGGATGCGGATCGGTAGCGGTATCGGTGTTGTTCAGTGCATACAATGGCATCCTGCAGATCGCAATGGTCTGGGGAATTGGGGTTACACTTGCTATTTATCTCACCCGCCATCTGTCGTGTGCGCATCTTAATCCGGCTGTAAGTCTTGCAATGGTTGTAGGCGGGCGTATGTCTGCCCGAAAATTGCCTGTGTATCTGATTGCACAATTCGTCGGTGCAATGCTTGCCGGAATAACTATTTACCTGTTGTTTTCACCATCAATTTCGGCTTATGAAAGTACGCATAGTATCATTCGGGGTATGCCGGAATCGGTTCAAACTGCGAAAATGTTCGGCGAATATTATTCCACTCCAGGAAGTGCGGCTGTCGTTTCATTGCCACTTGCGATTGGAGCGGAAGCTTTTGGCACATTTCTGTTGCTGCTGATGATTTTTGCGCTCACAGAAGGTTGCAATGTGGGTCGCCCCCACGATGCGCTGGCTCCAATGTTCATCGGACTCACGGTAAGTTCTGTTATTTGCCTGATTGCCCCTTTGACACAGGCAGGACTGAATCCGGCGCGCGATTTTGGTCCGCGAATGGTTGCCTGGGTAACAGGATGGGGAGATGCTGCTTTTCCTGATCATGTTGGCGGTTTTTTCTTTGTATACATATTAGCGCCAATCGTGGGAGGAATACTTGCGTCACTGTTTTTTGTGCGTGTGCTCGAACCCGCTATGAAACGTTCATCCGTTCAATGCAATTGTGCCAAACCTAGAATTATTAAAAAAGTTAAGAAGTAAGATCAGAACCAACGCTTTCCAATTAATAACATTATTTTTGGTTTCCAAAATCAACAATTAATCATCCTGATGAAGCACCTTATTGATCTCGAAAACTGGGAACGGAAAGATCATTTCGAATTCTTTTCCAAATTCAGTGACCCCTTCTGGGGAATTACCTACAATGTTGATTGCACGATTGCTTACCAACGGGCGAAAGCTGAAAATAACTCCTTTTACCTTTATTATCTTTATCAATCACTCCGTGCGGTTAACCAGGTAGATGCTTTTAAGTTGCGCATCGAAGATGATAAGCCGCTCCGGTACGACCGGATTGATGCCTCCGCAACTGTCGACCGGACGGATGGTTCTTTTGGCTTCTCATTGATGATTTTTAAAGACGATTTCGAGGAATTCCAGCAGCTTGCCAGGGTTGAAATTGCCAGGGTAAGAGCTGGCAAAGGATTGGAAACAGGGGTGGCAGGCCCAAACGTGATCCACTATTCGGCTGTTCCCTGGATCAGTTTTACTTCGCTGAGTCATGCCAGTAATTCGGCATTTAAGGACTGTGTTCCGAAAATTTCCTTTGGTAAGACGTTCCGACAGGGAAGCCAGCTGATGATGCCTGTTGCGATTCATGCGCATCATGCTTTGGTTGATGGTTTTCAGACAGGACAGTTTACAGAACTCTTTCAGAAATATTTAAATATTTAACGCTTAAATATTAGGATTATGTACTCTGTTAGTTTACTTTTAACCACTAACTGATAATACTTGTGAGTCATTGTTTTTGAGGCTTTTATGATTTTTTAACTAAACAATCAGGTAGAAAATTAGTCATTAGAATATTCCGTTTCCGGTTTTTATAAGATACCGGAATTTTAGCGTGATAAATTTTATAGTTATGCATAGTTATGTAAATGACCGGACAGACGTTAATTTGGTTGAAAAGGAGGAATTGCCGATTGAGAAACCACGCTATGAGCGTGAAATGCAAATCAACAGTGAAGACAATCCGGCTGAGGCCGAAAATCAATTTCATATCCAAATTGAGAATAGTGCTGATGCTATTGTGCTCATTGATTCGAAGGGAATTGTAAAATATCAAAGTCCGGCGTATGCCAAAATGATGGGGCACAGTGATTATCAACGAATCGGAAGGGAATGCATTGATTTTGTACATCCCGATGACTTTGCCACTTTTAAACTTGCATTTGATAAGATATTGAATGACCCTGGCTTGCCCGTCAAATTTATATTGCGAAACCAGCATAAAAATGGTACATGGCTCAATCTGGATTGTGTCGCAAATAATTTACTTTTTGAGTCTGGTATACAAAGCATTGTTGTAAATATTAACGATTCAACCGATCGTTGGTACGCACAGGAGGCTTTACGCGAGAGCGAGGAATTATATGCTGATCTTGTTTTAAATCAGATTGCAGGTGTTTATCGCATCAAGGTAAAAAAGCAAAATCCTGGTCAGCCGATCCGGAATGATGTAACGTTTGAATTTGTTAGCGACCGTTTTTGTGATATCATTGGAATTAAGAATTCTGAAATAGATCAGGTACCCGGCTCGATTGTTTTTGATTCGATTCATCCTGACGATCGCCAGGATTTTGTCATTGCGAATGAAGAGGCTAACCGGAATTTTACCCCATTTACCTGGGAAGGAAGGATCATTCATCACAATTCCATCAAATGGGTGAGGTTTGATTCCAATCCCAGGAAACTTGATGACGAAAGTATCCGATGGACAGGTGTTGTGATTGATATTACCAGGCAAAAATTGGGAGAGGAGCTGCTTAAAAAAAACAGCGACAGGTTAATGAAGTTAAATGATTGCCTTTCGTCGCTGGGAGCAGATTCTGATGTTAATATCAATCGGATTACTGCATTATGCGGAACGCTTTTGTCGGCTACGTATGCCCACTATAACCGGTTCGAAAACGGTTGTTTATTTACGATCGGAAAATGGAAGTTACCGGAAGGATACCAGGAGCGGACATCACCGGACGGCTATCTTTGTTACGATGTGATCCGGAAAAATAGCGAGAATGCTATAATAATCTCCAATCTTCCTGTGACCCAATATGCCAATACTGATCCAAATGTTCTTGCTTATGCGCTTCAAACTTATTGTGGACAGGTGGTAAGGAGTGAGGGAACACCAGTTGGCGCACTTTGCGTTATTTATAATCATGATTTTGAGATAAGTGCCGAAGATCAGAAAATTATCGGGATTATTGCTTCAGCAATCGGAAACGAAGATAACCGTAAGCATTATAACGAGGTGCTTAAAGCAAATGAAGCGAAACTAAAAGAACTTAACGCCACGAAGGATAAGTTCTTTTCGATAATTGCACACGATCTTAAGGGTGCGTTTAGCGGAATTATTGGTATGAGTGAATTATTAAAAGAGGATGCTGTGAATATTGATACATCTACCATCACTGAATATGCCAGGATGATCAATACCTCCGCCCTTCAAACTCACCGGCTGCTTGATAACCTGCTCAACTGGGCCCGGATGCAGGAAGGAAGAATATCATTTAAGCCGGTATCTAATAAGTTATATTCCACGGTTAACGAGGTTATCCTGTTGTTTACTGATATTGCTGAGCATAAGAAAATCGGGCTAATCAATCAGGTTCCGCCTCATTTGATTGTTTTTGCTGATGCTGAAATGTTGAAAACGATTTTGAGAAATCTGATTTCAAACGCGATAAAATTCACCAGTATTAGCGGAAAAGTTATCGTAAATGCGACGATCGGAGATTCGGGCGTCGAGATTGTCGTTGCTGACAATGGTAAAGGGATCAGTATATTGGACATTAACAAGCTTTTTAAAGTCGATATTGGTTTTTCGACAAGAGGAACCGAAAACGAAAACGGAACCGGGTTAGGCTTGGTTTTATGTAAAGAGTTTGTCGAAAAGCATGGTGGGAGTATTTCGGTCGAAAGTAAACCGGACAGTGGCAGCCAGTTCAAATTTATTTTACCTTTTAATATAAATTGTTGAAAAGATGATAAATGAAAAAGCGAAAGCCTCAGCAATCCTCCGGAAAAAGGCGGAAGAGTTCTTGAAAAAGAAACCATTAAAGGGAGATGCTCCTTATTCTGAAGCTGATGCATTGGAATTGCTGAATGAGCTTGAGGTCTGCCTGTCTGAACTGGAATTAAAAATTGAAAATCTTCAGGAACGTCTTGCTGCTGCTACAAGTATCCCGGATCTAAAAGTATCTGATGTGGTGCTCATTGAGAGTCAGAAGTTGTATGCTGATCTGGTTTCAAATCAGACGGCAGGTATCTATCGTATTTTGGTTCAAAAACAGGAAAACGGTAGTTCGATTATTGGATCGACAACGATCGAATTTGTAAGCAAGCGTTTTTGCGAAATACTGGAGGTTAATCCTGATGAATTTTTAATAGATGGGATACCTGCTTTTTTTGGAAGAATTCATCCCGACGATGTAGAAGGGTTTGTCAGATCAAATGAACATGCTCAACAGTCACTTGAACCCTATATCCACGAAGCGCGATTGTTGATTGGAGGTCGGATTAAATGGTTGCGTTTTGAATCAAGCCCCCGTAGACTCGAAGACGGAAGTATCAGGTGGACAGGTGTAATACTCGAAATTACTGAGCAAAGACTGGCAGAAGAGACCATCAGGCAGAATGAGGAAAAATACCGGATGCTGCTTGAGTTTGCGTCTGATGCTTTTTTCCACGGCGATAAAAATGGTAATTTAATCATTGTTAATTCGGTTGCGATCGAACTAACCGGATTTTCGAGAGATAAGTTATTGAAAATGAATATGAAGGATCTTTTTTCGGCGGAGATGCTGGATGAAAAGCCACTTAAATACGACCAGTTAAGAAATGGGGAAATCATAAAAGCGGAACGGGAACTTACCTGCAAAGATGGAAAGCTGATCACTGTTGAGATGAACTCCCGGATGATGCCTGACGGTACTTTTCAATCATTTTTCAGGGATATCACAGAACGTAAATTGATTGAAAAGGCATTAAAGCGGAAATTAAGCGAACTCGAAATTTATTACGAACTGGCGATTTCACGCGAACGCAAAATGATAGCACTGAAAGGTGAAATCAACATATTGCTGGAAAGATTAGGAGAGAAATTAAAATATTAAGTTTAAGATTACTTTTGCGCGGGCATATCTTTTAAAACTTGCCTGTCAGTTAATTTTGGAAAAGAATGGGTGTTAAGCTTCGAATATTATTTGTGGAGGATTCGGAAAGCGATGCCGGATTGATTATCCGTCAGCTTGGGCTTGCCGGATATCTGGTCGATTTTGAGTGCGTTGAAACCCCGGATCAAATGAAAGCTGCATTGGTTAAAGGTTCATGGGATCTTGTTTTTTCGGAATATCAGTTAGATAATTTTGACGCTGCCGAAGCATTGACAATCTGCCACGAGCTGACGCCTGATATCCCGTTTATTGTCATTTCCAACACTCTGTCTGATGAAGCCATCGTTGCTGCGATAAAAGCAGGTGCACATGATTATTTAAACAAAGCTGACCTGTTAAGATTAATTCCGGCAGTTGTGCGCGAATTGAATGAGGCCATCATCCGCAGCGAAAAGCGGCTTGCATTAAACGCAAAGCTCGAGATCGAAAAAACATTAATTGAGAGTGAGCACCGATATCGCACCCTGTTTTCGGAAATGATGGAGGGTTTTGCCCTTTATGAGATCATATACGACGCTGCCGGAGAACCTTACGATTATAGGTTTCTTACAATCAACGCTGCATTTGAGCGGGTTACAGGCCTTTCTGCAGCCAGTCTGATCGGAAGGACAGTAAGAGAGTGTTTTCCTGATATTGAACCTTCACGGATCGCAAGATATGGTAAGGTTGCGCTTACCACAATTCCTTTTCGTTTTGATGATTATTCAAATGCGCTTGGCCGACATTTCGAAGTAGTTGCCTATTGCTCTAAAAAAGGGCAGTTTGCGACAATTGTCACTGATGTTACCGAACGGAAACAAGCAGAAACATTGCTGCAGCAAAGTAAAGACCGCTTAAACAGAGCTGAGTCTGTTTCCAAATCGGGCAATTGGGAATTGCACCTTAATACCGGAAGAATCTATGGTTCAGAAGGGGCTCAAAAGCTATATGGTATTGATGCCGAATTTTGGAGTCTGGAAGCTATAAAAGAGATTCCGTTGGCTGAATACCGTGATTTACTTGATAATGCCATCATCCAGTTGATTAAGAATGGGGTTCCCTATGATCTTGAATTTAAAATCAGGCATCAGAAAACCGGTCAGATATTAGATATAAAATCAATTGCCGAATATGATTCAACCAATCGCATACTATTTGGTGTGATACAGGATATCACCGATCGGAAGCGAACTGAAGATGCACTGAAAGAGAGCGAAGAGCGATATCGTTCGCTTTTTTCCGGTTCTCCCGACGCGATATTCCTGGCCGATTCTAAAACGGGCATTATTCTCGATGTAAACGAGGCTGCAATCCGTCTTACCGGGATTAGCAGAAATAAATTGATTGGAATTCATCAGTCCCAGTTACATCCTCCAGGCAACCTGGCGGTATCAAAAGCAACATTTGAGGAACATGCTTATAAAACTTTAAATAAAGAAGATATTCATCCGGTCGAAATTTTTATACTCCATTCGAATGGATCCCAGATTCCTGTAGAGATACTTGCAAGCACCTTTGTTATGAATGACAAGCAGGTGATTCAAGGCGTTTTTAGGGATATTACCGAACGTAAGAATTCTGAAGCAAAACTGATTAGCAGTGAGCGGAAGTATCGTGAACTTGCAAATTCATTACCCGTCTGTGTTTACGAATCTGATCTGTCAGGAAATGTAATTTTTGTCAATGCAACAGCATTCGACTGGTTTGGGTATTCAAAAACAGATGTAAATGCAGGATTTAATATTGTTCAAATTGTTATAGAGAAAGAGCGCCATTTTATTAAAGAGCGATTCAATCAGATTATTCATCAGGATTTACAAACAACTGCCGAATATACCGCATTGCGAAAAGATGGTTCCAGCTTCCCAGTGTTAATCTCTTCCTATGCAGTTAAGAAAGAAGGAGTAATTACCGGTGTGAGGGGTATTGTCGTGGATCTATCGGAACAAAAGCAGACACATAGCCGACTTAAAAAGAGTGAACGAACGCTTACAAATTTGATCAGTAATTTACCGGGATTTGTTTACCGGTGCAAAAACGACAAGGACTGGACGATGGAATATCTCAGCGAAGGATTCACTGCGATCACAGGGTACTCTGTCGAAGACATTCTTGAATTTAAAAATCTGACTTATAATGACATAATACATCCAGATTACCAAAACGATCTTTGGGAAAAATGGCAGGTTTTGCTGGAGCTTAAATCCCCTATGGAAGAGGAATACCCGATTATCACACAAAGCGGAGAGATCAGATGGGTATGGGAGCGTGGAAGAGGAATTTATAATGATGATGACAACTTAATTTATCTTGAGGGATTTATCGCGGATATCACCGAGCGGAAACGCGATGAACAGATACAAAAGTTGTTATATTTTATCTCCACCGCCGTTCTGACGACTCAGAACATTGAAGAATTAGTTGAAATTATCAGAAATCAATTGGGTAATTTGCTTGATACCCGTAATTTTTATATGGCATTTTATGATGAGGAAAGTGATATGTTTTATACTCCTCATGCAGTTGATCAAAAGGATAATATGGAATCATGGCCTGCCAAAAAATCGATGACAGGGTATCTTATCAAACAAAAAAAGGCCTTGTTGGTTACTGCCGAAGATGTTTCTAAACTAGTGGCTAACGGTGAGATCCAGATTGTTGGAACACCATGTGCATTATGGCTTGGAGTGCCTTTACTCGAAGAAGAGAAGGTCATGGGAGCATTTGTTGTTCAAAGCTATGATAACCCTAATGCATATTCGGCAAAAGATGTCGAAATGCTCGAATTCATTTCCCATCAGATCAGTCTCTTTATCCAACGAAAGCGAGCAGAAGGTGAAATAAAAGCAGCGCTCTTAAAAGCAGAAGAAAGTGACAGACTAAAATCAGCGTTTCTTGCGACTATGAATCATGAACTTAGAACCCCGCTCAACCACATTTTGGGATTTAGCGAGTTGATCCTGTCGGAAGTGATGCCTGAAGATAATCGTAGTTTTGCATCAAGTATTTACTCCAGCGGTAAAAATCTGCTGGCTATTATCGAAGATGTATTTGATCTTGCTCTTGCTGAACAAACCAATGTTAAATTGAGATTGCAGACTTTCCGGTTAATGGATCAGTTTATGGAGAACAAATCGTCATTCGATCATATTCTCCAAAGTTCTGGCAAAGCCGAACAGATTCAACTGATATTCAAACCTGATACCCGACTGTTAGCCAAATACCTTACCGTTGATAGAAGTAAAGTGAACCAGGTACTTATTAACCTTTTTAAAAATGCAGTTAAATTTACCAAAATCGGCACGATTGAATTTGGATATCAGAGTAACGAACCTGGAAAACTCACTTTTTTTATTAAGGATACGGGAATAGGAATTCCAAAGGAGAAGCAAGCATTAATTTTCGAATTCTTCCGGCAAGGTGATGACTCAAGAACCCGTATTTATGGAGGCATTGGGATCGGATTAGCCATCGCACAAAAAATTACGAAGATTCTTAAAGGTGAACTTTCGGTGATTTCGGAACCGGAAAGAGGAAGTGCATTTTATCTGACTGTTCCTGTTGAACTGGCCGAAGTTGGCGATCCGTTGTAAACCGAAGTAACCGTTCTGGGCTGATTTAAAAGACACTATTAATGCATCAAAAGCATATTAAATACTCCAAGGATCTTTAAATTGGAAAAAAAACTTATTTTTGAGAAAAAGCATACCTGGCCTTTAAAGATTTCACATAGAATAATGAATTAAGTACATAGAAGCGTAAAATAAATCAGCCGGGGTTTTGAAATTCAAGCATGGGAAACATAATTAAGAAAATATTAATAATTGATAATAATAAAGATAATCAATTAATATATAAGGCTTTATTTTTAAAGTCTTTTCCTGCGATCAAGTTAATCTGCTCATCTTCAGGACGTGAAGGTTTATCCCTCGTTCGCAACGAATTGCCGGATGTAATATTGGTTGATATTCTGATAACTGATTTGGATGGCAATGAAGTTTGTAAGATTTTGAAATCGGATCAATTGCTTAAAAATATTCCGGTTGTCATGATTACTGCTGAAAAAGCCGACAAGGAATGCAGGATAAAAGCCCTCGAATGTGGAGCCGACGCATTTCTGACAAAACCGGTTGATGAATCTGAATTTAAAGCCCAGATTCGTGCCATGCTTCGGATTAAAGAGGCAGAGGACGCAAGGCCCGACGAGAAACAGCTGCTTGAAGAGCTAGTTCGTCAGCGTACAGAAACGCTTGAAAAGGAGTTGGAACAACGTAAAATAACAGAGAATAAACTCCAATTTGCTTTTGATGAACTGGAGCGACGACGTAAAACGGAATTAGTTCTTATTGAGGAATTAAAGACGGAGGTTCAGGTACGGATAGAGGCCGAAAAAGCTTTACACGAACATGAATCGTTATTAAAAACTTTAATTGAAAACGCGCCTTTCGAAATCTGGGCCCGTGATAAGAATGGGTATGGTATTCTCGAGAATAAAGTTCTTGTCAGTCATTTTGGATCTATTTTAGGAAAAAATCCGGAAGAGGCAAATATGAATTCCGACATACTCGACCTATGGAATTTTAATAATAGATGTGTGTTAAATGGGGAGATCGTAAATGATGAATGTGTTTATTTGGTTGATGGAGTGGCTCATAACTTTCATCAGATTCTGGCTCCGATAAAAATAGACGGAATTATTGAAGGAATAGCTGGTTTTAATATTGATTTTACAGATCAAAAACGGGCAGAAGATAAGATACGGCAAAGTGAAATACTTTACCGTACGCTGGTTGAGACCTCTCCTGATGGAATTGCAATGACTGAACTGGATGGAACTTTGATCACGGTAAACAGAAGGGCTTGCAAGATTTTTGGATTTCAGAATGAAGAGGAACTTAAATCGTTCCATAACAATATCATTGGATTTGTCGCTCCTTGCGATGTAGCAAGAGTGAATGAAAATATGAAGGCTCGATTAAGCGGCATCGAATCGCACAGCGCTGAATATATGGTCGTTGGTAAAGACGGAAAATTGTTCCCGATCGAAGTTAAATCATCTGTTGTTTATGACTCTCAAAATCATCCATATGCAATGATAGGTGTATTAAGAGATATTACGCAACAGAAAAAAATTGAAGATTTACAACATTTTCTTTTGAATGCAGAATGGACAAATTCGGAGGGGGATTTCTTTCAGTCGTTAGCGGGTTATTTGTCCAGGACGCTGGATATGAATTATGTATGTATTGATCGACTCATAAACGACAATCTTGATGCTCAAACGCTGGCGGTTTATTCAGATGGAAAAATCCTCGAAAACGTTTCCTATACTCTTAAAGATACTCCATGTGGAAATGTTGTGGGAAAAACGATTTGCTGCATTGAGAGGAATGTCCGTAATATGTTCCCATATGCTGCTGCTCTTCAGGAAATTGATGCAGAGTGCTATGTAGGGACTACACTTTGGAGTTCAGTAGGAAAGCCGATCGGTTTGATTGCTTTAATAAGCCGTGAACCGCTGGATAATCAATCATTGGCAGAAGCTGTTCTTAATCTCGTTTCTATCAGAGCTGCTGGTGAGCTGGAACGCCGCGATGCCGAGTCAGAATTGTTGAAAAGCCAAAAGGCATTTCAGAATTATTTTCTAAACTGTTCAGTTGGAATGAGTGTGACTTCTCCGGATAAAAAATGGCTCGAGGTGAATCAAAGCCTGTGCGGTATGTTAGGTTATTCAAAAGAGGAATTAGGCAGGTTATCGTGGGTTGATTTAACTCATCCGGAAGATGTGGAAAAGAATGTGAAACTATTCACAGAGATGTCAGAAGGGATCACGGACCGCTATGAACTTGATAAGCGTTTTATACGGAAAGACGGATCGCTGCTTTATGCTTCGCTTTCTGTTGTTTGCGAGCGTAATTCTAATGGTTCAGTTCATCACCTTCTTGCCTCATACGTTGATGTAACTGCCCGACATTTAGCCGAAGAAGCGATCCTTCATGATCGTTCTTTGCTTCGAACATTGATCGATAATTTACCGGCGACTGTCTACGTCAAGGATTCGCAAGGCCGTAAAATTGTTTCCAACAAAGCTGACCTCAAATACATGGGTTACACCTCAGAATCAGAAGTTATCGGTAAAACAGATGTTGAGTTATTTTCTAAATTAGATGGAGAACGTGGTTATAATGAGGATTTGGAAGTAATTAAAACCGGAATACAATTGATCAATCAGGAGAGCAATTTCTATGATCCGGATGGAAAACAGCATTGGAGATTAACATCCAAGTATCCTTATCGTGATGATAATGGGAGGGTACAGGGATTGGTTGGAATCGGACTTGATATTACCGACAGAAAGTTGATTGATGAGGCCTTAAAAGAGAGTGAAGAGCTATACCGAAACCTGGTTGAGAAGATGCCGGATGGCGTTTACAAAAGTACCCACGCTGGGAAGTTTGTCTCGGTAAACCCGGCCATGGTGGCGATGTTGGGTTATGACAGTAAAGAAGATTTAATGGCCATAGATATAAAACAACAACTGTATTTCGAAGAAAATGAACGTATTCGGTTAGTTTCGGATGAGAAGGATGACAGTTTCGATGTTTATAAAATGAAACGAAAGGATGGATCCGAAGTCTGGGTTGAGGACAACGGTTGGTATACACTGGATGAAAAAGGCAATACCCTTTATCACGAAGGTATTATAAGAGATGTAACTGACCGAAAGAATGCCGAAAACAAACTTAGAATTCTTTCTCAGGCAGTTGAACAAAATCCGGCTTCAACCATTATAACCGATGCTTTCGGAAACATTGAATTTGTAAATACGTCTTTTACATCTCTTACTCAATATTCGATGGAAGAGGTGATTAATAAACCGCCAAGAATTTTTAACCAGGGGCACATTCCTCTCGCTGATTTTAATGCCATGTGGGACACGTTAAAGGCTGGAAAGATCTGGAAAGGCGAATTTAAAAACCGGAGGAAAGACCAATCAACTTATTGGGAAAATGTGGCGATATCCTCACTTATGGATAGCCACGGTGAGATCATCAATTTTATTCTGATCATGGATGATATTTCTGAAATGAAGAAGATGCTCGATGATCTGATTGCCGCCAAGGAGACTGCGGAAGAGAGCAACCGTCTGAAATCGGCCTTTCTGGCCACTATGAACCACGAGTTACGAACTCCGCTTAATCACATTCTTGGTTTCAGCGAATTGATCATGTCAGGTGTAGCTCCGGAAGACAATGCCAATTTCGCTTCAAGTATTCAAATCAGCGGACAAAGTTTGCTATCAATCATTGAGGGTGTTTTCGACCTGGCATTGGTTGAGCAGGCAAATATAAAACTTCGCAACCAGACATTCAGCCTGATGGATCATTTCATGGAAAACAAGGCATCGTTCGACAATATACTGCGGACATCAGCCAAACAAGAACAAATCCAGCTGGTTTTTCGTCCTGATACCCAGTGGCTTTCGTGCTATGTAACTGCTGACAGGAGTAAAATAAACCAGGTGCTTACCAACCTGTTTAAAAATGCGGTAAAATTCACACATAAAGGAACAATAGAGTTCGGTTATAAAGTTGAAAACGAAACGAATCTGGTGTTTTATATCAAAGATACCGGCATTGGAATTCCAAAGGAAAAACAAAGCATTATATTCGACTTTTTCAGACAAGGTGACGACTCTTATACACGAGGTTATGGTGGAATAGGTGTCGGACTGGCTATTGCAAAAAAGATTACCGAAATATTGAAAGGGGAATTGAGTGTTGTTTCAGAACAGGAACAGGGAAGTACTTTCTTTTTATCCATTCCGGTTGAACTATCAGCAATTAAAGAGTAACACGATAATAGGTGACAATTAAGTAAACGACAACCATCTTCGGACTTTCAGTTTTCCTTTATCTTAAGTCATAGCCAAAAGGGTAAAATGCGAGTCGCATCAACTTAAAATGTTGTAGTCCAAAAGGTATTCCTATAATTGTGACACAAAGTAAAATTCCAAATACAAGTTCCATTAGCGCAATCCATATTCCTGCAAAAACCATCCATATCAGGTTAAGAATAAATGAGATCACTGGAATCGAACCACCTGTAGGAACAACTTCGCGACCGAATGGTGCCAGATGAGCGATACCAATCTTCAGCGCCTGAAGTCCCCATGGAATTCCGATAATGGTCAGACATAATAAGAAGCCGCCCCAAAGATACCCGAGGCAAGTTAAAAAACCACCGCAAATCAACCAGATTACATTTCCTATAAGTTGCATAGTCTTCGGTTTTTAATTGTGAAATAGTTTGATGCAAGGTACAATTATTTTTGAAAATACAAAAATCAAAAACCGGAGCAGCTATTCGCAGGCTCCGGTTTCAATTTGATAATTCGACGATAATAAAATAGTGACCAGCAATATTTTGGTTTTCTGTATTAACTGGTTATTAAACAATAGACATCTTTACTTTTTCATTTTGCAATTATTAACCCTTTCTGAATAACCATTGAAAGATGTATGTAGTTAATTCGCCTTTTTCCCCTCAATCCAGTTAATGATTTTTTCAGAATCTGGTTTCTCTTTTGGAGATACAAAACCAACCAATTTACCTTGTTCGTCAATCATGAATTTCTGGAAATTCCATTGTACTTCGGCATCAACAACTCCATTCAGTGTTTTTAACGTTAACCATTTATACAATGGAGCAATGTCATCTCCTTTAACCGAGATCTTCGACATCATCGGAAAAGTAACGCCGTAATTTTTCGTACAGAATTCTTTGATTTCGGCATTGGTACCGGGCTCCTGTTGAGCAAAGTTATTGGCCGGAAAACCAATAATAACGAAGTTACGGTCCTTGTACTTATCGTAAAGTTTCTGTAGTGTCTCGTACTGTGGCGTTAATCCACATTTTGATGCAGTATTCACAACCAGTACCTTTTTCCCTTTTAGGGAGGATAGATCGAACGCCTGACCATCGAGTGAGGTGGCTTTAAAGTCGTAAAGTGTTTTGCCTTGTGCCATTGCACCTAAAACAATCACCATCATTAAACCTGCAAAAAATATTTTTTTCATCTTACGCTGTTTTAATTGTTTAAACTTAAATACTTAATCACCTCTTTATAACGGTTAATTGCTTGATTTGTTCCGTAGGATGAATCTTCGTTGATAACTTCTTACGCCAACTCGTTGATTGGTTTTTAAAAAGTCATATATTTGGCTCCCAAATACGCCCCGAGAGTTTTATGGAAAACTACATTGTTTCAGCACGAAAATATCGCCCCGATACCTTTACTACGGTAGTTGGTCAGCCTTCGATTACATCAACCTTGAAGAATGCCATACGGAGTAATCACCTTGCTCATGCATACCTTTTTTGCGGTCCAAGGGGAGTGGGTAAAACAACATCGGCCCGTATTTTTGCCAAAACAATCAATTGTCTGAATCTTGGTTCTGACACAGAACCTTGCAATCAATGCGAGTCATGTTTGTCGTTTACAGAGAACCGGTCATACAATATTCATGAACTCGATGCTGCCTCGAATAACTCAGTTGACGATATCCGCTCACTGGTTGAAAAGGTGAGAATTCCGCCGCAAATCGGAAAATATAGCGTCTATATCATCGATGAGGTACATATGTTGTCGCAGTCGGCTTTCAACGCGTTTTTGAAAACGCTTGAAGAACCACCTGCTCACGCGATTTTTATACTGGCAACAACCGAAAAGCATAAGATATTACCTACCATATTATCGCGGTGCCAGATTTACGATTTCAACAGGATCTCAATCCCTGACATTGAGAAACATTTGCGCGAAGTTGCTAAAAAGGAAAATGTTACGGCGGAACCTGAAGCATTGAATGTAATTGCTCAGAAAGCCGATGGTGCGATGCGCGATGCTCTTTCGATCTTCGATCAGGTTGTTAGTTTCTGCGGCGCAAATATCACCTATAAGGATACGATTGCCAATCTGAATGTGCTTGATTATGACTATTATTTCAAATTGACTGATTGCTTTCAAAAAGGTGATATCCCTGGAACATTAATGATATTCAGCGAGATATTGGATAAGGGATTTAATGCGCATCATTTCATCATGGGACTTGGCCAGCATTTCAGGGATCTTTTGATCTGCAAAGATGCTGTTACCGTTCAACTGCTTGAAGTTGGAGGAGAGATTCGCGAAAAATATAAAAAACAGGCAACAGCCTGCTCTATCAATTTCCTAATAGGAGCATTACAGTTTGCAACTGACTGCGATATCCAATATAAATCATCGTCGAACCAACGTTTTCTGGTCGAACTGGCGCTGGTCAGGATCGATCAACTCGAGGAGTTGCTAAAAAAAAAACACTTGACGACGCCATAGCTACACTTACACTTTTGCCGATCTTTTCAATGCTTAAACCTACGAATGGAACGAGTCATTCGAATACAGTTATAGCAAAACCAACAACTTCTAAAGTTGGTTCTCCGCATGTTGTTACTCCTCATAAACCTGTTGTAGCTGAACCTGCTAACCGGCCAACTGCAACACGTCGTGCACCAGGTCACGGGTCATATTCAACCCCTTCAATAATGGACGCTCTTAAAGATGAGACGAAGGTGGAGGAACCCGGTGTAATTTCGGAAATTCCGGCAGACCAATATTCTACAAATGAGACTGTCTATCCTTTTTCACAACAGGAGCTGTTGGATGCATGGAAAACATTTGTAGAAACGGTTGAAGCTCCTCAATTAAAATCTGCGCTTGGTGCACGTGAACCTGTCATCTCAGGTGAGTGGCAGATTGAATACGATTTGGATACTGAACTTCAGTTTAACCGTTTGGCACTCGATTTAAAGCCAAAATTGCAGGCATATTTGCGTCATCATTTTCGAAATGAAGCCATAGAAATTCAGTTTAAAGTATCGGCCACTGCCAGTCACCGTTCAAATATTCCATACACCGATGCTGAAAGATGGGCTTTGTTGGTCGAGAAGTATCCGGCACTTGCGAATCTTAAATCAAAATTTGGTTTGGATTTTGAACATTTTTAACTTTCAGGGCTTATAATAATACGAAGGATCTGCAAACTGGGCTGCTTAAATATCATTTGCATAATATAAAATTGATGATTAATAATTTATAAAATAAAACCGTTTCAATGGAAAAAATTAAAGTACTGAATCCTGTAGTGGAACTCGATGGGGACGAAATGACCCGCATCATCTGGAAAATGATCAGAGAACAATTGATTCTCCCTTTTCTGGATATTGACATTAAATATTATGATTTGGGTATTGAGCATCGCGATGCCACTGATGATAAGGTAACTGTAGATGCTGCCTATGCCATCAAGAAGTATAACGTTGGTATTAAATGTGCTACTATTACGCCTGATGAAGCGCGTATGACAGAATTTGGTTTGAAGAAGATGTACAAATCTCCCAATGGAACGATCCGGAATATCCTTGACGGAACGATTTTTCGTGAGCCAATTGTTGTAAAAAATGTTCCCAGACTTATTCCGCAGTGGACTGCTCCCATCGTAATCGGCCGTCATGCCTTTGGCGATCAGTACCGTGCGACCGATATCGTAGTCGATCGTCCCGGAAAGCTAACCATGACTTTTACACCAGATGATGGTTCTGCTGCTCAGCCTCACGATGTTTACCATTTCGAAGGACCAGGTGTAGCCCTTTCGATGTATAATACCGAAGCTTCGATCAGAGGTTTTGCACATGCCTGCTTCAAGATGGCGCTTACCAAAAAATGGCCACTCTATCTATCCACTAAAAATACAATCCTGAAAAAGTATGATGGCTTTTTCAAAGATATTTTCGAAGAGATCTTTTTGAATGTTTACAAACCTCAGTTTGATGCTGCTGGCATTACTTACGAACATCGCCTGATTGATGATATGGTCGCTTCGTCTTTGAAATGGAATGGCAACTTTATCTGGGCATGTAAAAATTATGATGGTGATGTGCAGTCGGATACCGTAGCACAGGGATTCGGATCACTTGGCTTGATGACTTCCGTTTTACTGACTCCGGAAGGCGATACAATGGAGGCCGAAGCTGCCCATGGAACGGTGACCCGTCATTACAGGGAACATCAGAAAGGGAGACCAACCTCAACGAATCCAATTGCATCTATTTTTGCATGGACACGCGGTCTTGCATTCCGAGGGAAATTGGACAATAATCAACCATTGATCGATTTTTCATTGTTGCTCGAAAAGGTATGTGTCGATACGGTTGAATCAGGTAAGATGACCAAAGATTTAGCACTATCTGTCTTTGGCGACAAATTGAAACCTGAGCACTATCTTACAACAGAGCTATTTATGGCAGAGTTGTCGAAGCTGATGAACAGCAGGATGGGTAATTAGTGTGATGAAATATTTTAGGCCTTTTACATTTTGATTTTGTATTTTTGAAGTAATAAATTAAATAGTAGAGTTATGATAAAAAAAGCAGTTGGAGATGCGCTTAACGAGCAAATCAATGCTGAATTTCATTCAGCTTACCTTTACTTATCGATGTCTGCCTATTTTCTATCAGAGGGTCTGGCCGGTTATGCTAATTGGATGCGTATTCAATACCAGGAGGAGCTTGCGCATGCAACCCGGTTCTTTGACTATGTGAACGAACGTGGTGGAGTTGTTAAACTCACCCCAATCGGCGAAGTGCAAGTCGAATTTTCGGGAGTTGTCGATGTATTTGAACGAACCTTGGTTCATGAGCAGATTGTTACAGGCTTGATTGATAGGTTGATGGATATTGCAATACACGAAAGTGACCATGCGACCAAAAGTTTTCTGCAATGGTTTGTCGACGAACAGGTTGAAGAAGAAGCTAATGTAGAGCAGATCCTTCATAACCTCAAGTTGATCAAAGGCGAAGGACAGGGGATGTTAATGATGGATCGCGAGATGCAGACAAGGGTATTTGTTGATCCTTTTGCTGGCGCTAAAGCCTGATATCATGTTTAACGATTAATATTTTAATAATTAATTATTAAGCATTTCAATAGTTTTCGATGTATAATGATCTAATATCTGAAAAAGGGTAAGCGTTTTGCTTACTCTTTTTTGTTGTCCCTGCATTCGTCGTTAATCCATTCACAATTCGCCATTAAGCATTCGTTAAAAAGATTTCGGTACTTACAACTTTTGAGTTACATTTGTGCCTCAATACTTATTTGGATATTAATCATACAATATAAAGGAATGTCATTTTTAAATAACGTACTTTCAAGCTTTTTTGGAAACAAATCGCAGAAAGATATTAAAGAGTTAATGCCTGTTTTGCAGACGATTAAGCAAGAATATCTTCGTTTTCCAAAACTAAGCAACGATGAGCTTAGAGAAGAGACAGTCAAGCTTAAACTGAGGATTAGCGAATCCATTAAAGCAGAAGAAGAAGAAATTGAATCGCTGAAAGCGCAGGCCGAGAGTGGCGAACTTCCAATTGAAGAGGGTGAGAAGTTATACGACAGGGTTGATAAACTTGAGGAGATCATCCTGAAAAAAATAGAAGAGGTATTGAATGAGGTACTTCCGATTGCTTTTTCCATTGTGAAGGATACTGCACGACGGTTTATGGAGAACGAAACGATTGTGGTGACTGCTACTGACTTCGACCGTGAACTTGCGATTACCAAAGATTTTGTCGAAATCGATGGAGATAAAGCGATATACAAGAACGAATGGATTGCCGGTGGTTCCGTGCAAAAATGGAATATGCTACACTATGATGTACAGCTTATCGGGGGTATTGTACTTCACAGTGGTAAGATTGCGGAAATGGGTACAGGTGAAGGAAAAACACTTGTTGCAACGCTTCCTGTATTTCTGAACGCACTTGCCGGACGTGGGGTTCACCTGGTAACGGTGAATGACTACCTGGCGAAACGTGACTCCGAATGGATGGGTCCGATTTACCAGTTCCATGGTATATCTGTCGATTGTATAGACAAGCATCAGCCCAATTCGACAGAAAGGCGTAAAGCTTATGAATCTGATATTACATTCGGTACGAACAATGAATTTGGTTTCGATTACCTGCGCGACAATATGGCGGTAAGTCCGGCAGACCTTGTTCAGCGCAAGCACCATTATGCCATTGTCGATGAGGTTGACTCTGTTTTGATCGATGATGCCCGTACCCCTTTGATTATTTCAGGTCCGGTTCCAAAAGGTGAAAATCAATTGTTTGATGAATTGAAGGCTCCTGTTGAACGTCTTGTGAAATCGCAGCGCGATCTGGTTAACCAGTTTTTGGTGGAAGCAAAAAAGAAAATAGGTTCCGCAAACAGCAAAGAATCCGAAGAGGGTGCACTTGCCTTGTTCCGTGCTTATAAAGGACTTCCCAAACATAAACCATTGATCCGGTTTACGAGTGAAGAGGGAAATAAGGCTAAAATGCTCAAGATCGAGAACTACTACATGGCTGACAACAACAAAAACATGTTTGTTGCTACCGATCCGCTCTTTTTTGTGATTGAAGAAAAAATGAACTCGATTGAATTAACCGATAATGGAATAGAGGTTCTTTCGAAAGACAATGAAGATAATGGCTTTTTCGTACTACCGGATGTTGGCGCTGAAATTGCAGATATTACAAATGATAAAAGTCTGTCGGAGACCGATCGTCTGGAGAAGAAAGATGTCCTTTTGCAGAATTTTGCGGTTAAATCAGAACGTGTTCATACTGTAAATCAGTTATTAAAAGCATATACAATGTTCGAAAAGGATGTTGAATATGTGCTGATTGATGGCAAGGTCAAGATTGTTGATGAACAAACGGGTCGTATCATGGAGGGGCGACGCTACTCCGATGGTCTGCACCAGGCAATCGAAGCAAAAGAGCGCGTTAAAGTGGAGGATGCCACCCAGACTTTTGCGACCATCACACTACAGAATTATTTCCGCATGTACCACAAACTGTCGGGGATGACCGGAACTGCCGAAACAGAAGCAGGTGAACTCTGGGATATTTATAAACTGGAGGTTGTAGTGATCCCAACTAATCGGCCTGTGGTCCGGAAAGATCATGAAGACTACGTTTACAAAACAAAAAAAGAGAAATACAACGCCATTATTGACGAGATCGTCAGGCTGAATAAAATAGGTCAGCCAATGCTTGTGGGAACCACCTCGGTGGAAATCTCCGAATTGCTGAGCAGAATGTTGCAAATGCGCGGTGTTAAGCACCAGGTATTGAATGCCAAACTCCATCAACGCGAGGCTGATATTGTTGCCGAAGCGGGTAAGTTGGGAATGGTAACCATTGCTACCAACATGGCTGGTCGTGGTACCGACATCAAGCTTACGCCTGAAACTCGTGCGTTGGGTGGTTTGGCCATCATTGGAACCGAAAGACATGAGTCACGTCGTGTTGACCGTCAGTTACGCGGACGTTCAGGTCGCCAGGGTGACCCCGGTTCTTCGCAATTCTTTGTTTCGCTTGAAGATGATTTAATGCGGCTATTCTCATCTGGCAGGATTGTCAGCATTATGGATAAACTTGGATTGAAAGACGGAGAAGTGATTCAGCACTCAATGATTTCCAAATCGATTGAGCGGGCACAGAAAAAGGTGGAAGAGAATAACTTCGGGATTCGTAAACGGTTGCTCGAATACGATGACGTAATGAACTCTCAACGCGAGGTCATCTATAAAAAACGGCGTCACGCATTGTTCGGAGAGCGCATCGAAGTCGATATTCTCAATATGATATTCGATATGTGTGAAACGATTACAGAGGTTCACCAGCCTAACGGAAAAGATGGTTACGAAGACTTCAGGCTTGAACTGATCCGCTCATTATCACTAGATTCACCGGTTACTGATGAGGAACTGGGTGAAATGAAACCTGATGATATCAGTGATAAAATCTACCATGCAGCTATCGGAAATTTCACACGACGATCACAGGCGATTTCAAAACAGGCATGGCCGGTCATTAAGAATGTATATGAGACTAAGTCGCATGTTTACAATAATATAGTAGTTCCGATCACGGATGGTCTCAGGTTATTTAATATTGTTACGAATCTCGAAAAAGCTTATAAAACGCAAGGTTTGGATCTTACAAAATCGTACGAAAAACAGGTAATCCTGGCGACAATCGACGAGCACTGGAAAGAAAACCTCCGCGAACTGGACGAATTGCGTACCTCCGTTCAGAATGCTTCCTACGAACAGAAAGATCCGCTGTTGATCTATAAACTCGAATCGTTTAACCTATTCAAAGCGATGATGGAAAGGGTCAACAAGGGCGTTGTTTCCACATTGATGAAAGGTCAGATTCCGATCAGTGCTCCTGATCAGGTTCGTGAAGCGCCGGCAGTCGGTCATCATGCCGATCGTTCGAAATACCGCGAAGAGAAAAGTGATGCTGCAGCTGGTCATGCACCTGAAAAAGAGGAAGAGAAACCAGTTCATGTACAACCAGTACGGGTAGCTCCGAAAGTTGGCCGGAATGAACCATGTCCTTGCGGTAGCGGTAAGAAATTCAAGAACTGTCACGGTCACGGATTGGTAGACTAAGCAATTACGAATTGATAATTACGAATTTTTAAATAATTCATAATTTATAACTCATATCTCATAACTTTCTCTCATGAGCACACTTTTGGCGATACACTGGAATCCCAGCCCTGAAATTTTTAGTCTTGGTCCGATATCAATCCGTTGGTATGGTTTGATGTTTGCAATGGGCTTTCTTATTGGATTTTCCATCCTGACGAAAATGTTTAAGTACGAAGGTTCGAATCCTGAATGGGTGGAGAAGCTTTTTGTGTACGTAATCATTGCAACAATCGTTGGTGCCAGGTTGGGTCATGTGTTCTTTTATGGCTGGGAATACTATTCCCAACATCTTATAGAGATATTCCTCCCGATTGCCAAAGTAGGTGACGCATATAAATTTGTAGGTTTTCAGGGACTTGCCAGTCATGGCGGGGCATTTGGGATTCTAATTGCCGTCATTATTTTCTCACGGAAAGTAACAAAGCGATCCTTCTTATGGACGCTCGACCGCCTGTTAGTTCCTGTTGCACTTGTTGGTGCAATGATCCGTACCGGAAACCTGATGAACTCCGAAATTTATGGTGTTGCGACCAATCTGCCATGGGGATTTATCTTCGAACGAAACAATGAAACCATTGCCAAACACCCGACGATGATTTATGAAACGCTCTGCTATTTAATCACTTTCGGTTTGATGATGTATTTCTATTATAAGAAGAAAGGCATGAAAGATCGGACCGGTTTCCTTACCGGTGTCTTCTTTATCGGTATGTTTTTCTCACGCTTTATGATCGAATTTGTGAAAGAAAACCAGGAAGCTTTCGAGAACGGTATGGCACTTAACATGGGGCAGTTACTTAGCATCCCGTTTATAATTGCCGGAATATACCTGATTTATCATTCCCTGACACATCCACCGGTTGTTTACACGAATCAGACAAAAAAATAATCTGAAAATGAGACAATTTTAAGATGAATAATCTTCAGGTTGTCTCATTTTTAAATCCTCCAACCTCCTTCACTTCGATCCGGGAATAGAATTTCATTCATTGTTATTCCCCCCTATTTTTTCAACCAATCTCTCAGTGATATTATTCCAATTTGAGATGTTTTCGCTCAATTTTTCATTGCGCGCGCTCAATTATAAAATAATTTACCTCGTCGCGAATTGCATTAATATATTTCAAAACTGATCCTAAAGGTCGCGAAATACGGCTATAATATTCAAAATTAACCAAGTCTGGGGCTACCTGCGCTGGTATTTCCCAAAGCAAATTTAGGTTGTTTCATCTTGCATTGATATTTTTCTAAAATATTTAGCCTTCGCGCAAAACAGGTATAACCTATAGCAGGAAAGTAAAAAAGAGGTGCTATAACAAAGTATCACTTTATTATACATCTTTTAATATAACTGGCTGTAACCTTTCTGCTTTTAAACTGTTTTAATAGTTATATTTTAAAGTAAATTATATGAAATCGCCATGATTGTAAAATCACAAACCGAAATGAATATTTCCTCATGGCGATTCCATGTGGCCGTTAATAAACAAATTAAGTAATAAGAATAAATTAATGTCGTAATTATTTGTTTATATGATATAAAATGTGTACATTTACCTCATTATGAGATATGTAACACTAAAAACAGAGGAGATTGAAGCGTTAGAGCATAGCAGTAAAAACTCTAATAGTACAATCAGAAAACGCAGTCATTGCCTTCTTTTATCCC
>Ga0209585_10000044_pt1 | contig 44192 bp, 30 predicted proteins | sample NGEPerone_FD_185491 | JGI IMG/M metagenome (GOLD analysis project Ga0209585, IMG submission 185491) | Arctic peat soil microbial communities from the Barrow Environmental Observatory site, Barrow, Alaska, USA - NGEE Permafrost154B-one... | ecosystem: Environmental > Terrestrial > Soil >... | reverse complement strand
GTCGACCGCTGCGTGCTCTACGTCTTCCGCAGCTCCGTGTATTTCGCCGGCCAGACGCGCCCCGAGCCTGAGCTCACCAGGTGGTGGAACTGGAAGGACGGCGGCCTGGGCGAGAGGCGCGGGCTGGTCTAGCCGCGGCCCGCGCGGGCGCACGCGGGAGTGGCCGGTCACCGTCAGCCTCGTCTGACGCCGATTCATCGTCCGGGTGCGGGGCTCGACGCCGATCAACTCGAATGGGACGGCAGGCCGCCGAACAGTTCCATGGCCACGACGTCGCTCTCCGGGTGGCGGCGACCGAAGTCGCCCAACTTGTACGCCACCCAGTCCGCGGGCTCGCCGCCGAGCTGGTCGAACATGGCGAGCACGTCGTCATCGGCTCCCAGACCGAGGGCGCGATACCCTCGTTTGATCAGTTCTTCCACGTCCATATCATCGTTTTCCCCGCCCTTGCTGCTGTGGTATCCTCTGCCTCCCGCGGAGCGTGCCGCAGGCACGTCGGGGCCGCGTTCGTGGGCGATTAGCTCAGCGGGAGAGCGCCCGCCTCACACGCGGGAGGTCGTTGGTTCAAACCCAACATCGCCCACCATCTCGCCGTTCTCGCCGGCCCGCGGCACATGCTCTCTGCCCGCTTCCGCCACCCCGCGCAGGTCCGTTCATCCATCGCGATGAAACTCGTCCCCGAGGCTTGCTTTTCCCCCTTTTCCTCTCTAGTGTCATCGATTGGCCTAGCCCAAGGAGCGAGGTGCACGTTGCCGTCGTCCAGCCCGTATGGTCCGGGACCAAAGGGCGCACTGGAGCGACGACTGTGAACACCACGCTGGCTGGTCCCGCCGCGCCGAATTCCTGGTAGCCGCCGGTCGCGGACGAGTTCCCCACGCCACACCAGCTGGGCACGGCACGAGAGTATCTATCCAACGAGGGAACCGGTGGAAGGTTCAGAGGAGGTGAAGAGGGTGGCTGACGAGCAGATCGTGATCACGCCGTCGCCCGAGTTCTCGAAGAACGCGTATTTCAAGAACCTCGGTGAGTACGAGGACACCTACGAGCGTTCTGTGGAGGACCCCGAAGGCTACTGGGCCGAGCGCGCCGAGCAGGCGCTGGCCTGGACGAAGAAGTGGGACAAGGTCCTGGAGTGGAGCTTTGACCCGATCCCGAGCATCAAGTGGTTCCAGGGCGGCGAGCTCAACGCCAGTTACAACTGCCTGGACCGTCACGTCGCCGCCGGCAAGGGCGACAAGGCCGCCATCATCTTCGAGGGCGACCCGGGTGACACGAAGACGTACACCTACAAGGAGCTCCTCGACGAGGTCAGCAAGTTCGCCAACGTGCTCAAGAAGCACGGCGTGAAGAAGGGCGACCGCGTCGCTCTCTACATGCCGATGATCGCCGAGCTGCCGGTCGTCATGCTCGCCTGCGCGCGCATCGGCGCCATCCACATGATGGTGTTCGGCGGTTTCAGCGCCGACGCCCTCAGGTCGCGCATCGAAAACTGCGGCGCCAAGGTGCTCATCTGCGCCGACAAGGGCTGGCGCGGCAAGAAGCACACCCCCAGCAAGACCAACGCCGATATTGCCATCAGCGGCGAGACGACGGTCGGGAAGGTCATCGTCGTGAAGCGCGTCGACGGCGACGTGCCCATGACCGAGGGCCGCGACGTCTGGTTCCACGAAGAGATGGCGGCCGCCGACATCACCACCGACTGCCCGCCGGAGCCGGTCGACGCCGAGCATCCGCTCTTCATCCTCTACACCTCCGGCTCCACGGGGACGCCCAAGGGCGTGCTCCACAGCACCGGTGGCTACCTCCTCTTCGCGCACGACACGTTCAAGTTCACCTTCGACTGCCACGACGAGGACATCCACTTCTGCACCGCCGACATCGGCTGGATCACCGGTCACAGCTACATCGTGTACGGTCCCCTCGCCGCCGGCGCCACCAGCGTCCTCTTCGAGGGTCTGCCCACCTATCCGGAGCCGGACCGCTACTGGCAGGTCGTCGAGAAGCACAAGGCCTCGATCATCTACACCGCCCCGACCGTCATCCGCAGCCTCATGGGCCAGGGCGACGAGTGGGTCGACAAGCACGAGATGCCCACGCTGCGTGTGATGGGCTCGGTCGGCGAGCCGATCGACGCCAACAGCTGGAAGTGGTACTACGACAAGGTCGGCAAGGGCCGCTGCCCGCTGCTCGACACGTGGTGGCAGACCGAGACCGGCGGCCTCATGATCGTGCCGTTCCCCGGCGCCACGCCCCTCAAGCCCGCTTCGGCCGGCCGCCCGTTCTTCGGCGTGCAGACCCAGGTGCTCAAAGACGACGGCACTCCTGCCGATGTCGGCGAGAACGGCCATCTCGTCATCACGGCCCCGTGGCCCGGCATGATCCGCGGCACCTGGGGAGACGTCGAGGGCAAGCGCTTCAAGGAAGTGTACTTCTCGATGTTCAAGGGCGTCTTCATCACCGGTGACGGCTGCGCCATCGACAAGGACGGCGACCACTGGCTCAAGGGCCGCATCGACGACGTGCTCAACGTCTCCGGCCACCGCATCGGCACCTCCGATGTCGAAGGCGCTCTGGTGAGCCACCCGGCCGTCGCCGAGGCCGCCGTGGTCGGCTACCCGCACGCCATCAAGGGAACCGGCATCTACACGTACGTGACGCTGAACGACGGCGTCGAGCCCAGCGACAACCTCAAGAGGGAACTCGCCGTGCACGTGCGCAAGGTCGTGGGTCCCATCGCCACGCCCGACAAGATGCAGTTCGCCCCCGGTCTGCCCAAGACCCGCTCCGGCAAGATCATGCGCCGCATCCTGCGCAAGATCGCCGAGGGCGAGACGGACAACCTGGGCGACACCTCCACGCTGGCCGACCCGGCCGTCGTCGAGGACCTCAAGGTGAACCGCCAGTAGTCAGGCGGTCTCACCAAGACGTACGCTCGAAAGGGCGAGCGGCCGCAGGGTCACCCGCCCTTTCTGCGTACGGTACGCGCTCGCCCCAGGTGGCTTCGGGCGAGCGCCTCACGGACTGGCGCTCGGCGTCGGCGTGGGGCCTGTGGAGACCACGATGGTCACTTTGGCGCCGGTCTTGGCCACCGCGCCGCCGCTTGGGCGCGCATTCCCCGGGAATTCGGGAGGAACCCGGGCCGGTGACAGCGTAGAGTACACGTGGAGTTCCGCGCCAGACTCAGTTTTGTGCTGGGCGGAATCTCTGCCGAGGCCCGGCGCTCGCGCGCGGGCACACCTCGGGCCGCCACGCTGGCCTGTCGTGGACGCAGTTCCCACGGCGAAGTGGAACAACCGCGAGAGACGGGACGAGAGTCATGAGCACACGCAATCTCGACAAGCTGTTCGACCCCAAGAGCATCGCCGTGGTCGGCGCCAGCAACAAGAAGGGGTCGGTCGGGTACATCCTGCTGCGGAACCTCATCGGCGCCGAGTACGAGGGCATCGTCTACCCGGTGAACGACTCGGCGCAGTCGGTGCAGGGCATTCAGGCATACGCAAGTGTCAGCCAGGTGCCGCGCAAGATCGACCTCGCGGTCATCGCCGTGCCGGCCAAGGCCGTGCCCGCGACGATGCGGGAGTGTGGCGAGGCGGGCGTGGCGGGCGCCGTCATCGTGTCCTCCGGTTTCAAGGAGATTGGCAAGGAGGGCAAGCGGCTCGAGGAAGAGGTGTTCTCGATTGCCGAAAGCTACGGCGTGCGCATCGTCGGCCCCAACTGCCTGGGCTACATCCGCCCGGCGATGAACCTCAACGTGACCTTCGCCCACGTGATCCCGCCGGGGGGCCGCGTGGCCTTCTTCAGCCAGTCCGGCGCCCTGGGCGTCGCCATCCTCGACTGGGCGGCCGCCAACCAGGTCGGGTTCAGCGCCTTCGTCAGCGTCGGATCCATGGCCGATGTGGATTTCGGCGACCTCATCGACTACTTCGGCGCCGACCCGCACACGAGCAGCATCATCCTCTACATCGAGTCGATCACCGACGCGCGCAAGTTCATGAGCGCGGCGCGGCACTTCGCCAAGAGCAAGCCGATCATCGTCGTGAAGAGCGGCCGCACGACGCGTAGTGCGCTTGCGGCCGCCAGCCACACCGGCGCCATCGCCGGGGACGACACGCTCTACAGCGCGGTCTTCCGCCGCGCCGGCGTGGTCCGCGTCGACGAGATCGAGGACCTGTTCGACGCCAGCGAGGCTCTGAGCCGCGTCTCGAGCCCGCGCGGGCCCCGCCTCGGCATCGTCACCAACGCCGGCGGCCCGGGCGTGATGGCCAGCGACCGTTTGCTGGACCTCGGCGGCGAGCTCGCCGAGCTCACCCCCGAGACCGATGAGAAGCTCAAGGCCCTCCTGCCCGCCTTCGGCGCCCGCGGCAACCCCGTGGACGTGGCCGGCGACGCCGACGCGGAGCGCTACGCCGCGGCCGCGCAGGCGCTCATGGACGACCCCAACTGCGACGGCGTGGTCGCCATCCTCACGCCACAGGCGATGAGCGACCCCACGGCCACGGCGCAGGCTCTGGTGGAGGTCGCGCACACCCACCCGCTCAAGCCTCTGCTCACCTCGTTCATGGGCGAGATCAGGGTGGCCGAGGGCATCAACATCTTCCGCACCGCCCACGTGCCCACGTTCAACACGCCCGAGGATGCGGTGCGCGCCTACATGTACATGTACCAGTACACGCGCAACCTGGCCAACCTCTACGAGACGCCGGCCGACATCCTCCCCGACTTCGAGCCCGACCGCGACACGGTCAAGAAGATGTTCATCGAGGTGGCCCGCGACGGCCGCTCCATCCTCAGCGAGCCCGAGGCCAAGAACGTGCTCGACGCCTACCAGATCCCCGCGGTCAAGACGATGGTCGCGACCTCGGCCGAAGAGTGCGCCAAGGCGGCGGAGGAGATCGGCTTTCCCGTGGCGATCAAGATCCTGAGCCACGACATAACGCACAAGAGCGACGTTGGCGGCATCGCCCTCAACGTGCACTCCGCCCCCGAGGCCGCAAAACAGTTCAACAAGATCACCAAGCACGTCCATCTGACGGCGCCGGAAGCGAAGATCATCGGCGTGGCCGTGCAGGCCATGAGCCGCGGCGGGTACGAGGTCATCGTCGGCTCCAAGAAGGACCCCACCTTCGGCCCCGCCCTCATGTTCGGCATGGGCGGCACCGGCGTCGAGCTGTACCGTGACGTCGCCGTCGACTTTCCGCCGCTCAACCAGGCGCTGGCGCGCTCGATGATCCAGAGCACCAAGGTGTCGCAGCTCCTCGAAGGCTACCGCGGCAAGGAGCCCGTGGACATGACCGCGCTGGAGCAGGCGATGGTCAAGGTGAGCTACCTGCTGGTCGACTTCCCTGAGATCCTCGAGATGGACATCAACCCGCTGCAGGTGAGGCCCGACGGCATCTGCGCCCTTGACGCGCGCATCGTCATCGAGCCCAAGGACGTGCGCAAGATCGCCCTCCCCGGCTCGCACCTGATGATCTCGATGTACCCGAGCAAGTACCTCTGGGACGTGCCCGTCGACGGCGAGAAGGTGCACATCCGCGCCATCAAGCCCGAGGACGAGCCGCTGTGGAGCGAGATGATCGCGTCGTTCTCGCCAGTCACCGCTGGGTACCGCTTCTTCGGCCCCGTGCCTGAGGTGACCAAGTCGGTGCTGGTGCGCTACTGCCACATCGACTACGACCGCGAGATCGCCCTGGTCGCCATCCGCGAAAGCAAGGGCAGGAAGAAGAAGAAGAAGGCGATGATCGGCGTCGCCCGGCTCACCATCGAGACGGCCAACGCCGAAGAGGGCGAGTTCGCCATCGTGGTGCGCGACGAGTACCAGCGCAAGGGTGTCGGCAGCAAGCTCATGGAGGCGCTCATCCAGGCGGCCCGAGACCGGCACGTGCGCGAGATCAACGGCGACGTGCTGGCCGCCAACCCGGGCATGACGCGCTTCGCCGAGAACCTCGGCTTCGACGTGCGCCCGGGCGACGAGCCGGACGTGCGCAAGCTGGTGCTGCGGCTCTAGAACGCCGGCGCTCCCGTCGCGCCGGGCGTCCCCGGCAGCCGGAGGGCCGTCTCGGTCAGCGTGCCGTCGCCGAGACGGCCGGGCAGCATCCCGGACGGCCGCGGCTCGTAGCGGCCGGCAAGCTCGTCCGGCATGCCGTAGGTGTAGTCCACGGCGCGCAGGAGCACGGCCGGACCGGCCGCGAACCGCAGGGTCACGACGATGCCCCTCGCCGGGGGCGTGTAGTAGTCGAAGGCCCAGCGCACATTGGTGGCGTTCAGGATCGTCGTGTCCCAGCCCCACAGCGGCCGGCCGTCGACGCTGGCCGAGAGCTGCCCCACCACCGACTGGACGAGAAGGCTGAGCACCGCCGCGTCGCGCCGGGAGCGTAGGCGAAGGGTCACAGTGCGCGTGTCGCCCACGGTCGCGTCGGAGACGACGCGCAGCACCGGCGGCGGGAGGTGCAGCGGAGGCGCCGCCTGTGCGACCGTGGTGCGCACGCCCATCTCCGGGAAGTAGCCGGAGCCGAAGACGTCGCGCGGTCTGTCGGGCAGGAACTGCTTCGTCCAGCCGTCGACGCGGTCGACCGTCTGCCACGCCGCGGCGCCGCGCTCGCCCTGCCGGTAGTAGATGCTGGTGAAGCGCGGGTGCTCGACGTCGAACGCGACCGTGGAGCCGACCAGCATGAGCACCACCGCGCCCCCCACGGCGAGTCCGGCCGGCGCCCACCAACGGAACCCGCGGCGCACGATCTCGAGCGGCAGTACGAGCACGCCGGCCGTGAGCCAGACGGCGAGCACCGTGATCACGTCCTTGAGTCCCGCCGACATGAGCAGCAGCCACGTCGACGAGCTCATGAGCACGAGGCCGGGCACCGCGCCGGCCATGGTGACCGCGACGCCGGCGTAGCCGCTCAGGGCCCGGTCGCCGAGAAGCGCGGCGCCCAGCAGACCCAGGCTGGCGCCGGCCAGGGGCCATGTCAGAAGGTAGCTCGCGCCGGGCACCGTCAGGCCCACGGCCACGGCCAGACCAAGCCACCAGGCGAGCGCGACCGCGGCGAGGTCCCAGGGCCGCAGACCGCGCAGCAGCAGGAAGTAGGCGGCCACGATCACCGCGGCGCAGAGCAGGACCAGGCCGACCCGGTACAGGTCGCTGATCACGACGCCGGTCTCGCTCCAGGTGCGCTGCTCATACGCGGTCCGGTACATGCCCCAGGCGACGGCCGTCAGGAGCAGGGCGACGGCCAGCGCCGCCGCGGTGCCGAGCACCGACAGGGTGAGGCCCCGCAGCGTGAGCAGGCGGCGGCGCGCGGCGACGGCCACGGCCGCCAAGAACAGCGCCGCCTCCAGCCCGACGAAGGGTAACACCCAGCCCCGCCCGTACGACACGGCCACGCTGCCCACGGTGTCGAAGGAGACGAGGTCGGGCCGGTGCAGGTCCCACAGGTCCACGGCGCCGAAGCGACGTGCCAGAGCGAGCGCCGTCTCACCCTCGTGCTGGAGGCTCGCCGGGTCGAAGACGGCGAGCGAATCGTAGCCGGTGTGGTCGCGTGCGGGGCCGTCGAGGGCGCCGAAGCTCATGCCGGGCACGCCGGCGGCGATGAACGGCTGGAAGTCACTCTCCACGGGCACGCGCCGCGAGACCTCGTACATGAGGGACGAGGTGTACGGATGCGGCGCGGCGCGCAGCAGCTCGCTCACCAGTCGCCCGTTGCCGCCGCTCGTCTGGTACATGAGCGCCGGCGACGACGAGCCCGGGCTGTCGAAGTTGAGCACGACCCCGACGCCGTAGGCCGAGGGATCGTCGCGCAGGAAGGCCCGGGCGCCGAGCAGCCCGCGCTCCTCCCCGTCGGTGAAGAGGAACACCACATCGTTGCGCGGGCGCGGGCCGGCGGCGAGCGCCCGCGCCGTCTCGAGCAGGGTGGCCACGCCGCTGCCATCGTCGGCGGCGCCGGGGGCGACGGGGACGGAATCGTAGTGGCAGACCAGCAGGACGCTGCGCGACGGCACAGCGCCCGGCAGGCGCGCGACCACGTTGCGCACGGTGCCCGCCACGCGGCCGTTCTCCGCCGACACGACGTCCGCGCGCTGTACGTGCGGCGCCAGGCCGAGCGCCCGGAGCCGCTCCACGATGGTCCGGCGGACCGCCGCCGCCTGGCGCGAGCCGATCGGCCGCGGCGCGGCGGCGATCTGGCGCAGGACGACCATGGCGCGGCCCGCCGAGAACCCGGTGGCCGCGCTCTGGGCCGACGCGGGGCGCGGCGCCCCGAGCGGAGTGATGCCGATCACCACGAGCGCCGCGACCACGCCCACGACGAGCGCCGCGAGCAGGTACTTCTTCGATCTCACCCTTGCAGCGTAGCCGCCGGGGGCGGGTTTGCAACTTCCCGCGGCGGCGGCAGGCCGCCGGCGCCGGCCGGCAAGAGCAGATCTTCGGCGCCGGGCTCGTTTGCTTCTCCCGTCGCCCCGGCGTACCATCCAAGACCGGTCGCGCTAGGCGGGGAGCCAGCGGTGCCCTGTACCCGCAATCCGCTACAGCGGGGCTGAATTCCCGCCCGAGGGGCCGTTCCGCGAGGCTGTCAGCCGGCGCGCGGCGTTGAAGGTCGGGTCCTACGCAATGGAACCCTGCGAACCCCGTCAGGTCCGGGAGGAAGCAGCGGTAAGCAGGCCATTCCATGTGCCGTGGGGTCGCCTGACCCGAGCTTGCGCCCGGCGAGGACGCTCGGAGAACGCGCTTCGACGGCGGGTGCGCGACTGCTTCTTTCCCACCTCTCAGCGGGGTACACTAGCCATCCGATGAAGCGCTCCCTGTACCGCGAATACCGTCCGCAAACGTTCGCCGAGCTGGTCGGCCAGGACCACGTCGCGCGTACGCTCCGCAATGCCGTCGAGACCGGCTCGGTGGCACACGCTTACGTGTTCGCCGGGCCGCGCGGCACCGGCAAGACCAGCACCGCGCGCATCCTCGCCAAGACGCTCAACTGCGTCGGCACCGACGAAGCCCCGGTGACGGAGCCGACGGCCGCGCCCTGCGGCGTCTGCCGTCACTGTGTGGGCATCGCCGGCGGCGTCTCGCTCGACGTCGTCGAGATGGACGCCGCCTCCAACCGCAGCATCGACGATGTCCGCGACCTGCGCGACAAGATCGCCTTCGCGCCGGTAGACGGCCGCTTCAAGGTCTACATCATCGACGAGGTCCACATGCTCACCCGCGAGGCCTTCAACGCTTTGCTCAAGACCCTTGAAGAGCCGCCGAACAACGTCGTCTTCGTGCTCGCCACCACCGAGCCGCACAAGATCCCCGAGACGATCATCTCGCGCTGCCAGCGCTTCGACTTCCGGCGCCCGCAGGTGCGCGACATAGCACACCTCCTGGGCAGCATCGTCGAACGCGAGAACGCGCGCCCCGACGACGAGCGCGGCGGACCGCGCATCGAGATCCAGGACGCCGCCCTGCTCGAGATCGCACGTCATTCGCAGGGCGGGTTCCGCGACGCCATCGGTACGTTGGACAAGCTCGTCACGTACTCCGAGGGCGCGATCCGCCCGGTCGACGTGCTCGACGCCCTCGGCGTCACCGACGCCGACCTCCTCTTCGAGATCACCGACATCGTCACGGAACGGCGCACCGCCGAGGCACTGCAGTTCGTGCAGCGGCTCGCCGGCGACGGTGTGGACTACGCCCAGTTCATCCGCGACCTGTTGCGCCATCTGCGCCAGCTGTTCCTGCTCCAGCACCTCGAAGAGTCGGCCCGTGACGAGGCCGCCCTGCGCACCCTTGGTCAGACGGTCGAGCTCGACGACCAGCTCCTCGAGCGCCTGGTCCCGCAAGCCAACAATCTCCACCCGCGCGAGGTCGTGCATCTCATCGAGACGTTGGGGGAGGCGCAGCGCGAGATCCGCGACGGGCTGGACGCACGCCTGCAGCTGGAGCTGGCGCTGGTCAAGGTCACGCGCCCACAGCTCGACCACTCGGCGGCCGCCCTCGAGGAGCGCCTCCGGCGCCTTGAAGCCGGCACGGCGACGCCCGTGCCCGCGGCCTCGGCGCCGGCGGCGCGGCCGGCCGGACCGGCCGCCAAGTCCGTCGTGGCGGATGGCGGCGGCGAGCGAAAGCCCGCCACGGCACACGCCGCTCCCGCGGCGCCGGCGACTCCCGCCACCGAGCCCGCGGGCGACGGCAAGGCGGCCGCAGCGCCGGCCGCCGCCGAGATCCCGCCGGCGGCCGAGACCCCGCCGGCCGAGCTCACCCTGGAGCGCGTCAAGCGCGCCTGGGAGCTCATCCTCCAGCGCGTCCAGAGCAGCAGCGTGAGCCTGTACGCCATGCTGCGCGACGCGCGCCCCAGCGAGTTGGACGGGGAGCGCCTCACGGTGACCATCCCCTCGAACTTCGCCCTTACACGCGCCTGCGAGCCGGGCAACGCGGAGCTGCTGGCGAGCGCCGTCGAAAGCGCTCTCGGGCATCCACTCGAACCCGACTTCGTGCTCGCCGCCGGCGCCGCGGCAGCGGGGAACGCCGCTGCCGAACCCGCCGCGCCCACGGCGATGACCCTCGACTACACCGCACTCATCAAGCAGGCGAAAGGCACCTTCGATGCCGAGGAGATGCCCGACGACTCCTAAGGAGAAGCTCTCGTGTCGAACCCTCAGTACAACAAGATGATGAAGCAGGTCCAGGAGATGCAGCGCAAGATGGCGCAGGCTCAGGAGGAGCTCGCCGTCGAGACCGTCGAGGCGAGCGCCGGCGGCGGCATGGTCACCGTGATCACCACGGGGGCGCTGGAGATCAAAGAGGTGCATATCAAGCCCGAGGCGGTGGATCCCGACGACGTCGAGATGCTGCAGGACCTGGTGGTGGCCGCCACCAACGAGGCTCTGCGCGCCGCCCAGGATCTGGCCTCGACGAAGCTTGGCGGCGCTACCGGCGGGCTCGACCTCCCCAACATCCCCGGGATGTTCTGAGCGTCCTCGACCGCGCCGGCGCCTGCGGCGCGCACGCCGGCGCGGCACCTGGCGGCCGCGTGATGAGCGGATAGGATCCTGCATACAGGACTCTTGCAATCCTGCTTCCTGCGGATGTCGGCCGAACGGTGCGTTCGTCCGCGCCGCATCTCCCGGCTCCCGCGGGTGACGAAATGGCGCAACGCCGTGAGGTCACTTCGTCACCCCGTCGGATTGCCACGCGAGCGGTTCAGCGAGTACAATCAGCATTTGCGCGCCCGGCCGTTCCGGGATTGTGCAGACGCGACGACAAGAGTGCATCAGTATTCACATTGTCACTAGGAGCGTGCAAGTGTATTCACCTTCCGTTGAGCGCCTGGTCACGGAGCTGGCCAAGCTCCCGGGGATCGGTCCACGCACCGCTCAACGGCTCACCTTCCACATGCTCAAGCTGAGGCCGGACGAGATCCTTCCGTTGGCGGCGGCCATCACCGAGGTCAAGGAGAAGATCGGCTTCTGCAGCCGCTGCTTCAACCTCGCCGAGGGCGAGCTCTGCACCGTGTGCGCCGACACGCGCCGCGACCCGCGCGTGCTCTGCGTGGTCGAGCAACCCTTCGACATCGTGACCATCGAGCGCACGCGGGAGTTCCGCGGCCTCTACCACGTCCTGGGCGGGGCCCTCAGCCCGCTGGACGGCGTGGAACCCGACGACCTGCACATCGCTGAGTTGCTGTCGCGCGTCGACGGCGACGTTGAGGAGGTCATCTTGGCGACCAACCCCACCATGACCGGTGAGGCGACGGCCATGTACGTCGCCGACATGCTGCCGCAGCAGGTGCGCGTGACCCGTCTGGCCAGCGGCCTGCCGGTGGGCGGCGACCTCGAGTATGCGGACGAGCTCACGCTGGGCCGCGCCCTAGCGGGGCGTCGCAGCCTGCGGCGCGGAGAGGAGTGACCATGGCAACTAGAAGTGGCACCAAGAAGAAGGTCGAGGCACCGGGAGGCCTCACCGAGATCCGCTGGCACGCCCGCGGCGGCCAGGGCGCCGTGACCGCGGCCAAGATGGTCGCCGAGCTGGCGCTGGGCCAGGGCAAGTACTTCCAGGCCTTCCCCGAGTACGGGCCCGAGCGCTCCGGGGCCCCGATCGTCGCCTTCACGCGCGTCAGCGACGACCCCATCCAGATCTACGCCGGGATCGAGCACCCGCAGATCGTCGTCGTCCTCGACCCGTCGCTGCTGGCGATCATCGACGTCACCAAGGGCGCCCCGTCCGACGCCGTCGTGCTGGTCAACAGCGAGATGTCGCCGGCCGAGCTGCGCAGGCACTATGGACTCAAAGGCGGCCGCCTGTTCACCATCGCCGCCACCCGCATCGCCACCGAGACGATCCGCCGCCCCATCCCCAACACGCCGATGGTAGGCGCCCTCACGCGCATCACCGGGCTCTTCCCCATCGACGAAGTCGTCGAGTTCCTGCGCGTGGACTTCGGCAAGAAGTTCCCACCCAAGGTCGTGGAAGGCAACATCAACGCCATCACGCGCAGCTATGAGGAGGTCCAGGCCGAATGACCGTAGACAAGAAGGCCGGCGCCAAGAAGCCGGCCCCTCTGAAGAAGCCGCGCGCCAAGAAGGCCGCCGCGAAGAAGCCGAAGTGGGACATCAGCGACGTTGACTCGTGGGGCCCCGATCGGCACGAACTCGGCGCCACGATCATCGAGGCGGGCAACTCCATGTACTACGAGACCGGCGGGTGGCGCACGCTGGTGCCGATCATCGACGTGGAGACGTGCGACGGCTGCATGCTGTGCTACTTCTACTGCCCCGACGCTTCGATCCTCGTCGAGGACGGCAAAGCCGTGGGCATCGACCTCGAGCACTGCAAAGGCTGCGGCATCTGCGCCAAGGAGTGCCCGACGGACGCCATCACCATGAAGAACGACGGGAAGGAGTGAGTCGTGGCCACCACCGACAGTGAGATCCTGGCGGTCACCGGGAACGAGGCGGTCGCCGAAGCGATGGGTCAGATCGACCCCGACGTGGTGTGTGCCTACCCGATCACCCCCGCGACCGAGATCGTTCAGATCTATGCCCAAATGGTAGCCGACGGCAAGGTCGGCACTGAGTTTGTCGCCGTCGAGAGCGAGCATTCGGCGATGAGCGCCGTGATCGGCTCGGCGGCCGGCGGCGCGCGGACCATGACCGCGACCTCTTCCCAGGGCTTCGCCCTCATGTGGGAGGTCCTCTACGTGGCCGCGAGCTACCGGCTGCCGATCGTCATGACCACCGTCAACCGCGCCCTCAGCGGCCCCATCAACATCCACTGCGACCACAGCGACACCATGGGCGGCCGCGACACCGGCTGGATCCAGCTCTACGGCGAGAACCACCAGGAGGCCTACGACAACTGCATCCAGGCCATCCGCATCGCCGAGCACATGGACGTGCGCACGCCGACCATGCAGATGTACGACGGTTACGTCATCAGCGGCGCCGTCGGCCCGCTGCAGATGCTGACCAAAGAGCAGGTCCAGAAGTTCATCGGCCCGTACCGGGCCATCAACCCGATCCTCGACACCAAGCACCCGGTGACCGTCGGCCCGTTCGACGGCCTGCACGGCTGGTTCTTCGAGCACAAGGTGGCGCAGAACCGCGCCATGGACCACGCCCTTACGGTGATCCAGGACGTCGCCGACGAGTATGCCGAGATCAGCGGCCGCCAATACGGCCTGCTCGACCCGTACCGTCTCGACGACGCCGAGATCGCCATCGTCGTGGTCGGCTCCACTGCCGGCACGACGCGCACGACCGTCGACAAGCTGCGCGCCCGGGGCGTCAAGGCCGGCATGGTGCGCGTGCGCGCCTTCCGGCCGTTCCCGCACACCGCCTACGCCAAGGCCCTCGAACACGTCAAGGTCGTCGGCGTGATGGACCGCGCCGACTCTTGCGGCGCCCAGGGCGGTCCCGTGTTCCTCGAGGTCCGGGCCGCGCTCTACGACAGCGACCCGCAGCCGCAGATCCTGCCGTTCCTCTACGGCCTCGGCGGGCGCGACATCTTCCCCGACAACATTGAGCAGGCGTTCGCCGTGCTCCAGAAGGCAGCGCAGAGCAAGAAGCGGACCTCCACCGAGCGCCGCTATCTCAACCTGCGCAAGGACTGAGGTGGCCGGCATGACTAAGAACAACGGACGCAGCGGCAACGGAAGACGGCAGGCCGAGCCCGAGGGCTCCGCCCTCTACGAGGTGCTCAAGGGCATCGACTTCGAGCGCCGCGAGCTGGTCGACAAGAGCAAAGGGGTCGGCCTCTTCGACCTCGTGAAGGCCAAGGATGGCAGCTACCGCTGCTACTCGTGCACCCTGTGCGAGCGTGTCTGCCCGGTGGACTGCATCGAGATCGACTACTGCCCCGAGTTCGAGGAGCTCCCGTTCGACGTCGCGGCCGAGCGCGCCGCCGCGCTGGCTTCGCTGCCCGGCGAGAGCTGCGGGGCCGGGGCGGCGTGCGTCATGGGCGAGAAGTCGGCCGGCTTTGTGCCCGAGATCGACATGAAGCTCTTCGACCCGGTGGTGGCCAAGATCCGCGACGGCTCCGGTCTCGTCGAGGCCTTCCACGCCACGCAGGAGGCCTTCGGCTACCTGCCGCGCGTGGCGCTCGAAGACATCGCCGAAGAGATGAATCTGCCGTTCTCGCGCATCTTCGGCGTGGCCAGCTTCTACAGCCAGTTCCGCCTGCTGCCCGTCGGCAAGCACGTGATCGACGTCTGCATGGGCACAGCCTGCCACGTGGCCGGCGCGCCGCTCGTGGTGGAGGCGCTCAGCCAGGAGCTCGAGATCGCGGTGGGAGCCACCACTTCCGACGGCCTCTTCACCCTCCAGACCGTGAACTGCGTCGGCGCCTGTGCCCTCGCCCCCGTCGTGCGCCTCGGCGATGACGAGACCTTTGGTCGCGTGGGCCCCAACGAGGCGCGCAAGCTCGTACGCAAGCTGCGCAAGCAGGAGGTGGGAGCATGAGCCCCGCCGCCAAGCTCACGAAGATCGACAAGGCGCTCAAGACGAAAGCCGACCAGAGCGCCTACCTCGCCGATGACGAGAAGACCGAGATCCGCATCTGCGCCGGCACCGCCTGCCACGCCTCTGGGCGTGTGGCGCTGCGCAAGGCCGTGGAGAGGTCGCTTGCCGAGCGCGGCCTCACCGACAAGGTCGCCGTCATAGAGACCGGTTGCCACGGCTTCTGTGAGGTAGGCCCCATCATGGTCGTCCGCCCGCAGGGCCTCTTCTATCCGCGTCTCAAGCCCAAGGACATCGAGGAGATCATCGCGACGAGCGTGGTCGGCGACGGCATCGTCGAGCGGCTGCTCTACAAGGACCCGCAGACCGGTGAGGCGCTCGCGCACGAGAAGGACATCGCGTTCTACTCGCTGCAGGAGCGCATCGTCCTGGCCCTCAACGGCAAGATCGACCCGTTCTCTCTGGACGACTACCTGAACCACGGCGGCTACACGGCCCTGGCCAAGGTGCTGAACGCCGCCGACCCGGAGGCCGTGATCGACGAAGTCGAGAAGAGCGGCCTGCGCGGCCGCGGCGGCGCCGGCTTCCCCACCGGCAAGAAGTGGCGCTTCTGCCGCGCCAACCCCGGCGAGAAGCACTACGTGATCTGCAACGGCGACGAAGGCGACCCGGGCGCGTTCATGGACCGTTCGGTGCTCGAGGGCAATCCGCACAGCGTCATCGAGGGCATGATCATCGCCGCCTTCGCCATCGGCGCCGGCAACGGCCCGGTGGAGGGCTACGTGTACGTACGCCACGAGTACCCCTTCGCCGTGGCACGCCTGCGGCACGCCTTGGAGCAAGCGCGCGAGCGCAACCTGCTCGGCGACGACATCCTCGGTGCCGGCTTCAGCTTTGATATCCGCATCAACCAGGGCGCCGGCGCCTTCGTCTGCGGCGAGTCGACGGCCCTCACGGCATCCATCGAGGGCCACCGCGGCATGCCGCGCGGCAAGCACATCCGCACGGTCGCGCACGGCCTCTGGGGCCAACCCACGAACCTCAACAACGTGGAGAGCTACGTCAACGTGCCGTGGATCGTGAACCACGGCGCCGAGGCCTTCGCCGCCAAGGGCACGGCCACGAGCAAGGGCACCAAGATCTTCAGCCTCACCGGCAAGGTCGTGAACGGCGGCCTCATCGAGGTGCCCATGGGCGCCACGCTGCGCCAGGTGATCTTCGAGATCGGCGGCGGCATGCTGCCCGGCCGCGAGTTCAAGGCCGTGCAGCTCGGCGGGCCGTCCGGAGGCTGCCTGCCCGCCTCTCTGCTCGACGAGCCCATCGACTTTGAGAGCCTGGTGGCCGCCGGCTCCATGATGGGCTCTGGCGGCATGGTCGTGGTAGACGACACCACCTGCATGGTCGACTTCGCCAAGTTCTTCCTCCAGTTCACCGCCGAGGAGAGCTGCGGCAAGTGCCTGCCGTGCCGCGTGGGCACGCAGCGCATGCTCGAGATCCTCGAGCGCATCAGCGCCGGCGAGGCAGCCATCGACGACGTCGAGCGCCTCGAGCTGCTCGCCGAGGACATCAGCGAAGGCTCGCTCTGCCAGCTTGGCGGCAGCGCCCCCAACCCGGTGCTCAGCACCTTGCGGTATTTCCGCGACGAGGTGATGGCGCACGTGGCCGAGCGGTGCTGCCCGGCCAGAGTGTGCCGGCCGCTCATCCGCTACACCATCGACAAGGACGCCTGCACCGGGTGTCACGTGTGCTTCGGCGCCTGCCCGACCGACGCCATCAGCGGCGAGCGCAAGCAGGTCCACGTCATCGACCAGAAGCTCTGCATCAAGTGCGACACCTGCCGGCAGGTCTGCAAGTTCGACGCGGTCCCCGTCGAGACAGGTATATTCGCCATGGCCGAAGGGAGGCAGCAGTGAGCACCCGCACCAAAGCTGCCGTGAAGCTCACCATCGACGGCAAGAATCTCAGCGCCCGCGAGGGCGAGACGGTCCTCGAGGTCGCGCGCCGCGAGGGCATCGACATCCCGGCGCTGTGCCACGAAGAGGGCATGGTCGCCTGGGGCGCCTGCCGCCTGTGCATGGTCGAGGTCGAAGGCCTCGACAAGCTGCAGGCGGCCTGCACCACGTGGGTCGTCGACGGCATGAAGGTCAAGAGCGATACCCCACGCATCCGCGCCCGCCGCGAGAGCTACCTCAGAATGTACTTCTCCGACCACAACGCCTATTGCGAGGCGCCCTGCTCGCACGCCTGCCCCACACACATCGACATCCCCGCCTACATGGCGGCGCTAGCCGACGGCGATGCCGCCGGCGCCGCCGCCATCGTGCGCGAGGAGCTGCCGTTCGCCGGCATCCTCGGGCGCGTGTGCCCGCGGTACTGCGAGCCCGTTTGCCGGCGCGGCGAGGTGGACGACCCCATCGCCATCTGCGCCCTGCACCGCGCCGCCGCCGACCACACCGAGACTCGCCTCGTGGCAGGCGTGCCCACCGGCAGGCGCGTCGCCATCATCGGCGCCGGCCCGGCCGGCCTGGCGGCCGCCTGGTTCCTCACCGAGCGCGGCCATCAGGTCACGATCTACGACGCCAACAAGAAGGCCGGCGGTACGCTGCGCTACAGCATCCCCGAGTTCCGCCTGCCGGAGAAAGTCGTCGACAAGGAGCTGGCCCCCCTGTGGGATGCCGGCGTGCGCTTCGTCGGCGAGTCCGAGCTGGGCTACGAGGTCGATCCCGACGGACTGTTCGACGCCGGCTTCGACGCCGTCGTTATCAGCATCGGCACGTGGGAGGAGCCCAAGCACGTCCTGACCGGCGACGACGCCGCGCTGCGCGGGCTCGACGTGCTCAAGCGCGTGCGTGAGGGCCGCGCCGTCCGGTTCACCACCAAGGTCGCCGTCATCGGCGACGGCATCACCGCCCTGGACGCGGCGCGCACCGCGCGCCGCAAGGGCGCCAAGGAGGTCGTGGTCATCGCCCAGCACGAGGGCGAGGATGTCCCGGCCGGCGCGCGCGAAGTCACCGCCGCCCTCGAGGAGGGCATCAAGTTCGAGTTCGGCGTCCTGGCCAAGAAGGTCAAGAGCAAGGCCGGCAAGGCGCAGGGCGTGGAGTGCGTGCGCGTGGTGCGCGAGAAGGGCCGTTTCAAGGAGGTCAGGGGCTCCCGCTTCGACGTGGCCGCGACCACCGTCGTCCTGGCCACCGGCTACGCGCCCAGGCTGGGTGAGAGCGCCCAGTACCTGCCGCTCGCCGACGGCGTGCGGCTCCAGGCCAACTTCTACACCGGCCGCACGCCGGAGAACGGCGTGTTCGCCGCCGGCGACGCCATCACCGGCGCGCAATCGGTGATCCACGCCGTGTCCGGCGGCAAGCGCTCGGCGCTGGCCGTCGACGCCTGGCTGCGCGGGCACGACCTCTTGGAGCTCGAGGAGAAGCTGGCCGTCTACAACGGCCTGCCCTACCTGGACCAGCTCAAGGACGCCGCGCAGATCGGCGAGCTCGGCCTGCGCCTCGCTGAGCGCAGCCCGGTGTGGCTCACGATGGGCGCGAGCGCCGAACCTGCGGCTCGCGCTACCATGCCCAAGGTCGGCAAGGCCAAGCGCCTTTCGGCCACCGACGTCGAGGTCGAGAAGGGCTACAGTCTGGCCGCCGCCCGCGCCGAGGCCGAGCGCTGCCTGCAGTGCGAGTGCCCCAGCCTCGGGGACTGCGAGCTGCAGAAGCTCGGCGTGGACTACGGCATCACCGACAACGCCCTCGTGGTCAAGGGCGGCCTCGTGCGCAAAGTCGAGGCCCAGCACGAGCACCCGTTCATCCGCCGCGACATGAATCGCTGCATCGCCTGTGGGCGCTGCGTGCGCACCTGCCGCGACGTGGCCGGCCCGGCCTGCTACGACTTCACCGGGCGCGGCTTCAGGATGAACGTCGACACACCCTACGGCGAGGCCCTGCAGCTGGCCGACTGCATCACCTGTGGCCGCTGCGTGACCAGCTGCCCCACCGGCGCGCTCACGTTCAACGAGCGTGAGCTCGCCTCCTACCGGGTCGACGAGAGCCGCTGCATCATGTGCCGCGAGTGCGTCAACGTGTGCCCGGTCGAGGCGGTCAAGGAGACCAACCACTTCGAGGACGCACGCCAGAAGTGGCTCGAGCTGGTAGCGCAGGACAGCCAGCTCGCCGGCGGCCACCGCATGTGCGCCGGCTGCAGCGCGCCCATCGTGGTGCGCCAGGTGCTCATGGGCACCAGCGATCCCGTCGTGGTCAGCGCGGCGACGGGCTGCCTCGAGGTGAGCACGACCATCTACCCCTACACCTCGTGGAAGGGCAGCTACATCCACACCGCCTTCGAGAACGCCGCCGCCACGCTGAGCGGCGTCGAGACCGCGTTCCGCGCCCTCAAGAAGAAGGGCCTCATCGAGGAGAACGTCAAGTTCATCGCCTTCGGCGGCGACGGCGGCACCTACGACATCGGCCTGCAGTCGCTCTCCGGCGCCATGGAGCGCGGTCACAGCATGCTCTACGTCTGCTACGACAACGAAGCCTACATGAACACCGGCTTCCAGCGCTCCGGCGCCACGCCGGTCGGCGCCTGGACGACCACCAGCCCGGTGGGCAAAGAGACGTCCGGCAAGCTGCAGAACCGCAAGAACCTCACCGACATCATGATCGCCCACGGCCTCCAGTACGTGGCCCAGGCCTCGCCCCACGACCCGCGCGACCTGGTGCGCAAGGCATCCAAGGCGCTGGCGGTGGACGGCCCCACGTTCATCAACATCCTCGCGCCGTGCCCCCGCGGCTGGCGCGCGGACGGTGCCGAGACCATCGAGCTGGCGCGCGAGGCCGTGAACACCGGCTACTGGCCGCTGTTCGAGGTGGAGGACGGTGAGTATCGCCTCACCTACCGGCCGCACCACAAGATGCCGCTCATCCCGTGGCTCAAGCGCCAGGGCCGCTTCGCCCACCTGTTCAAGCCGGGCAACGAGGAGATCCTCCTCAACCTCGAGGCCTGGGTGGACAACGAGTGGGAGAAGCTCCTGCGCAAGTGCGGCGAGCCCAGCGAGGCCGACTGGCAGGAGTACCTGCAGTCCAACGGGTGTCTGCTACGCTAGACGCGGCTACCAGCTGAACGACAAAGAGGGCGGGCCCTGCGGGCCCGCCCTCTGCCGTACCGCCGGCGGCAGCCGTCAGGCAACCGCTGGGAAGCTGCTACCCGAACACCGCGCGCAGGTAGTAGACCCAGAAGGCGGGGACCTCGCGCAGCACCAGGTAGGGCGTCTCCTTGATGGGCGTCGACGTCTCCGCCGGCACGGTGAGCACGTCCCAGCCGGCGCGCTGGTAGGCCAGTTTGATGCGCGGCAGATGGTAGAACTGGCTGACCGCCATGATGCGCTGCCAGCCCCGGCCGCCGAAGAACGGCACCGTGTCGGCGACCGTGGCGGTGGTGCTCACGCCGTTGGAGTCGACGACGACTTTGCCTAGGGGCACGCCACCCTTCACCGCCATGTCGCGCATCACCAGCGCTTCGTTGTAGCCGCTGTCCCCCACGCCGCCGGAGACGAAGACGCGGTGCACGAGGCCGTCCTTGTACAGCTCGATGGCGGTGTCCATGCGGTCCTTCAGCGAGGTCGACGGCTTGCCGTCGCCGTGCACCTGGGCGCCGAACACGACCACCACGTCGGCGTCGCGCCGATAGTCCGTGGTGCCGAAGAAGAAGACCTGGGCAAGAGGGAAGGCCAGGACGCAGACGGCCGTGATGACGACCATGACGACCGCCGCCGGCCAGCCCCGGCGCGCCGGGGCGCGCACAGCGGCCCAGATCAGGAACCCCAGTAGCACGGCCACGACGAGCGAGAGCGGCAGTGGCAGTCGCGGCGCGATAGCTCCGGAACGCCACACCCGGTAGAAATCCACGGCGTTGTACAGCGTCACGGCGGCGAAGAAGGCGAACAGAGCGAGCGTGGTCCAGCGACGCCAGGTACGCATGCGCGGCGCCACCGCGTAGGCGACGAAGGCGATACCGACTGCGGCAAGCAGGGCGGCGCTCACAAGGCGGGGCACGAACGGGACCGCGACCCACCAGAGGTTGGCGTCGAAGGCCTGATCGCGGACGGCGCCGACCACGCCGAGCAGGGTGAAGAGGCCGAAGAAGAGGGCCAGGCCGCTGGCGGCGGCGGCCGGCAGCCAGTGGCGCGGATTCTCCACCGACCGAACAGGCTCCTCGCGCCACTGGCGGCCTTCGGCCCGCGCCTTGGAACGGGCTGCGGCGGCGCTCAGCAGCGGCACCGCGGGCGGCGCAGAGGCCGGCGGCTCCCCCTGCGCCGGAGCGCCGGGGACGGGCACGGAGGAATCTGGCTCATCTGGACCGATGCTCATCCGGCAGACTGTATCACGGAGCAGGCGTGCCCAGGCACAGATCCCGCGCCGCTTCCTCCGGCGTACGATAGGTGACGGCGACGCGCGCGGCGGCATCAGCGAGTTCAAGGATCCGAGCTCCCCTTCCGATGGCTGTAGCCGTAGGATAGAGTCCGTGGCCGAGAGCGGGGGCACCGGCCACGCACGTCACGGTAGCAGGGGAGGGACCATGACCGACGCCGCCGCAGCACTGCCCGCCGGGCAGAAGACCGCGGCCGCCGGCGCTCCGGCGTTCCCCTTCAAGCTCATCCTCATCGCGTTGTGCATGGCGCAGTTCATCAACGCCTACGACACCACGGCGATGAACGTCGCCGTCACATCGGTGGTCAAGAGCCTGGAGACGACCGTCTCGGGGGTGCAGTCGGCGCTCGTCCTTTACTCGCTGATCATGGCCGCCTTCATGCTCATCGGCGGCAAGCTCGGCGACATCTGGGGACGCCGCACCGCCTTCCTCATCGGCGTCGCAATGTACGGCTGCGGGGCCTTGATCACGGCGCTCAGCCCCAGCCTGCCGGTCATGATGTGCGGCTGGTCCCTTCTCGAGGGCCTCGGTTCGGCGCTCATGATCCCGGCTATCTATTCGATCATCGGCTCCACGTTCCCGGCGGGGAAGGCGCGCATCAGCGCCTTCGCCGCCGCGGGAGCCATGGCCGCCATGGGCGCCGCTCTGGGGCCGCTGGTGTGCGGGTTTCTCACCACCTTCGCCAGCTGGCGCTACTCGTTCGCCATGGAGGTCTGTGTGGTCATCGTCACGCTGCTGCTGGCGACGCGCATCAAGGTTCCCAAGGTCGCGCGCGCCAAGGTGAAGCTCGACACCGTGGGCGCGGTGCTCCAGGCGCTGGGTCTTGCGCTCGTCGTGCTCGGCGTGCTGCAGGCCAGCAAGTACGGATGGGTGGCCGCCCGGCAGCCCGTCGTGGCCTTCAAGCACCAGCTCCTCGCCCAAGGCGGCATCTCGCCGGTGATCCCGTTCGTCGTCGTGGGCGCTCTCGTCCTCGTCGCCTTCGGGCTCTGGGAGCGGCACATGCGGAAGGCCGGCAAGGAGGCGCTGCTCGACATCAGGATGTTCGAGCAGCGGGCCGTCTTCTTCGGCCTGCTGGGGATCCTCGCCCTGATGTTCATGCAGGCCGGCTTCCTTTTCGTGGGACCCGTGTTCATGCAGATCGCGCTCGGCTACTCGGCCTTCCACAGCGGTCTGCTGATCCTGCCGATGACGATCGCCATCATCATCATCGCCACACGCGTGAGCAAGCTCACGCAGATCGTCGCGCCCAAGCTGCTCATCCAGGTAGGCATGCTGGTGTTCTCGGGAGGGATCCTCCTGGTGGCCATGGAGCTCAAGGCGACGGTCGACCAGTGGGCCTTCCTGCCCGGCATGATCGTCGCCGGCATCGGCATCGGCCTCGTCAACGCGCCGCTCATGAACATGACCCAGGGCGCCGTCTCGGTCGACAAGCAGAGCGAGATCTCCGGACTCTCCCGCGCCATGAGCAACCTAGGCGGCGCCTTCGGCACGGCCGTCGCCGGCGCCATCCTCATGGCCACGCTGATCGGCTCGTTCTCGGCGCAGGTCGAGGAGTACGCGGGCATCCCCGCCGCCGAGAAGGCCAGGGTCGTGGCCGATCTGCGCAGTGACGCGCAGACCGTGAGCAACGACCAGGTGCAGGTCTACCTCAAGGCGAAGGGCGAGCCGGCTCCGCTGGTGGCCGAGTTCGTCGCCTTCAACCAGAACGCGCGCAACGACGGGCTGCAGAAGGCGCTCTTTACCGTCGGCGTCATCGGCCTGTTCGGCTTCGTGGTGAGCTGCTTCCTGCCGGGCGGCAAGACGAAGGCGCCGGCGCCGGAGAAGGATGCCGACGCGCCGAGGCGGCGTAGTACGACATCCCGCCGGCGCCGACCCGACCACGCTCCGGCCGACAGGCGCCTAGAGGAGCTTTCTCCAAACGAGTTCGCGCGAGAGCCGGGCCTGCCATTTGCTGCGCCCTGAGGGGAGCAGGTGCTGCAGGTCGTAGAAGTCGGTGCCGCGCAGGCCGATCTTGGAGACGAACCGTACGTACTCGATGTCGTACTCGGCGGCCAACCCCAGACAACCCTTCTGATACGTCACCCTGGCATCGTCGAACGCGTGGCCGATCACGGGCAGGTTGAGGGGCATCTCCAGCAGGACCGGCCGCAGCCCGCGAGCCAGACACGCCTGGATGAGCTGGTCGAGTTGGACAAGCCTGTCCGGGTAGCGGGAGAGGAACACGCCGTAGCGGTCCCGGACCCAGACGCGCACGAGCCTCCGCTTCTCGGCGGCGGAGAGCATGGCCCTCCAGTCGTAGTGATGCTGATACCAAGGGCCCGGAGGCCGGGACCTGGTGGAGTTGCGGGGCACCGACGCCGATGTGTGTTTCATCGTGAAACGGGTCACGCCGACGCTGATCAGCGCGACGCCCCGCCCCTTGGGCAGCTGGTTCACGATGCGCGTGTCCTCGACGTAGGTCTGACAGCGTTTCGCGACGACGTAGGTGACAGCAGACCTGCCGGACACGGCCCGCATCTGCGCCGCCCAGCTTCTCTCGCTGGCCACCGATTCGCGCGCCGCGGAGCCGCCGAAGAGATACACGACCCGGCGCTGCGGCGTGCGATACCGCAGCCAGGCGACGACCTGTAGGACGTGGTCCCAATCGCCGACCGTCGCGGTGCCGAGGAGCTGGGGCGACGTCGAGGTCTGGTCCTCCGTCGACAGGCCGTCCAGAGACTCGGCGGGGCTTGCCTCGACGTCGGCTGCGCGCGCCGCGGAAGCCGGCAGCCACAAGACGGCCAGGAGGATCGCGACGAGAACCGCGGTGGCGGACGCCGCCGAGGCGGAGCCGGCCCCACGCGCAGACCCCGCACGTCGAGAATGAATCGGCATGCCCATCATAACCGCCACTCTACCATCGCCGCTGCCGTGCCTGAAGCCCGGGCAGAAGCCCGCCGGCCGGCATGCCCTCGCCGTGGGCTCAATCGGCGCCTATCCGATACTCCCGGAGAAGCGGCACGATCTCGGCGGTCAGGAGTTTCTGCCACTTGGCGCGCCCGGGCTCCACGAGGTGGAACAGGTCGTAGAACTCGGCGTTTCGCAGCCCGGCCTCGACGACGAAGTCGAGGAACGGGATGTCCTCGCGCGCGGCCAGCCGGTGGCAGTCGGCGCGATAGCGCGCCCGTGCCCGGCTGAAAGTGTCGGCGGCCATCTCCAGATCGACGGGGAGCTCCATGAGCACCGGGCGGAAGCCGCGCCGCCGACACAGCCGCACGAGGCGCCCGAGCTCGGTCGCGTTGGCCGCGTAGTTCCTGTCGAACAGGGGCTCACGCTCGGCGCCCCAGCGCGCGGCGAGCGCGGTCTTCTCGTCGTCGCTGAGGATCGCCGACGCCGAGTAACGGTGCTTGACCTCGCCCGCGCCGGCGAGCACCGCGCGGGCTGCGGCGGATCCGGCGGTGCCGCCGACCGGCGCGGGCGGCGAGCCGGTGTAGCGGCCCGGGTTCACCCCGATGAGCACCAGGGCAGGGCCCGCCGGCATGGCCCTGACCAGGGCGGCGTCGCGAAAGTAGCTCTGGTTCGTGGCGCCGAGGTCGAGCACGCGGACCGCGGGCCCGCCGGCGCGCTCGATCTGCGCGGCCAGGTTCGTGTTGCCCACGATGCTCTCGCGCGCCGAGGAGCCGCCGAGGATGTAGACGGTGGGCGGCGCCGACCCGAGGGGCGAGGGAGTGAGGGGCGTCGCGGCCGCAGGCCTCGCGGACGTGGCGCTCGGCTGCGGGGAGGTGGACAGCGCAGCCCCCCCGCCGCAGGCGCTCGCCAGCGTCGCGAAGAGGAGCGCCGCCGCCGGCAGCGCCGACGGTCTCATTCCTCCACCAGCGGCGCCAGCTGCGGCGGCGTGACGCCGCGCGTCGCCAGGCGCCGCGAGACCTTCTGCGGCACGAGCTGGATGAAGCAGTCGTCGTAGCGCCAGCGCTTCCACTCGCCCTGCAGGCGAAGCATCACCTCATCGTCCTCCACGCGAAGCGGTACACCGCGGCGCGCCGCTTCGGCGGCGAGGAACGGCGCCAGGTCGCCCGCCCACTCGGCGGCGGTGATCTCCCCGATCACATTCCCATGATACTGGGCCGGGTCGAGCCTGCCCACCAGGTCGACGACGAACACGCGCCTGGCGGCGGCGCTCATGGAGAACTTGCCGAAGTAGGGCTTGGCCTTGAGACTGAGCTCGCCACGGGCGTCGGGTCTGTCCAGCCCCATCACCACGTGCAGCGCGTCGTCGCCGCCGCTCATGAGGTACTCGAACGCGTACTCGTTGGGCGTCCCGAAGTGGATGGACTTGAGCCCCTGGGCGGTGGTCTCGCCGTCGTCGAGGAAGACCTTGTTCTGGCCGGCGACGGCGAACCTCGAGCCCGAGTCCCACACGTTTATCGTCCCGCAGTGAGCGGCCTAGCAGCACGTGTTGAAAGCATTCTGAAGGACGAAGATGGTGCCCGCCGCGGCTTTCGTGCCGACGTGGCACTGGCCCTGGCCGTACAGGCGGATGTCGGCGCCCTCGAGCAGCGCGCCGAGGAAATCGCCGACCTCGCGTCCGCACACTTCCGTGACGACGCCGCGCGCGGGAGCGCCATCGGGGTCCGGCAGGTTGTAGCCGATGTAGCGCGGCCCGCCGACGCAGCCGTAGCCGACGACGGCGCGCCAGCCGGCGCGCACCGCGTCGCCGACGATGCGCGAGGGCGCATCGAGGCCGAAGGTCTCGCTCGCGAAGCCGCCGAAGGCGATCACGAGGACGTCGCTCGCGTCAGCGGTGGCGGCAGCAGATCATCCTTGGTCTCGGCGGTGAGGCGTGCGTAGCGGCCAGCCGGCGGAGCGGGGCCGGCCGGTTCCGCCAGCACCCGCGCCAGCGGCGGAACGGCGTCCAGCACGCGGTAGATGCCGCCCCCCGCCGAACCGTCGGCGGTGCAGCCGCCGTCGGTGAGGTACTCGATGCCGGACAGCGCCTTGCCGCCCAGATCGGCGAACACGGCCCGCTTGCGCAGCTCGGTGAGTACGCGGAGGGCCACGGCGCGGGCCGCATCGCCCTGCTCCGCGAACGCCGGCAGGACGGCCTCTACCAGATGGCGGTAGTCGTCGCCGAGGTCGGCGAGCCGTTCCAGCGTCGTCTCGACGAGGAGCGCCGCGGCCGGCTACAGCGGCGTCTCGGCGGCGCAGGCCGGCAGCTCACAGTCGAGCCGGCCGTCGCGCAGCACGATGGTGCGGTCGAAGTACCTCTGGATCTCGGGGTTGTGCGTGACCATCACGATGGTATTGCCCTCGCGATGCAGGCGCGCGAACAAGTCCATGATCTCGACCGTCGTCTCGCTGTCGAGCGCTCCGGTGGGCTCGTCGGCGAGGATCAGTGGCGGCTCGTTGACCAGCGCCCGGGCGATCGCCACGCGCTCCTGCTCGCCGCCCGAGAGCTTGCCGGGCAGGTGCGCGCCGCGGTCGGCGAGCCCGACGTGCTCGAGCACGTCGGCGGCCCGGTCCCGCTTCGCGCTCGAGGCCATCTTCTTCACCGCCAGCGGCAGCATGACGTTCTCGAGCGCGGTCAGGTACGGCACCAGATTGAACGACTGGAAGACGAAGCCGAGGTACTCGCGGCGGAAGTCGGCGAGGCGCTCGCCCGGTAGGCCGTACAGATCGATCCCGTCGACGCGGACGGTCCCCGCGGACGGGTGACTGAGGCCGCCGAGGATCGACAGGAACGTGCTCTTCCCCGAGCCGGACTGACCCATGACGCCGAGGAAGGTGCCCTCGGCGACGGTGAGGTCCAGGCCCCGCAGGGCTTGAACGGACGCACCGTCGCCGCTGAACGTCTTCTCGAGGCCGCGCACCTCGATGAAGCGGGCGGCGAGTTCGTCGGCAGCCGGTTGCGTCACGGGTTCATCGGCGGGCGGCGCCGCCTGTTCCTCGGGTCTTGTCATGACTCGACTCATTCGCACTCTCCTGCTCCGGGCCTGCCGCGCCTCACAGGGCGCGCAACGCCTCTGTCGGGTCGAGCTTGCCGGCGTGCAGCGCTGGGTACAGCGACGCCACCGCGCCGATCGCCACCGCCAGGGCGACCGCCGCCGGCCCGAGGAGCGGCGCCCACGTGACCTCGGCGCTGCCGGCGACGAGCGGCAGGACCGCGTAGGTCGTGCCCATCCCGGCCAAGTAGCCGAGCACCCCGGCGACGACGCTGGCGAGCGCCGCCTCGATCAGCACCAGCCGCGTGATGTGGACGCGCCGGTAGCCGATCGCCCGGAAGACGCCGATCTCGTGGGTGCGCTCGTTCACCGAGCCCATCATCGTGACAAAGACCACCAGGGCCTCGATGGCGATCACCACGCCGACGATCGCGTAGCTGAAGCTGCGGAACTGGTCGACCGCATGCGTGCGGCTCTTGACCGCCTCCTGCATGGTCGTGACCTTGGTCCCCGGCAGCGCCGCCGCGAGCTGCGCCGCGATGCGCTCCACCGGAGCACCGCCGTACAGCGCCGCGATCTCGACCAGCGTGACCTCGCCCGGCTGGTGCAGGATCCGCTGCGCGGCACGAAGGTCGGCGATCAGCAAGCCGTCGTCCTGCGACCCGGTCTCGCGCAGGATGCCCGTCACCGTGAACCGCCGGCCGCCGAGGCGTACGAAGTCGCCCATCCGCAGGCCCAGGGTGCGGGCCGCCGCGGCGCCGGCCACGATCTCGTGGCCGTTGGCCGGCTGCCGCCCGGTGTCCACCGACCACCAGCGCTTGAGCTTGAACTGGTCCGCCGGGCGCACGCCCAGAAGTAGCGTTCGGCGCCCCCCCACCGTCACGGCGCCGACGAGCTCCGGAGAGACCACCGAGATGCCGGCGCGCGCCGGTATCGACTCGATGCGCTCCAGATCGGCCTCGGAGATGGCGTTGCGGCCCAGGGAGAGGGCGCCGACCGAGATGCCGCCGTAGCTCAGGGCCACGCCCTTGGCCCGTGGCGTCACGACGATGTTGGCGCCGTAGCTCTGCAGGTTCGCCTTGGTCTGGCCGGTCAGTGACTGGGTCAGCGAGACCAGGGCGACCACGGTGCCGACGCCGATCAGCAGGCCGGCGACCAGGAACGCGGCGCGGGCCTTGCGGCGCCACAGGTTGTTGAGGGCGATGGTGCGAAGCCTCATCGGGCGCCCTCTCAGAGCGCCCTGAGGGCGACGGTCGGGTCGAGGCGGCTGGCATGCAGCGCGGGGTACAGCGAGGCCAGGGCGCCGATCGCCATGGCCAGCGCGACCGCGGCGCCGGCGAGGCCCGGCGCCCACGCGATGGAGACGCCGTCGCCGGCGAGGAACGGGAGCAGCGCGTAGCTCACGCCCATCCCGGCGAGGTAACCGAGGACGCCGGCGAGCAGGCTCGCGACGAAGGCCTCGATGAGGATGAGGCCGGTCACGTGCCCGCGACGGAAGCCGAGGGCGCGGAAGATGCCGATCTCGCGCGTGCGCGCATTGACCGAGCCCATCATCGTCACGAAGACGACCAGCGCCTCGATGGCGATGATCACGCCGGCGACGATGTAGCTGAAGGTGCGAAACTGGCCGATGGCGTGCATGCGGTTCTTGACCTTGTCCTGCATCGCCGTGACCTTGGCGTCGGGCAGCACCGTGCCCAGCTGGGCGACGATCTTCTCGACGGGGCAGTTGCTGCACAGGGCCGCGACCTGGACCATCGTGACCTTGCCGGGCCGGCCGAGGATGGTCTGCGCGGTGCCGAGGTCGGCGATCAGCAGGTCGTCGTCCTGCGACCCGGTCGGGCGCAGCACCCCGGTCACGGTGAACGAGCGGCCACCGATGGTCACCCGGTCGCCGCGAGCGAGGCCGAGGGCGGCGGCGGCCGAGGAGCCGGCCACGAGCTCGTGGCCGTTGCTCGGCGGCCGCCCGGCCACCGTCCACCAGCGCTTGAGCGCGAACTCGTCCTTGGGCCGCACGCCCATGAGGAGCGCCGGCCGGCCGTTCACCCGCACCGGTCCGAGCAGCTCGGGGGCGACGATGGCGATGTTCTTGCGGTTGGGAATCGTGCGGATGCGCGCGAGGTCTGCTTCGCGGAGATCGCGCGCGCCCACCGCCACGCCGCCCAGCGTGACACCGCCGTAGCTGAGCGACAAGCCGTCGCTGCGCGGCGCCACGACGATGTTGGCGCCGTAGGTCTCGAGGCTGTTCTGCGCCTGCACCGTGAGCGCGGAACTGAGCGTGAGCAGCGTCACCACGGTGCCGACGCCGAGGAGCAGGCCGACCACCAGGAAGGCGGCGCGCGAAGCGCGCCGCCGGAGGCTGCTGAAGGCGACGGTGCGCAGCCTCATGGGTGCACCCCGCCGGGGAAACCGCCGCTCACGAGGTCAGCCCGCCGGGCTCACTGGAAGTACTGCACGCCGGCCTGCAGGTCGGACGCCTGGAGGACCAGGTCCTTGCCTTGGGTCGTGCGCGTCAGCGGCGACGGGTTGCAGCCGCCCTGCTGCACGTTGATCTGGTCCGAGGGGAAGCGGCGGCCGCAGTTGTTGCAGACCATCTCGTCGCCCTCCTGGTGGTAGCCCTTCTTCTGCGCGTAGCAGACGTCGCAGGCGTCGAAGGCGGCGCGGACCTTCCCGTCGGCGCTCTTGAGCACGAAGTACTTCACCTCGGTGCCGCCGGCATCGTAGCTGTAGAAGTGCGCCTGGCCGTCGGAGACGTCGGAGAGGGTGACCTTGACGTCGCCGCCGGCGGCCGCCTGGGTCGTGGTCGCCTCGGTGGTCCCGCCGCCGCGAGTGGCTACGACCGCGACGGTCGCGACGGCGACGATGACGAGCGCTACTCCGGCGAGCACTACGTGCAACGTGGTGCGACGCCGCGGTTCCTCGAACTGCGCGCGCTTCTGCTCGCGCACCGTCTGGCCCTGTGATGCCGGTCTTCCGTTTCCAGTCCTGTTCCGTTTGCTCGACTTGCCGGACACGCGCAGCCTCCTATATTTGAGAAAGTCTATAAAGATGACAGTTTCAGACCAGAATAGGCACGGCCCCCGCCGAGGTCAACTGCCGCGGCGTTAGGGAATGTGAAGCCGCGGCCGGGCTGGACCGCACAGCTCACGGCTTGATACGGTGCGGCTTGCCCGCGCGCGCGGGGCACCCTACCCGGAAGCGAGCCGTGAGCCGCACATGAGCAACCCTCAGAGGACCGACCCGGCGCCACCACTCACCGGTCTCAGCGACGACGAGGCCGGCCGCCGCCGCGCCGCCGGCCAGGGCAACGACGTCCAGATCCGCACGGGGCGCACCTACGGGCGCATCGTCCGCGACAACGTCTTCAACTTCATCAACAACCTCTTCTACGTGCTGGGCGTCGTGCTGCTTGCCCTCGGCAAGCCCCTCGACGCTTTCGTCGTCGTGTTCGTGATCCTCGCCAACACCGTCATCAGCCTCATCCAGGAGATCCGCGCCAAACGCGTGATGGACCGCATCGCCATCCTCATGCGCCCCAAGGCCTCGGTCCTGCGCGACGGACACCTGCAGGACCTGGACCCGTCGCAGGTGGTCCTGGGCGACATCCTGTACGTGCACCCCGGTGACCAGGTGGTCGTCGACGGCCCGATGGTCGGCGAAGGCCGCATGGAGGTCGACGAATCGCTGCTCACCGGCGAGTCGGACCTCGTGACCAAGCATCCCGGCGACCCCTTGCTGTCGGGCAGCTTCTGCATGACCGGCGGCGGCCACTACGAGGCCGAGAAGGTCGGCCTCGAGAGCTTCGCCAACAAGCTCACCGCAAAAGCCACGGAGTTCAAGCGCGAGCTCACGCCGCTGCAACGGCAGATCAACCAGATCGTCCGGATCCTGCTTTTCGTGGTCGTGATCTTCGAGATCCTCGTGTGGATCCGCAACACCATCGGCGGCGTGCCGTTCGTAGAGAGCGTGCGCATGAGCACGGTGATCCTGGCATTGGTCCCCAACGGGCTGGTGCTCTCGATCGCCCTTACGTACGCGCTGGGCGCCGTACGCCTGCTCGGCAAGGGCATGCTCGTGCAGCAGTTCAACGCCGTGGAGTCGCTGAGCAACGTCGACGTGCTGTGCACGGACAAGACCGGCACCCTCACCTCCGGCGTCGTGAAGGCGGAAGACGCGCTGGCGCTGGGCGCCGAGCAGGCTCACCTGGTGAGCGTCCTCGGCGCGTTCTCCGCCAGCACCACCGATGCCAACCGCACCATCGAGGCGCTGCGTGAAGCGTATCCGGCGCAGCGCCGCGACGCCGTCCACGAAGCGTTCTTCTCCTCGGAGCGCAAATGGAGCGGGCTCGCGTTCGCGGACGGCGAGGCGCGCGGCACGTACGTGCTCGGCGCGCCGGAAATGCTGGCGCCGGCGCTCCGCGCCGGGGCCGACTGGCAGACGCAAGCCGACGCCTGGGCCGCGCGCGGCCTCCGCGTGGTGCTGTTCGCGGGGCGGCCGGAACCGATCGCCTTCAGCGACGGAGACGGGCCGCCCGAGCTGCCCGCCGACCTCGAGGCGCTCGGCCTCATCTGCTTCAGCGACGAGCTGCGTGCCGGCGTCCAGACTACGCTCGACGAGTTCGCCGAGGCCGGCATCGAGGTCAAGATCATCAGCGGCGACAACCCGCGCACCGTGACGGCGCTGGCCACGCAGGCCGGCGTGCACGCGGTGACGCGCAGGGACGGCGCCGGCGCCTACTGCGAGGCGGCCTTCGCCGCCGACGGGGGAACGCCGGCCGACGCAGCCGCGACTGCAGGCACGACCGGCGATGCCGCTTCTCGCGAGGTCGTCGCCGTCGCCGGCCCCGACCTCGAGGGTCTCTCGCCAGACGAGCTCGCCGAAGCCGCCGAGCGGGCCACCGTGTTCGGCCGCGTCACGCCGGAGCAGAAACAGGATCTGGTAGAGGGCCTCCGCAGCCGCGGCCGCTACGTGGCCATGATCGGCGACGGCGTCAACGACGTCATCGCCCTCAAGCGGGCCAACGTGGCCGTCGGCATGCAGGGCGGCAGCCAGGCGGCGCGTGGCGTCGCCGACCTCATCCTCCTCAACGACACCTTCGCGCCGCTGCCCTTCGCCTTCAAGGAAGGCCAGCGCATCATCAACGGCATGAACGACATCCTGCGTATCTTCATGGTGCGTATCGGCTACAAGGCGTCGATCATCGCCGTCGTCATGGCGCTCGGCGGATTCCCGTTCGCGCCGCGCCAGGCCTCACTGGTCTCGTTCGTCGGCGCCGGCGTGCCCGCCGTCGTCTTCGCCGCGTTCGCCACCTCCGGAGCCACACCCAAGCTCGGCCTGTTCAGGCTACTGGCGCGCTTCTTCCTGCCTACCACGCTGCTCATGCTGCTCATGGGGGTCGGCGTCTACCTCGCCTACTCACTGCCGGCCAAGCACAGCTACCTGCTCACCCATCCCGGAGCCGGCCAGAAGGAGCTGATCGCGAACGCCTACCCACAAGCCCAGACGGCGCTCACGCTGTTCTCGTGCTTCGCCGCCATCCTGCTCCTTCTGCTCGCGGTGCCGCCGTCCCGCTGGTGGGGTGGGGGCGCCGTCGTGCGCGGCGACTGGCGCATCCCGGGCGTCGTCATCCTGCTTCTGGGCTGGATGGTGGCGGTCCTCGCCATCCCGCTGGGTCGCACCCTGTTCGAGATCACCGCGCTGCCGGTCTGGCAGTACTTCGCGATCTTCGGCCTCGCCGTGATGTGGGGCCTGCTCTGCCTCCTGGTCTGGCGCTGGCGGCTGCTCGACCGCTGGCTGGGCACCGCCGAAGACCCGGGCAACCTCTGCGCCAGGCACGTCGCGGCGAAGCCTGCATGACGATGCGCGGGGCGGCCGGGGCTTGGCGCAGTCAGGCCGCCCCGGCCGACGGGCACAGGCCCGCCAGCGGGCACTCCCCGCACCTCGGCCGGCGGGCGTGGCAGATGCGCCGCCCGTGCCGCACGAAGTCCACGTGCACCGCGTACACCTGCGCGGCGTCGTCGAGGCCGGCGAGCTCCGTGAGGATCGGGTGCGCCCGCTCGGCCGTCACCTTGCCGTCTATGAGCCCGAGCCGCCGGGCGACGCGGTGTACGTGCGTGTCCACCGGCATCACCGGCCGCCCGAGCGAGAACAGCAGCACGCAGGCGGCCGTCTTGGGACCCACGCCGGACAGGCCGGTGAGGTAGTCCTGCGCCTCGGCGTCGGGCATGCCGTCGAGCTCGCCGAGGTCGGGGCGCCCCGTGCGCACGCTGAGCGCTTCAAGGATGTTCTTGATGCGCGGCGCCTTGGTGTGTGCCAGCCCGCCCGGAGCGATGGCCGCCTCGATCTCCGCGGCGTCCGCGTCGCGCGCCTCTTCCCAGCGCGGGAAGCGCGCCTTCAGCGCGGCGAAGCTGCGCTCCGTGTTCACATCGGCGGTGTTCTGCGACAGCACGGTGAACACGAGCTCGTCCACCGGGGGGTAGCGGGGCGAAAGCACGGGGCGGCCGTAGAAGTCGTCGAGGATCGCGGTCACGCGCCGCAGCCGGTCTCTGTCGCGCCGGGAGGTGCTCACGGCGACAGCCTACCATCGCCACCGAGCGACGGCTCCCGGGCGCGGCCCGGCAAGAACCATTCAGGTGGAGCCACCATCGAGGGGGTGAGAGCCATGAACGGCATCCTCGTATTCGGTGGGTCGGGGCCGCTGCTCCTGCTCAGCTCCTTCCGACCATCGACCATCCCGATCTGATCGCCAAGCTCAAGGCCAGGGGGCTGAGGAAGTTCATCGCCTACGAGATCCCCGTCGACCGCTGCCGCGACCTGTACGGCTACACGTACCGCGACATCGCCGAGGACCTGGGCACGCACAACGACCTGCGCGTTCTGGATCTCGACGGCCATCGCATCTTCCTCAACTTCTCGCTGCGCGAGCTCGGCGAGCACTTCGTCTACGAGGACTACATGGTGCCGCACGCGGCCTGAACGCCGCTGCGTGGTAGCGTCTGCCGTATGCGACCTCACCGCGCCCAGCAGATGCTGCCGTGAGCGCCGGCTGGCGCTTCTGGATAGACCGCGGCGGCACGTTCACCGACGTCGTCGCCCGCCAGCCTGATGGTGCGCTGGTCACGCGCAAGCTGCCGTCTGCGGACCCCCGCTACCAAGACGCCGCCGTACAGGGAGTGCGCGACCTGCTGGGGCTCGAGGACGACGAGCCGATCCCAGACGGGCGGGTCGCCGAGGTGCGCATGGGCACCACCGTGGCGACCAACGCGCTGCTCGAGCGCGCCGGTGAGCCCACCCTGCTGGTGACCACGCGAGGCTACGGCGATGCGCTGCGCATCGGTTACCAGGACCGGCCCGACATCTTCGCGCTCGACATCCGGCTCCCCGAGCCAATGTACGCGCGAGTCCTCGAAGTGGACCAGCGCGTCGGCGCGGACGGAGCCGTGGTGCGCGAGCTCGACGAAAAGGGGGCGCGGCGCGGGCTGCGCCAAGCCCGCCGCGCCGGCCTCACCACGGTGGCCGTCGCGCTCATGCACGGCTACCGCTACCCGGCACACGAGCGGCGCGTGGCGGAGCTGGCTCGCGCCGCCGGGTTCACCCAGGTCTCGGTCTCGCACGAAGTCAGCCCGCTGATGAAGCTGGTGAGCCGCGGGGAGACCACGGTCGTCGACGCCTACCTCTCCCCCATCCTGCGCCGCTACGTCGATGGCGTGGCAGCGCAGTTCGGGGACGTACGCCTGCGCCTCATGCAGTCGCACGGCGGGCTCACCGACGCGGGCCTCTTCCGCGGCAAGGACAGCATCCTGTCGGGGCCGGCCGGCGGCATCGTCGGCGCCGTCGAGACCTGCCGCGCCGCCGGGTACGACAAGCTGATCACCTTCGACATGGGCGGCACCTCGACCGACGTCTCGCACTACGCCGCCGAGTACGAGCGCAGCTACGAGAGCGTGGTCGGCGGCGTGCGTCTGCGCGCCCCGATGCTGCGCATCCACACCGTCGCCGCCGGCGGCGGCTCGGTCTGCGCCTTCGAGGACGGACGCTACCGGGTCGGCCCGCGCAGCGCCGGCGCCGACCCGGGACCGGCCTGCTACGGCCGGGGCGGACCGCTGGCGGTGACCGACTGCAACCTCGTGCTGGGCAAGCTGCAGCCGTCGTTCTTCCCACGGGTGTTCGGCGCGGACGGCGCCGGCCCCGTCGACGCGCAGGCGGCGCGCCGGGCGCTCGCAGCCGTGGCCGCGAGCATGCGCGCCGCCGGCGTCGCCCCGCCGGCGCCGGAACGGCTCGCCGACGACTTCATCCACGTCGCCTGCGACACCATGGCGCGGGCGATCAAGCGCATCTCGACGCAGCGTGGCTATGACATCGGCGGCTACACGCTGTGCTGCTTCGGCGGTGCCGCCGGCCAGCACGCCTGCCTGGTGGCCGACGCCCTCGGCATGAGCCACGTGCTGCTGCACCCGCTGGCCGGAGTCCTCAGCGCTTATGGCATGGGGCTCGCCGACGTGCGCGCCTTGCGCGAACGCACGCTCGAGACACCGTTGAGCGAGGCCGCCGCGGGTGGTGCGGCCGCCCTGGACGAGCTCGAGGCGGCGGCGCTCGCCGAACTCGTAGCTCAGGGCTTCGCGGCCGCGAATGTGCACCTGGCGCGGCGCGGCCACGTCAAGTACGAGGGCACCGACGTGGCGTTGCCGGTGGCCTGGGCCGAGCCGCAGGCGATGGCCGCCGCCTTCCTCGCGCTCCACCGGCGACGCTACGGCTTCCTGATGCCCGAGCGCCCCCTGACCCTCGAGGCCGTGGCCGTCGAGGCCGTCGGGCCGGGGGCCGGGACGATGGACCCGGCCACGGTGGACGGCGCCGCCGGCGCCGTGGAGCCCGGCGCCCCCGGCCGCACCGGCGAGGCCGCCGCGGAGCCGGCCGCGCGCGAACGCGTGCCCATGTACACCGGCGGCTCCTGGCACGACACGCCGGTGTACGAGCGCGAGGCCCTCCGGCCCGGCGGCTTCGTGCCCGGACCGGCAATCGTCTGCGAGGCCACCAGCACGACGGTGGTCGAGCCCGGCTGGGTGGCCGAGGTACTGGCCGGCGGCGAGCTGCTCCTGCGCCGCAGCTCGCCGGCGACGGCGTCCTCGGACGACCCGGCGCAGCGCTCGCCGCTGCTGCTCGAGGTGTTCAACAACCTCTTCATGTCGATCGCCGAGCAGATGGGCGCGACGCTGGCCAACACCGCCTGCTCGGTGAACATCAAGGAGCGCCTCGACTTCAGCTGCGCCGTCTTCGACGCCGGCGGCGGCCTGGTCGCCAACGCGCCCCACCTGCCGGTGCACCTGGGCTCGATGGGCGCGTCGGTGCAGGCGGTCCTGGCCCGCCACGCCGGCGAGCTGCGCCCCGGCGACGCCTACCTGCTCAACTCACCCTACGCCGGCGGCACCCACCTCCCCGACCTCACCGTGGTGACCCCCGTCTTTGCAGAAGGCGGGCGGGGGGAGCCCGGCGCTCGGCCCGGCGCAGGCTCCGGCGAGGCGGCCGACGCCGGGCCGGCTGCGGGCAGCCCGGCGCCGCCGCTCTTCTTCGTCGCCTCGCGCGCCCACCACGCCGACATCGGCGGCGTGACCCCCGGGTCGATGCCGCCCTTCAGCCGCACGATCGACGAGGAGGGCGTTCTGATCGAGGACTTCAAGCTCGTCGCCGAAGGCCGCCTGCGCGAAGCCGAGGCGGCCGCTCTGCTCAGCGGGGCGCCACACCCGGTGCGCGACCTCGCCCAGAACCTCGCCGACCTGCGCGCCCAGGTGGCGGCCAACGCCCGCGGCGCCGCGGAGCTGCGGCGCATGGTCGCCGAGTTCCGGCTGCCGGTCGTGACCGCCTACATGGGCCACGTCCAGGAGAACGCGGCCGAGGCCGTCAGGCGGGTGCTCGACCGCCTCGGCAGCGGCTCGTTCCGTCAGGAGCTCGACGACGGCAGTGCGATCGCCGTCACGGTGACCGTCGACCGCGCCGCGCGCCGCGCCACGGTCGACTTCACCGGCACCTCGGCGCAGCGCCCCGGCAACTTCAATGCTCCGGCCGCGGTGACCACCGCGGCGGTGCTCTACGTGTTCCGCACCCTGGTCGACGCCGACATCCCGCTGAACGCCGGCTGCCTCGAGCCGCTCGACATCGTCGTTCCGCCGGGAAGCATGCTCGACCCGGTCTTCCCCGCCGCCGTGGCGGCCGGGAACGTGGAGACCTCGCAGGCGGTCACGGCCGCGCTGCTCGGCGCCCTGGGCGCGGCCGCCGCCAGCCAGGGGACGATGAACAACCTCACCTTCGGCGACGAGCGCTACCAGTACTACGAGACCCTGTGCGGCGGCGCCGGGGCCGGCCCGTCTTGGGACGGGTGCAGCGCCGTGCACACGCACATGACCAACTCACGCCTCACCGACCCGGAGGTGCTGGAGTCGCGCTACCCGGTGAGAGTCGAAGAGTTCGCCGTGCGGCGCGGTAGCGGCGGCGCCGGCGCGCACCGCGGCGGCGACGGGGTGGTGCGCCGCCTGAGGCTCCTGGAGCCGCTCACCGCGGCGATCGTCTCGAGCGGCCGCCGGGTGGCGCCCTACGGGCTCGCCGGCGGCCTCCCCGGCCTCTGCGGCCGCAACGCCGTGGAACGCGCCGGCGGCACGGTCGAGGAGCTGCCCGGCGTCGCCGAGTCGAACCTGGCGCCGGGCGACGTGATCGTGATCGAGACGCCGGGCGGCGGCGGGTACGGGGAGCCGCCGGGCGGCGCCTGAGCGCCGGTCCTACCTCTCGCGAACGCGGCGCTTGAGCTCGCGTTTCTTGCGACGCCGCAGCAGAGCGCTGCTCACCATTCCGATCAGGAAGCCCACCACCAGCACCAGGACCAGCATGAGCCAGGCCGGCAAAGAGAACCACCACAGGAAGAAGTGGAAGCGCCACGATTCCGTGCTGTTCTGCAGGATCAGGATGAGCAGCAGCGCCGCGACGACGCCGGCGGCGATGAGTCTGCCCATTCCCCGGCCTTGGGGCTTGGTATTCCCCCTGACAGCCTGCGGCTGCGGCTGCGGCTGCTGCGTACTGCTCATGCGTAACCCCCTGTCGGCCAACGAGTGAAGCTTCGCCACGCAACCTGTCTACCCTTGCGGGCGGCTGCGCATGCGGCGGGCGGGTGAGGGGCGGACGCCACCCGCCCGCGACGGGCCGTGCGGCCCGCCGCCCCTCGCGGCTTGATCCCTCGGCGAGCCTCGCGGCCCTCGGCGGCTCAGCTCTTGGCGTACGCCGCGAGCCCGTCGGCGACGGTCGCGAACACGGTCTCGAGCTGCCCGTCGCCGATCACCAGGGGCGGCTGGATGCGCAGCACGCTGCCGAAGTTGCCGCCGACGCCAATGAGCACGTTGTGCTCGAGGCAGTACTGGCGCACGAAGCCGGCGGCCGCGGTGCCGTAGGCCTTGGTCGTGGGGTCGGCGATGAGCTCGACGCCGATCATGAGGCCCTTGCCGCGCACGTCGCCGATCAGCGGCTGCGTCTTCTGCAGCTCCTCGAGGCGCGCCTTGAAGTCGGCGCCCTTCTTGGCCGACGCCTCGATGACGCCGTCCTGCAGGAACTCGATGCTGGCGAGCGCGGCGGCGCAGCTCACGGGGTTGCCGCCGAACGTGCTCAGGTGGTCGCCGATCTGGAAGGAGTCGGCGATCTCGGGCCTGGCGATGAACGCCGAGAGCGGCCAGCCGTCGGCGATGCCCTTGGCCATGGTGATGATGTCGGGCTCGACACCGTAGTGCTCGATGGCGAACATCTTGCCGCTGCGCCCGAAGCCGCTCTGGACCTCGTCGGCGATGAACAGCACGCCCTCGTCGTCGAGGATCTGCTTGACGCGCTTGAAGTAGTCGTCCGGCGGCGTGATGATCCCGCCCTCACCCATGACCGGCTCGGCGATGAAGGCGCAGACGCTGCCTGAGAGGTGCAAGCGGATGACCTCGGCGACGCGGCGCGCGCAGAGCATGTCGCACTTGTCCGGCGTGGTCTCGGCGAAGCAGCGGTAGCAGTACGGGGTGGGCGCGAAGGCGACGCCCGGCATGTAGGGGCCGCCGCCCTTCTTGCGGCCCGAGTTACCGGTCACCGAGAGGGTGGCGTAGGAGCGGCCGTGGAAGCTCGACTCGAGGGCGACGAACTCGTTCCTACCGCTGTAGCGCTTGGCCAGGCGAAAGGCGCCTTCGATGGCCTCGGCGCCGCCGTTGCCGAAGAAGCTCTTCTGCAGCGTGCCGGGGGTGATCTCGGCGAGCGTCTCGGCCAGGGCGCCGACGGACGCGACGTGGTAGACGTAGGAGCAGGCGTGCACGAGCTTGTCGGCCTGGGCCTTGGCGGCGTCGAGGATCTTCGTGTTGTGGTGGCCGGCGTTGGTGACGCTGATGCCGGCGAAGCAGTCGATGTACTCGGTGCCGTCGGCGTCCCAGAGCAGGGCTCCGTCGCCGTGGTCCGCGACCACCGGCTCGACGCGCTTCACGAACCCGGTCATGACGTAGTCGCGGTACTGTTCCTTCACACCCATGGTATCGACCACCCTTCGGCGCACGCAGACGCCACTGGAGACAATGGAGTGGGGTGTGCCGCGGAGTCTACCAGAGGCGCAGGCTCGCGCGAGAGACGTCGACGCGGCGAGCAGGCCAAAGCGGCTCACGCCGTTGGCCGCGCGGACATCCGGTGCAGCCGGCGGCAAGCAGTTCCGCCGGGCGGCCGGGCAGGCAGCGCCCGCCGGCCACCCGGGGAAGGTTACGCAACGTCTACGGCGAAGAACTGACTCCAACTGACTAACAACACCCCGGCCGGATGGGGCATTACTAGTCAATTAGGCTGCCACATGTTCGCGAGCCAGGGAGCAGGGGGATGACGACCGGAGGACGCAAGCCGGCGACACGCAAGCCGGCGGCACGCACGGCCGGCCCCCAGCGGGCCCGCGAGCCCGCTGCGTCGTCGAACTTCCCCGTGGTCGGCATCGGCGCCTCCGCCGGCGGCCTCGCCGCCATCGAGGAGTTCCTCACTGCCGTGCCGGCCGGCGAATCGCTAGGCATGGCTTTCGTGCTCGTGCAGCACCTTGACCCCGACCACAAGAGCCTGTTGCTCGACCTGGTCAAGAAGTACACCCACATAGAGATCGCGTGGGCCGAAGACGGCATGGAGGTGCGCTCCGACTGCGCCTACATCATGCCGCCCGACACGAACATGGCTCTCGTGGACGGCCACCTGTGCCTCGTGGAACCAGAGGCGCCGCGCGGCCACCGCCTGCCCATCGATCACTTCTTCCGTTCGCTGGCCGCCGACCAGCGCGAGCGCGCCGTGTGCATCGTGCTCTCGGGTGCCGGCAGCGACGGCACCCTCGGCCTCCGCGCGATCAATGGCGAGGGCGGCATGGTCATCGCCCAGTCCCCCGAGACGGCCGCCTACGACGGCATGCCGCGCAGCGCCATCGCCACCGGCCTGGTCGACTACGTGCTGCCGCCGGCAGACATGCCCAAGCAGCTCCTCGGCTACGTGAGCCGCGCCTTTGGGCGCGCGCCGCAGCCCGCCCACGCCGCGGCGCCCGGGGCCGCCGACCTTCTGCCCCAGGTGCTGCACGTGCTGCGCGTCCGCAGCGGGCACGACTTCACGCACTACAAGACCAACACCCTCCGTCGTCGCGTGGAGCGCCGCATGGCCGTCACCAGGGTCGAGCGCATGGACGACTACATCGCCCTCCTGAAGCGCGACTCCCTCGAGGTCGAGACCCTGTTCCGCGAGCTGCTCATCCGCGTCACCAACTTCTTCCGCGACGCGCCCGCCTTCGAGGCCCTGGCGGCCGAGGCGCTCCCCCGGCTGATCGCCGCCCACGCCCCCGGCGACCCGGTGCGCGTGTGGGTGCCGGGCTGCTCCACGGGCGAGGAGGCCTACTCGATCGCCATGCTCCTGCTGGAGCAGGCCGGCGACGTCAAGCGCAACGTGTCCGCCCAGGTGTTCGCCACCGACATCGACGCCGAAGCCATCGTGCGGGCCCGCGCCGGCGTGTACCCCGTCAGTATCAGCGCCGACGTGTCGCCCGATCGCCTGGCGCGCTTCTTCGTGCAAGACGGCGACACCTACCGCGTCGCCAAGACCGTGCGCGACTGTCTGGTGTTCGCCAGGCAGGACGTCACCAAAGACCCACCCGTCTCGAGAGTCGACCTCATCAGCTGCCGCAACCTGCTCATCTACATGAACGCCGATCTGCAACAGAGACTCATGCCGGTGTTCCACTACGCGATCAACCCGGACGGCTACCTGTTCCTCGGCAGCTCCGAGACCGTTGGCGACGCCGCCGACCTCTTTGCCCCGGTCGACAAGAAGTGGAAGCTGTTCCAGCGCCGGGGCACAGTCACCCCGCGGCAGCCGCTGCCGACCTCGACGACGCCGCTGCGCGGCGGCGGCGCGGGCGGCGGCCGGCGCCCGGCGCCGCCTGAGGCGCCTCTGCGCGTGCGCGTGCGCGACCTGGCCGAGAGGACGCTGCTCGAGAAGCACGCCCCGGCCTGCGTGGTCGTCAACGCCGAGGGCGACGTGCTCTACATCCACGGCCACACCGGCCGCTACCTCGAGCCTGCGGCCGGCGAGCCCAGCGGCAGCCTCCTCAAGATGGCCCGCGAGGGCCTGCGGCTCGAGCTCACCTCCGGCATGCGCAAGGCCCTGGCGCAGAACAAGGCGGTGCGCTACGAGCGCCTGCGCGTCAGGACCGACGGCGGTGTGTCCCTCGTCAACCTGATCATCGAGCCGATGGCCGGGCCAGACGACATCAAGGGTGTGCTGCTGGTCCTCTTCGACGACGTGCCCGCGGCCGAGGACGTCGTGAACGCGACCGCCGCCGAGCCCGTCGCTGACCGGGAGCAGCGCATCGCCGATCTCCAGCACGAGCTTTCTGGCATGGAGGAGTACCTGCGCACCACCGTCGAGGAGCTCGAGACCTCGAACGAGCAGCTCACGTCGACCAACGAAGCGATGCAGTCCTCAAACGAGGAGCTGCACTCTGCCAACGAGGAGATGGAGACCTCCAGGGAGGAGCTGCGGTCGGTCAACGAAGAACTCGTGACCGTCAACAGCGAGCTGCAGCAGAGGATCGAGGAGCTCTCGCGCGCCAACAACGACATGAACAACATGGCCGCCGGGATCGGCATCGGCACGCTGTTCGTCGATCAGCAGCTCCGCATCCAGCGCTTCACCCCCGGGGTCACCGCGATCATGAACCTCATCCCGACCGATATCGGACGCCCTCTGGGCGACATCACGTCACGCCTCAAGGGCGACGTCGACCTGGTGGGCGCCGTGACCACGGTGCTCGAGACCCTGGCCACCGAGGAGGCGCAGGTCGAGGACGACGGCGAGCGCTTCTACCAGATGCGCGTACAACCGTACCGCACCGTCGACAACGTGATCGACGGCGCGGTGCTCACGTTCGACGACGTCACCGAGCAACAGCGGCTCCAGAGCCAGCTCGATGAGGCGGCCAGCGTCGCCGCCGAGGCCGGCGAGTTCGCCCAGAGCGTCCTCGATACCGTCCGCGAACCGAAGCTCGTGCTCGACGCGGAGCTCACGGTCGTGACCGCCAACAAGGCGTTCCTGGCGACCTTCGAGCAGGCGTCGGACGCAGTCCTCGGCCGCCCTCTGCGTGAGATCGACGGCGGCGCCTGGCACAGGCCCGACCTGCTCAAGCTGCTGCTGGAGGTGCTGCCCGAGAAGGAGAAGATCGATGACTTCGAGCTGAGCCTCACCAGCGGCGCCTTGGGGCAATGCACCGTGACGCTCAACGCCCTCGAGCTCGTCCAGGCCCCCGAGAAGCGGCGCCTCGTGCTGCTCACCGTCACCAACATCGATAGCGGCGCCTGATGGCCGGCACCCGACACGCGCGCAAGGAGCAAGCCGCGCCCAGCGCGGCCGACGAACTGCGCCGGCAGGCTGAGGAGCGCCTCGACAGGCTCTCCGCCGCCGCCTCGCCCGTGCCCGAGGACATCGCCGCTGTCGTCCACGAGCTGCGCGTGCACCAGATCGAGCTCGAGATGCAGAACGAGGAGATGCGCCGCGCCCAGCTCGAGCTGCAGGCGTCACGCGAGAAGTACATCGAGCTTTTCGACCTCGCGCCGGTGGGCTACCTTACCTTGAGCGACAAGAGCGTCGTCGGCGACGCGAACTTCACGGCCGCCCGCCTGCTGGGCGTGGAGCGGCGGCAGCTCGTCGGCCGGCCGTTCACGGCCTTCATCTTCGCGCCGGACCAGGATATGTACTACCGGCAGCAGCGGATGCTCGAGCAGACCGGCGAGCCGCAGACCTGCGAGCTGCGGCTGCGGCGCGCCGGCGACGCGGACGCCGAAGCGCCTCTCGGCCACTTCTGGGCACGTCTCGAAGGCCGACCGCAGCGCGCCGCCGATGGCGAGACGCTCTCCTTCTGGGTGACGTTCACCGACATCGACGCGGAGGTCGCGGCGCAGGAGGCGCTGCGCGAGAGCGAGGCGAGGTACCGCGACGTCGTGGAACGGGCGAGCGACGGCATCGGCATCCTCCAGGGCGACGTCCTCGTCTTGGCCAACGAGGCGCTCGCGAAGATGTCGGGCTACACGGCAGACGAGCTCGCCGACATGCCGTTCCTCGCCGTGGTCTCACCGGCGCAACACGAAGCGATCGCGAATCGCGTGCGCCGGCGCCTCGCCGGTGAACAGCCGCCGACCGGCTACGAGATCGACCTCGTGCGCAAGGACGGCACGCCGTTCACCGCGGAAGTGAGCGCCGGCGTGATCACCTACGAAGGCGCGCCCGCCGACCTGGTGCTCATGCGCGACATCACCGAGCGCAAGCAGGCGGAGGAGCGCCTTGCCGCAGCCGCGGGGCAGTGGCGCCAGACCTTCGACGCCATGAGCGACTCGGTCGCCCTCTTCGACCGGGAGGGCAGGGTGCTGCGCT
>Ga0209585_10000043_pt1 | contig 44516 bp, 36 predicted proteins | sample NGEPerone_FD_185491 | JGI IMG/M metagenome (GOLD analysis project Ga0209585, IMG submission 185491) | Arctic peat soil microbial communities from the Barrow Environmental Observatory site, Barrow, Alaska, USA - NGEE Permafrost154B-one... | ecosystem: Environmental > Terrestrial > Soil >... | reverse complement strand
CACATCCATCACGTCGTCATAAAAGCCAGGAATTGTGATCCGGTGATCAGCATCCGTTACCGAGGCGATCATTTTGCACAATTCGTTAACCGGATTTGCAACTGCGCCACCAAACAATCCGGAATGAAGATCATGATCAGGACCTGTAACCTCAACCTGCCAGTAAGCAAGTCCGCGAAGGCCAACTGTGATTGACGGAATATCGCGGGCGATCATCCCAGTGTCGGAAACCAGGATAATATCCGCTTTCAACAGCTCCTTGTGCGCTGTGCAAAATGCTGCAAGATTTACAGAACCAACTTCCTCCTCCCCTTCGATCAGAAACTTGACATTGCAGTTTAAGGTATTTGTCCTGACCAGGTATTCAAAAGCCTTCGCATGCATAAAGGATTGCCCTTTGTCATCATTCGCCCCGCGCGCCCAGATTCTTCCATTGCGGACTTCAGGTTCGAAAGGATTGGATTTCCATTGATCCAGTGGATCAACCGGCATCACATCCATATGCCCATAAACTAATACGGTGGGTTTTGAAGGATCGACTATTTTTTCTGCAAAAACAACAGGATTACCAGCTGTTTCGAAAATTTCCGCACGGTCAACGCCGGCTTCGTTCAGAATATTTACCCAATATACTGCTGCCTTATCCATCTCGTGGCGGTTTTCGCTCAAAGAACTGATTGACGGGATTCTGATTAATCCAAAAAGCTCTTCAAGAAAACGCTCTTTATTCTTTTCGATGTAACTATTTATTTCGTTCATATTAATTACAATTTATTTTTGACCAAGATACTCATTCACCTCATGCCGAAATGAGAGATAAATCATGATTCTATAACATTAAAAATTTCATTAAGTTTATGCTGTTGATCCAGACTGGCGTGTGATTCGCCAACACCTCATCTGTTTATGCCAGAAAAAAGGGAGCAATTAATGCGGTCATCAATCCCATGATCCCAATGGCAAGGCCGCCGATGGCCCCTTCGATTGCACCGAGTTCCATGGCGCGGGCCGTACCTAATCCGTGAGCCGATGCACCTAAAGCAAGTCCAATCGCAATCTTACTGTCAACTTTTAAAACCCTTAGAACCCAGGGTCCAGCTATACCACCAATAATCCCTATGGAAATAACCACGACTGCTGTCATCGAAGGAATACCGCCAAATCGCTCCGAGATCGCCATTGCAATTGGCGTGGTTACTGATTTGGGAGCAAGGGTTACTGCCAGCACATGAGAACTGCCAAGTATTTTTGCAAGCATCAAAACACTTCCAATTCCGGTTATACTGCCAACGAACAGGGCAGTCAAAATGCTCACTAAATTTTCTTTAATACTTGCAATCTGGGTATAAAGTGTGTATCCGAGCGCAACAACCGAAGGTCCCAGCATAAAATCGATCAGATGAGAACCTTTTTGGTAGATTAAATAATCCACCTTGAAGATGAGAAGGATTGCAATAATTACCGCAATCGTAACAAGGACAGGATGCAAAAGGGCAAATTTGGTTTTTTGATAAACCAAAGTTGCTCCAAAATATATTCCCAGCGTAAAAGCAAGTATTGAAATCTCTGAAGTCAGAATTTCTCTCATCGCCTTCTCCTTTCCATCCATTGCTGGGTGAGTCCAACAGCTGCAATCACACAAATAGTACTTACCAGGGAGATGAATAAAATCTCATGCCACGATTTAGCAAGTACATCAAAAGCAACCATTATTCCGACTCCTGCCGGAACAAAAAACAGCGCCATATTACCGGTAAGTGCATTGGCCGTAGCTGCAACCCATTCTGGTTTGATGACCTTCGTTTGAAGTCCTATAAACATTAGTAACATCCCGATTACACTGCCAGGAACCAACCCGTTAATGGCAATGCTAATAAGACTACCAATCTCCAACAACCCAAAGACGACAAATAAACCTCTTACCATCACGCTATTAATATATTGGGTGCAAATATAGAAATAATAAGAGACCCTCAAGATTTTGAATACCTTGAGGGTCTGAATGAATACGTAAATATAACAAATGAGTTAGCAACTCATCTCCCCGGCATTTTTCTTGGCAGAAAGCAGGTTGTAAGCTCCTTTAATCACCACTTTGGCCGTTTGAATATCGAAGCCTTCGGGCAATATCACCTCGATAAATCCGCCATCGGTAACACCTTTCTGAATCTCAATCATGCGGTATTCCGTAAATGGCTTGCCTGCCTCTTCTTTGTCTTTATCAAAAATAAAGATGTAATCCTTATCGTCGAAACTGACCACTGCATCCGTTGGCAAAGTCGCCACTTTATTGCCGGTTGCTTCAATGACTGCGTTTACATACATTCCCGGCAATACGTTTTTGCAATCACCCGTAACACTTCCGTATACTTTATAGGTCTTATCGGTACTGATCGATTTGCCCGTCTGGTAAATGACCGCTTCATGCTGTTCGGATTCATTGTTAATAAAGAAACGGATTTTCTGACCAGCTGCCACTTTATCTGCATCTTTTTCAAACAAGGTAAGCTCAAGAAACAGCTTGTCGCTGTTGACAATCTCGAACATCACATCAGCAGGAGCCACAAATTTTCCAATATTGATATTTACTGCTTTCACAAATCCGGAGATTGGTGAAACGACCGCAACTGAACTGCTGATATCGTCCGCATTCAGGTTCGCCGGATTGATACCGATCAATGCCAGTTTCTGTTCCAACGCTTTCACCTGTGCCTTGAGGTTTTTGTAATCGGATGTCACCTGTTGCACGTTTTGCTCAGAATAGACATCGTTTTTGAAGAGTTCGGAATGACGTTTATAATCAGCCGCTGCAAATTCAAATTTGTTTTTTGCTTCGAGGTAATTTTGCTGAATATCCACAAACTCCTGGTTTTCGAGAATCGCCAGGGTCTGCCCTTTCCGAACTACGTTGCCGGGCATAAGGGAGGTACTTTTAACAAATCCTCCCATTGGCATACACACCGTCGCCATGTTTTGAGGTGCAACGGAAACAATGCCGCTCACCTTTAATTTACCACTCATAAATTGCATTTCAATGGTGCCTGTTTCGATATTGGCTAACTTGATCTGATCGGCCCTTAACTCTACAATATCTTCGGGAAGCACTTCAACCTCCTTTGTTTCTGCTGCACTCTTTGCTCCTCCGCTGCAGGAGACGAAAGCTGAAAAGAAAACAGAAATCAGGATTGCAGTTATGAATTTATTTTGTGTCATCGTCATCGGAATTTAAAATATTTTACCTGTAATAAAGTCAATTGAAATAATGGTTTGGTTATAATTGTTCAGCGCATCGAGGTAGTTTTGCTTAATACCTAATGCACGGCTAAGGTTCAGAATATAATCGAGGTAATCCATTGCACCTGCCTTATAACTTCTGGTAGCCTGATCAATAATGATATTGGCTTCGGGAATCGCCTGCTTTTCGTAATAGTCGACGCTATTACTAAATTTAGTGTATTCACCCAAAAGTGAATTATAATTGCCTGAAAGCGTTTTTGAATAATATTCGGCATTCGTCTGCGTAACCTGTTCCTTCAGTTTAGTAACCTTTATTTTGGATGAATACGGGGCAAACCACAGTGGAATAGCAATCCCTGCCTGAATACCGGTGAAACGATCACCCGCACCGAAAGTTCGCGGCATTCCATTCACCTCCTGGACTCCCTGCATCGTTTGGCTGAAATAGCCGATACTGAAATCGGGCATCATCCGACTTTGCTCCAGTTTCTTTTCAAACCGTGCAATTTCGACTTGCTGATGCGCGTAACTTACTGAAGGATTTCCGGCTAAGACCGAACTTTCTTCTACTTTTGAAAAATCGATCCGGCGCAGAATAGTATCTGCTGAAGTGACCGATGAATTCGTATTCAGGAGCGTTTGCAACTTGTGGTTAAAAATGAATATGTCGGCAGTCACCTGTTGCAGCTGGTTCTTCACTTCAAGACTTTGCGAACGGGCATTAATCATTTCGAGGCGGTTTGTTTCGCCAACCTTCGCCCTCATTTCTGCAGCACTGCGAAAACCTGAATATAAACTATCCTGGTAATAGAACAGTTTTTGCTTCGAATATAAGTAAGCCAGTTGCCAGTAAACCTGTTTGACATTCGTAGCAATTTCGAGCTGCGAAGCTTTCAGTTGCCATTCGCTGCTTTTTATATTGGCATTGGCCAATTTGTTTTGGTTCACGTAAACCGTTGGGAAAGCAAACGACTGCGAAATTGTATAACTATTGTCTTTGGTAACCGAATTAAACTGTCCGTACTGACCATCAATACTTGTCTTTGGAAGGTCCCAAGTAGCCCCTTTAGACGCTTTCTGAACATCAACCGAATAAGCAGATGAGCGCACTGCAAGATTACTGTCCAACGCCATTTGGATCGCCTGGTGAAGATTGATTGCGTTGGGTTGCTGCGCCCTGGCAGTTGTGAAAAATGAGGAGCCGAAAAGCAAAACCAAGAGAATTGACAATGATTTCATTGATTTTCGTTTAAAAGATTCCTTCAATTTACTGGAAGAGAAAAGAATGTAAAAGACCGGCAGAATAATTAGCGTAAGGAATGTTGCTGAAATCAATCCGCCTATAACCACTGTTGCAAGCGGTTTCTGTACTTCAGCTCCGGCAGAGTTTGACAATGCCATTGGAAGGAAACCCAGCGAAGCAACCGCTGCGGTCATAATCACAGGCCGCAAACGGGTATGCAATCCTTTCAATACCCGTTGTGTAATATCGGTGATCCCTTCCTTTTCGAGCCGGTTAAACTCGGCAATGAGTACAATACCATTCAGAACTGCTACACCAAACAGCGCGATGAATCCCACTCCTGCTGATATTGAGAAGTTCATGCCCCGAAGCCATAAAGCAAACACTCCGCCAATGGCCGACATAGGCACTGCTGAAAAGATCAAAAATGTTTGCGATACAGAATGAAATGTGAAGAACAACAACACAAAAATCATCAGTAATGCAACGGGAACAGCAATGGACAACCGCGCTTTAGCTGCTTCGAGATTCTGAAACTGACCGCCATACGACACATAATATCCTGTCGGAAGTTTTACCTGATCATCGATCTGCTTCGTTACTTCGGCAATCACACTTTGAACATCGCGGTTACGCACATTAAAACCGACTGTAATACGACGCCTTGTATCTTCGCGTGAAACCTGTGCAGGTCCTGATTTTATCTGAATATCAGCAACCATCTCAAAAGGTATTTGTCCGCCATTGGGAAGGGAGACGGAGAGGTTTTTCACATCATCGAGACTCTGACGGTAATCTTTATCCAGCCGCACCACCAATCCGAAACGCTTTTCCTGATCGAACACCACCCCTGCCTGACTTCCGGCAAAAGCAGCCCGAAGGACACGGTTTACATCATCTATCGAAAGACCATATTGTGCCAGCCGGTCGCGGTTGTATTCAACCTGCACCTGTGCCAACCCGGTCACTTTCTCGACATTAATATCTGCTACACCAACAATGCCCTTAATGATTTTCTCAACATCAGCTGCTTTCTCTGCGAGCGTATTCAGGTCATCTCCAAATATTTTAACCGCGACATCCTGTTTCGAACCCGACATAAATTCGTTAAAACGCATTTGAATGGGCTGCTGAAATTCGAATTTTACACCTGCCAGTACAACAAGCTTTTCCTGCATTTTTAGCACCAGCTCTTCACGCGTTTCGGCACTCGTCCATTCGCTTTTATCTTTTAGCGTAATGATATAATCGCCTGTTTCCATCGGTGTAGGGTCAGTTGGAATTTCGCCTGCACCAATTTTACAAACGGCATGTTTCACTTCAGGAAAGTTTTCAAGTAAAATTTTGTTGGCCATTATCACCTTTTCGATCGTATTTGTAAGAGAACCGCCCTGCAAGGTCATTACACCTGCTGCAAGATCACCTTCTTCGAGCTGCGGAATAAATTCACCACCCAAACGGGTAAAGAGAAACAAACTAAACACAAATAACAAAATAGCGGAGGCACTAACAAGCAGCTTGCGCCGAAGCGCAAAAGCGATCATCGGACTAAAACCTTTGTGTAATCTGTCCATTAACCGATCCGAAAAATTGCGTTTGTGTTCGGTCTTTTTACTCAGGAACAAAGCAGAAGCCATTGGCACATACGTCAGCGAAAGAATAGCTGCTCCCACCAACGCAAAAACAACCACTTGCGCCATCGGACGAAACATTTTCCCTTCGATGCCGACCAGCGCCATTATAGGCAGGTAAACAATCAGGATAATAATTTGTCCGAAAGTGGCAGAACTCATCATCCGTTTGGCCGAATCAAAGACATTTTCGTCCATTTGTTCCTGCGAAAGCCGTTTAATATCGGGATGATGAAGTTTATTCGAGGATATCCGATGAACCACCGTCTCGACAATAATCACGGCACCATCTACAATTAAGCCGAAGTCAATGGCACCAAGGCTCATCAGGTTACCCGATACACCAAAGATATTCATCATTGAGATGGCGAAAAGCATTGCCAAAGGGATCACCGAAGCAACCACAAGTCCGGCACGTAAATTTCCCAGCAATAAAACGAGTACAAATACGACGATTAATGCACCTTCAATTAAGTTTTTCGACACAGTTCCGATGGCACGGCCAACAAGGTCGGAACGGTTCAGAAACGATTCGATCGTAACCCCTTTCGGCAATGATTTCTGAATCGATTCGATGCGCGTTTTGACATTTTCGACCACTTCGTGCGCGTTTGATCCTTTGAGCATCATTACAACGCCACCTACAGCTTCGGTCGTATCGACTACAAATGCGCCGTATCGTATTGAATTGCCCAATTGAACAGTTGCAACGTCCCTGATCAGAACAGGTATCCCCGAGGCATTCGACTTAACGACAATCTTTTCGATATCCTCCAGGGTTTTTACCCTTCCGATACCACGGATAAAATAAGCAGTCGGTTTTTTGTCAATATAAGCACTTCCTGTATTTTCATTGTTTCGTTCGAGTGCCTCGAAAATATCGTTCAGTGTGAGGTTCATCCCCCGGAGTCTTTCAGGATTCACCGCAACCTCGTATTGTTTAACGAACCCGCCATAACTATTTACGTCGGCGACACCCGCCGTGCCAAGCATTTCGCGCCTGACAACCCAATCCTGAAGGGTTCGCAATTCCATAGGGGTATATTTTTTCTCGAGCCCTTTATCGACGGCAAGTCGGTATTGGTAGATCTCGCCCAATCCTGAAGAAATAGGTGCCAGTTCTATCGATGCAAGTCCCGGAGGAATCGCATCTTCAGCTCCTTTGAGACGTTCATTCAATTGCTGCCTGGCCCAGTAAAGATCAACATCCTCTTTAAACACCACTGTTATAACCGATAACCCAAGACGGGATATCGACCGGAGTTCAACAATATCCGGGATATTGGCAATCGCAACTTCTATAGGGGCCGTAATAAAGCTTTCGACCTCCTGCGTTGCAAGCGATGGTGCCAAAGCAATAATCTGCACCTGGTTGTTCGTAATATCGGGGATTGCGTCGATAGGTAGTCTTGTGAGGGAATAGGTTCCCCAACCGATCAGTGCGACCACAAACAGTCCGACAATGAATTTGTTTTTAATCGAAAAATGGATAATGCGTTCTATCATAATTGAATTTGTAGATCGTGCTTTTCAATGTTGAATCTATCAGAAAGAATTACTCAGAGATAAGGATATTCGCGTCTAGATGTTGGCAACCGACAATTAGCTGCAGCAATAACTTTAACCGGCATACTACCGGAATAAAGCCCAATAATCCCTGAGGAATAAATAGCGTGGATTAAACGAATGAAGGAGGAGCCCGGAGGGAGGACAACCGGAGGAAATCAGTTTCTAATAGAGGTTCTGGAAAATCCTTAATTTTAATTCCTGGCAAATCTAAGGCGGAGATGGCCAAATTAAAGGAACTAACTGTGAAGAGATCACAGGTTGACAGGTCATTGTGGACGATATAAATTACGGATGCCTTTTCAACAGTCAGGTCATTTAAAGCGTGGCAATGAATCGGAAATACAGGTGACTTAACGGGAAGTTTTGCATTATCCGCGTGACATTCATTTTCCTTGCTGAAAACAGAACAATCAGAATGGTGGTCGTGAGGGATCGCCAGGTGAGCCATGATTACAAGACCGGCAAACCACAAGGAAAAAATTGCAATATTTTTAAAAACTTTGCTCAAGTTGCGAAATCATTTTTAAAATGGAATAGGCAAATGTAGATATAATATTTTATTCTGCCTAAAACCCTCAGGGTTTCGAGAACATGGAGGATTTAAGACATCAAATCAGGGTTGTTCCAATTTGATGTTTTATATTTATCGTTGCAAACGACTGGCAACTTAATCCTCGCTATAAACCTTATCTTTATACATCTTTTGATATAAATTAAAAATGCCACCAAAGCATGTTTTAATACTTTGGTGAAATTTGGAGTTTTAGTGATTTGGTGGCAGAAAAAGACTCTAATGACAATTAAATCAAATCCGCTTTATATCCAACTTCTTTCAGTGTCGCAATAATCACATCCGCACCAGCAAAGAAAAAGTATAATTAATTACACTATTCGAATATGGAATCTGAAGTAAAACACGTTTCAAAAATCGCACTTATCACGCTGGTTTTATTCACCGCACTTATTAATGTTGCTGTCGGACAGTCAGTATATGTTGGTAAAGCAGGAAAAGAAGGTAAAGTGTTAAGAAGGTATATTGAACCATTGGAGTTGAAGAAACTTGTTGAAAATCCGGTCGATTCAATATGGATTGTTGATGTGAGATCTGAAAAAGCCTATTTGAATGGTCATATTCCAACCGCCAAATCATTTACTTCAGGAACAATAATGGATCGTTTAAATGAAATCCCCAAAGACCAATATTTGATTATCTACTGCACCGTTGGAGCTATGGCTAGAATTGTATCAAAAAAGCTGAAAAAAGCCGGGTATAAAAGATATATCGACTGGGGAGGGATTTCAAGATGGGAATGGGAAAAGGAAACTGGTACGAAGTAAATTATTACAAATCCGCGCCAGGCCGGGGAATCAAATAAAAAAATGCCACCAATTCGCAAAAGCACCAAAATCCACCAAAGCTTATTTTACTACTTTGGTGCAATTTGGAGTCTTGGTGATTTGGTGGCAGAAAAAGATCCTTATGATACTTAAATCAGATCCGCCTTGTAACCAGCTTCTTTCAGTGTTGCAATAATCACAGCAGCATTTATGCCATCTGTTTCAACGGTCATGATCTTTGCCGGGGTTGTGGTATCGACTTTCCAGTTAATGATACCCTTAACCTTGTTCAGATGCGGGGTTACAGTTGCGATACATCCGCCGCAATTTACATTGGTTTTAAACTTTAATGTTTCCATCTAGAATTATTTTAATTGTGAATATCAAATTTCAGAAATTTCAACCGAAGACTGTTGCTGACAACCGAAACGGAACTCATTGCCATTGCAGCACCCGCGATCATCGGGCTCAGCATAAATCCGGTGAAGGGATAAAGCAATCCTGCCGCAATCGGAATACCTATAATATTGTAAATAAACGCCCAGAACAGGTTCTGCCTGATCGTGCGGATTGTTTGTTTCGAAAGCTTGATGGCAGATGAAATGGAACCCAGGTTCGACGAAACGATTGTCATTTTAGCAACATCCATCGCTATATCGGAACCATTACCCATCGCGATGCTTACGTCGGCCTGCGCCATTGCCTGCGAATCGTTGATGCCGTCGCCAACCATAGCCACCACTTTTCCTTCCTGTTGAAGACTTTTAATGTAATCGGCTTTGTCGCCCGGCAGGAATCCCGCTTTATAATGGATGATTCCAGTCTGAAGGGCTACCGACATTGCTGTGTGTTCATTATCACCGGTCAGCATATGAATTTCAATCCCGCTCTTCTTCAGACTTTCAATCGCCGCGAATGAGGTTGATTTAATCTGATCGGCAATCGCGATGATCGCGAGAACGTGTCCGTCTCCGCCAAAATAGAGCACTGTCTTTGCCTGTTCCTGCAAAGCATCGGCCGCCTGTTTATCTTCCGTTGTAAGTAGGATGCCCGATTCTTTCATCAGGAGTTCATTCCCAATGACATATTTCGTCTTCTGAACGTATGCTGCCACTCCCCTTCCGGTGATGCTTTCAAAATTCTCAATGGACACAGATAGGACACCCTCTTTTATTAATACCTGTGTAACAGCATCAGCCAGCGGATGTTCCGATTGAACCTCCATGCCTGATAATATTGATTTTGATGCAGCAATATTGTCTGTTTTCCAGATCCAGTCTGTTACGGCTGGCTTTCCTTCCGTGATAGTTCCAGTTTTATCGAGTACTAGGGTGTCGACAAGGTGAGCCTGTTCAAGCCCGTCGGCATCTTTAATTAAAATACCATTCTCGGCACCTTTACCAATTCCCACCATGATGGCAGTTGGGGTTGCGAGACCAAGTGCACACGGACAGGCAATGATCAACACAGAAACCATTGCAAGAAGCGCCTGCGGCAGTGCATTTTCTCCGCCTAAAATCATCCAAATGATAAATGTAACAACTGCTAATGAGATTACGACCGGCACAAATACAGATGCCACTTTGTCGACCAGTTTTTGAACAGGAGGTTTGCTCCCCTGTGCTTCCTGGACCATCCGGATAATGCGTGCCAGCAGTGTATCGCTACCTACTTTCTGTGCTGTTATTACAAAACTCCCTTTCTGGTTAATGGTTCCGGCAAATACTTTCGTACCGGTCAGCTTTTCGACGGGTAACGGTTCACCTGTGATGCTGCTTTCGTCAACAAATGAAGTGCCGTCAACGACTTCACCATCCACAGGAATACGTTCCCCCGGCTTAACCCTGAGTTTGTTCCCAAACTGAACCATCGAAATGGGCTGAACCGATTCTGTCCCGTCGTCACTTAGCATTGTAACTGAATCGGCTTGTAATCCCATCAGCTTCTTGATCGCCGAAGAGGTATTCGCCTTTGCTTTTTCTTCGAGTAAACGGCCAAGCAGCATAAAGACGATAATGACAGCCGAAGCTTCGAAATAGACAGGTGCGTGATTTCCGCCATACATCAGTACATGCGGGAAAACAGTATTGAAAAGGCTGAAAAAATAGGCGATTCCGGTACTTAACGCGACCAGTGTATCCATATTGGTTTTGCCATGACGGATCTGTTTGAAAGCGGTGGTAAAAAACCGGCGTCCATACCAGAAAACAACAGGTGTTGCAAGCGCCAGCATGATCCAGTTGCCATAGGGCATGTCCATAAAGAACATTCCAATAACAACGATTGGAATCGTTAATATAGAAGCACGGATGGTTTTTTGTTTCAGAATTTGAGATTCAAGCAAAGCAGTTTCTTCCTGTTCTTTTGCTGCATGCTCATCAATAATAAGATCATATCCAACCGACTGAATGGTCTCCTTTAGTTTATTCGGATTGACAACTCCGGTATTATATTCTATCCAGACATTCGAAGCTGCAAAGTTGACCGAAGCAACAAGGACTCCAGCCTGGCTTTTGAGCATACTTTCGACGCTCGAGGCACACGAAGCGCAACTCATTCCTGTAACCGGGAAACTTTTTTTGACGATGTTTTCCATAACTTCTAATTTTGTGTCAAAGTTAAAGATCCCTGTCAAGGTGGTTACTATACTATTTCCGAAATAAAGTATAAAATTTACAGGTTACACTTTGTCGAGGGGGATGCGTTTATTCTCCTTAATTTGTTTGAAGTGTCCCGGTGTGAGCCCGGTAACTTTTTTAAACTGCACTGAAAGATAGGCGGCACTGCTGTATCCCAGCTCAAAAGCAATTTCACTCAGCGTGAGTTCGTCGTAAACCAGCAATTCTTTTACCCTTTCGATCTTTTGGCTGATGATGTATTTTTCAATGGTTATACCTGTCACATCCGAAAATAAGTTGCTTAGATAGTTATAATTGTGACTCAACATTGATTCGAGATACGCAGAATAGTTGACTTTAATATTTTCATTTTTTTTGTAACGAATTAGCTCAATAACCACTGTTTTAATTTTCTCAATTAGCCTACTCTTTGTATCGTCGATCAGCTCAAAACCAAAACCGGTAAGGTTTTTCTTTAATTCTGTCAATGTTTCATCCGGTAGTGGTTTCGCAGTTTCAACCTCACCGAGTGCGATTCGTACAGGCGGATATCCCAGACGTTCGAATACCTGTTGCACCACCATGATACAGCGGTTACAAACCATATTTTTGATGTAAAAATCCATGGGTCTTTCATTTACATTTTTAATCCCGCACGTGTAATGGCAACAAGTTAAGCAAGACTACCTGGTGTTACTTTGTGTCTTAGAGACTTTGTGGCATGGAAAAAAATTGCCACTAAGACACAAGGTCACAAAGACTTCACAAAGTAAAAATAATCTAAAAACCTTAACACAACAGCCTTTTCCACATGTGCGGGGCACGCAACTAAAGTAATATAAAAGATTAAAAGTGCATTTTCCTGATTTGGGGAAACTCAAAAATTAAAATAGGTCATCTATTTATTCTCATCACTTACCTCTCATTATTTGCTGCTATTTTTTCCGGAACTTTGCATAGATCCCAATAACAACAACAAGCATTGCAATGCCGAAGACCAGGTAATAACCAAATCCGGTACCCATGGTCCATCCATTATTTACACCTTCCATCATCCTGCTTATTTTTAATTGACCGGATCATCCGACCGATCACTATGAGATTTGTTTCCTTTTTTCTTCAAACTCATTCTGGCTGATTTCACCCTTGGCATATCTTGTTTTCAAAATATCAAGCGGCGAATTGAATTTTTGATTTTTTGCATTTTTTCTCCGTCTGCCGGATTCCGCAACCAGTCCGATAAAAACAATAAGTACAATCAAGGCGATGATCCACCCTAATCCCATTTCAAAACCCCATGCATTATTCATTCCGTTCATCATAATTTTGGTTTTTAAATTTCACAGATAACTTGATTTTTTTATAAATAATATTGTTGATGTACTTCGGTAACCTGCTCGAGGTGCATATTGCAAACAGGGCAATTGCCGGGGACATTATAAGTTTTGTTTCCTTCGCATTTCATAGGGCATTGGAAAACAGTTTTCGAATATGGATCACCTGCCTGATGATTTTGATACCGGCCGCCGCAACTACAGGAATGTGTTTCATCGGTATATAATTTGTTTTTTAAAGGTCCGATGGAATAGCCAAGCGAAATTTTCATTTCTGTTTGTGACTTTTTAGTCATGGCTATTTCTTGCAGTTCATTATTTTGACCGGATCCTTTGAGTATTTCGTCAGGCTTTGTCATAATCAAAATTTTACTGTTTATATTATCATTCAAAGGTAGGTTGAACCATCCGGAGGATGTTACACAATTCCAATGAAGAGTTACATCATTCACATATTTTGATATTGGGATTGCTGCTATTCTAATACTTCCCTCACTATTCAACCAAATTTTCCAACATTCGTTCGATCCTTTGTAATTGTGGTTCCACATTTTTAAAATGTGGAACCACAATTGTGAAATGTGGAACCAACCTTACTAAATGTGGAACCACATTTTTCAACATTCATTCGATCCTTACTAAATGTGGAACCACATTTCATAAATGTGGAACCAACCTTTCTAAAAGTGGAACCAAACTTATTAAATGTGGAACCACTTTTTCCAACATTCATTCGATCCTTACTAAATGTGGGTCCAACTTTACAAAGTTTCGTTAGATCCATTAGAAACACCTGTCCAATTTCATCATACATTACTGTTATATAGCATTTTACTATTTAAAAAAATTCACCGTCAATTATTAATGGAATACATTTTTCGCCAAGTGACCATTGTTACCAGCGTAAAATAGCATATTTGTAATCATGTATAAATACACGTTTGCAAAAAAGTCAGTTTAAAGTTAAGAATGGCAACATTTCGGGAACTGTGCTACTTACAGCAAAAGAAAAAGTAAACGCGCATGAGTGGCAATACACCACTGATGTTGTTAATTTAAAGGAGCGTGTTGCAGCACACACAACTACAACGTCGACAACAGAAATCACAAACCTGGAAGAAGCAACCAAATATGCTTTTTTTCATAAAGCCATTCTGCCAGGAACCATTATGGACTGGGAAGGCCCCCTATTCCTGGTGATCACATAATCATCCAGTTCAGTCTATTATTATCCACCCTTAGGAACTCCTGAGGGTGGATTGTTTTTTTTGATGATTCACAAAATGTGTTTGCAAACTTTACCGTATATGTTTTAATGTAATTGGCAAATAAGCTGCATAATGATGAGCGAGTGAATTTTATAAAGACAATAAGACGAATCAGATAGATACCTAAAGTAGCGATAAAAGTTTACAAAAAATAAAATCATCATTTGATGATTGGTAAAAGTTATTTGTACATTTACAGAAATATTGTGCACCTTAAAAACAGAGAAAAGTGCATATGGCATGCCGATTTCAGTGGCTATATTCACCTTTTGAGGTAATGAGGTGCATATATAAACGAGTTAGGCACAATTGAACACAGGCATTCGCGAGTGAAAAATAAATTAACTTTTTAATAACGTATATGATTATAACTTAATTAAATTAGTCTCATGAAACCATTATCCATATTTGTTATTTTGATAACTATTTCGGCTTTAGCTTTTAGCCAAAATTCAAATGATGTCGTTATTGCAAAAAAAATAAAGATTACTTCTAAGTTGCTCAATGAGGAAGAAACTATTTTCGTTTCCCTACCCAAAAATTATTCTGCTTCAGGCAAGTCATATCCAGTTATATATGTTTTAGATGGCTCTGAAACAATGATTTCTTACTCGAACGGACTTATAAAAAATTTATCGGATTGTGAAATAATTCCAGAGTTGATCATTGTTGCCATTGCTTCTAATGATCGTAATCGGGATTATACGCCAATTAAACCTAATTACTTTCCTGAGTTTGTAAATGTTACTTCGGCAGGACATGCTGACCAGTTTCTATCTTATATTGAAAAAGAACTTTTTCCTTATGTTGAAAAAAACTACAGGACAGTTCCATGTAGAATTTTTGCCGGACATTCTTTTGGTGGATTGTGTGTTACTTATGCTTTTGTGACCCGTAATGATATGTTTAATTCTTATATTGCTTCTAGTCCTTCTATTAGTTGGTGCTTTGATTTAGTAAATGGGAAATACAGTGATACAATAGCTGCTTTAAATGTAAAAAATAAAAACTATTTCATTAGCGCAACCGAAAATGAAGATTCACTATTCATTAAAAATGTTTTTTCTTTTGCCCGTATTCTGGAATTAAAAGCATCACCTAACTTACACTGGAATTGCAGTCTCGTTAAAAATGAGGATCACGCAACTCAAATTACTAACGGTTTATATTATGGCCTCAGGTATATTTATAAAGGATGGAAACCTGATTTTGGGACAATGAAAAATCGTGGTTTAGAATATATTAAAGATTTCTATCTTAATCTTACGAACTTGTATGGTTATGAAATTTTACCCAATGAAAATTTTATAAATATGTTAGGCATGGAGATGGCTCGTGATGGAAAACAAGACGATGCAATTAAGGTATTTATTTATAATACACAGATACATCCAGATTATCCTGAAAGTTATAGTTGTTTAGGAAAGGGATATTTGCAAAGTGGCAATAATGAATTGGCAATAAAAAATTTAAACAAAGCGGTTGAATTAGCAATCCAAAAAAAAGATCGAAATTTGGAGAGATACAAAAGTCAACTTGAGGAAGCTAAAGTGGGGGAAAAGTAATAATATCAACTGTGCCTAATAAGTAAGGCTTCGTGTGGTCGAGGGGACGAGACCCAACATGAAGCCTTACTTATTAGGCGAAATTGAATGTACCCTCCAGAATGATATATTTTAAGCATGAATAAATCGTGCAAAAATAAAACGTAGATGAAAAAATTAAAAAAACTAATACTTAGAACCTTCATTGTTTCGGTTATTTTGGTATTAATTGTGGTACTAATAACCTCAACAACCAGATTTGAATTAGTACGAAGTAATTCTATGGAATATTTCTATTCTCAGCATGTGAAAGTCGATTCGGTGGAAATCAACAAGAAGATATCGAAAGACCTTGTTCTTGATGATATAGATTTTCTGGTTAAAACCATTGAAGAAGTTCACCCGAACCTATTTAGAAATATTTCCAAAGAGAGTTTTTATTTCTTTAGAGATTCTGTTAAACAATCAATAACTGGAGATATCACAAGAGAAGAACTTTTGCAAATACTGACCCCTCTTTTCCGACAAATCAACGATAACCATACCTCACTAAATTTCCCTGAAAAATCAAAAGGAATAGATAACAAGTCACAACTGGATAAAATAATTAAAGATTCCAAACAGACAATTGGTTATAAAAATTATGGTCAAGGAACAGGATATCTTTCTATAAGCTATTTTGCAATTGACAAACATAAATTCATTGTATTGACCGATAGCGTTTTTAATCAAATTAATAAAGATACTATTCGAAATTTAATTATTGATATCAGAAATAATCCGGGAGGTGATAGTCAATTGGCAGATTATTTAATTTCGAATATTTACGACAGGCCTTATAAAGGAAGTTCAAAAATTCAAGTTAAACGAAGCGAACAGTATGGAAAATACATGAAAGGTATTTTTTCATGGTGGTTTAGACCTTTTATAAAATCGTTAAAAAATTTGAGAGATTATTATAATACACCTATTGGTGGATTGTATGATGACGTTAAAGGTTTTAAAAATCCCATGAATACCCCTCACAGGTATAATGGTAAGGTCTATTTGTTGATGAATTACAACACCCGTTCAACTGCTTTAGGTTTTGCCACTGTGTTCAAAGATTACAAATTAGGGAAAATTATCGGTGAAGAAACAAATTCAGAAGTTAATGAATTCGGAGATATATACCCGTTTGATTTGCCCAATAGTCATTTATGGGTTTGGTGTTCAACTAAAAGATACATTCGACCAAGTGGCGAAATGACCGTTGGAGGACTTAAACCTGATATTTATATTAAAGATATAAATGATTCTATTCTCAATTATACAATAAACATGATTAAAAACGAATAATCAACTTTGCCTAATCGAGTAGACGGTCTCGCCAGAAATTAACGGATGAGATGTGCCTCGTTCACCACTGTACCCTTCGGCAAGCTCAGGGTAAACCTGGCGGTTCTCGTATACATCGGTTCATTAAGATGTGGAGCAATTCCCATGTAGTAAACATCGCCTCGTACCCTCTTTTGCGCAGTCGTTCTAAAGTAATCGTAATAACCAAAATCGGACTTTACGAACAAATTTAAAATATTTGGCGTTCGTGATGTGCTTCGCAATTGGGCAACCGCCCAGCCTTATTATCCTTGTTCAAATCCTTGAATATACATGGTCCTGATTGTATGTTAGGATACATACGTTCTAAATATTATAAGGGTTCGGTCCGACAAAAGTATACTGAATTGGATTCAGCTGGAGAACGTTATTTATATGTCATTGTCATTTAGGTTGTTCTGTACCAAATGTAAGGAGATGCCCATTCTCATTTGACACATGCTATTGTATGTTTCGTAATGTTATTTATATTTGCGATTAAATATTAAGAGTTCCCGGAAAGCGGGACAGGCTGTGTGAAGTGATAGTTTAGCTTCAACGATATTCAATTCATGCACGATTCCGTGAGAACCTGAGGGTGAATCGAAGATCTCCGTAGTCAATTCCAAATTGTGACTCGATCAGGCAGCATAATGACCTCTTTTGGTGGTTTTGTTTTGGTGTCATTTTTTTGAAAATGAGATTTCAGGTGTGGTTGCAGCCAATCAAACAGGGGTGAAAGATTATATTCCGGAAAACATTTTGGTTTCTATTGCTATTCACAAAAATCTGAGAGGGAAAGGAATAGCAAAATTATGATTGCAAAAAACCATTGATTTGGCAGAAGAAAGTATTGCAATCCACGTTGAACCAGAAATCCTGGCAGTTTTTCATACGAAAAAGTTGGGTATAGTAGTAAATAGATAGAAATGAGGTTAAAAAAGTAAATTATGCACATTATTGACATTTCGATATTTATAATCTATATGCTTTCCATGCTTGGTGTGGGTATATATTTTCTAAAGCGCAATAAATCACAGGAAGACTATTATGTGGGAGGTCGGGAAATGACTTCCCTACATATAGGATTATCTGTTGTTGCCACCGATGTTGGTGGTGGATTTTCGATAGGATTAGGAGGTTTAGGCTTTTAAATTGGTCTTTCGGGCAGTTGGATGCTGTTTACAGGCATAATCGGAGCTTGGATTAGTGCTATTTTTCTTATTCCTATGATATATCCCTTGGCAAGGAAGCACAATTTTCTGAGTTTTCCCGAAGTTCTTAATCACTTCTACGATAGAAAGGTCGCCGTTTTGGCCGGCATTATCTCTTTGATTGGTTATATTGGATTTACCAGTTCTCAGGTATTAGCAGGGGCTAAATTAGCGGCAGCAACTTTTCCTTCAATAACTATTGTCGATGCCGTGTTATTAATGGGAGTTGTGGTCATTGGTTATACTGTACTCGGCGGGCTTAAAGCTGTTATTTATACTGATACTATTCAATGGATTATTCTAATGGTTGGTCTGATATTAATTGGTATTCCATTAGGTTTTATAAGAGTTGGGGGTTGGGAAGCGATTCGGATTTATTTGCCTTCAGACTTTTTAAGTATGACCAATATTAGTTTTGTCCAAATTATTAACTGGCTTATTACAATTGTTCCCATTTGGTTTGTTGGCATGACCTTATATCAAAGAATCTACGCTTCAAAAGATCAGAAAACAGCAAAAAAAGCCTGGTTTATTGCGGGCTTGTTTGAATGGCCTATAATGGCTTTTATGGGAATTGTTTTAGGATTATTGGGCAGAGTTGCCTTTGAACAAGGAATGTTTACTGAATTTGGCTATGCTCCCGGCAGCGCTATTGACCCGGAAATTGGATTGCCTTTACTCTTAACGCATATTTTCCCTGTTGGCTTGATGGGATTGCTAATGTCATCTTATTTTTCGGCAATAATGTCAACAGCTGATAGTTGTTTGATGGCAGCATCGGGAAATTTTATAACAGATATATTAAGGCTTTCAAAACATGACACCAAGAGTATTCGGTATTCGCAATTAGCAACATTAGTCATTGGAATACTGGCAATTCTTCTGGCAACCAAAATGCAAAACGTGCTTGATCTGATGTTATATTCTTATGCCTTTATGGTTTCCGGATTATTTGTTCCTGTTTTGGGGTTCATGTTTTTGAAAAACCCATCATCAAAAGCTGCACTATATGCTATGCTTTTTGGAGGAGCAACTACTTTGTTTCTTATTTTAACCGCAGTAGCATTGCCTTTTGGTTTAGATGCAAATTTCTTTGGCATAACAATTTCTGCCCTCATTTTTGTATCTATCCAAACATTATCTAAGCGATAAATTTATAAAACGATTCGTTTATAATTGAAAGACGAACTGCCGGTCAGCCCTTCATTTGCCCATGAGTCCTCCGTTTTATTCATCAGTTCTTTACCACCAATTACGATGGATTCTGCTTACTTCTCATCTTTGCCGGTACGTGGATGATGAGATCTTCCTTGGTAAGGTAAATGTCCTTCGGTCTAATCCAACAGAATCTGCATAACTACCCTTTTGGTATTCTTTGGGCTTTGCAATGGAGTGGCTGCTTTCCCGGATAATTATTCCTCATATCCCATTCCTGTTCGGCAGTTCAGATGTTTGCCGTCAGGCTTACTTCAGTGCAAGCATCGCCCCAAACCACCTTACCACTTGCTAATGCTTCTAGGCGTTACTCTCGCGCATAAGGGACTCTCACCCTACAGACTTTCTTCAAAATTTGAATGTTTAAAGAACTTATTTATATTTACCATTCAAGGCATACACAGCAACTATCAGCAAGCCAGGTTTCAGTGTTTTGTTGACAACAATAGCGTATATAAATACTGTACTTTGCAGGAGATTAAATCGTTTAAAACATTACAAGCAGGCAGTTTCGGAAAGTCAGCATAACTCTTAATGCATTAATTATCAATAACCATGAACTACAACACCAGACATGAATTTCATCATGACAAAGAATTAATTCTTGCCACAATCAGGAAAAGATTTGTTGCTTTACTTATTGACCTGATCGTTCTTATAATAATTTATTTTTGCATAATCATCCTGTTTGCTTTGTTCGATATGAACATTTCGAAGATAAATGTCCATAGCATTTTCGATGTTGAAATTGAAATTGACAACACACCTTCGTATTTAATTACCTTTTTTAAATTTTTATTTGGACTTTTGCCGGTTGTTTATTTCACAATTTTGTTTTATTTCTTTAAAGGACAAACAATTGGAAAATATTTTCTTAGGATAAAGGTACTTTCTTTGTACCATCAGCAAATCGGATTGTGGCATTGTATCGAACGAAGTCTGGGATATTTTGCTTCCGCACTTGAGTTTGGATTTGGATTTATACAAGCCTTTTGGAATCCTAACAGAATGACGCTTCATGATAAAATTGGTGAGACAATTGTAATCGAACTTCCTTCAAAAAAAATTGTAAAATCAGGAAGTCAAATTATTTGATTAAACACTTTTTTGTCAGTTATCTGCACCGATTAAAAACCATCCTTCCGATTTTAAAATCTGATATCATAGATCTAAAATCCATCAACATTTTCAAAATTTACATAGTAGTATTTCGTCACTTTATAAATATGAATACGTATACGCTAAGTACAACGCTTCATGGGAGGTTCATAGTTTAACTCCCGCCTTATATGGTTGCAAATCGTTATAATATGTACAGGAAGATTCGCCGTAAGATAAAAGTAAGACAGTTAAACATAAATAACAAAAAATAATTATGGAACGGGAAATGACTAACAAAGAAATATCACAGCTTTGTATGTACATGCGTGTGATCGATTTTATGGGAAAGAATCAGGAGATAATAAGCAAAAATGAAGAGATGAAGAAGAATTACGACCAGCTTTGTCTGACAGTAAATGAAATAATGGAAAATATTTCAGATGAACAACGAGATGAAGTATTAGAAGTACATAAAATGCAATTAGAAGAAATAACAAAGCAGGAAGTAAAAAAACATTCCAAAAAACAACCCAAAAAATAATAGGAAACGAAAGTTGAATAAATATTCAGCGTCTCCACACTCCTCTTCGTTTGCAACGAACAAAGCAACACCTCCGGATTTGGAAGCGAAAGAGATAGAAAGTTTCGTTCTAAAAAAGGAGATGATAATGTAGCAGTTACGCAACTGTTGGCTCTCTTTGATGCATCTATCCACTAACTTTACTAAATTAATGCAATTATGCAAAAAATACGATGCGCTTATCTCCTGTTGCTGATTGGAATCTTACTTACTTCTTGTGAAAAAAGCAATTTAAACTATGAGAACAGTTTTGAAAATAGTTATCGGGAATGGTTAAGTTTTAAGCAAACTTCCGGTAATTCTTACCACTATGTAGTATCGGGAGGTAGTGTGTTTGGACCTGCATGGCAAACGGATATTACGGTCACAATTGGAAAAGTTACACAACGTCATTTTAAATATACTTCAGCAACGGGATTAGAAAATATTCCTGCGGAAGCACTGGAGTGGACTGAAAATGAACACGAAATTAATATACACACTAATTCAGGAGCTGCTGCTTTAACTTTAGACCAGGTTTACGAGAAAGCCCGTACCGAATGGCTGATAAAAAGAAAAGATGCCAGTGTGTATTTTGAAGCAAAAAACAATGGATTGATATCATCCTGTGGATATGTTCCGGATGGTTGTATGGATGATTGTTTTAATGGAATTAATATTTCTTCTGTCGGACTATTGTAAGAAACATACTCGTTTCGTCTGCAACAATTTATTTTTTAATGGCCAGACGGAATCAATGATCAGAGATGATAAAAGCAATACTTCCGGTTTTAAAAACCTATTCAATATAACATCTGACCCTCACGGTTTTCAAAACATTGAGGGTCTTACGCTTTGTTGTCAATAAATCCTATATTTGAAGTGCATCTCTTGGTTGGAGGTTCAGTGCTTAAAATTACTTCTTGTAGCGTAACGTTATGTGCTTGTTGAAATCAGCTATAGACTATGTTTGACAACTTAATAGATAAATTAAAGAAGGATAAAACGAACTGGGCAAAAGTTCAAAATCTGTTTATCGAAAGAGAAATCCCTTCCAAAACTGTATTATTGCACGAGGGAGAAATTTCAACGCATTTTTTCTTTGTAAAAAAGGGATGTTTGCGTATTTGGTTTAATAAAGATGGTAAGGACATTACGTTTCAATTCTTTTTCGAAAGGCAGGGAGTTTCATCTATAGATAGTCTATTAAGTAACAAGCCCAGCATGTTTACGATTGAAAGTATTGAACCCTCCAATTTAATTATCTTGTCAAAGGAACATTTTGAGCAACTGCCTCTGTATTATCCTGATCTGAAAAATGGCGTTCAGGAAATACTTTTTCAAAGATTCAGAAATTACGCCACCCTTTTTCTTTCGATGATTAAGGATACGCCCCGGGAACGTTATGAAGACTTAATCAGGAATCATCCTGAAATCATTAAACGTGTTCCGCAACATTACATCGCTTCGTATTTAGGCATAACTCCCATTTCATTAAGCCGGATCAGAAATAGAAAGTAATTTTATTTCTTAACATTTGTTATCGTCATGTTGCTTTCTTTAAAGCAATTTTGCGATAAAATAATAACAAATGAGACCAAAATTATTTAGTCGGGAAAGGGCGCAAACATTGTATATACAACTTGATACCGGGAAATGCAAAGCGTGTTGGAAATGTCTTCAGGGTTGTAAAAATCAAGTCATTGGTAAAGTAGAATTACTTTGGCACAAGCATGCCCTGATCGTTAAACCGGATGCATGCAGTGGTTGTTTAAATTGCGTTAATACCTGCCAATATGGGGCTTATTCAATATCAGATGGAGCAAAATAAAAAGCATATTTTCAATAATTTTATCATCAATAATTTATTGCTTGTTGTCGGATTGGTGATGATGTTCACCGGTTTGGTTTTGCAGATTGGATTTCATATGGGAGGACATCAGGTGGATACAAATGGATTTCAATCTCAATCAATACCGTATGAACAATTAAGAGTTATAGATACCACCAAAATCGTATTTGGGTTTAACTACCACGACTGGTCAACTATTCATAAAGTTGTCATTGTTTTATTTTCTTTACTTATGATACACCATGCGTACGTTCACTGGAAATGGTACAAGGGTGTTATCACGAAACATTTAATTGGCAAGAACAGACAGGTCATTTTTTTATCGATGTTATTTTTATTGGTAGCTGTCACCGGCCTCGTTCCCTGGTTTATTGATTTATCGGGTGGGCCCGGAACATTGCGGATGCACTTTATTGAAATACACGATAAGATCACGCTAATTTTAATCGTTTTTCTTATTTTGCATATTATTAAAAGACTTAAATGGTTTAGTTCTGCCTTTGATAAGATGTCAGGATTTGATGCTAAATAAAAAAGCGCAACCTGTTTTATGAAATTCGCATCAGACATTACTTTACAATTCAGCCCGAGGGTGTAATGGTTTTAAGTGATGAATGCATGGATTGCTTTTTGAATGAATATAAAAGAATCAGGTAAGCAGAAATTCAGATTTCAGAAAGCGAATGCAATATAATATCAGGCCCTCAAGGTTTCAGAAACCTTGAGGGCCTGACTCTTTATCGACAGGAATGCGTATATTTGAAGTGCAGCACTTCGCAAGAGATTCAGTGGTTCAAATACCTGTCGCCATCAGCTGCAAGACGATGTAAGTCATGCCCTTAAAACTTAAGTTCCAAACTAATGATGAGAAAAAACTACTTTCGGTATTTACCGGTTACATTGCCAATATTGATTTTATTGGCTGCAGGGTCAGCATTTGGATTCAAACCCGTTAATTCTTTGAAAAATAGTAGTCTGGCTGCATCAAAAATTGCGCCTTTGTTTAAATCAGCAAAATATCAGGATGGCAGCGGGAACATGATACCCTATCGTTTTTTTGAACCATCACCGGCAGCTAAATCGGTTAAGAAATTACCTGTTATTTTGTATTTGCACGGCGAAAATGAAAGCGGAACAGATAATGAAATTCAACTGGTTACAACCGAATGTGCAACGATTTGGGTTGAACCTGATCATTTGGACAAAAATCCGGTCTATGTGCTCGCCCCGCAAATTCCCAAAGGAAGTGACTGGAATACGGAACCTGTTTACAGCAATGTGCTTTCATTGTTAAAACAATTTATTGAAAATCACCCTGATATCGACTCAGAGCGTATTTATATTGTTGGTTTTTCAATGGGAGGAACAGGGGTTTGGAATATGATTCTCAAAAACCCTGGGCTGTTCGCTGCAGCCATGCCGATCAGCGGTAATGCAGATGCATACCTTGGAAACAGTTCAGCCTTCGAAGGGCTTAAAAACCTTCCTGTTCTGGTTGTTCATTCGATCGACGATCCTGATAGTCCGGTAAGTGGCGCCTATAATGCAATGGCGGCATTAGTGGCAGCAGGTAACCGGTGTGTCGGTAACAATTCGAGCATATGGGGAATGGGTAGTGTTATCCCCGCTCACAATGCATGGTTTCCCGCCTTCCATAACTACGAAGTGATCTATAACTGGCTTTTTGAGCAGAGCCTTGCACGAACAGATCATGGAACGATTTCCCCCAATACCCTATTTACAACACGGAATTTAGCCAATGATATCAAAGAGGTTTGGGATTATTCGTTAGGTACAGTGTATATCATCCAACGTCCAGAAAAGGCAATCATTATTGATGCGGGCGCCGGAGATGGGAAGATCTATCAGTATATTAAAGATAAAGTACTTGTAAATAAAAATATAGATCTGGAGATAATCGTCACGCATAATCACTTCGATCATATCGTTGGCCTGGCCAGCTTTGTAGGAGCATCACAGGTAAAGAAAGTCTATGTTCACAAAGAAGACAGCGAGGCGGTTAAGATGATGCTGGGAGCTGATGCCGGAAAAATTCAATATGTGACTGATGGCGATAAGATTCCTTTGGATGGGAAAGACATTGAAGTAATAAGTGTACCTGGTCACACATGGGGATCGATCGTATTAAAGTATGGAAATACGTTGTTTTCAGGTGATGCAATTGGTTCCGGCGGTGTATGGCTGTTCGGATCGGCTTTATCAATTGAAGAGTACATTCAATCGGTTCAACACCTGTTGGATAGAACCGGAAATAATAAACTCACGGTATTACCCGGACATACAGGTGAAAATCGTTTTCTACTTACGCATGAATACATTTGGCAAATACTCGCATGTGCCAAAGGATTAGTTGAGGGTTCTATCATTGGTGGGCCATTCTGCCGGACATTTGCCGGTATGGTAACCCTGGGCAACATCGCTAGAGTTGGCCAGGCATCGGTCATTTACAACCTGAACAATATTCATCAAATCAAAGGGGCTTTGCGAAGTCTGACAATCAGTTCCGGAAACTTGGCGCCGAGGTTTGCACCTTATACAGCCTTTTACACGGCATCGGTTGATGCTGGTTTGACAAATGTTTCGATTACACCTGCTGTTGTGTCTGATAGTTATGAAAGCATGACCATTAACGGAGACAAAATTGCATCAGGAACTGCTTATACGGCAAGTCTGCCAAAGACTGACAACCAATTTTCGATTGTTGTAACAGCCACTGATAAAACAACCCGGACCTACAATCTGACAATTACAAAAGATAAATAGCCATTAAATAATCATGATACGAATTGAAACTGAAGTTGTATTTGATTTTGCAGACGCGATTAGTCATGCCTATGTGGATAAAATTTATAGTTTGATGGCAGATGATCATCTGTTTATTGATTCGCAGGGCAATAAAATGGAAGGCAAAGAAAAGATGAAACAAGCGTGGATTGAATACTTTCGGTTGTTTCCTGATTACAAAATAGAAATAGACGAGATTTTCGAAAAGGACTCATCAATTTGTCTTTTAGGTTATGCAAGCGGAACTTATAAAAACTTACATAACGACAACGAAAGCAATCACTGGAGAATTCCAGCTGCATGGAAAGCGATTATTAAGGACAATCAGTTAAAACATTGGCAGGTTTTTGCAGACAATCTTGTTGTGATGGACATTATAAACAGTAATAAATAAGAAACCACAAACCTTCTCATTTGCAACGATAAAAGCATTACTTCCAGTTTTGGAAAGCTGATACGACAGATGTAATTACCCTCAGAATTTTTGAAATCCTGGGGGTTTGAAAGAAAAGAAACCAGTGATCGCCGAATTCCTGCTCCGATATCAACAACACGCTGATCTCTCCATGAAGCAATGAATACAAGCCAATTGCTTTTTGAAATCTGCCTGATTACATCTTCATATGAACATTACTTTTGCCAATTGTATCATTCATCATTTTATTGTGATTGTGTTTCATCATGGAATCAGGCATACTTTTCATAGTGCCTGCAGGTGTCACCTTTTTTACAACCAGTTTCATACCACATATTGGACATTTTCCGGGCTTATCTTTAATGATTTCAGGATGCATCCGACAAGTGTATGTAACAGACTTTACTACTTCGGTTTTCTTTTCTGTTGTTTGTCCATAAACCCTTGTAGTTGATAAATTCAACATCAGCAATCCTGCAACGAGGATAGCTGGAAATAAGAATTTGTTTTTCATCATTTTTACTTTTTAAATTAATAAATCATCAAACTTACATTGTCAACGAACAGATTTATTTCTAAATACTGTTGCTTTTTTATACTGCTTAATCAGCGACACATGACCAGCAGTTAATTTTCATTTTCTATACAAGCAACACTCCGGAAGTAGTTTGTAAGCTTCATCTGTAGCCTTGAATTTTTCGGTATCGTGACCGACGTTGGCTATTGCTTTCTGAATGGCATCGGAATTCGTTGCTGCCGGATTAAATTCAACCTTTATTTTCTTAGTATCCACATCCCAGATTGCAGAAGAAACGCCGCTTACAGATTTTGCGGCAGTTTCAATGCGTTCTTTGCATAGGTCGCAAAGTCCCGAAACGCCAAAAGTGGCAACCTGCAGCGTTTGAGATTTGGTATTTCCAGCTGGCGAAGCATTTGAAACCGGTTTAGAATCAGCAGGCATATCCATTCCCGGCTTACTTTTATTGTCCCGTGATTTAGTATCACCTGGGATACTTTTTTTGTCCTCCAAATTAGCATCACCCGGCATTACCATTCCCGGCATTGATGATGCTTTTTTGCCTCCTATCGGATTCATCATACTTGGTTTGCCTTCTAATTGTGCCGAAGCATCGACACTAAAAGCACCTTGCGTAACTATTTCCTCTCCGTCTTTCAATCCATTCATGACTACATAGCTGCTTCCCAGCATAGGACCGAGTTCAATTTCACGAATTTTGAAGATCGGTTCGGTGGTTTTAGCTTGTTTCACATATACAACCGACCGTTTACCTGTCCATAAAACCGCGGTGCGGGGAATAACCAGTTTGTCCTTGTACTCTTTTAAGTTTGCCTGAACAATGCCGGTTGCAAACATCTCTGGTTTTAATTTACCACCCGGGTTATTGATTTCAATACGTACCCTGGCAATGCGTGTATTCGGATCGAGAACAGGATCAATAAAGGTAATTTTACCGGAATAACTGGTTCCGGGTAAAGCCTGTATTGTGTAGGTTACTTTCTGTCCCATTGTCAGGTATGGAAGGTCGCTTTCGTAAGCATCGAACATGATCCAGACATGTGAGAGATCGGCTATGTCGAATAATACGGACCCGGGTGAAATATAATCACCTGTGTTGACTCTCCTTGCTGATACAATTCCTGTGGCACTGGCAAAGACTTCAAACTCCGTTTTTACCTTACCCGAAGTTTCGATGGCTTCTATCTGTTTCTCCGTCAGTTTCCATTGACGGAGCTTATCTTTAGTTGCTTCATACAGGGCTGGTTGAGTTCCCTTTGTAGCAGCTGTCTCGAGTAACTCCTGCTGGGCTGTCACAAGATCCGGAGAATAAATAACCGCCAAAGTCTGACCTTTCCGGACCACTTCGCCTGTAAAGTTCACCAGCAATTTTTCGATGCGCCCCGGAAGATAGGATACCTGGCTTTGCAGAAGTCGTTCATCAGCCTGTACTTTGCCATAAAGTCTCAATTCCTTCACCGGACTTTGTTTTGAAACTTTGGATGTCAAAACATTGGCCAACTGGGCGGCTTCCGGGGTCATTCGTATTGCGTCGGGGTCGATTGTTACTCCCCCTTGATTGAGCGGAATTAATTTCATCCCGCAAATTGGGCATTTGCCAGGCTCATGCATTCGGATCTGGGGATGCATCGCACATGTCCAGATCGTTTCCTTCGAAGTTTCTGCTGCATGATCGTGATTTTCTTCTTTGGCTGGCGACGAATGAAAGAATACCCAACCTAAGAATATACCTACGATCAATGTGATGCTTAAAAATATGGTTTGTCGTCTCATAATATTTCAATTTACTTCAATGCTATTTAATTTTTTCAACCAGGCAATTGCTGTATTGTAATCAGCAACAGCCTCTATCTGTCTGTATTCATAATCGAGGGTTTGTTGACGGACACGTAAAATATCGATCAGATCAGTGCCAGCGGATGCGAAACTTTTAAACATGATATCGAGTGATTTTGAGGCTAACTGATATTGATCAGCATATAGCTTTACCCTTCGCTGTGCATCATGGTACAATTGCATGGCCTGGTAATACTCAGTTTGAAGTGAATTAAAAGTGGCCTTGTAATTTTGAGCGTTTGCCGATTTCAAAAAATCGGCTTCGGCTTGCATGGCTTTGTATTTCTTCCTGTAAATGGGCAACGTAACGGTTACCATTGGCATAATCATGTCATTTCCATTCATGGCCGATGTTGACATTTCGCTTTTATTGATGAGCGAATAATTCAACCCCAAACCTATCATCGGGTAGCTCATCCGGGTAACCATTTGCTTACGTGCTTCAAGCGACTGTTGCTCAAACTGAAGCATCCCCAGCATTGGGTTTTTAATTAACGAACTATCGGTCAATACCGACAACGATGGTTGAAAATCAACTGCTACTAAAGTATCAGGTATTATAACGACGAAATCAGGAGACCTGTTAAGGAAACTATTGAATTGAGCTGTAATTGTTTTTAACTGGCTCTTTAATAATTCAATATTATTCTGAAGGTCGCCGATTTCAATCTGAATCCTGTACACATCTGAAAGTCCTGAACTACCGGAGGAGGAACCCATTGAGCTGGCAGGCATTGATGATGAAGCCTGATTGGAGGCTGCTCCGGGAGTATTACCGCCATTCCCTCCCATCGTGTTCATTCCTGATGATCCGGAAGAAGATCCCAGAGTTGAAGATGGAGAAATTATTCTGGTTGAAAGAGCAGTTCCGTTTCCCGTTGGAACTGCTTTGAACCTTACTATAGCCAATCTTTCAATAGTATGAAGCAGCTCAATGTTCTTCTCCAAAATGCGGATATTCTGTTTCACCTTGTACAATTCGTACCAGGTACGTTGTACATCGTAAAATACCTGCAACTTGGAATCACGGAACAATTCATATTTGGCTTTAGCCATCAGGCTCATTTCATCCTTCGCATTTTTAAGTACTCCAAACCATGGAAACATCTGCATCAGCCGGATATCAGCCACCTGTTTCCCGCCTAACAGTTCCATAGGACTTAGGAATACGCCCACGTTTAACTCCGGATCGGGTAAACCGCCCACTTGCGGTATTTTCTGCAATGCTGCCTGATATTCTGCAAACTTCTGCAAAACCATAGGATTACTTTTTGCTGCGATTCCGAGGTAGTTGAATAATGAATCAGGTTGTTCCTGACCATTACCAACAAACCAACTGCATAGAATTAGCATCGAAAACAATATTTTTTTAAATGCCGGATTTCTCATCATTAAATTGATTATTAACGGATTGAATTTCTGATTGACGATGTCTGGATACTGCTCTTTCTCTCCACATTGATTGAAACAATGGTACTACAAAGACTGTCATCACCTGGATAACCATACCACCAAACATGGGTATTGCCATCGGAATCATGATATCGGAGCCTTTACCTGTGGAAGACAAAACGGGTAGCAACGCGATAACTGCAACCGCCGTTGTCATCATGGCAGGTCGTACACGTTTTAGTCCTGCCGATACTACCGCCTCACGAACATCATGAACAGTAGCCGGATGCCGGGCTTCGAATACCTGGTGAATGTAGGTTCCCATAATGACCCCGTCATTCGTTGCGATACCAAACAGGGCAATAAACCCGACCCAGACGGCAACACTCAGGTTAATCGGATGCATTTGGAACATATCCCGAAGGTTGATTCCTGCCACAGAAAAATTCATAAACCAATCCTGCCCGTACAGCCATAGCATGATGAATCCGCCGGCAAAGGCGACAAAGACACCTGAGAAGTGAATAAATGAAGCTGTCACAGTGCGGAATTGGAAAAATAGCAACAACAATATCAGAAGCAGGCTTATCGGAATGACGATTGCCAGTCTTTTTGTAGCTCTAAGTTGATGTTCGTAATTTCCTGCAAATTTATAAGATACGCCGGGTGCTAAAACGAGTGCACCTGAGTTAAGTTTCTCTTGTAAGACTTTAGTTGCCTCCTCGACAACATCTACTTCAGCTTTACCTTCGTTCTTATCGAAAATTACATACCCGTTCAGGAACGTATTTTCGCTACGGATCATCTGTGCGCCCCGCGTGTAATTAATATCGGCAATTTCACCCAATGGTACCTGAATACCAGTTGCAGTTGGAATAAGGATCCGTTTCAGATCATCCGGATTATCACGCAACTCACGCGCATAACGAACCCTGATCGGGAACCGCTGACGACCTTCGACAGAATTACTGAGTGCCATACCCCCAACAGCCACCTGTAAAACTTCCTGCACATCACTGACAGTCATTCCATAGCGTGCCATCTCTTCACGATTTAGCTTTATCTCGAGATAAGGGGCTCCGACCGCACGGTCGTAGAACACAGCTGAGGCTTTAATAGAGGGTACATCTTTCAAGGCTTTTTCAAGCTGTATCCCTGCCGTTTCAATCGATTCCAGATCGGGTCCATACACTTTCAGTCCCATCGGTGCACGCATTCCTGTTGAAAGCATTACAAGCCGGGTTTCGATGGGTTGCAATTTAGGAGCAGAGGTCAATCCAGGAATATTGGTCACTTTCACAATCTCGTTCCAGATATCATCCGGACTTTTTATTTCGGGTCGCCACTGGCGGAAATACTCCCCATTGTCGGATTGGATCATACTATCGGCCGGAAAAATCAGAAAGCCTTGCTTTTTAAGATTGTAATTTGATCCGCTTTTAAAGAGATAGCTTCCTTCCTTATCAACTTTAAATTTCATACGCTGCCCGTTTTCGTCCAGGATATATTCTGAACGATAATTGATTGTATTCTCGAACATTTGTACCGGGGCAGGGTCAAGAGCGGAATTTACACGACCCCATTTGCCTACTGCAACCTCCACTTCGGGAATAGTAGACAACCGTTTATCAAGTGTTTCAATATATTGAAGGTTCTTTGCGATGCTTGAATGTGGCATACTGGTCGGCATCAACAGAAATGATCCTTCGTTAAGTGAAGGCATAAACTCCTTACCTGTACCCGGAAACGTCTTAGAAGGCGACTGCCAGAAAGCTGTTTGCCGGAAGCCTTTCCATCCCATTTTTTCAGCGCCGGTAGCAATAAATCCGAATGATTTATCGAAACCCAGCCATACCAATAGTCCGAATAACAAGGTGACAGCAGGGATAATCAGAAACTTACTTTTGTTTGCCAACGCCCATCGGATGATATCTTCATAGAAATGGACCATTGACATCAAAGCAGCAAGAATGATAGCTATTATTCCACCTACAAACAGGAAGTTAGCCAATACACTGTTGTGCGCTCCCAGTGGCAACCACTCGATGGTGAGATACCAGGCTGCCACAAGCACGGTGATGGCAATATTGATGTAGTTAGGATATTCCTTTTTGCTCTCAGGCCAACGATCATCGAGCAAATTATTGATTCCAATTGCAATTAATGCCAACGCAGGCCATGCATGCCAGAAAATTATAAAAAGGATGCCTGCAACAAATAACCCTCCATTCCATACTTTGCGAATCTTCTTTGTATCGATGCGTATTGAAAAGAAAATATGCGTTAAAGTCGGAAGAACAACGATTCCAAGTATAAAGGCAGATATCAAGGCAAACGTTTTTGTGAAGGCAAGTGGGTGAAACAGCTTTCCTTCTGCTGCCTGCATTGCAAAAACAGGCAGAAAGCTGACGATGGTTGTCGCAATTGAGGTAACCACCGCCGCACGCACTTCGGTAGTTGCCAGATAGATTACCGACATTAACTTTTTACCGCGAATCCCTTTGTTTTCGGGCATTTCCAAATGCCTGAGAATATTTTCAACATCCACAATCCCAATATCGACCATCACTCCAATCGCAATTGCGATACCCGACAAAGCAACAATATTGGCCTCAACGCCAAAAAGACGCATAAGAATAAACGTCATTAATACCCCAATCGGAAGTAATCCTGCAACAATGAGGGATGCCCTCAGATTCATTACAAGGATAATAATGACAATGATACTGATCAGAATTTCGTGCGACAGGGCAGATTCAAGTGTTCCAATCGTTTCTTTAATCAACCCGGTGCGATCGTAAAAAGGGACGATCGTTACTTTTGAAACCGTACCGTCAGGCAAAGTCTTTTGCGGCATCCCTGCTTCAATTTCCCTTATTTTACCTTTTACATTGTTGATCACATCCATCGGATTTGAACCATACCTGGCCACAACTACAGCTCCGACAGCTTCGGAACCAGCTTTATCAAGTCCTCCGCGACGTGTGGCAGGACCAAAAGCAACATGGGCCACATCTTTAATCCTGACAGGAACGTTATTCCTGACAGCCACCACCGATATTTCAAGGTCAGCCAGGTTCTTCACATATCCTAAGCCACGGATAATATACTCAACATTATTGAGCTCCATTGTTTCAGCACCAATGTCGAGATTGCTTTTACGCACCGCATTCATCACATCCATCACTGTGACCTTAAATGCCTTAAGTGCCTCCGGGTTCAAGTCGACCTGGTATTCCTTGATAAAACCACCAACCGAAGCTACTTCCGAAACACCTTCAGCAGCTGACAATCCATATTTGACGTAAAAGTCCTGAATGGTCCGAAGTTCTTGTGGATCCCACCCTCCATTTGGTTGCCCTGTTTTCGGGTTGCGCCCTTCAAGTGTGTACCAATAAATTTGCCCTAAAGCGGTTGCATCGGGTCCCAGCGTAGGTTGTACACCGGCAGGCAATGTTCCTGAAGGTAAAGAATTCAGCTTTTCGAGAATGCGTGAGCGGCTCCAGTAAAACTCGATGTTATCTTTAAAGATGATATAGATAAAAGACATACCAAACATAGAGGTGCTTCTCACAGTTTGCACGCCGGGGATTCCCAACAGTGCAGTTGTCAATGGAAAGGTAACCTGATCCTGCATATCTTTTGGTGAACGACCCATCCATTCGGTCGATACAATTTGCTGATTTTCCCCGATATCGGGGATTGCATCCACCGCGATCGGATCACGCGGGAAAAAATCCGATTTCCAGTTGAAAGGCATAAATACCATACCCAGAACCACAAATGTGATCAGGAAAATAAAGGTAATCAGCCTGTTTTCGAGGAAATATTTAACAAGTCGGTTGAACATGGGAATAATTTGAAAATGAGACAATGAGCCTATTGACTTCGTCGAACTATGTTTCGACGATTGGCTTAGTCAACTTCGTATCGGCAATAAAAAGTTGAGCCAATTCGACAATTCGATAATGAAGTGATCCCAATATTAGAATTTAGGATCGGTTCATTGACGAATTGTCAAATTTCAGAATTACCGGTATTTGCAGCAAGCTGGAAGTGAGCTGTAAACCTTGTCTTCAGCTTTCACCTTTTCATTGTCGTGACCTGCAGCAGCCACTTTATTCCCGATCTGATCAATGCTTGTTTTTGAAGGATCGTAAGTTACAGCAAGAACTTTACTTGTTTTGTCCCATTCTGCTTTGGAAACGCCATCTATCTTGGCAGCTTTTTCAATACGCGTTTTGCACATACCACAATTCCCGGAAACTTTAAATGTTTCGGTTTTTGTTGCGGCTACTTGTGATGCGATACTTGACTGGGCATAGGAGTTAGAACCCAAAGCGATTGCCAATAAGGCAACTATAATGATTTTTACAGTTTTCATGATTTTAAATATTTGATGTTAATGTCTTGAATAATAGAAACAAAAAATTCATTAGCAGAAAAATTCAGATAACTTTCCTTCTAAAATGATTAAGACAAAAAATCAAATACGAAACACACAAATGTCGGGCAAACTGACAGTGCTCACCATAAAATTGCCTGGCGGACTGACATTTGTACTATAAAGACTTAAAACTGATAATGACTGAATTTGGTAACTTACAGGAATATCAAAAACCTGTAAAATATTTTGCGAAAATGATTTATAATCAGAAAACGAAGGTGGGTAATTGTTATCTATCGCAAAAACAGAAACTTTGGTATTGCAGCAATTCGAACCAAGATGGGTTCCGGTCGATGGGCATTGCGCTGCTGGAGTTTCCATACCACAAGAAGCCAACTCGCCCGAAACTGATAATTTGGAAGCTGCAATTTCACCGCCACAATAATGAGTTGAAATGGTGAGTTGCAATCCAGAAACCAGGATGAGCAGTGAAAATGATATGGATAAAAACTTTTTCATTATAGAAATAGAAACGAATATCCGCCAAAATAGTTGCACAAATATATAAATAGTTGTATAAATCAAATGATAAAAAAACTTAAATTAGTTATTCTTACTTTTTCAAGTCTAAAAGGTCAGATCTTAAAAAACTCATTAACAAATACTTTGCTTTTTTTATCCGAATTCTATGTCATTAATTCTAACTCTATTTATTCCCCTGTTTCTTAAAATATTTTTCTATCAATACCATAAACTGATCTTTCTGAATGGGTTTTGCAATGTAATCATTGCATCCGATTGCTAATGTTTTTTCCCTGTCGCCCGTTAATGCATAGGCTGTTTGCGCAATAATAATAACATCCTTGTTGAATTGACGAATTTGTCTGGTAGCCTCAAATCCATCCATTTCAGGCATTTTAATGTCCATCAGAATTAAATCAATATCCGGATGATTCCGGCATGCTTCAACAGCTTCGATCCCAGTTCTTACTTTTATAATGGCTTTACTAAACCCATTGATGGCCATTGCAATAAGCATTGCTGATCCTTCATCATCTTCAGCTATCAATACCTTCAATCCAAAAATTTCTGAACCAATCTGAGTCGATTTAACATCCAATAAACTAATATTACTGTTGATTTCTGGTACTTTTCTTTCACGGTTGAAAGGAAGTGTAAAATAAAACCTGGAACCTTTTCCCACCTTGCTTTCTACCCAAATTCTACCACCTAACATCTCCACATATGCTTTCGAAATGGCTAAGCCCAGACCAGTTCCTTCATAATTCCGGTTCAGCGATTCACTACCTTGTCTGAAACGATCAAAGATGAACCCTTGCTGATCTTCAGGAATACCCATACCAGTATCTTTCACATAGAATTCCAGTTCTTTTTCTACTATTCCAGACTTCAAGGAATAACCGAATTCAATACTACCTGATTTCGTAAATTTTATAGCGTTTTTTACCAGGTTAGTAAGTATTGCATAAACTTTTTCCTTATCTGTTTTAATAATGGCGTCATTATCCGGCAAAGTGTTTTTAAAAGTAAACTTCATCCCTTTACCTTCGACCTCAGGCTTGAAGAAGGTATAAATGTATTTCATTTGATCGTTTAAATTTGTCTCAGAAATTGTAATTTCCATTTGACCCGATTCAACTTTAGAAATACTCATTATGTCATTGATAATATTCAACATTCGGGCTCCGCTATTCTCAATAATCTGGATATACTCCTCATGTTCTTCTTCCGTGAGATCAGGCTCTTTCAATAATCCGGCAAATCCTAGTATTCCATTCATCGGAGTTCTGATCTCATGACTCATATTGGCAAGAAAAGCAGATTTTAAACGGTCGGATTCCTGTGCTTTTAGAATTGCCTCCTTTAATTCCTTTTCAGCTTTTTTACGTTCGATTGAAATGCCAATCTGATGGGAAATAAATTCGAGCATCAATTGGTCTTTTTCGGTATATGCTTCCGCGTTATCGTAACTCTGAACTACAATCGCCCCAATCACCTTTTTCTTTGCCCAAAGCGGGACACCCAACCAAACTTTTGAAGGGGCACCAACTATATCGATTTCTCCATCTTCGCACAATTTAAGCACATCAGCTTCATTTGCAAGTAGTGATTTCTGGTGCTTTATCACATAACCTGTTGCTGACTTCTCGGCAGGCCAGCTTGAAATTCTGTCTTTCTGGTCATTTAAGAAATGAGTCGATAACATCCCATTTGTCTCATCATAAAAAGCGATATAGAAATTGACTGTATTCAACAATTTACCAAGCTCAAAACTGATTATTTCTGTCAGCTCATCCATGTCTTTGGATGAAAGGGCAGCATTCGAAATGGAATAAAGCACTTGCTGAACACGATCGGACCGAACCTTTTCGGTGATATCGATCTGGGTACCCCACACCCTGACAAGATGATTATTCTCTATGATACCCAATGAATTATTACTTATATATATCAGTTTTCCGGTTGCATTCTTTTCTTCTGTAATCCCGTTTTGAATATTGTAACCGTTGTCGATAAATTCTTGCAACAAAGTTCTATTCAACACATTGTGACGTCCGCCATGAAAATCAAGATGCCCTTTGCCAATAACACCTTTCCGATCTGTAATTCCATACATCTTTAAAAATGCGCCGTTGCATTCGGCAAGAAACATATGGTCATAAATAAAATCAACCTGCTCTTCGACCGGTAAGCTTATATCCATCGGAAGATCACTTTCGAACCTGTAAACGCCTTCCGAAACCTGTGAAATGAAACTCCGATACCTGTCTTCGCTTTCTTTTAAAGCCAATACAGCCAGCTTCCGTTCTGTGACATCCCTTATTGCACCACTGATATAATTTGGCTGCCCCTGCGCATCAAAAAACAAACGTGCATTAACTGATCCGTATTTTATTTCTCCGCTTTGGATTTTCAGCTTTAATTCATAATCTTTTATTTCACCATTTTTCAAAATGGTATCAAGCACGTGAATTCTATCATTCAAATCATAATAAAAATCATTAACATTTGATCCAATTATTTCATCTTGTCTGAATCCTGTGTAATGTTCTATTGATGGGCTTACCTCAATAAATATCCCGTCCATGTTCGTCTGATAAAAAACGTCCTGCACATTTTCGAAAATTTTACGGTATTTCTCCTCACTTTTCACCAACGCTTCCTCTGCTTTTATACGCTCAGTGATATCGTTGGATACACCAATAACTTTTACAACTTTGCCATGCTGATCAAAAACAGGAGAATAAAAGACATCGAAAACAATACCCTGAACCATCACTTCATATCGCTGATGGACGCCTCCAAGCGCTTTTTTCATGGCCTCCAAAATGGAAGGATAATCTCTGTACACATCAAAAACCGACCGGCCAACTACTTGTCCGGGTTTTAATCCCAATTTTGCCAATCCCATTCCCTCTGAGAGACTAAATATGCCCTTATCATCCGTCACGAAAGTGACCACAGGCGTATTGGAAACCACGGTGCGATATCTTTCTTCGCTTTCTATCAGTGCATTTTCAGACTTTTTGCGCTCAGTGATATCCTGTAATATACAATGGGTCTGCTGAAACTTGCCTTTTATATCATATCCAACCTTTCCTTCGAAAGCAATAAATAGTTTCTCCCCATTTTTATGAACCATTTCAAATTCGCTGTGAATATGACCCTGGGCTTTAAAGATCGGAAATCGCTTACGGAAGCCTTCCTTATACGATGGAGACAGGAAATCACCAAACCATTTTCCAATTACTTCCTGATGCGTATAGCCCAGCGTATCTAACCATTTGTGATTTACCTCAATAAAATTGCCATCAGAGTCAAGCGACTGATAACCAAGTGGAGCCTTATTAAATAATGTCTGAAAACGTTCCTCGCTTTCCTGCAATAACTTTACGGTTTTTTCGTTCTCTTCAATTTTCAATTTCAATTGCAGATTATTATAGGCCTTTTCGGAAAGTTCGTTGGCATACGCGAATAACAGTCTGGCTACTTTCTCAAATTTTTCTAATGACATTGCCGGGACGTCATGAAATGCTTCCAGAAAATCAAAGCGTTTTGCACCAATTTCATCCGCATATTGAATCATTTGTGACTCACTGACTTTTTCATTTCGCACCTGTCCGATTAACCAATTGGCAATGTGTTTGCCGGCAACAGTAATACTTGCACCGGCATCCCATAAACCACAGCTCATACATGGCTGAATAATTGGGCCGGAAGAACATTTCTTACCAATTGCGGCATCAGATTTAAAGCAGTTCGCTCGCCCCTTCTCTGTTTTCCGGATAATGTTACCACATAACTGCGTAAAGTTGCTTGGCCTGGTGATTGGCAGGCCGTCAATCGCGGTAATAATCGAAGCAATACCATGAGCATCAGCAAATAAATCCTGCAAATGTTGAATATCTTCAAGAATAAACAGGTCGCTAAATTGAATATTGCGCAAGGAATCAACAGATGAATTTTGAAAGTCAGGTTTAGTTGTCATCTTGTATGCAGATTAGTGATACAAATATAGCTTTTCAATCAGATAAGTCCAACTATCCATAAAATGATATTATAAACTAACCAAATTATTACAAAACAGACAAAATATGAAGGTTAGCAAAACTTTCTGATGCTTATTAATTTTTCATATACATTTCGTGGCTTCCTATCCCACTTTTTAGAGTGATACTGCTTTTTTCCTGTTTCAAAATGCAGGGAATTGTAAAATAAAACGTCGATCCATTTCCAACTTCACTTTCCACTCTTATTTTTCCACCGTGTTTTTCAACAAATTCTTTGCACAGCATCAATCCCAACCCTGTACTTGGTTCACCATCGGTACCTAATCTGTTGGTCTTCACATCCAGCCTGAATAAATTTTCAATCATCGTACAACTCATCCCAATACCTGAATCCTTAATTGATATCTCAACCTTTTTTTCAGGAGTGACTTTGCAAACGATATTTATTTTTCCACCTTGTGGTGTAAATTTCACGGCGTTTGAAACGAGGTTACGGATGACTGTTTGAAGTGTGTGTTTGTCAGCAAAAACAACAACACTTTCCGGAATATTGTTAACTATTTCAATATTCTTGCATTTAGCCGATTCGTGAATCGCCTTCACACTTTCATCTACCAAAGGAAGCAATTGAATTAATTTCAGATCAAAAGGAATTAACCCCTGGCGCATTCTGGCCCATTCAAGCAGGTTTTCGAGTAATCTAAACAGGTTCGCGGCAGAATTTTTCATACTCAACGAAAGATCCAGAATCTCTTCCATCGTCAAACCCGGTAAATCTTCGACCATTATCTCCGTTAATCCTAAAAAACCACTGAACGAGCTTCGCAGATCATGGGCAATGATGGAAAAGAATTTATCTTTTTCGGCATTGATTTTCAGTAAATTATCTTCACTCTTCTGCAACTGCTCCAATGCAGCTGTTTTTTCACTTTCAAGCTGTTTTGTGAGTGTAACATCTCTGGCCGTTCCAACAACACCTATTTGATTTCCATGTTCATCCCAAATTGGCGCTTTATGAACATCAAGGTAAAGAAATTTTCCCTGCACATTTCCGGATAAATCATATTGTTTTGAACTCCTTCCATTGAAAGTTAGCATATCATTGGCCACAGAATCTGTAACAAATGTATTCCAATCGGGATTTTCAGGATGAGTTTCCCGCTCCCGGCTAACGAAGAATTCATACGTTTTTCCGATGGGTTCATCAACATTGTTTGCAATCAGGAGCCTGTCGCACATCGTTTTATTTACGAATGTATACTTGTCGTCCATATCTTTTGCCCACAGAAAGTCATCTATATTATCTGACATTAACCGGAACATGGAAAACATCTGGTAGTAACGTTCTTCCCCTGCCCTGATCTTTCTGTTAGAAGCTACCAGATCGGTAATGTCCTGTATTACAACCAGACGGCTACCCGGTTGGTTTTTGATTGCATGCTTGATTATCCGGAAGGTTTTAATTTCATTCTTATTCAGGATATCGATCTCGTCAATCGTTTCATGATTAATTGCGGCATCGAGCAACAAGGTTGCACTGGCGCCTGTACTCAGGGCAGAAAATCCGATGATGTATTTTTTCGGGATACCCAGAAAATCCAATGCAGCACCGTTGATGTCCTGTATCCTGTTTTGACCGTCGAGCGCCAGAATGCCGTCAGTTAAAGTTTCAACAAGCATTTCCCTGGCAACAGGTACAAGATCAAGGAAGCGAATGTTTAAAATGGCATAAGCCACAAGTGCGCCACTGAGGATTATGCTTATTGGGGTGATATCCAGCCCGGCAACCGGATTACTTCCGGTAAGGTATATCACGCTTGCAGTCCATGGGCATAAACCTCCAATTAAAACAATCACCCCCTGAAAACGGAATGGTTTGTTTTGACGAATAATAAAACGAAAAAGGGAGATCGTTGCTACAAAAAGCATCAGATAAGTGTAGCCGATGTAACCTGTCCAGAATACAACACCATGATAATATTCCATCAGGTTCGTTTTATCAGAAATTGCAGAAAATCCTGTCCAAACCAGGTGATGATATTCGTTGGTGATTGCGAATAAAAAGGTGATGACCGGGATAATGAACAACAATAAGATATATTTTGGAGTGATAAATCGGTCTTTACCAGTAAAGCGCAGGACAAAAATCAGATAAAGCACAGGAGTAGGAATTCCTCCGATGTATTCGAGTTTGGACCAGAATATTTTTCCCATAACAGTAGGCGCGGCAGTCTCGAATATGAGCCAAAATGCACCGATGCCTGCAGCAGTCATCAATAGTGTGATTTCTCTGGATCCTTTTACAAACCGGCGTTGCCAGGCAAGGAAAGCAACGAAAAACGAGACGAATGCAGTGGCAAGAAAAAAAGCTGAATAGATCGTAAAAACAAGGTCCATTATGCAACCAACATATTAATGATAATTTGTTTGTTTAATTAATTCGCAAATATAGTTTATCAAACGTGCAAGTTTACGAATCTTGCCGATAAATAAACTCCTTAAACTATATATTTAAAATGTTTCTAAGCAGAATAATTTTGGAGACCACCAAAACCATCTATTATCAATAAGCTTTAGAAAAAGCAACTTTTCTTAACTGATAAATTTGAATAATTCACCAAAAAAATAATCTATTCCACCATTACGATATTTACCTCGTAAAAATCTAAATTAGATTATGGAAATAGAATTCCCCAAAATTGCAATATCGGATAGATCAAAAAAAGCCGATTATCCTTTCAATCGATTTAAAAGCGCCATATCCCCGTTTTGGTATTCCCTTGCCAGACTTTGAACCGTGTTTCCGGAAATAAGATTGTTAATCGAATCTCTGATCGGGGCATATTGACCATGAAGCGGGCAAGGATTATTTTCGTCGCAATGCTTTAACCCGAATCCACATCCCCCGAATGTTTTTTCCCCTTCAATCGCCTGAATAATCTTTTTTAATGGAAGTTCAGGTTGATGGTCATCGAAATAAAAACCCCCACCCTTTCCTTTATTCGACAATAAAAACCCTTGTTTAACGAGCCGCTGCATAATCTTCCCTGTATAATGCAAAGGACCATCAATTTCATTGGCAATCTCAATGATCCCCGGCTTTGTGCCTTTCATATTCTGAACCTGTACATATACCAGCCCACGCAGGGCATATTCTGTCTCTTTATTAAACACGGCTTTCTTCCTTTCTTTTATTGACCGTACAAAGTTAATGAAAAAAAAAGAATAAAATAATAAAAGACCTTTTTGTCTTTTATTAAATAATTTCTTATTATTGCACTTTATTTAATCGACAAAAAATGAATACAGACACAATTAGCAGTACAATCCCAATAGGCGATATTGTCGCCAATGACTTCCGGACCGCCTCCGTTTTCAAAAGCAATAACATCGATTTCTGCTGCGGAGGAAAGAAATCACTGGCAGATGCCTGTTTCGAAAGAGGGGTCGACCAGAATAAGGTAAAACTTGAATTACAAGAGTTGGCGGCTACTCCCCCGAATGCCGGACAGGATTACAGATCGTGGAAACTTGATTTCCTTTGCGATTACATCGTGAATACCCATCACCGTTATGTACTTAAAACTTTACCGGAATTGGTTCAATATACGCGAAAAATTGCGGATGTTCATGGAGTTCATCACCCTGAACTTGTTGAAGTCGCTGCACTATTCACTCAAATTAACAATGAATTGCTTCAGCACTTAAAAAATGAAGAAGAGGTTTTATTCCCGGCAATTAAAAGCGTACTCGCAAACAACGATCCCGAATCGAAAAAATTAATTATCTCAGAAATTGCCCGAATGGCAGGTGAGCATGAGTTTGCGGGTGGTGCAATGGACGCCATCAACAACCTGACACATCATTATTCCTTGCCGGAAGACAGTTGCAGCACCTACCAGGTAACCTTTAAACTCCTCGAACAATTCGAAGATGATCTGCACATCCACGTTCATCTCGAAAACAACATACTCTATCCTGCAGCTTTAAAACTTGCCAATTAAAATTTAGAAATATGAACAACGCGACAAAAAATTTGGAAGACGATCATGTCTATATCTTACAGTTGATTGATGTAATGGAGGCCATGACAAAATCATCGGAGCCTGATATCGCTGATTTGGAAGATGCAGTTGATTTAGTCAAAAGCTATGCCGATGGTCTGCACCACGCTAAAGAGGAAACCTTGCTCTTCCCGCTGATGGCTGAGCATGGTTTCTCCACTCAGCAAGGCCCTGTTGCGATGATGCTCCACGAGCATACACAAGGAAGAGCCTTTGTGAAAGAGATGACAGAGAATATTGAGCTATTTAAGAACGGGGATCTTTCGGCGCTCTCTTTTATATACAGCAACATGCTCGGATACGGTGAATTGCTCCGGAATCATATCGCAAAAGAGAACAATGTTCTGTTCAGAATGGCAGATCAGGCACTTCCCAAGAATGATCAGGAATCACTATACAAACAATTCCAGGAAGTGGAGAATAAATGCCTCCCAAATCGTCAGAAAAAAGACTTTATCGCAAGAATTGAAAAGCTTACACAAATTTATAATCCCTGATAGTATTTCAAATTAATTCAAATTATTAACCAACAACAATTTAATAAATGAACACAAAAAAACTCTGGATTAGTTTTATCCTGGTAATGACCATTTCATTTGCCGTTCTGATCTACTATGGACGGGAGATCTATCGGCAGGCTCCTCCTATTCCCGACAAGGTGATGACTGCTGACGGAACAATTCTTTTTACAGGTCAGGATATTAAAGATGGTCAGAATGTCTGGCAATCAATGGGCGGACAGGAGATCGGAACCGTATGGGGACATGGAGCTTATCAGGCACCCGACTGGAGTGCCGACTGGCTTCATAAAGAGGCGATGTTTATGCTCAACAAATATGCAATGGCATCCGACAGTCTCACTTATGACAAAGTGAACACTGAGAAACAGGCCTCTCTAAAGATCCATTTACAGAAAGATCTTCGGATTAACAGTTACCAGGCAGAAACTAAAACGTTGATTGTTTCGAAATTAAGAGCCGAAGCGATTGCTGACAACACGAAGTTTTACGGTGGATTGTTCACGGACGATCCCGCAATGGCAAGTCTGCGCGAAGCATATGCGATTCCCGAAAATTCGCTGAAAGATCCGGAACGTGTCAGGCAACTAAACGCATTTTTCTTCTGGATTTCGTGGGCATGCGTAACGCAACGACCCGATGAAACCATTACCTATACCAATAACTGGCCTGCTGAAGAACTGGTTGGTAATCGTCCTACAGGTGAACTATTACTCTGGACCGGTTTCAGTGTAATGATGCTTTTGGCAGGAATTGGTTTGATGGTTTGGTATTACGCCAGGAAAAGAGATGAAAAGGATGATGAATTTCCTCTTAAACATCCTTTATTAATGGCCACACAATCGGCATCGCAAAAGGCAACGTTGAAATATTTCTGGATTGTCACCCTGCTTCTATTGGTACAGGTCGTTATGGGAGTGATCACGGCGCATTATGGCGTTGAAGGGCAC
>Ga0209585_10000041_pt1 | contig 44853 bp, 39 predicted proteins | sample NGEPerone_FD_185491 | JGI IMG/M metagenome (GOLD analysis project Ga0209585, IMG submission 185491) | Arctic peat soil microbial communities from the Barrow Environmental Observatory site, Barrow, Alaska, USA - NGEE Permafrost154B-one... | ecosystem: Environmental > Terrestrial > Soil >... | reverse complement strand
GTAAATCATTTTGAAGTTAAATCCTAATAAAACCGTTTTTTGGAGCATCAATAAGATAATACTATACATGAAGCTAATTATTGTGGGGCATATTTAAAGAATAACTTTATTCATTAGTTTTTGAAGCAGGAAAAAATCCATCCTCAAATTTTGAAGGCGGACTCTGCACTTAACTTGATAAGGTTTAAGCATCCCGGTATTTGTTATGTAAGAAAAACAATTAACTTTATACGCGCTTTATTATCCACCTGATATCACAATCAAATAGCTATGAAACATTCCTTTTCACTGATCGTCATCTTAGTGATCACCGCCCTTCTCTCATGTAACGCACAGAACAAAGTGACCAGCCTGTCAATTCCCATTGAAAAATACAAGTTAGCCAATGGCTTAACTGTAATACTGAATGTAGATAAATCGGATCCAATTGTGGCCCAGGCTGTTTATTACCATGTTGGATCGAGCCGCGAAGTTCCGGGAAAAACAGGTTTTGCCCATCTTTTCGAACATATGATGTTTCAGAAGAGTGAACATGTGGGAGAAGATCAGCTATTTAAAAATATTCAGGGAGCTGGTGGCACCTTAAATGGCAGCACAAGCCAGGATGTGACGAACTATTATGAGGTGATTCCAAAAAATGCACTCGAAATGGCCATCTGGATGGAATCCGACCGGGCGGGCTACCTAACAAATACCGTCACAAGATCGGCACTGACCAATCAGCAGAATGTAGTTCAGAACGAAAAACGCCAGAGCGTTGATAATGCAGCGTATGGTTTCAACTCAGGCATCATCGCAAAAAATATTTACCCCAAAGGTCATCCCTACAGTTGGACAGTGATTGGCGACATGCAGGACCTTACAAATGCGACGGTCGATGACGTAAAAGCTTTTCACAATAAATTCTATACGCCAAACAATGCCACGCTCACTATTTCCGGCGACTTTGATAAAGAGGAGGTAAAAGGTTGGATTAAAAAATATTATGGAGAGATACCGGCGGGACAGCCTGTAGAAAAAAGAGTGGCGAAACCTGCATCCTTATCCGTTACTAAAAAACTTTATCACGAAGATAATTTTGCCAAAGCCCCTCAGTTAACGATGGTTTTCCCTGCAGTGGAGCAATTCACAAAGGATTCATATGCGCTTGATTTTCTGGGCGAATTACTCGCAGGCACTAAAAAATCACCCCTCTATGTGATCCTTGTAAAGGATAAAAAATTGACTTCACGCGTTATGGCACGAAACAGATCCCAAGAATTGGCAGGAAGCTTTATGATTTCGGTATCCGCCAATCCGGACGTTAATTTGACAGAGGTTGAAAAAGCAATCTTTGAGGGGCTTGATAAGTTTGAAAAAGACGGGTTTACAGAAGAAGACCTTATTCGAATCAAAGCTAAAGATGAAACCCGGTTCTACAATTCGCTGGCAAGCGTGCAGGGAAAGGCTTTTCAGCTCGCAGAATACGCCACTTATACGGGCGATCCTGAGTATTACAAGAAAGATTTTGCTGCCGGTCAATCTGTTACAATCGATGATATAAAGCGTGTTTATCAAAAATACATTAAAGGAAAGAATTTTGTCGAAACAAGTTTTGTTCCAAAAGGTAAAATCGGTTTGATTTCGGAAGGCTCAGTAAATGCAGGTATTATCGAAGAGGACGTAACCCATGCTGCCGAAGTAAAGAGTGCCCCTCCCGTTAATGAACCAGTGGTTATGACGCCTACAAAATTCGATCGCACAGTGATGCCAAAAATCGGACCAGATCCCGCAGTCACAATTCCGCAGGTCTGGACATCGTCACTGGTTAATGGAATTAAAGTATGGGGAATCGAACAGCATGAACTTCCACTTGTTCAATATTCAATCACATTGGGTGGCGGACATATGGCTGAGGATATTTCAAAAGCCGGAGTTGCAAACCTCGTTGCCTCTCTGATGAATGAAGGGACTAAAAATAAAACCCCGGAGCAACTCGAGGATGCAATCGGACTATTGGGTGCGACAATCAGAATCTCAGCCGGTAATGAGGATGTTTCGATTAATGTGAGCACACTGGTAAAGAATTTCGAAAAAACAATTGCGCTTGTTCAGGAAATGCTTCTCGAACCCAGGTGGGACAAGGAACAATTTTCGCTTGCTAAAAGCCGTATCATCAATACCCTGAAACGAAATCAGGCGAATCCAAGCTATCTTGCTTCAACAAACCTTAATAAACTGATTTTCGGCGATAACAACATACTTGCCATCGAAGCGTCAGGGACAGAAGCCTCTGTATCTTCTATTACAATTGATGACCTGAAAAACTTCTATGCCAACTATTTTTCGCCTTCGAATGCAAAGCTGATTGTTGCTGGGTACGTTGATCAGGCCAGCGTTAAAACTGCATTTGCCGGCCTTGCTCAAACATGGAAACCAAAAGAGGTAACACTTCCAATACTAAAATTGCCAGTCGCACCTGAAAAATCGGCCATTTATTTTGTGGATGTTCCTGGCGCCAAACAATCGGTAATTGCAATTGGAACTCCCTCATTAACAAGAATTGATCCCGACTTTTATCCTGCAGTTGTTTCCAACTACAAATTAGGTGGCTCATTCAACGGTGTCTTTAACCTGATTCTCAGGGAAGAAAAAGGATTTACCTATGGCGCCAGGTCGAATTTTTCAGGATCAGAAGATTATGGGTCATTTATCGCGTCGTCAATGGTGCGCACCAATTCAACACTTGAATCTGTGACGATTTTTAAAACTGAAATGGAAAAGTATCGCAAGACAATTCCACAGGAATATGTTGATTTTACAAAGGATGCGCTTATAAAAGGAAATGCATTGCGTTTCGAAACGATTGGCAGTCTCCTGGGATTATTAAATACAATTGCGACTTACGGGTTACCCGCCGATTACATCAGACAGGAAGAGTCATATATTAAAGAGCTTACCGTCGAAAAGCAGTTGAAATATGTCAACAAGTATATCGATCCTGCAAAAATGTACTATGTTGTTGTCGGTGATGCAAAAACACAACTTGATGAATTGGAAAAAGTTGGATTAGGTAAACCAATTCTTGTAAAGTAATTTTAGCTGTCAATAAAAAAGGCTGCCGAAATGGTAGCCTTTTTTATTGACAGTATTTATATACCTGAATTTTATCTTTTGGGTGCTAAAAAAAGCTAATCTGTATATTGTTCTAACCTTGCTTACTGATCTTCTCCAGTTTTTCGAGGTCAACGACTTTAATCTTCCTGCCATCCATCGCAATCACCTTTTCGCCAGCAAAAATCGATAGTGTCCGGATCGCATTTGAGGAGGTCATATTCGAAAGATTGGCCAGATCTTCACGCGACAAATAAACCCTGAGCGTTTTCATATCGTGTTCAAAACCATATTTTTCGATCAGAAGGAGAATAGATTCAGCCAATCGCCCCCTTATATGTTTTTGGGTGAGACTAACCGTACGGTAGTGTGAAAATCCAAGTTCCTGGGAAAGATCTTTCAGAAGAGCAAGCGAAAACTCGTAATTCCGCAACAGCACATTGTAAAGAATATCAGGAGGTATTGTGATGATTTCAGAATCTTCGATCGCAATAGTGGTGCCATTGTGAGGTTCTCCTGCTAGCAATGAACGATATCCAATCAATCCATTCTGGGTGATCATTCGAATGATCTGTTCACGTCCGCCAATCCCCTCTTTAATCAGCTTTACCATCCCCTCTTTAAGGTACTGCATACCAATCGGCATCTCCCCTTCACGGTATACAAAATCATTTTTCTTATACCGTGTTATATCAAGATTTTTCTCAAGAATAGCCTTCTCCTCGGGTTTCAAAAGATTAAATATACAATCTTCACCCTTAAACTGACTTTCAAAGACTTGACCCGAATCCAACATAAATTGCCCGATTAGATGTTATAAAACATCAAAATTAAAAATTTTATCGAAAATTAACGCTTTTTTGGAAGGAATAGCAGACGGAATTGTCAAATTGCCTAATTGTCAAATTATTTATAATACATATTTCGCAACAAGGGGCATCTTACGACCAAATCCGAAAGCTTTGGATGAAACCCGAAGGATCGGTGGCGTCTGAAACCGCTTGTATTCATTTCGGTTCACCATCAAAACCGTGCGATGAACGGTCGCTTCATCGAAACCCATTGCAACAATTTCAGCCGGACTCTTAGCCATTTCGATGTAATCGAACAGGATCTTGTCAAGAACTTCATAATCAGGGAGTGAGTCAGAATCCCTCTGATCGGGCCGTAATTCAGCAGATGGAGGTTTGGTTATCGAATTGATCGGAATAATCTCCTTATCTCTATTGATAAACCTGGCCATTTCGAAAACATCGGTCTTATAAACATCCCCCAAAACCGATAATCCGCCATTCATATCACCATACAAGGTCCCATATCCGACAGCTGATTCGCTTTTATTAGACGTATTAAGCAAGATATGCCCAAACTTATTCGATAAACCCATCAGTAATGTTCCGCGAACCCGGGCCTGAATATTCTCTTCCGTCAGATCGGGAACGCGCCCTTTGAAAACACCCGCCAGTGTGGAATCGAATGCGTCTACAATTTCATTGATTTTAACCAGATCATATTTTACTCCCAGATTATCTGCCAGCTTAACGGCATCACCAACCGAATGATCAGAAGAATATTTTGAAGGCATTAGTAACACATGAATATTTAAAGCTCCCAACGCTTCTGCTGCAAGAACCAACGTAACGGCTGAATCAATACCTCCAGAGAGACCCAGCGTTGCCGTTTTAAACCCCGTCTTACGGAAGTAATCGCCAATTCCAAGCACCAGTGCATCATGAATTTTTGCGATCGTCTGCGATTCCGGCTGGACAATTTGTCCTACCTCCTGTATTTCAGAGTCTATGATTGTGAAATCAGGAGCAAAATAAGCCATCTCGCGAATGATCTCCCCCTTCCGATCTACAAACAAGGAACCCCCATCGAAAATCAGTTCGGTTTGGGCTCCTACCTGGTTGACATAGATGATTGGTACTTCATATTTTCTTGCATTATCAAGAAGTATTTCTTTCCTTAATTTTGCCTGGTCGTAGGAGAATGGGGAGGCCGACAAATTGATAATCAGATCGGGATCTTGCTTGCAATATTCGGCGACAGGGTTTACCGAATAGAGATTCTCCCTTCCGAATGTGCTAAAGACAGGTTGATTAAACCAAAGATCTTCGCAGATTGTGACGGCTAATTTTAATCCGTTCAATTCGATCAGATTGAATTCTCTGTTTGGTTCAAAATGACGGTATTCATCAAAAACATCATAAGTAGGCAAAAGTGTTTTGCTGTGAACACTTTCAACCTTTCCTTCCTTCAAAAAATAGGCCGAATTCAGCAACATCTTCCCGTTCGGCGAAGGGTTAATGCTTGGAGCGCCTACCAAAGCGGCAATTCCCTTGCAATAAACAGCAATCTGATTTACAGTATCAATGCACTGGTCAATAAATTCGCGCCGCTCCAACAAATCATTGGGGTAATAGCCACACACGGCAAGTTCGGAGAAAACAATGAGCTCAGCCCCCTGTTCTTTTGCCTTCACAATATTTTGGATAATCTGATCCCTGTTTGCTTCAAAATTTCCTATGTGGAAATTCAACTGTGCAAGTGCTATCTTCATAGAAATATCATAATTAAAATACAAAGCCAACCCTCAGTCGTAAAGCTTTTAAGGTTGTAGCGTCATTACTATTCTTATTAGTGGTTGCATCTGTAAACCCGTTGGAAAAAACAAGGCCGCAAGTTATAGCATTCCCATGACCCAAATCGTATTCAAAACCAGCCCCGACGTTTAGTCCGATATTATAAAAGCGAATCTCATCTTTTATGACCTCCTTTTGAAAAGAACCGTCACTTGTCGTAGCTTTCGCCTTAATATTAACCCAGTTAGTAAGTCCAAACTGTGCAAAATATCGGAAGCGGTAAAAATCGCGTGTACGCATCTTCAACGCAAGCGGAAATTCGAGGTTTGTGAGATAGTAATTCACTTTCGTCCCCGGTAGCAGAGATGCACCACCAAAAGAAACTGGTTGATTGTAAATAAGCGAACCTCCGGTAGTACTCACAGTCATCCCGGTGGTGATGGCATAATTCTCCGATCCGAGAAAAAAATCTCCTTCAACACCATATCCAAATCCAATAAACCCGCCATCTGCTTTGATATCCTTTGAATCAGACTTCAGCCACGATACTTGCGGACTTGCCAAAAAAGTAAGATTAAAACTTTTCTGCGAGTAGGTTACCACTGTAACTGACAATAAAATAAGTACTAGAATGAATTTTTTCAGAAACATACATCTTAGTTTTAAATTAGCCTCGCTAAACTTTTGTGCACGAGTTGCCATTTTCTTAATTAAAAATCATGTCCATTGTATACTTTTACGCCAATTGAACAGAACAAAAGTAGTCAAAATTCAAAATTGTGGCCTATGTATAAAGTTTTCCGTCTGGTTCTGGTGTTAATAATTTTCACCAGTTGTCAGAGCAACACGTTAAAGATCGATGTTTCAGGCGTAGATTTAAAACTGAATATTCAACGGCTCGATCGTGAAATTTTCGAAATAACACCTGATAACAAGCTCATTGCCATTCCAAAGCTAAGGCAAAAATACGGTTCGTTTTTTAATGCGTACAATGAAAATGTGATCGCAATTGGCAACGCTTCGGACTCGCTATATGCCTCCTACTTAAATACATTTTTAACGGATTCAATGAGGGTGCAGTCTAAACAAAAAATCGATTCGGTTTTTAGTGACCTGACTGATCTAGAGAAAAAGCTGCAAGACGGGTTTCGGCATTATAAGTATTATTTTCCGGAGAAAACGATTCCCAGGGTATTTACGATCATCTCAGGATTTAATCAGTCGGTGGTGATGACAAATGATGCCATCGGTATCAGTCTCGACAACTATCTCGGGGCCAATTGCCCGTTTTACAAGATGCTTGGTCTGCCTGAATATAAAAGGGAAAACATGTTCAGTGGTAAAATTCCCACTGACGTCCTCTTTAATTGGGCACTTTCGGAATTTGCATTTGATGAGTCAAAAAACAATCTGATTTCAAACATGGTTTATCAGGGGAAGCTACTCTATTTTCTGGATGCGATGTTTCCTGAAGAACCTGATTATCTAAAAATCGGGTATCGGTCCGAAAAAATCGACTGGTGTACAAAAAACGAAGCCGGAATGTGGACCTATTTCGTTGAACACCGGCTACTATTCACTACAGACAGGATGAACATCGTCCGGTTTATCGGACCCGCACCTTTTACCTCTAGTTTCACCAACGACTCGCCCGGAAGAACCGGATCGTGGCTGGGATGGCAGATTGTGAGAAAATACATGAAGAAAAATCCGGATATCACGCTTCCGGAGTTAATGAAGGATAACGATTACCAGAAGATTTTGAATGATTCGGGCTACTCACCGGAGTATTAAATGAGTGACGGGGAGACTAAGAGAGAGTGAGAAGAGGAGAAAAATGCGTAAAATTTACTAAACATTAAGAACACGCGACACTGAAGGTGTCGAATATAAATAACCCTGGGTGAGCGATCGAAGTGAGCGTAACCCGGAGTAAATGATGGTAGAATAGTGAAAGGCGCATCTGCAAAAGTCCGATGAAACAATTTTGCTATATGCGCCACAGAACAAATCTCCGCAATGTTTATCGACCAATTGAAGGATAAAACAGGGAAAAGCACAGGAAAGATATAAGCGCAAAAAAGGCTGTCCCGATTTAGGGACAGCCTTCAATATTTTTGATTTAAAACAGATTACAATTTACGGATCTTGATATTGCGATACCAAACGTCATTTCCATGATCCTGAAGACCGATATAACCTTCTTTTGCTACTTTAGCCCAATCTGGGTTATAGGATGGGAATTTTGAATTTTTCACAAGTTCATTCCATTCTGGTGTCCAAAGATGATACTCAACGATGGTAGCTCCATTTTGTTTGTGCACGATAGTTCCCTGGTAAGAGATGATCTCTGCACTATTCCATTGACCGGCAGGTTTTGTGTTTTGTGGTTTCGCCGGAATCAGGTCGTATAATGAACCTGCCATACGATTACCGTCTTTTCCCAACATCGCGTCAGGATGACGTTCGTTGTCAAGAACCTGGAATTCAGGGGCAGTCCTCCAGATTTCCTTTCCGGGAATCTCCTGAGCCAAATATAAAATGCCTGAATTACCGCCTTCAGAAATTTTCCATTCAATTTTAAGATCGAAATTTGAGAATTTCTCCTTGCCATACACAAGATCTCCTCCTGTAAGAGCACCAGCTTCGCCATTCCCTGACCCTTTTAATTTGATGGCTCCGTCAACAATGCTCCAATCAGTTGGGAAATCTGTCTTATTATACCCGCGCCATCCATCACTGGTTTTGCCATCAAACATAAGTATCCAACCCTGTGATTTCTCAGCACTGGTAAGGGTATTCAAGGCTGTTTTTTCTTTTTTTACTTCTTTTTTCGGAGGAATTGCATTGCAATTCAATGTAAAGAATACAGCAACAAACAAAAGCAAAAATGTACTTTTCATCGATATCAATTTTTAATTTGTGAATTAAATAAAATCTCTTTTCATAAAATTTCCTCTTTAGCGATTTGCACATGATCTCAAATAGAGTTGTTGGTTGTTTGCCACTCTCAACAGACACCTCCTCACCAAAAACTCGTCGCGAATCGCTTAGTACTCTAAACTATCATTTATCATGCCAATTTCAGCTACAAATTTTCAAAATTCTTTTGGATTTCAGCATTTATTCGACCTAAAATACAGGATTAAATTCAAAAATAAAATTAACAAATTTAATAATAGCCAGTTACAGATGCTTAATTCACTGATTTCTTTCTGCTATAACGCCCTGATTTTTATGTTTCGAAACCACACATCATTGCCATGATCCTGCAATCCGATCACCCCTTCTTTCGCAATATTTTCCCAATCAGGATTCAAACCCGGAAATTTCGATTTACTCACGAGCATATGCCATTCCGGTGTCCAAAGCTCATATTCAAGGATTTTTACGCCATTCTGCCGATGCACCACCTTCCCCTGGAGGCATATAATCTCAATCGAATTCCACTCTCCAACAGGTTTGGTACTCTGAGGGTTTGCCGGAATAAGATCATAAAGTGATCCTGCTTTACGGTTACCTTCTCTTCCTCTATTAGAATCAGGATTCTTTTCATTATCAAGAATCTGCATTTCCAATCCGCTTTTATAAATAGGCCATCCTGGTATCTCTTTCGCCAAATAGAAGACACCGGAGTTACCTGCTACTGATATCTTCCATTCAAGTCGGAGATCAAAATCGGAAAAAAGCTGTTTTGAATAGACAATATCTCCACCATCAACTTTCCCAGTATCACCGCGACTTTCTTCACTTCGGCATTTGAGTGTTCCGTCTTCGACAACCCAGGCTGCCGGAAAATTTGTCTTATTGTATCCGCGCCACCCTTCATTTGTTGTACCATCAAACATCAGCAGCCACCCCTGCGCCTTCTCTGCATCTGTCAACTGATTAAGCGGACCTTTTTCACAACATGCCACATTTTCCAACTGTGTTTTGACAGATTGGGAATTTCCGCTTCTTTTTTTTGTCCCGAGCTTACAACCCACAACAACAAAAAGCATGGCAATTAACAGGATAAATAAATTCTTCATTATGAATATTAACTATTGATTATCAATATTTTAATTTGGAATAAAAACACGCTGAATCAGGGTAAGTACTAAAGAGACTGTTTCCACTAATTGAATTGTTATGACCAAATTAATGACAAAACAAATTACAACCCTTATTCAGAACTAAATCATCATTTAATCTGTTTAAAAATAGAACGAAATAACTCATTTCAATCAAGATTCAAATTTACATTAAAATGTTCACAATTTATAAATTCCAACATAGAACTCATTTACCATACCTTACAACTTATATAAGAGTTTTTTCCACTGCAAAAATGTGTCAGGCAAAATATGTGTTAGCTTTGCAGTTAGGAAAGTTGAATAAATGGTCTATCATTTAAATGTTGAATAAAATCGCTTGATTATGGGTAAAAAAATTGCAATTCTCACAGCTGGAGGAGACTGTCCCGGGCTAAATGCCGCTATCAGGGGTGTTGGAAAGACAGCAATTGTAAACCATGGAATGACCGTAATTGGTTTTACCGCAGGTTTTAGCGGGTTAATCAGAAAAGAATATGTTGAACTTCCGGAGAACAAGCTATCGGGAATTCTCACCCTCGGAGGAACTATTCTTGGAACCTCGCGCGAAAAACCGTTTAAACTGGAAAAAGGGGAAGTCTTCAACGAAAAACCAGGATTGATTAAGAAAAACTATGAAGATCTAGGACTCGATTGCATAGTATGCATCGGAGGAAATGGAACCATGAAAACGGCCCATCTACTTTCTGAAGAGGGCATTAACGTGATAGGAATTCCGAAAACTATTGATAACGATGTTTTTGGAACTGAACTCACTTTTGGTTTTGACTCGGCAGTAGAAATTGCCACAGAAGCCATTGACCGTTTGCACTCCACCGCAAACTCGCATCAACGGGCTATGGTTATCGAAGTAATGGGGCATAATGCCGGATGGATCGCGCTTTATGCGGGTCTTGCCGGTGGAGGTGACATTATTCTGATTCCCGAAATTGAATACAATATAAAAAAGATTTGTCGCGAAATTGAAGACCGGTTTTCGAAAGGGAAAAACTCCGCAATCGTCGTAGTGGCTGAAGGAATCAACAAGCCTGATAATATTTCAGCTGCATCCTATATTGTTGAAAAAATTCAGCAACTAACAAGTATTGAAGCGCGGGAAACGCGTTTGGGATACGTTCAACGTGGCGGAAGCCCTTCGGCAACGGATCGGATTTTGGCAACTCGTTACGGTGCCTATGCCGCGGAATTAATTGCAAGAGGAGAATACGGTCAAATGGTTGCTGTTCACGGAGGTGTCCTAAGTGCTATGCCGCTCGAAGAGGTTGGAGGAAAACTAAGTCTGGTTGACCCGAACCATCATTTGATAACTAAAGCAAGAAATATGGGTGTTCTATTTGGGGATGAATAGCCCCAAATAGAAATTATTTTTAGCTTTGCGATAAAGGTTCGAAATTTGAATAAATTTCGAACCTTATTTTCAAAACACAGAATTACAACACGTAGCTTTAATAGATTTAATTATTTATTGGAATTTTAAGTCGCAAATAATTAACTAATTAGTCATTAGATGAAATAGCCATGAGAGATACTTCTCGCAAACCAAAAATGATAATATGGCTATTCCATGCGACAATTTAAAAACAAATAATAAACGCATGAAACGAATATTTGGAACTATCACCTTATTTTTTTTGATTACTTTATTACAAACAGCCGTTGCTCAATCCTTCGCCGATATTCAGTTTGAAAAAATGGATTACAACTTTGGTAAAATCAAAGAAGAAGCCGGGCCAGCCACTTTCAACTTTAAATTTACCAATACAGGTAAAATACCACTGATCATTCAAGGTGTTGTGGCATCATGTGGGTGTACCACACCCGAATGGAGTAAGGAACCGATTCTTCCGGGGAAAACCGGATTCATTAAAGTATCATACAATCCTGACCGAAGGCCTGGTGTCTTCACCAAAAGCATCACGATAAATGCGAATGTTCAAAAAAGTCCTTATGTATTGACGATTACAGGTGAAGTGATCCCTAAAGCTTTGAGTGAAGAGGATATTTACGTTGTTGACTTTGGCAAGATAAGGCTTATGTCTGGTGAATTTTCCTTTATGAGAATCAAAGACAATGAGCGAAAAACGGATACGCTTCATTTTTACAATCCTGGAACATCCCCTGTATCGGTGAAATTCAAAATAATCCCCCCTTACATCGCCATCAAAACAGTTCCATCAGTTATCCAGCCTAAATCGAAAGGCTATTTTCTGATCACCTTTGATGCCACTAAAAAACCTTCTTTCGGATATGTGACAAATCGTATTTATTTGGCATTCAATGGCGAAGAGAAATTCGATGATGCGATCAAGGTAAGTGCCATTATCGAGGAAGATTTTTCGAAACTAAGTACCGCCGATTTAGCGAACGCACCAAAAATTGAGTACAACAGCAGAACCTTCAATTTTGGAGAAATCCCTGAAGGAAAAAAGGCAGAATACACATTTAAGATCATGAATAAGGGGAAAAATCCCTTAATAATCAGAAATGTGACTACTTCGTGTGATTGCACCGCCGGCCAACCCGCTTCAAATACGATTCAGTCAGGTGGTACGACCGATATGAAAGTTTCGTTTGATTCAGATGGGAAGGTGGGAATGCAAAATAAGATAATTACAGTCATCTCGAACGATCCGGAAAATGCAACGACCATTTTAAGGGTAACCGGAACAGTGAAAAGATAACTGTCGTATTAAAAAATTCAAAAATGAGCTATCATCATCATGAAAATGATCCAAAATACATTGGTTTGAAAGTTAATCCAGGTATCGAAAAGCCAGAAGCAGTAAATGCCGATTCAGTTAAACGGTTTCTGAAAAATACCAAACGCAAGATCCTCTCATCAGAAGAATATTTCCAGGGAATCCTCAAAGGAGATATTACAATTCTTAGTCAGGCCGTTACACTTGTCGAAAGTAATAAACCCGAGCATCAGAAAGTAGCACAGGAGATTATTATCAAATGTCTGCCACATGCAGGAAAATCTGTCAGACTGGGAATTACAGGTGTACCGGGAGCTGGCAAAAGTACTTTTATTGAATCGCTTGGTAAGCATATCACAAGTCAGGGAGGAAAGTTAGCTGTGCTCGCAATTGACCCAAGTTCTGAGCGCTCGAAAGGATCAATTCTAGGGGACAAAACACGGATGGAGGAACTTTCTGCCGATCCGAATGCCTACATTCGTCCGAGTCCGGCAGCCGGATCACTTGGAGGTGTAGCCCGCAAAACACGCGAAATCATTGTCTTATGCGAAGCTGCAGGCTTTAACAATGTATTTATCGAAACTGTCGGCGTTGGACAATCTGAAACTGTGGTACACTCGATGGTCGACTTTTTTCTGCTGATTCAGATTGCGGGAGCTGGTGACGAACTACAGGGGATTAAAAGGGGCATAATGGAAATGGCGGATACGATTGTCATTAACAAAGCCGATGGCGACAACCATGAAAGGGCACAACTGGCAGCTGCACAGTTCCGGAGTGCACTCCATCTTTTCCCCCCCACTGGATCTGGATGGACTCCGCTTGTTTTAACCTGTTCAGCGCTGGAGAATACAGGTGTTTCTCAGGTTTGGGAAACTGTAAATGAATATGTTACACAAACAAAAAAGAATGATTTTTTTAAGAACCGGCGCCACGATCAGGCACGATACTGGATGTACGAAACCATCAACGAAACACTGCGAAATAATTTCTACTACAATAAACAAATCCGTCCCAAACTTCCTGCATTCGAACACCTTGTTCTTACTGATGGAATGAGCTCATTTGTAGCAGCGAACGAACTTCTGGATACCTATTTCAAATCAGTTAAGAATGATTGATTTCTATTTGTTAATTAAATTGTTTTAATACCTTTGCTCGCACAATTCACATATTGAAAAACAAACATCGCACAAAATCATTATCTAATGAGAAATATTCTGATTATTATCCTGGCATTTGCCGGACTTTTCTCCTGCGCTAAACCTGAGGGTTTTGTCATCAAAGGTGAAATCAAGGGAAAAGAGAGTGGCAATATCAAATTAATGAAATACGCTGACGGGAAATGGGTCGCTGAAGACTCCGCCAAAATTGAGAAAGGGAAATTCGTACTTAAAGGGAAAACCGATTTGCCTGAGTTGCGGCTGATTTCGATGGAACCTCAAACCGTTGTTGCTCAATTTTTTGCAGAAAACGGAAATCTGACTGTCAGTGCCAATATTGATAGTCTTGCTAAGACAGAGGTAAAGGGGTCAAAATCAAACGACGAGTTTTCGGTCCTGACCAAAGAGATCCAAAATATTGCTAAAGAGACCCAAGGCTTACAGCAGCGTTATACTGAAGCGATGCAGAGCGGGGACGAAGAAGGAATGAAAAAAGCCCAGATCGACTACGAAGCGATGATGGGAAATCAAAAAGTTTACGCTAAAAACTTCATACGCGAACATCCAAAATCTACGGTTTCACCGTTAATCGCATTGATGCAGTTTGGCCAGGAAATTACAGCCCATGAAGTCGATACGTTAGTTGCATTTCTTGATCCCTCTGTCCGTGCGTCAGTATACGTAACTGAACTTAATAAAGTGGCTGATAAGATGCGTATTACAGAAATAGGCTCTTTGGCTCCCGATTTTACGCTCAACACGCCTGAAGGAAAACCGCTCACGCTATCCTCATTACGAGGAAAAATTGTTCTCCTCGATTTTTGGGCATCATGGTGCGTCCCATGCCGTAAAGAAAATCCTAACGTAGTTGCAGTTTACGGCAAATACAAAGATAAAGGGTTCGATATCTTAGGCGTTTCGCTCGACCGTGAACAAGGTGCATGGGTTAAAGCAATTGCTGACGACCAATTAACATGGAATCATGTTTCAGACCTTAAATTCTGGCAAAGCGAAGCCGCTGTAAAATATGGTGTTCAGTCAATTCCATTTACTTTGCTACTCGACAAAGAAGGAAAAATCATTGCAAAAAATCTTCGTGGCGAAGAACTTGAAAAAAAATTAGCTCAACTACTTCCCTAATTCCAAATAAAGCGGGTTGTAATATCTGCCTAAAAAAAAGTGTGCAGCGATCTATTTCGCTGCACACTTTTTTTATGACTTGAATTTAGCCGAAGAGTTTCAGTATGAAAATGTATTAAGACTCATCTTCCAGCTTCCGAATCTGCAGATTGGCAAATTGTCTATTCAACTGGATCTGTTTTATTCTTCTTAAAACCGTTGTATATCAAATAAGCAATATATAAACCACCTAATCCCAAAAAGACCATCGAAAGTTCAGTGTAATATTCATCAAGGATATCTTTTTGCGACCAAAAGAAATAACCCAAAAGGGCAAGAATGACATTCCAGATTGTCGATCCGATTGCAGTGTAAAGAATAAAATCGCGCAACTTCATATTAGCTAACCCGGCAGGCAACGAAATAAGCTGACGAATACCTGGGACCAACCGGCCAATCAACGTTGAACTCTTTCCATGTTTTCTAAAATAAACTTCCGATTTTTCAATGGATGATTGATCAATCAACATCATATGTGCAAGACGTGTATTTGCAAATTTCATGAGTAATTTACTGCCCAACCATTTTGCCAAAAAATAATTAAACAATCCCCCGACAATTGCACCCATTGTTCCCACCAATACAACCAGAAAGACATTCATATCTCCACTTGCGGCTTTATAGGCGGCAGGGGGTATAACAATTTCGGAGGGGAAAGGGATAAACGAACTTTCGATCGTCATCAGCAAAAAAATGGTCCAATAGGTGATATGGACCATGTACCATTCAATAATCTTTTGAAATAAAACTCCCATCTGAATAATTTTTGACAAAGCTAAGCTTTTCTTCAATTAAAAAGAAGCTCAAGAATGCGATGGAACGGGTTTAAGGGTATCAGATTTGAAAAATAAAACCACCCCTATCGTCGCACTGCGAAACAGGCCGACTGAACTTGCCGAATATAGCAGCGACAGTCAATTGCAGGAAACTACCAATTTATGTCTTCTAAAAGTCTGATAAACTTTTCAATTCTCCAATAATGGATTTTCAACTTTCCCGGCAAAAAGAATCGCTCCGGTATCCTCTTCCGTGATCAGAAAGAGGAAAGGCCGGATGGCATGAAATTCAGGCCCTCCTGGTCCGGCACTTGTAAAACCGATACCAACAGAAGTGGCTGCGGCTGCTTCTGTACCCTCTTCATTAACATCAATAAATGTTTTGTGCTTTACCTTCGTGATAAAAAGATGACCACCACTATTTATTTTAGTGAAGTTGGCCTCGTTTCTGTCGAACGCCACTGCCATTCCAAGCGAAGAGAGAATTTGTTTAAGGTCGCTTTCCCAGTTGAATTTAAAACGCGGCATCCACACATCTACTTTTATAGGTGAATCCAATGAAGTTTTTAAGGTTTCCCAGGCAGATGAACTCATCTGTTGCATTATCTGATCCGGCGTTTTACCAATATCGGGAAGGAGAATCACCATACCGAATTTTCCACGTCCGTAAGGCATTTTTAAAGCCTCGAATCCAGCCTGCTCCGAATAACCAAATTTCTCTTTGATTTTCATCAAAGGAACAGTTACCAACCCGCCTGTTGCAAGCATGAATGATCCGTTCTGCGTTTGCGACTTCTCGAACTGAATTTGCCACTTGCCGTTGAAATAGATCGCATTGATCAGAAACATAACTTCTTCGGCTGAAATCTCATCCAATATTTTGGGAATTTTGGCATTCGTTTTTTCGTTTACCCAACCGTTGATGGTATTAAGTGCAGCAGCATTAAAATCAAGCCGGTCGACCCTGGCATCGTAATATTTCTGATTAGTTGCAACGAATGGCTCCAGTACCGGAAAATCTTTCTTGATCCATATCGAATTAGCCACATTCATCACAACATTCGGATCAGCTTTTTTAAGAGCAGTAATAAGATCCAAATAAACCTGATTGATCTCGTCAACACTTAAATCGCTTAATCCTAAAGCATTGATCATATCGGTTTTCGTAGAACCGTCTGCTCCGTTAAGCGTCATCGAAAGAGCCAACGAAATACTCAAAGGCGAAACCATCACATTCTTGCCCTGCGTGACAGGGATTGCATTAAGCAAATTGAAAGTAAAAGCATTATCTGCCTTTACCAATTGTAACGATTTGGTCGTCATCACAATATCATCCGGTACAGGAACTGGTGGTACATTTTTTGAACATCCTGCAAATGCAAGGACCAAACACAATAGAATAGCGTTAGTTTTTGTTTTCATCGTTTAATTCTTTAATAACTTCCAATCTCTGTCACCGCATCAAGGATTTTCATCCACTTGAAGGGTGATATTAACCCCTAGATGCTTTAAATCCAATTAAAGTTGCAATTATTTCAGCTGTCACGCAACCATCTGAATTATTAAATACGTCTTAACCACGAAAGAGCCTATTAACCAAATTACAGGAGTTAAGAAATATGAGAAATCAATTCGGAACATGGCCACCTGAACAACTTCCGTACGCGGATAAGTTTCTTTTTCGTTCTTTAACATACTTTAATACTATTGATGCAAATTTTGATGTTCCTTCGGGCCTGATTTTTGCTATAATTAACACAAAGTCGAATTAGTGACCAACCTCGAAGAAACGATACAAAAATGTGCCTCGGGCGACCGAAAAGCCCAGACGACATTGTACAATCATTTTGCGCCAAAAATGTACGGAGTTTGTCTGCGCTATTCTAAAGATACAACTGAAGCTGAAGATAATCTTCAGGATGGTTTCATTCGTGTCTTTACAAAAATCAACCAGTTCGGATTCAAGGGATCTTTTGAAGGATGGATGCGCCGAATAATGGTCAATACGTCGCTTGAGAAATTCCGTAAGAGCAGCCATCTTTATCCCGTAGAAGATATGATGGTTTTCGAAAGTATTCAGTACTCCGAAGAGACACTTTCAGGTATTTCAGCGGACGATTTAATGAAAATTATTCAACAACTTCCTCCACGATACAGGATGGTTTTCAACCTTTATGCCATCGAAGGATACTCGCATCAGGAGATTGCCAAATTGATGAAAATCACCGAAGGCACTTCAAAATCAAACTTGTCAAGGGCAAGGGTGATTCTTCAAAAAAAGGTTATAGATGATTTTGGATTAGAAAAAAATACAGTGACAACAACGCTATGTTAAATGAAAACAGAAATATAGACCAATTATTCAGGGAGAAACTGGGAGAACTCGAGAAGACTCCTCCGATGTATCTCTGGACAAATATTCAGGCAAAGCTCAATGTGCGCCGAAAAGAGCGACGCATCGCAATGCTGAAAACTGCCAGCGTAGCGGCTGCAATCGTTCTCGCCTTCCTTGCCGGATGGTGGATGACCAATCCAATAAACAATGGCACACTTAAGGAGAATCGTGTGGCAGATCAACAGAACATTATTAACAATATCAGCCCAACTGCCAATAAAAATTTAGCAACCGCTGAAAAATTATCGGTAGCTTCCAATCAGGACACTTCAGGCAATTCAGCAATTCCTCCCAAGGTAATTCGCTCATCGACTTCGAAACTTTCGTCACTTGCTACATTTGCTGCAAATACATCTTTTATTACAAATGATAATCCGTCGACTGTCCAAAAGTCAGGAGAATTGGAACTTTTTAATAATGAAAATGAATTTCTCGAGGAACTTCAGCAAAATTCAAAGATTGTGAAGAAGTTTTCAGACTGGATTGCCGCTGTAAGAAAAGATAGTATTTTTCACGAGGAAACGAATTCAAAATCGGTGATAATCCGTCCATTTAGTCACTCAACGTCAGAAAAATCGGTCACATTAGCGATGAACAATCCGGGAAGAAGTAACGGACGGTGGAGCGTTAAAGCAGAGGTTGCACCTGTTTTTAATAGTCAGGCAAAAAACAATAGCCAAAGCAATTATTTCTTGTCAAATGGCTCCCAAAACTATAAACCACAGGAAACAACCGCCGAAAATACCTTCTCTGGAGGTATGGTAGCAGGTTATAAAGTTAGTAAACGGCTCGTTGTTAAATCAGGGTTTGTTTACAACAATATTCGGCAAACCACCAGGAATGTTGATTTTATGGGTGCGAACTCAATGTATAATAATTCTGGAAATGCAACCCTAGCCTCAACGCCGTCCGGATTTGTTAATCTTGATAGAATCGTTGGGGGAGATACACAATCCGATCCTATTTCAGGTAATTCCGATTATCTGCTCAGTTCATCCTTTGCGAAATATTCTGCAGCAAACGATCTGAAACAGGATATCAAGTATATTGAAATTCCGGTTCAGGCAACTTATAAACTAATTGACAGAAAGATCGCTGTCGGCCTTACTGGCGGAATAAGCACGAATATACTCGTAGGAAATAAAGCGATTTTGTCAGAGAATGGTGAACAAATCAGCACCGGAGAAACCGCCAATATGCGTAATGTTGTCTATTCAGGGTCTGTTGGCTTTGAAGTGGGATACGAAATCACCAACCGCATCACGCTCACCGTCGAACCACGTTTAAAACACTTCATAAATTCAATAAGCTCCAATAAGTCTGTTAATTATAAACCTTCGCAGATGGCAATTGTAACAGGTTTAACGTACTCATTTAATTAAGATCGTTTGCAATAATTGGATTAACCCTTCAAAACAACTAACTTTGAAGCATTAATTTAAGTATTTCAAATGGAAGATAAAAACTCCTTTAAGAATAATTCCAACCTGTCAAAGGTTTTAGTGTTCCTCTCAATCATAGCGTTTAGTGTGATCATTGGCGGACTATTTTTCAGCTCACGTCCTGCGGTGAACAACCGCATGGTTGAAACTTCTGCCGGACCACAGGAGATCTTTTTCACGGCAGCTGTTCTTCCCGAAAAGCTCGACTTTGCAGACGAGGCTGTTCCGCTCGAAAACTTCGATGTTCGCGAATCACTCGACCGCGAAATGCTCATCGTTACCAATTTTCATTCGCAGGAACTACTTTACCTCAAAAAAACCAACCGTTATTTTTCGATCATTGAACCGATCCTAAAAAAGAATGATATCCCCGATGATTTTAAATTCCTGGCTTTGGCCGAAAGCGGTTTTTTCGATAAAATTGTCTCTCCTGCAGGGGCTGTAGGGATCTGGCAGTTTATGAAAGACGCCGCCATTCAATACGGCCTTGAAGTAAATGAAGAAGTTGACGAACGATATCACATCGAGAAAGCGACAGAAGCAGCTTGCAAATACCTGAGACACTCATTTGAAATATATAAAAGCTGGACAATGGTCGCAGCCTCTTATAATGCAGGTATCACAGGGATGAACCGACAGATCGACGTACAGGACAGCCGGAACTATTACGATCTGCTACTCAACGAAGAAACGTCAAGGTACATGTTTCGTATTCTCTCCCTTAAATTGGTAATAAGTGATCCCGAGAAATACGGGTTCAAAATAAGTGACGACGAGAAATATCCCATTATTCCCTTCAAAGAAGTGAAAGTTGCCGGAAGCGTTAAAAGTTTTACAGAATTTGCCCGCGCGAACAACATTAACTATAAATTGTTTAAACAGTTTAACCCTTGGCTAAGGCAACCGAACCTGAAAAATCCAAAGGGTAAAATATATACTGTAAAGATTCCGGAAGTCGGGAAATATCGCAAATTTGTCTTTGCTGAAAGTTCAGATTTGCAATAGATTGCCTCTTCCACTGAAAAGAGAGTACCAATTACATGGATCAAGAAGATAAAATTGTAATAAGAGGGGCGCGAGAGCACAACCTTAAAAATATCAATGTCGAAATACCCCGTAATCAACTGACGGTAATCACAGGACTGAGTGGCAGCGGCAAATCATCACTTGCATTCGACACAATTTATGCTGAAGGTCAGCGCCGTTACATCGAAACTTTCTCTGCTTATGCCCGCAGTTTCCTTGGAAACATGGAACGTCCCGATGTGGATGAAATCACCGGATTAAGTCCTGTGATTTCCATTGAACAGAAAACCACCAACAAGAATCCCCGATCTACGGTAGGTACCGTTACCGAGATTTACGACTTCCTTCGTCTTCTTTTTGCGCGCGCCGGAGAAGCCTTTTCCTACAATACAGGTGAGAAGATGGTCAAATATACAGACGAGCAGATCATTAACCTGATTCTTGAAAAGTTCAGCGGAAAACGAACGATGATTCTTGCACCCGTCGTTCGGGGACGAAAAGGTCATTACCGTGAACTCTTCGACCAGATCCGCAAAAAGGGTTTTTTGTATGCACGGGTTGATGGCGAAATCACTGAGATGTCTCACGGTTATAAAGTGGACCGGTACAAAATTCACAACATTGAGATGGTGATTGACAAGCTGGTAGTCGATGGAAACGACCGAAAACGACTTCGCGACTCGGTTGATATTGCGATGAAACATGGTCAGGGAATCATCATGATCCTTGATCAGGTATCGGGCGACACACGCTTTTTTTCGCGTCACCTGATGTGTCCGGCTACCGGTATTTCATATAACGACCCCGCTCCGCATAGCTTTTCATTCAATTCACCCCAAGGGGCTTGTCACAAATGCAATGGTCTGGGTGAGATTACCGAAATAGACTTTGAGAAACTGGTCCCTGACCCTACCCTATCTATCGCCAAGGGGGGAATTGCACCACTTGGCCCTCAAAAGAATACGATGATTTTCTGGCAGATCGAAGCACTTGCGGACAAATATGGTTTCACGCTCAAAACCCCTGTCGGGGAAATAGCCGAAGATTCACTCAATGCGATATTGTTTGGAACAGGAGAAAGAATACAACTCAAGAACTCACCATTAGGAAGTTCGATCGACTATATGATGACTTACGAAGGGATCGTCAAGTATATTTTGAACCAGAAAAGCGATAACCCTTCGAAAACAGCGCAAAAATGGGCCGACCAGTTTCATAAAAACATGACTTGCCCCGAATGTAATGGTCAGCGATTGCAGAAGGAGCCCCTTCATTTTAAAATTGACGGGAAGAATATCTCGGAACTGGCACAACTCGATGTTTGCGAACTTTCCGATTTCTTTGATGGAATAGAAACACGATTGAGCAGCCGGCAATTGCAGATTGCAACGGAGGTAATCAAGGAGATTCGAACCCGACTCCGCTTTCTTATCGATGTCGGACTCACTTACCTCTCACTCGACCGCCCGGCGGGAACGCTTTCAGGAGGTGAATCGCAACGAATCAGGCTTGCCACTCAGATCGGTTCGCAACTCGTTAATGTACTCTACATCCTTGATGAACCAAGCATTGGGTTACATCACCGCGATAACCTTAGACTGATCAATTCGTTGCAACAATTGCGCGATACCGGGAACTCTGTTGTAGTTGTTGAACACGATCGCGATATGATGTTACAAGCCGATTACCTGATTGACATGGGACCGTTGGCCGGTATTCATGGCGGAGAAATTGTCGCAGCTGGCCTCCCGTCCGAAGTGCTTAAAAGCGATACTTTAACGGCTAAATACCTTACAGGAAAGAAAAAGATCGAAGTCCCTGCCACGCGTCGGCCCGGCAATGGAAAATCATTGATCATCAGAGGTGCGTCCGGTAATAATCTGAAAAATATTGATGTCGAATTTCCGCTTGGCAAGTTTATTTGCGTCACGGGCGTATCCGGAAGCGGCAAATCTACATTGATCAACGAGACATTACAACCCATATTAAGTCAGTATTTTTATAAATCACTCCTCGATCCGTTGGCATACAAATCAATCGAAGGGATCGATCATATTGATAAAGTTGTGCAGGTCGACCAGTCGCCTATTGGAAGGACGCCGCGCTCAAATCCTGTTACCTACACAGGTGTTTTCACCGATATTCGCAACCTCTTTATGCTGCTGCCCGAAGCGAAGATCAGAGGTTATAAACCGGGCCGTTTCTCATTCAATGTAAAAGGCGGACGTTGCGAAGAGTGTCAGGGTGCAGGAATGAAAGTGATCGAGATGAATTTTCTGCCAGATGTGTATGTCCATTGCGATAAATGCAACGGGAAACGGTACAACCGGGAAACGCTTGAAGTACGCTTTAAAGGAAAATCGATCAGCGATGTGCTCGACATGACCATCAATCAGGGTGTTGAGTTTTTCGAAAGCATACCAGCGATAGTCCATCGTTTACGAACCATACAGGAAGTAGGTCTTGGTTATATTACTTTAGGACAGGCTTCCACAACCTTATCTGGTGGTGAATCGCAGCGAGTGAAGTTGGCGACTGAACTTAGTAAACGCGACACCGGCATGACCCTTTATATTCTTGATGAACCAACAACCGGTCTCCACTTTGAAGATATCCGCGTATTGCTCGAAGTGCTCAACAAACTCGTTGACAAGGGAAATACTGTGATTGTGATTGAGCACAATATGGAAGTAATCAAAGTGGCCGATCATATTATCGACATTGGTCCTGAAGGCGGCAAAGACGGCGGTCATCTGCTGTGCTCCGGTTCGCCTGAAGAGATCATCGCTATGAATCAATCATATACTGCCAAATACCTGAAAGAAGAACTAGGAAGGTAAAATAGTTAATCCATTCTTTGACTGATTGCTTATTTAAGTTAACAAGCTGAATTTTAAAGCATTTTGAAAACTCCTTACGATTTACGTTGAACTATAGATTCAATGATAAATTGTACTCCCCAGTCTTTCATCAAATTGGCAGGAAATCCCAATTCACACTTTTCTATCCATTCATTTTATGCCTTTAAATGATTGGTCAATCGTTCTATTTCCGGATTTCCGAATCGTCGAATTTTGAATATCTTTGTGCTGATTTTGGTAAATAAGGTTTAAACAAGAATATCAAGGATATAAGGATTTTTCACCCATGAAGAACATCAGGAACTTTTGCATTATTGCCCATATTGATCATGGGAAAAGTACGCTTGCCGACCGTCTTTTAGAGATTACCCAGACCATCAGCGGGCGCGACATGCAGGCGCAGGTACTTGATGATATGGAGCTTGAGAAGGAACGGGGAATTACTATAAAAAGTCATGCCATTCAGATGATACATACCCAGGATGGCGAAACATATAAACTAAACCTCATTGACACACCGGGTCATGTCGATTTCTCATACGAAGTTTCACGATCGATTGCCGCCTGCGAAGGGGCTTTGCTGATCATTGATGCAACGCAGGGAATTCAGGCACAAACCATTTCGAACCTGTACCTTGCCATCGAACACGATCTTGAGATTATTCCGATCCTCAACAAAATGGATCTCCCCAATGCAAATCCGGAGGTAGTTGAAGATCAGATCATCGATTTAATCGGATGTAAACGCAGCACCATTATCAGGGCATCAGGTAAGACCGGTGAAGGAGTTGATGAAATTCTTCACCGCATTATTACAGACGTACCTCCTCCAGCGGGTGACCCGGATGCACCACTCCAGGGATTGATATTCGACTCTGTTTACAACCAGTTCCGTGGTGTGATTGCCTATGTGAAAATAGTAAACGGCACAATCCGAAAAGGGGACGTTATCAAGTTTGTCTCCACAGAAAAACAATACAACGTTGATGAAGTAGGTATTTTAAGGATGGGGCTAGAATCTCGCGAATCGTTAAGTTCAGGAGATGTAGGCTACATCATTTCAAACATCAAAACTGCACGTGAGATCAAGGTTGGTGATACGGTTACGAATGTGAAACAGCCTTGTTCTGAGCGTATCGCCGGATTCGAAGAGGTGAAACCGATGGTTTTTGCCGGTGTCTATCCGATCGACAGCGAAGATTACGAAGATTTGAGGGCAGCCATGGAGAAACTTCAATTAAACGATGCCTCACTGACCTATACGCTGGAATCTTCAATGGCACTGGGATTTGGTTTCCGATGCGGCTTCCTCGGCTTGCTCCATATGGAGATTATCCAGGAGCGTCTTGACCGCGAATTCGATATGAATGTGATCACTACGGTGCCGAACGTATCGTACATGATTACAACAAGAGCAGGCGAAACTTACGAAGTATATAACCCCGCCGGAATGCCAGACGCCTCACTTATCGAGATGATCGAAGAGCCTTACATCAAGGCCCAGATCATCACAAGCTCTGAGTTTATCGGCTCCATTATGACCCTTTGTCTTGACAAACGGGGAATGCTTAAAAAACAGGAATACCTCACCGCAGAAAGAGCGGAACTCACTTTTGATATGCCACTTGGAGAAATTGTCTTCGACTTTTACGACAAGCTAAAGAGTATTTCAAAAGGTTATGCCTCATTCGATTACCATATCACCGGTTATCGTCCAGCAAAACTGGTGAAACTTGATATTCTGCTCAATAGTGAACCTGTAGATGCACTTTCGACGTTGATCCATTTCGACAATGCCTACAATTTCGGCCGCAGGATGTGCGAGAAACTCAAAGAATTGATTCCTCGTCAGCAATACGATGTCGCGATTCAGGCAGCTATCGGCGCAAAGATTATTTCGCGTGAAACCATAAAAGCAGTACGTAAGGATGTAACCGCCAAATGTTACGGAGGAGATATTTCCCGAAAGCGTAAATTGCTGGATAAACAGAAAAAAGGGAAAAAGCGGATGAAGCAGATCGGTAACGTGGAGGTTCCCCAAAAGGCATTCCTCGCGGTATTAAAACTTGACTAAATAGTTACCGGTTATTTCAAATAATATAAATGGGAGTCCTCATACGGCTCCCTTTGTCGTGAATATAACACAGATATAACATTATCTTAACGAATATGAGTCACTTCCGGTTTATATTTGCAGCAAAGTTATTCCAATGTTTGTTGACACCCATTCCCACATTTATTCCGAAGAGTTTAGTACCGACAGGACCGAAGTTATTGCCCGTGCGGTAAAGGCTGGAGTCAACAAAATTATTTTGCCAAATATCGACAGTTCGACCATAAAGTCAATGCTAGACCTGGTAGATTCTGGTCCCCAATTATTTATTCCATTGATGGGCTTACATCCAACTTCAGTAAAAGAAGATTTTCGCAAGGAGCTTCAGATCATGGAATATTGGTTTGAAAAGCGTAAATTTTCGGGAATCGGAGAGATCGGAATTGATTTGTACTGGGACAAGACGTTTATCAATGAGCAGATTGAAACTTTCAGAATTCAGATTGGCTGGGCTAAAAAGATGAGAATTCCAATTGTTATACATGTGAGAGATTCATTTCAGGAGGTATTCGAAGTACTTCAGCAGGAGAAAGCAGAATCGCTTTCAGGAGTTTTCCACAGTTTCACGGGAAATGCGGAACAAGCGGCACAGGTGATTGACCTCGGCTTTAAAATTGGCATTGGAGGGATTGTGACCTTTAAGAATTCTGGCTTAGACGTTACTGTACAACAAATTGACCTTCAGCATATTTTACTCGAAACCGATTCACCCTGGCTGGCTCCGGTTCCTCACCGTGGACGCCGAAATGAATCCGCCTTTATCACGGCAGTTGCCTCCAAAATTGCATTGCTTCACGAAACCAGCATCGAAGAAGTCGCACGGATAACTACACAAAATGCGCAACAATTATTTGGATTTTAAACAATTAATTGAACAGGGATTTATACTTTTGCAGAAGACATAACATTTAATAACCTGAGAGCAAAGTGACATCCGAAAAGCAAGCAATTCTGATCATTTATACAGGGGGAACTATTGGAATGCGCGAAGATCCGAAAACAAAAACCCTCTCGCCAATGAAGTTTGAACTTATTCAGGATGAAATTCCTGAACTTCACAAACTCGGGTTCGAAATTGAATCAGTGACCTTTAATCCCCCCATTGATTCGGCCAATATGACGCAAGCCATTTGGATTCAGCTGGCAAAAACAATCAAAACTTATTATTCGCAATACGACGGATTCGTGATTCTACATGGAACCGATACAATGGCTTACACCGCATCGGCTTTGAGCTATATGCTCGAGAATCTTGATAAACCTGTAATAATGACCGGATCTCAGCTCCCCATCGGCGTGTTACGCACAGATGGAAAGGAAAATATTATTACTGCGATACAAATTGCCGCAGCAAAAAAAGATGGAAGAGCGATCGTACCCGAAGTGTGTATCTATTTCAGCTCACACCTTTTCAGGGGAAACCGAACCACAAAGGAAGATTCACAGCAATTCAGTGCTTTCACTTCGCATCATTATCCTTCGCTGGCCATAGCCGGAGTAGACATCAAATACAATTATGAAAAAATTAACTATCCCCGTAGTAAAGGAATTCTCAACATCAACACTTCTGTTGATGACAATGTAATTATTCTGAAAATATTTCCGGGGATCAATCGCAAGTATTTCGATGCCATACTTGCATTACCCGGACTTAAAGGGATCATTCTTGAATCTTACGGATCGGGAAATATGCCCACATTTCCATGGATTTTTGAAGCAATCAGGCAAGCAACTCTCTTAGGAATCATATTTATGAACGTAAGTCAGTGCCCCGGAGGAAAGGTGAAAATGGGCTATTACGAAACCAGCAGGGAACTTCAGGAAGCTGGAGTGGTTAGCGGTAAAGATATTACAGTTGAAGCGGCAGTCACAAAACTGATGTTCCTGTTGGGACAAAATTTACCAATTGCTGAGGTAAAGGCCTACCTGGTTCAAAATCTTAGTGGTGAAATTGAAAATTAAAAAGTTCAAGTTCTAAAAACATAAAAGTATTCCTGCGAATTGTATTATCGCAATTGATTATTGCATTCTACAGTTAATTGCATTGATTTGAAAAACAGGAAGTGACAAGATAGATTCATTTGCAGTACTACAGCATTTTTAATAAATGGTAAAAACAGTTATTCCAAAGCACTAACGTACTCTGAAAATGGAAATGTACAAAACAGTATGAATTATTCAGTCAAAAACTAAGGTTAAAGCTTAAGTTACTGAAAAGTGGCCTGTGCATAATTGAGATTTAATTGTTATTTAGGTATTCTTTTGTAACTTGCAAAGCAAATTTTAATACACCTAAAGCAATAGCAAGTACGGTGTTAATTTGTTTTATTGATCAGGAATTTTAAGATTCCTCTTTTAAAATTGAGTTTATATTATAAATGCAAAATAGTAAACGCAGAACCAATTATTCAAAAACATTTTATTAATTAAAAATTCAGAAACAGTTATGAGAAAGCTATTTGCGCTAATTGCAGTTTGTGGGATGCTTAGTTTTGGAACTTCATTCGAAACCAAAGCGCAGGCACCGGTACCAGCTACTACAGTCCAGCCTAAAGCGAAAAGTTTAGCTGCAGACCCGGTTGAGCAAGCTGCAGCCCAAAGTGAAGCAGGCCAATCATTACACAGCCAGATTAAGCAAAAATTCATCGAAGGAGGCCCGGGATTTATGGCTTCTATCCTTGCATGTTTAATTTTAGGTCTTGCACTGAGTATTGAGAGGATCATCTATTTAAACATGGCAACTTCAGATACGAAGAAACTCCTTTCCAACGTTGAGGAGGCATTAGGTAAAGGTGGCATTGAAGCGGCTAAAGATGTTTGCCGCGATACCCGCGGTCCGGTAGCTTCTATTTTCTACCAGGGACTTGATCGTCATTCTGAAGGATTGGATGTTGTAGAAAAATCGATCGTGTCATATGGTGGTATCCAGGCAGGATTGCTTGAAAAAGGATTAAGCTGGATTGCTCTTTTTATTGCTCTTGGTCCTATGCTTGGATTCATGGGAACTGTAATCGGGATGATTGCTGCATTTGATGCAATCGAAGTTGCCGGTGACATTTCTCCTACACTTGTTGCACGTGGTATTAAGATCGCATTGATCACAACCGTATTCGGTCTTATCGTGGCTATGATTCTTCAGGTATTTTACAACTATTTCCTTGCCAAAATTGAAAGCATCATCAGCTCTATGGAAGATGCTTCAATTTCACTGATGGATTTGCTTGTGAAATTTAACCTGAAAAAATAATTTAATCAATTTATTTTTTACTCCCATGAGTGGTAACAAATTTATCAAATATTTGAATATTAGTCTTTGGGTCATGTTTGCCATTTCAGTGATCCTGATCTTTTTGGTGGTCAAAAACAGCAATGACACTGCCGTGCAACTTGACGGTTTACTGAATACTAATTTTTATTGGGCTTACTTTCTCTTTTTCTTTGCACTGGCTGGCATTGTTTTATTTTCTGTATACCAAATTGTTACTGTCAAAGGAGATAGTAAAAAGGCAATCATTGCGTTAGTCGGTTTAGTTGTTATATTTATTATTGCCTATTTGATGTCGTCAACTGAAATTCCACAGTTTTATGGAGCAAAAGCACTGATTGCAGAGGGCTCCTTAACACCAAAAACAGCCCAGATGGTAGATACAGGATTATATGCCACCTATATTTTAGCGTTTATTTCAGTTGCAACATTGATATACGCCTCTGTTTCAAAACTATGGAGCAAATAAGATTTACATTTTAAGCGAGGTTAACTGCTTAAATAATTTTTTAATAATAGCACAATGGCAAAAAAAGTTCCTGAAATACCCTCTGCATCGATGGCAGATATTGCCTTTATGTTGCTGATCTTCTTTCTCGTAACAACTACGATGGATGTTGATTCGGGTCTTGAACGGAGACTTCCTCCACCCGCTGACCCTAATCAGGCACAAACTGATATTCAGATCAATGAGCGGAATATCTTTGTGGTATTGGTAAATGCCCAGGATCAGTTATTAGTCGAGGACGAGTGGTTAGCAATAAAAGATTTACGTGCCAAAACGATGGAGTTTTTGGAAAATCCAAAGAATTTAGCAACGTTGCCTGAGAAAGAGGTTAAAGATGTTCAGTTTTTTGGACCGACCGAAGTTGAGAAAAACGCAGTAATATCGTTAAGAAACGATTTTGGAACCACTTACGGAATGTACATACGTGTACAGAATGAATTGGTAGCTGCCATCAATGATCTTCGGGACGCAAAGGCGATGCAGAAATGGAGCAAGAAATTCAAGGATTTGAATGAGGCGCAACAAAATGCAATTAAAATGATCTATCCGCAGAAGATCTCAGAAGCCGAACCAAAAAAGGTTGGAGTAAAGAAATAATAACATAAAGAGGACCAGAAATGTCAAAATTTAGAAAAGACAGTGCGAAGGAGACACCTGCAGTATCAACTGCTTCGCTTCCTGATATTGTATTTATGCTTCTTTGCTTTTTTATGGTGACAACTACCATGCGTGAAGTAACGCTGAAGGTGAAAATTAAAAAACCTGAAGCTACTGAACTTACAAAACTCACAAAGAAAACTTTGGTGAGTTTTATCTACATAGGTCAGCCAACGCTTCAATATCAGAAAACTTTTGGAACGGAACCGCAGATTCAATTGAATGATGTATTCGCTAATCCTAGCGATATTCAGAGTTTTATTACGGTTGAAAGAGCTGCCAGGGACGAATCTGAGATTCCGTCACTAATTACTTCTATAAAAGCTGACGAATCGACAAGAATGAAGATTATTCAGGAGGTAAAAGAAGAATTAAGAAAAGCACAAGCGCTACATATCAACTATTCAGCCCGAAAAAAGACGGTTTCGCAATAGTAGAATTATAAAAGAACAAAAAAAGGACAACTTATGCTGTCCTTTTTTTTGTGTCAAAAATATCGAATGGGAGGATTAACTCATTTTTTTCAATTTTGAATCAGCCCTTGACTTTGGGAGTTACCAGCGACAAATAGAGTTCGTTGAGTTGAGTCTGTGCAATCTCCGAAGGAGCATCGTTCATAACATCCCTGCCAGAATTATTTTTAGGGAATGCAATTACGTCGCGGATAGAATCGAGTCCGGCAAACATAGATACGAGACGGTCGAAACCAAAAGCAATTCCGGCATGAGGCGGTGCACCATATTTGAATGCCTCCATCAGAAAACCGAATTGATTTTCAGCCTCCTGTTTCGTAAAACCGAGTGTTTTAAACATCTTGGCCTGAAGCTCACTATCATGAATCCTGACTGATCCACCTCCAATTTCTACCCCATTAATTACCAAATCGTAAGCATTAGCCCTTACTTTTCCCGGATCTGAATCAAGCAATGGAATATCTATCGGTATGGGAGCGGTAAACGGATGGTGCATCGCGTAGAAACGAGCCGAATCTTCATCCCATTCAAGCAACGGAAAATCGATTACCCAAAGCGGTTTGAAATCTTCCTTGTCGGTTAATCCGCACTGGCGCCCCATTTCAAGACGCAGTACCGACAACGCTGACAATGCACGGGTTCTTTCTCCTGAGATTATCATTATTAAGTCTCCTGGCTTTGCCTCGAATATAGCGACCCATTTCGCAAGATCTTCCTGAGTATAAAACTTATCGACCGAAGATTTTACACTTCCGTCTTCATTTACTTTGGCATATACAAGTCCTTTGGCACCAACCTGAGGACGTTTAACAAATTCGGTGAGTGCATCCAACTGTTTGCGTGTATATTCTCCACAACCCGGAGCACAGATTCCGACTATATATTCAGCTTCGTCAAAAACTTTAAATTCTTTGCCTTTGACAAGGTCGGTAAGGTTTTTAAATTTCATCCCAAAACGGATATCCGGTTTGTCATTACCATAATTCTCCATCGCATCGGCCCATGTTATGCGTGGGAACGCTCCCGGATCGATTCCTTTGATCTCTTTAAACATATGACGGGCAAGTCCTTCAAACATGTTGAGAACATCTTCCTGCTCAACAAACGACATCTCACAGTCAATCTGTGTAAACTCGGGCTGGCGGTCGGCACGAAGATCCTCATCACGGAAACACTTCACAATCTGGTAATAGCGATCAAATCCGGCAACCATCAACAACTGTTTGAAAATCTGCGGTGATTGCGGTAGTGCATAAAACTGGTTCGGATTCATCCGTGATGGAACAACAAAGTCACGCGCACCTTCGGGTGTTGACTTCATCAGTACAGGCGTTTCCGTCTCAATAAACTGAAGTTCATCCAGGTAATTACGTATAATATGTGCCATTTTAGCCCTTAACTCAAGGTTCTTTCTAACCGTCTCGCGCCTAAGATCAAGGTATCGGAATTTCATCCTCAATTCGTCACCACCATCGGTATCATCCTGAATTGTGAATGGTGGTACAGCCGCTTTATTGAGCACTGTCAACTCTTTAATATCAACCTCAACCTCCCCGGTTGGAATTTTTAAATTCTTACTTGAACGCTCTCTGACAACTCCTTTCACCTGGATCACATATTCGCGTCCAAGTTTATCGAATTGCTCTTTCAACTGAGCAGAAGTATTTTCATCAGCGACTAACTGCGTGATGCCATAACGGTCACGAATATCGATAAATGTCATAGCACCAAGGTTTCGCACTGTCTGAACCCAACCAGCTAAAACAGGTTCCTGACCAATATGTGTCAGTCGCAGCTCACCGCAAGTAAAATTTCTGTACATTTAATTGCTTTGTATGTTTAAGGCGTAAAATTACAAAACTACGGCAAGATTAGGAAATCTAAATTCATCCTTTCCGGATTCGATTTGAGTCCAGAAATTATTTCTGTTCGTATGACGTCCAAAGATACAGGCAAAGCATGCATAACATGGAAACATAACAGAACTGCGTGACAACATGGTAGAATAGAGCATAAACCCGATAGAGCGGCATTGCAATATCACAGAACTGCCTGATAAAATGAAGCTATCTACGGTGCGTCCATTTAGAATACTGGATGTAATGAATATCGTTTACTTTTGACAAAGAAAAAAAAGAACATGATAGACCCTTTTGATGACGAATATTTCATGAAGCGTGCCCTTGCAGAAGCAGAGCAGGCATTTGCAGATGGTGAGATTCCGGTAGGTGCCGTTGTGGTGTGCCGTAATCAGATTATTTCGAGGGCACATAACCTGACAGAGACTTTGAATGATGTGACTGCGCATGCTGAAATGCAGGCAATTACAGCAGCAGCTAACCTGTTAGGCGGGAAATACCTGGCTGGCTGTACGCTTTATGTAACCCTGGAGCCATGCACAATGTGCGCGGGGGCATTGGGCTGGTCGCAAATTGACCGGATTGTATATGGAGCAAGTGATGAGAAACGTGGATTTCTCAAATTTGCGCCTGCTGCGCTTCACCCTAAAACCCTACTGCTCGGAGGAATTCTCCAAACAGCGTGTGCGGATATCATGAAACGGTTTTTTGAACAGAGAAGGTAAGAAGATTTGAAAGCAGGAAATTGCAATAATTAACCAATCAGGCAAATCTAAAATTCTTTCATTTTATACTTCTAAAGCGTCAACTGCAACGAAAACAAAATTCCAAGTTTCGTTTTCCGGTCTTCGTTGTAGTTGTAACGCCATACTGCATCAACCCTGATTATTTTGAAGATATTCTCAATTCCGGCAGAAAATTCAGTATAGGGTGTACTTCTCAGCCCTGTCATTCCTGCAGGGAAGATGAAGCCAGTATGCTTTGTTTCATCGTAACTTCCAATCAATGTTCGAACCCCAACTACTTCCCTCCATTTCAATCGTTTGAATAAGGGAACTTTATTCAGAAAAAATCCCTGAAAATGGTGTTCCAAAAATAAACTGGCGTAGGTATCGCTAACAAACTCCTGATAATTCATCAGATTAAAGGCATATAAATCAAAAGCGTACGTTTCATTTCCTTCGTGTATTTTCATCAGCGGGAAAGGAACATCGCCCCAAATTTTGCCCGCCTGAAGATAATAAGTCAAATAGCCAAAGGGGTTTAACTTGATTTTATCAGAAAGATTAAAATCAAGCTTCAGGTAATCGTAATCGCATCCTAAAAAACCCTTCAATCCGGCGGTCACACCTAGGTTGATTACCGGATCGTAATTTCCAAATGTATTTCGCTCAAATCCATCCTGAACAAAACTTGTACCTGGCGAAAAACGTGTATTTAGCTTGATTTCACCGGTTCTAATGGAAGGAATTGAATCTCCGGTTGAATTTATAAATGGAACATAAGGTCCTGAGAAAATATGGGCCGAAGTTACCGAAAGCTGATTCGAAAACCCGTTAATCCACTCTTTATCAAATGTGGCCTCTACGCGATCGATCATGTTCAGCTTCGTATTGGGATTCTTGCTTAATACTGATGTCAGTATGTTATCCTCCATCAACGCATTCGAACTTTTGCCAAGTAATTCATAGTCGTGTTGACCCTGAAGCGATATCATTGAACGAGGTTTCTTCGAAAAATAGTATTCAAGACCACCGCCGTACTTAAAATCCTCGTCCTTAAATCCGTAAGCTCCATAACCATTCAACCTTAGATTGGGATTAAATTTTGTGGTGGTACGGCCTCCTATCCTCACACGCGAACCTTCAACTTTATTGGTACTAAAAAGGTAATAGTAAGGTCCCAGTTCAACCTTTCCCAGATCGCGATAACCATAGTAAAACATGTACAGGTATTCCACAACTGTTTTATAGAGCGGAACAGTTTTTACTAATTCGACCATTTCGTAGATGCCAGCTTCTCGTTTCTGCAACTCGATCGGCCGAGAATTCTCCCAGAAAAGTTCATCTTTTTTAACAGCGTTCTTGTCTACTACAATTTCATCCTTTTTTTTAACAGCAACAGGAAGCGCTTCCGTAAAAGTAAAATCCTGATAAACATTGGTCTTACGCCCCATAAAGCCCATTTTTTCCGAATCTTTGTCTTTTTGAATATCAAGATCAGTGATCAGAAGCTCATTCCGGGGAACCCATCGACCCTCCTTCTTTTGATAATCGATAGAATATTGTAAGTTGTTCAGAAAATTAATATTTGCTTTTTCCGAAAGTTGCATTTCAACTTTGGTGACGGCAAAACTCTGGTCTTCGACCCAAAATTTACCCCTGAAAGTAGGTTCCTGTGGTAGCTTTGGCTTAAAAGAAATTTCGTATATCTTTTGCCCATTCACAATCGTACTATCTCGCAGATAATAATGATAAAATTGTAATCCAAGTGAATTCAATGGAGAGACAAGCCCAATATCCGAAACCATGATATAGTTATCGTATGGATTCACCCCTTCGTACATTTTCCCGGTAAACTGGGTAATCATATCGGAAGTCATTCCGGATGCTTTGTTCGCAATGATCTCTTCACGATTGGAATTCGATACACTGCTATGATAATAATTAGAAACAGTTTCAGTGAAAAAGATCGGGAGAAAGGTTTTTCCCTGAATCTCAAGGGAGTCGATGTATTTAAATACAAATTCGAATTGCTTTAAAAGTTTCTTTTTACGAAGCGTCTCTTTTACGTTTTTGATGTCGATTTCTGTCTTACTATAGAGCTTCGATTGCCAGGAAGGAAAATTGGATGGATTATTTTCTTTTTTTCGATCTACAATTTTCCGGAAGAGCGGAATTGCAGGGTTTTCCCCAGGCCGGACAGAAACCTCAGCCAATGAAACGACATCCTCTTCCATTGTAACATCCAGCTTATTAACCTGGTTAGGTTTAATTGTAAAAATCTGTTTTTTATAGCCTACGGCAGTAAATTCTATGATGGAAGCCGGCTTTGCGGAACTTAAATTATAATTTCCATTGAGGTCGGACATGGTACCTGTGTAAGTACCCTTAAATAAAATGCTGACATAGGGAATTGGATTGGTGTTACCAGCTTCTGTTATTTTCCCTGAGATCTCTGTTTTCTGGGCTCGAACAATATTAACAGAGAACGTTAATAATATAATTATCAGACCTATATATTTGCTCATCGCTACTTTTTATCGGAAAATAAATATTTCCGTTTTATTACTTATTAAAATGTCAAGTATCTGTTCTTCCTTTTAAAGAAGTTGAGAAGTTGTAGTACAAATTAATAGACAACAAAAATACAAGGAAGTTGCGTTAACAAATCCAAAAAAATTCTGGATATGATAACCATATTGATAAATTAACATAGCGTTAACCTTCAAATTAATAAACACCGGGCGTGGGACAAAAACTTAAAACTCATATTATAAGCAACATACGATCTTCTCACCTGGCATTACCAAGATGAATTACAATGTGCCTGAGAAAAGCAGCAAAATTATTCCTTAGTCAATTCCTTTTGAAGCTGTTCCAACGATTTTCCTTTCGTTTCGGGATAAAAGAATAATACTACAAAGAATTGCACAATCATCATCACACCAAAGAAGACAAAAGGAACACCTCCAGACTTCGCTGCTAAAACCGGAAAACTCCACGAAACAATCGCAGCCATTGCCCAATGTGTAAAACTTCCAAGGGCTTGTCCTTTGGATCTTACCGAATTCGGGAATACTTCACTAATATATACCCAAATAACGGCTCCTTGCGAAAAACCGAAGAATGCTATATAACCAACCAGCAAGTAAACAAGCAGGAATTGATAGCTATTGGTGAAGAAAATCAATGAGACGCCAGCCAGGCAAATTGCTGTCCCGATTGAACCAACCAGTAATAGTGTTTTGCGCCCGACCTTGTCGATGATTGACATTGCTATCATTGTAAATAACAAATTAGTAGCACCAACAGCTACTGACTGAAGATCACCTGAAACCTTGTCGAATCCGGCCTGGGCAAAAATATTGTTCAAATAATAAAGTAGCGCGTTGATTCCCGAAAACTGATTAAATATTGCGATAGAAACGGCCAGAAAAATCGGGAAAGAGAATTTTTTACTAAATAACCGGTCACCTGAATGTTTTGCTGCATCTAATGAATCCTGAATATCTTTCATAACCGCCTCAATCCGCTTCTCGCCAACCCGGACGAGCACTGCTCTGGCTTCATCCGTATATCCCATTTTCATTAACCATCTTGGACTGCGTGGGATGAAAAACAAAGCAAAGAAAAAAATGATAGATGGGATTGCCTGAATACCAAGTTTCCAGCGCCATTCGACATCACCCAGATCGAATTGGCCAACTATATAATTTGACAGGTAGGCCATCAGAATTCCAAAAACCACATTGAACTGGAAAAGCCCAACCAAACGTCCACGATAGGCCGCTGGGGCAATTTCGGCTATGTACATCGGTCCCACTACCGACACAACTCCAACTCCAATTCCACCTAAAAACCGTGCAAAAAGCAAGGTTTCCCAGCTAAAAGAGAAGGCGCATCCAAAAGCAGAAATGGTATAAAGCACCGCAGTCATAATCAGGACTTTTTTTCGACCGTAAAGATCAGCCGGCTTACCAACAATCAGCGTCCCTACTATTGTGCCAATCAATGCTATGGCGACCGTAAAACCCAATCCCGATTTGTCAAGAGAAAAAATCCGCTCCAGGTCAGCCGTTGTACCTGCAATTACCGCAGTATCGAAACCAAAGAGAAAGCCGCCTAAAGCGGCAATCAATGCAATGATAAAAACCTGATAAGATTGCTTGTGCATGAATTAATTTTATAATTGGTTAGAAAGTATTGTTAGTCAAGCGAGCTATTTCGCTGATGAAATCTCATTTATAATTCAATCGTAATTTGTTTCCCCGAAGTTTCAACCAGATCACCCGGACGTAGTTTTGCCCGTTTGCGGAATTCAACTTCTCCATTTAATTTTACTTCTCCCGCCTCCACCATTATTTTTGCATGTCCACCCGATTCCGCAATATGAAGCAGTTTTAACAACTTGATCAGTTCGATGTATTCAGCCCCGTTTAAATTAAATATCATAGTTTTCCAAATTAATCTTGTTCAATTTCCAATCGCAGCTTAACTGGCAATGAGTTCAATACCAAATCATATGAATGATCAATCATTTCGAGAATCAGTTTTCTTGACAACGAACCATCCAGGACGACGGTATTCCAATGTTTCTTATTCATGTGATAACCCGGTATAATTGCCGGATTTTCTTCCCTTAATTCGATCGCTCTGTCAGGATCGCATTTCAGGTTCATCGAGGGATCACCGTCAAGATTCATCAAAACAAATATCTTCCCTCCAACCTTTATAACCAGCGTAGTGTCATCGAATGGAAATCCCTCTTCTACCCCTTTTTTAGTGATACAATAAGCCCTGATCGCTTCAATATCCATGAGAAAAACATTGAGTTAATAGATTGATCAAAATTAAAAAAATTCTGTTAACGACTCTACTAATTGACCGGGGGAATAAATGCACCCGGGAAATGTGTTAATTCATATTTGACATTATCAGAAAAAATGATTGAAATAACGTCGAAACGGGTCTCCAGATCGATCTGTCGCTCGTTAAGCCATGCGTCTGCCACTTCCACAAGGTTTCGGATTTTTCGGGTCGAAACCGCTTCCCACGGTTCCTCAAAATAATCGCCTTCGCGGGTTTTCACCTCAACGATTACAATCTCGTCACCCAGCCTCGCAATAATATCGATCTCCTTGTGATCGTAAAACCAATTACGCGCCAGGATTTTATAACCTTCCTTTTTAAGGTAACCGGCTGCAATCTCTTCCCCTTTAATTCCAAGTTCTTTTGGTGGCAACATCAGATTCAAATTTTACAATGTTTTAATAATCACCTTATCTTCTGAAACATCCAAAGAGATTTTACTCCCCAGGAGCAGCGGATAATTTGGTAATTCGTGACCGGATTGCATTCCGAATACAACAGGATACCGGTATTCGGAAACCGCATCTTTAATGATATGGTAAGCTGTTTTTCCAAAAGGTGTTTCGCCATCTTTCATTCCGGTAAAGTACCCCACTACAAATCCGGAGAGCTGACCAAGTACACCACCGACTTTCAGATTCTGCATCATTCTGTCGAGGTGATAATGGTGTTCGTCGATATCCTCAATAAAGAGGATTTTTCCTTTAGGAGAGATATCAAGCGAGGTGCCCCGCAAACTTTGGATAATCGATAAATTTCCCCCGGTCAATATCCCTGAAGCCGAACCATTCCTGTTCAATTCATGTGGTTGCGAAAAGTAATCAGGCTTATCTCCTTTTAGTAAATTCATCAATCGCAAAAAACTATCAGTTAGCATCTCGTCCTGTTCAAACCAGGCAGTCATCACACCATGGACTGAAGCAATATCGTGGCGGGAAAGGTATGCATGAAAAACGGTAATATCACTAAATCCAATCAGCCATTTCGGTTTCCTAAAAAAAGACGACCAGTTAAGATGAAGATGGGTTCTGATGGAACCATACCCGCCACGCGTGAAAAAGATAGCCTTTATAGATTTATCATTGAGTGCTCTCTGCATATCAGCAGCGCGCTCAGGATCAGATCCGGCAAACATTCCATCTTTGTCAAAAGCATGCAATCCAATTTCCACCCGAAATCCTTGCTGCCTTAACAATTCAGCAGCACGTTCTGCTATTTGACGATCTATTTTACTTGCCGGTGAAATAATGGAAACTTTATCTCCCGGATTAAGTTTTGATGGAAACTTCATTCTGCAAAATACTTTTTAATTAGATAATCTTCAATTGCCTGCGGAAAATACCTGTATTCAAGTTCATGAATTCTTGCGGCAAGGGTTTCAGGAGTATCATTGGAATTTACAGGACACTTTACCTGTAAAAGATGATCGCCTTTATCGTACTCTTTATTGACAAGATGAATCGTAATTCCTGACTCTTTTTCCTGATTACGCACCACCGATTCGTGCACAAAAGAACCGTACATCCCTTTGCCTCCATAGTTTGGTAATAGAGCAGGATGTATATTAATAATGGCAAAAGCATCGACATATTCGGGTGGAACCAGCCAGAGAAATCCAGCAAGGACAATCAAATCGATATTCCGTTGCTTAAGTTCCGTAATCAATTGATCAGATCTGCTATACTGTTCACGCGTAAAATACCTCGCTTCAACACCAAGATTTCGTGCTCTTTGAAGAACATAAGCGTCTATTTTGTTCGACCAAACCGAATCTATCCTCACGTTAGGATGGTTTTGGAAGTATCGGATAATGTTCTCGGCATTACTACCCGACCCAGAAGCAAATATAGCTATATTTCTCATTTATAATTGATTATTATCTTTGTAAATTCGACTATTCGAACCAGATGTTTTAATAAGAATTGCATACGTTGATTTTCATGTCTAAAATAATAGATTATTGACTAAATATTTGGAAGATAAATTTCTTTCTTCGTTTCTTTGCACTCGCTGTTCGCAAAAACCAGCGAACAAATTTAATAATAGTATTAACGTAAAAATTTAAAAAATCATGTCTGACATTTCAGCGAAAGTAAAAGCGATCATTGTTGATAAGCTTGGTGTTGATGAAAGTGAAGTTACTCCGGAAGCATCGTTCACGAACGACTTAGGCGCCGATTCTCTTGATACCGTAGAGCTAATTATGGAATTCGAAAAAGAATTCAACATTGCTATCCCCGATGATCAGGCTGAAAAAATCGGAACTGTTGGCGATGCAATTAATTACATCACAGAAAACGCGAAGTAATCCAGTTTTTCATTAATAAAGGGCTCAAAAGTTTACTATGGAATTAAAACGAGTTGTTGTAACCGGATTGGGCACAATTAACCCTCTTGGTAAAAACGTCGGAGAATTCTGGGAAAACATGTGCAATGGGGTTAGCGGTGCCGGCCCCATTACTCGTTTTGATGCATCCAGATTCAAAACGCAGTTTGCCTGTGAAGTAAAGAATTTCGATCCAAGCGAATACCTTGAGAAAAAAGAGGTTCATAAGCACGACTTGTATGCACAATTCGCATACGTTGCTGCTGCCCAAGCACTGAAAGACTCGGGAATTGACCTTGAAAAGACAGACAGAGATGAATGTGGAGTCATCTGGGGAGCTGGAATTGGTGGTCTGAATACTTTTTTACAAGTTGTAACTGAGTATAATGCACAACCGGAAAACCCAAGATTTTCGCCATTTTTTATCCCAAAAATGATTGCCAATATGGCCAGTGGAAATATCGCATTGAAATACGGTTTCCGCGGACCAACTATCACCACTGTAACAGCTTGTGCCTCTGCAACGCATGCAATGATTGATGCTGCTACTTATATCCGTCTTGGAAAAGCAAACATCTTTATTGCCGGAGGTTCAGAATCGGCTATCAACGAGGCAGGAGTAGGAGGTTTTAACGCCATGCGTGCATTATCAACACGCAATGATGACCCTAAAACTGCCTCCAGACCGTTTGATACCGGACGAGACGGGTTTGTAATGGCCGAAGGTGCAGGCGCATTAATCCTTGAAGAATATGAACATGCAGTTCGCCGTGGTGCAAAAATCTATGCCGAACTTGTAGGAGTCGGAATGTCAACGGATGCTTATCACATGACAGCTCCGGATCCCGAAGGTGGAGGCGCAGCATTGGTTATGAAAAGAGCTCTTGAGGATGCCGGATTGAAACCAACAGATATTGATTACATCAATGTTCATGGTACGTCCACTGGTCTCGGTGATATAGCCGAACCCAAAGCCATCCGCAGAGTATTTGGCGATCATATTTATGATCTTAGTATCAGTGCTACCAAATCAATGACAGGTCACTTATTGGGTGCAGCGGGAGCTGTTGAAGCAATTGCCTCTATTCTTGCAATGAGAGACAGTATTGTTCCTGCAACTATCAACCACTTCGAGCTAGACCCTGCAATTGATCCGAAAATTGATTTTACCTTTAACAAAGCCAAAAAACGCGAACTCAATTATGTTTTAAGTAACACCTTTGGGTTTGGCGGTCATAATGGAACTGTAATCTTTAAAAAACTTTCTTAGTAAAGTGTTAAGAGATTTAAGGTATCGAATAAAACTCTTTTCTTCTTCAAGAAAGGAGTTTTATTCATTTATAAAAGCGACCACAGGTTTTAGCCCGTTAAAGCTTCGGCTTTATGATCTGGCATTTATCCACAAATCGGCTTCCTCTGCTGATTTATTGGGGCAACCTATCAATAATGAACGGCTCGAATATCTTGGTGATGCCGTAATTGGAACAATTGTTGCCGATTATCTCTATAACAGGTTCCCTCGGAAAGATGAAGGATTCCTTACACAAATGCGTTCTCGTATTGTAAACAGGAGTTTCCTGACACAATTAACCTTTAAACTTGGGCTCAACCATTTTGTCACTTCGAATACTAATACGGTCAATGAATCGAGCCATATTTTTGGTGACGTTTTTGAAGCATTTATTGGAGCAATTTATCTCGATTATGGCTACCAGGGGGCCAAAGACTTTTTGATTAAAAAAGTTTTGTCAACTTACGTTGATGTTCACGCATTAGAAAGAAGTGACAATAACTTCAAAAGCCAGCTAATAGAGTGGGGCCAAAAGAACAAAAGAGAGGTCGAATTCGATACCCAGGAAAAACCTGTTTCAGGCCCAAATAAGCCACCATTTGTATCAATCATCAGAATTGATGGTCAGATCGCCGGGAAAGGTGAAGGATATTCAAAAAAAGAGGCACAGCAAAATTCAGCGTGTAAAGCACTCGAAAATTTCGATATCAACGATTGCATCTGACAATCTGATCGTTATATTTAAGAAAAAAAGTGCTCCGATTTAACAATTCATTGCGCCAAATAAGTTCATAATTTTTGGCAAATCCAGAACAAGGTTCGAACTTCGCCCCCAATAGCGATAAAAAGCTAGATTATACCAACCCCTTAACGTGAAAAAAACCTTTTTGCAAGGAATAACTTCCTTATTTAAGCTCCTAAGTTAAATAATGTTAAGGAGAATCGACAACATACATTAATAGCTATATCTTTGTTTCGATGAGTAGAAGAATGATATATACTTTAAGTGTAGTAATGGCTATTGCTGCAGCTTCCCTTATTAGTGTGCAGATGATGAACATTAAACATACAGCTGAACTTCAGGAAAAGAACTTCAGTATGCAGACCATGCAGGCACTACAGTATGTTACCGAATTGATTGATTATGCGGAGACCAATGAATTTTTAGAACGCGAAGCAAAAATTGAACTTCCAATTAATTATTCAGAATTATTTCCCAACTCTGATCCTAGTTTACCTTTAAGCGCTCTTGAACAGAAAGGCGAAATATCTGTCTCCCGAAAATATTCAAGTACCAGCACAAAAAGTGGAATAAACGATCACTCTATCATTTTTTCGCAAAGGCAGACTCAGAGTTTTCAGTCCGGATATAACGCCAAGAGTGCACAAGACGCACAAAATCTCAGATACCAACTGTTCATGAAAGATCAGGCAGATGTGCCTATATCGATAAGAATTCCTCCCGATTTTCTGGCTCAGGCATTGGATACGGCTCTTAAGCGCAACGGAATTTATCTCGATTATAAGTTCGCCGTGCTAACCACAATTGATGGTAAAAACGATTACATCATGGGAAGCCCGGACTTTAAAGCTAAATTGGGCAATAAAAAACCATATAAAAAATTACTTCTGGCGGGAGATGATCCGGTAAAGCCTGATTTTCTATGCGTTTATTTTCCAGATCAAAGAAGTAGCTTCTTTAGTTCTACTTCATTTCTGGTTTTCCCTTCATTGCTTCTTACGCTGATAATTATCGTAATTTTCATTGTGACACTTCAGATTATTTTGCGGCAAAAGAAAATATCGCAGATAAAGAATGATTTCATCAACAATATGACCCATGAACTGAAAACGCCCATCTCAACGATTTCGTTAGCTTCGCAAATGCTGAGGGATTCATCCGTTTCGCTTTCAAAAGCAACTGTTGATCATATTTCGGGTGTAATTTATGATGAAAGTAAGCGATTGAGCAGCCAGGTTGAAAAAGTGCTGCAAATGGCCGTTTTCAACGAAGGAAAATTAAAACTCAAGTTCACGCAAATTGATTTGAATAAACTGGCAGAAAGTGTCGCTTCTAATTTTGAAATCAGGGTATCAAACGAGAATGGAGAATTGAAAACCGATTTACAAGCTGAAAATCCATTTATCAAGGGAGATGAAGTTCACATCACAAATGTATTTTTCAATTTATTGGACAACGCTGTAAAATACAGTAAGACAAAACCAATAATTGAACTTTCGACCGAAAACAAAAATGGTTGGGTTATTGTTCAGGTAAAGGATAACGGAATTGGTATTCCCAAAGAAAATCAAACACAGATATTCGAACGCTTCTACCGCGTCCCAACTGGTAATATTCACAATGTTAAAGGATTCGGACTTGGTCTTTCGTATGTTAAACGCATTATTGACGTTCATAACGGTAAAATAAAAGTAGATAGTACTTTAGGGAAAGGTACCCGTTTCAGATTGTATTTCCCATTAAAAAATACTCAGAATTATGGAAAAGAAAACTAGAGTGATTCTCGCAGAAGATGACGAAAATCTTGGACTCCTGCTTAGAGAGTATCTTATTGCAAAAAATTACGACACTGATTTATATCCTGATGGCGAAGCGGCCTATAAAGGGTTCCAGAAAAGTCAGTACGATCTTTGCATATTTGATGTGATGATGCCAAAGAAAGATGGGTTCACCTTAGCAAAGGACATCAGGATGCTCAACACAGAGATCCCGATCATTTTTCTAACAGCAAAAAGCATGAAAGATGATGTGATTGAAGGATTCAAAATTGGGGCTGACGATTACATGACAAAACCTTTCAGTATGGAGGAATTATTGTTCAGAATTGAAGCCATTCTGCGCAGAACCAGCGGAGAAGGAGATAACTCTCAAACAGTTTTCAAACTTGGAAGATTTATCTTTGATGCCCGTAAACAAACGCTTTCTGATGGCACCGAAAACACAAAGCTAACTACCAAAGAGGCAGACCTTCTTAAATTACTTTGTGTTAATGCAAATAAAATTCTCGAAAGAAATTTCGCGCTTAAAACCATCTGGGTAGACGATAATTATTTCAATGCTAGAAGCATGGATGTTTACATTACAAAACTCAGAAAGCATTTGAAATCTGAGGAAGGAATTGAAATTATTAATGTACACGGTAAAGGCTATAAACTGATCGTGTAAAAACTGATACTGATATAAAGGAAAGCCCGGGCAAATTGTCCGGGCTTTCCTTTGTATATTGATTTGTAGTGTAGAGACGTGATTAATAGCGTCTCTACAAATAACATATCTGCATTTACACCAATCCCTGTGCAAGCATTGCTTCTGCAACCTTCACAAAACCTCCAACGTTGGCACCTTTCACATAATTGATATAGCCATTGGCTTTACCATGTTTTGTGCAAGTATCATGAATATCCTGCATAATCAGGTGAAGTCGTTTGTCAACCT
>Ga0209585_10000040_pt1 | contig 45043 bp, 37 predicted proteins | sample NGEPerone_FD_185491 | JGI IMG/M metagenome (GOLD analysis project Ga0209585, IMG submission 185491) | Arctic peat soil microbial communities from the Barrow Environmental Observatory site, Barrow, Alaska, USA - NGEE Permafrost154B-one... | ecosystem: Environmental > Terrestrial > Soil >... | reverse complement strand
CAAATTTGCGCGAAAGCCAACGGACAGGCTTACGCAAAGGGAACATTGGTTTTGTCTTTCAGAGTTTTAACCTGATTGACGAGCTGAATGTTTTCGAAAATGTCGAAATGCCGCTGATTTACCTCAAAATGAGCGCTTCTGAGCGCAAAGCCCGCGTAGAAGCGATTCTCGAAAGGATGAAAATCAGCCATCGCCGGAAGCATTTTCCTCGTCAGCTCTCCGGTGGTCAGCAACAGCGTGTTGCCATTGCCCGTGCTGTGGCTGCTAATCCCGGGTTAATCCTGGCCGATGAGCCAACCGGTAACCTCGACTCGAAGAACGGTCTCGAAGTAATGAACCTGCTCACTGAACTGAACCGAGAAGGTACGACCATTGTGATGGTTACACACTCAATGCATGATGCCGATTTTGCGCATCGGATCGTAAACCTGTTTGACGGACAGATTATCACCGAAGTGAAAAAACAAATGAGTGAAGGGGTTTTTTAAGACAAGACTCTATTTTTTATAAGGGACCTCAATTCTTATGTGTAATTCCTAATGAGCACATAAAATGAAAAGAATAATTAATTCAACTATCCCGAATTTTGTACGAAAACCGGTTACAAACCTGATAAATCTTCTGGGCTTGGGTGTAAACCTTGCATTGGTCATTATTCTCTCGGTTTATTGGTACAGTGAACTTACAACCGATAACTACCCTAAAAATAGTGACATGGTTTACCTGTATGGTGACTTGAACAAGAGGATTTATAACCAGGCAATTATGAAGGAACATATTGACCTTTGTGTTCCCGGAATAGAGTCAACTGTATGCATAATTTGAACAGTATAACTCTCTAGAATTTAACACAATGAAAGAGATCTACTTCAAAATAGCCCTTCGGAATATCAAAAGGTATTCCGTACATTCAATTCTAAATATAAGTGGCATGGGGATTGGCCTGGCCTGTACAATTTTAATTCTTTTGTGGGTACAGGATGAATGGAGCTATGACCGGCATTTCGAACATGCTGATGATTTGTATCGTGTGATCGAGAAGCAAAATTCCCCAGGAGGAGAATTCACTCTTTTTGCGCCAACTCTGAGTGCGGTTGCTCCTGCATTGAAAAATGAATATCCCGAAATAATCAGGTATTCCAGGATCATACATACCCCATTGACGTTAAAAAAGAGGGATGAATTTATAGAAGAAACTGTTGTAGCGGTTGATAAGGACTTTTTCAAAATGTTTGACATCAGGTTTGTTCGCGGAGATATAAATACAGCCTTCAATGATCCTCACAATATTGTCATTACTGAAGAAACGGCATACAAATACTTCGGTAACGAAGATGCGCTCGGCAAAACATTGCCATCACGTGGTTTTTTGGTTACAGTCATAGGTGTTGTGAAGCCTTTGCCGCTTAATAGTCACATCCGGTTTGATTTTTTAATTTCCACCGATTTTTTAGTGGTACCTGGAGCGCGCATCAATGATTGGGAGGATCGTGGGCGAAGTTATTCCTATGTTGAACTTGTAAAAGGGACTGACAGTAAAATCGTTGATAAAAAAATTCAGAATTTTATTAAGAAGCATAAAAAGGGATCGGATGCAGAGATTTCACTTCAAAACATCAAAAAGATTCATCTGTATTCTTCCAGAAAATATAGTTACGATATTAGCGGCCATGGTGATATTACCTATGTCACGATTCTGGGTCTCATTGCTGTTTTTATTCTGCTTATTGCCTGCATCAATTTTATGAACCTTTCTACCGCACAATCAGTCCAAAGAGCCCGGGAAATTGGCGTGCGTAAGGTGGCAGGGGCAAACAAACAAAAAATAATCGCCCAGTTTTTAGGAGAATCTTTATTGATTGTATTTGTGGCGACTGTAATTGCTATGATTTTGGTTGAATTGCTGTTACCCAGTTATAATAATCTTACCGGAAAACAGTTGGATGTTGACTATCACAGTATCAGTTTATATATTGGTTTAATTACCATGGTATTGTTTTGCGGTTTATTGGCCGGAAGTTATCCTGCATTCTATTTGTCTTCCTTAAATCCATCTGATATAATTAAGGGTGTTATTAATAAAGATCCCGGGAATGCAAAATTCAGAAGAGTTCTGGTTGTTTTCCAGTTTACACTGTCTATCGTGCTTATCATATGCACTTTAATAATTGAAAACCAGCTCAACTATATGCAAAACAAGAAACTTGGATATAATAAAGATAACATTGGCTATTTTATGTTCCCCATTCGCCCCGGAGATCCTAAACTGGAAGCTTTAAAGAAAGAACTCTGTAACAATCCGGATATCCTGAGTGTAACAAAAGGTTATAGTCCGATTAACCTTGAGGTTACTTCCGGGGGTTATAATTGGGCAGGGAAAAAGGCAGGTGACGATGTTTTATTTCATCGTCTTGATACTGATGAGGATTATGCCAAAACCTTTCAGCTTGAGCTGATAGATGGGCGTTTCTTTTCTTCTGAATTTCCAACCGATAATTCGGCAGCAGTTATCAATGAAAAAGCAGCAGAAGTTATGGGTTTAAGGAATCCCGTTGGGGAAGTATTAACAACACCCAGGGGAGCTAAATTAACGATTATTGGAGTACTAAAAGATTTTCACATTCAGTCGTTACATTACAAAATTGAACCGCTCATTATGAAAAAAGGTGAGTCTAACAATTTAATTGTCAAAATGAAACCTGATCATATTCCTGCAACCGTTGAATCTATTAATAAGACTTTTAAATCATTTAATCCCGGACTACCTCTTGTTTTTCATTTTTTGGATGATGATTTTGACAACCTGTACCGCACAGAACAACGGATGAGTAAAATATTTGGCTATTTCTCATTGCTGGCAATCATTATTTCATGTCTCGGGTTGATCGGATTATCTTTATTTATGACAGAACTCAGGACAAAGGAGATAGGGATAAGGAAAGTGAACGGAGCAAAGTCCCTTGAAATATTCTCCTTGCTTTCAAAAGAATATATAGGTTGGGTGCTCATTTCTATACTGATTGCAAGTCCTATTGCATGGTACGCCATGCACCGCTGGCTCGAGAACTTTGCCTACAAAACCGAACTAAGCTGGTGGGTTTTTGCACTCACCGGATTGCTGGCTTTGGGAATTGCATTGCTGACAGTGAGCTGGCAAAGCTTGAAAGCGGCAACTAGGAATCCTGTGGAAGCGTTGAGGTATGAATAACAATGTCTGAATCAGGATTTGCAGGATGAAAGGATAAATAGGATTTTAGTAAGCATTAATCCTGAAATATTTTTAATCCTGAAAATCTTGATTAAAAATATCAAATGCCGGAAATATCTAGGATGATACCCGGCATTTGTAAGCTGTTTGAATAATTTGTTTTATCCTTTAAACCCACCTGTCTTATGTGAACCGTCGCAGTAGGGTTTATTTTTGGATCCCCCGCAGCGACAAAGGTAAATGGCTTCCTCTGTATGTTTTTCGCCATACTGTCCCGATATCTGTACGGATCCTGACACCTGGATCGGGCCATTTTCAAGAAACAGAATACTTGGTTTTTCGTTGTTTTTCTTCATGATATTAATTTTATGGATTCATTTTGAATTTGACCCGAAATTTACAAATAATATTCGCTTGAATCATACTGATTCCTGCTACAATTCGGGATGTTGAGCGAAAAGAGCCTCTGATTTTCACTCCCGCACATTGTAAATAGCTAAATACAATTGCATTTTCGCTCCCACACATTGTAAATAGGAAAACACAAATGCATTTTCGCTCCCACACTCTGTAAATAGGAAAATACAATTGCATTTTCACTCTCACACTTTGTAAATAGCAAAATACAATTGCATTTTTGCTCCCACACTTTGTAAATAGCAAAACACATTTGCATTTTCACTCTCACACTCTGTAAATAGCAAAATACATTTGCATTTTTACTCCTGCGGCTTTGATTCGGCTATAGAAGCAAAAGATTGGAACGCAAGCTTTCTGCCGTTTCTTCTGAAAGATAATTTTCAGACGATCCGCAAACTTCTGATGAAAACAGGATTCCGTAGTTCATGATTTTTTCCCAGTCATGCGGTGCTAGTTCTTCAAATGACAGGCTATTATCTAATTGATTAAAAAGACCATAAACAATCCCGGCAGAGAAGTTGTCGCCGGCCCCGATGGTACTGATTACTTTGGTCTCTTTTGCCTGAACTACGAAATTGAAATCAGGTGTGAATAGTTCAGCGCCCTCGGCTCCTTTCGTGTAAACGAGGGTTTTATTCCCCGATTCGGATATTCGGGTGAAGACACTTTTCGCAGCGTTCAGTCCGAAAATATTTTGAAAATCCTGATCCGAGCCTTTTACGATGGTCGCTAATGCAATATTTTGTAAGATTTTATTGACAATCTCAGGCTTTCCGGTCAGGGACTGCCGGGCATTTGGATCGTAAATAATGATACAACCTGCCTCTTTAGCCTGACGTAAGAATCCGAGAAGGTTTTCGCGTCCGTTGTCGCGAATGGCAAAGGAGGAGCCAAGCAGAATTAAGTCGTTTTTCTGCGGCTCCGGATAATCAGGAAAAACATCCTTCGAAGCCTGGTAAAAGGAGTAATCAGCATTGTTGTTGGTATCGAAAAAAGCAAGTGCAACGCGCGACTGGCCGTCGAATCTTTTTATCAGGTTGCAGTTTACACCATTCCTGGTCAAAAATTTCATCGAAAGATCGCCGATGTGGTCATTCCCGAATGTTGAAATCAGGCATACAGGTAATTTGCACCTTCCCAGTGAAATGGCTGAATTAAACGCGCTGCCTCCGCTACATGCCCCGACCGGATTTCCATCGCGGAACAAAATGTCGAAGGTTGTTTCGCCAATTGTAAAAATTCTCATTTTAAATAAAATAGATTACCTAACGCTGATGTAGGGTTCATTTTTTAAAACAATGGCGGTTCTTGCCGGAAGATAAATCTTCAGGTAGTGCGTTGAGCCGAGTCCTGCTTCGGGTATCGAATAGTAGGTCATCCGGTCGTCGATCCGGTTAAAGCCGCCATACACATGGGCATCGGTCTGGAGGATTATTTTGTATTTCGATGGTTCTATTTGGATTCCGTAACCCTCAAACGATTTATATGGATTGAAGTTAAAAATAAAGAGGAGATCTTTTCTGCGGAAAGCAAGAACCTGATCGGCCTGATTGTCCGTAACCCATTGCACATATGGTTCTTCAAGAAGTCGTTCATTTCTGACAAGATTGATCATATCGTGGTCAAAATCGAGCAGCCAGTGAAAGCGCAACTCCGGATTTTCAGAGATGCTCCATATCCGCCGGGCATGTTGGTACGACCAGTTATTCCCTTCGCGTGGAAAATCGATCCATTCGGGATGGCCAAATTCATTTCCCATAAAATTAAGATAGGCTCCTCCCGCACAAGCAATCGTAGCAAGCCGGATCATTTTGTGAAGTGCAATTCCGCGATCGACTGCCAGATTGGGCTGATCTTTACGCATACTGAAATACATCTCTTTATCGATCAAACGGAAGATGATCGTTTTGTCGCCAACCATTGCCTGATCGTGACTTTCGGCATAACTCACCACTTTTTCATCCGCACGGTGACTGGTCAGTTCATGAAAGATCTGACCGACATTCCAGTCTTCATCCTTGACCTCTTTAATCAGTTTTATCCAATTGTCGGGAACCCCCATCGACATACGGTAATCGAAACCAAGACCGCCATCGATAAGAGGTGATGCCAGACCCGGCAGTCCACTCACATCCTCTGCAATGGATAAAGCCTGTGGATTTATCTCGTGGATTAGCCGGTTGGCAAGTTTAAAGTAGACAATCGCCTCATCATCAATATTTGGCGTGAAGTAGTCGCTGTAACTTGTAAAAGCCATTCCCAAGCCATGATCGAAGTAGAGCATACTGGTTACTCCGTCGAAACGGAAACCGTCGAATTTATATTCCTCGAGCCAAAAACGGATGTTTGAAAAGAGAAAGTGCAGTACTTCATTCTTGTTGTAGTTAAAACAGTAGGAATCCCAGGCCGGATGTTCGCCTCTTGCTCCTTCATGGAAAAACTGGTAACGGGTGCCGTCATAGCTACCCAATCCTTCTATGACATTTTTAACGGCATGTGAATGAACAAGATCCATGATGATAGAAATGCCCATGCCATGCGCATCATCGATCAGATGTTTCAATTCCTCGGGGGTTCCAAACCGCGATGAAGCGGCAAAAAAACTTGAGACATGGTATCCAAAACTTCCATAATAAGGATGTTCGGGAATTGCCATTAATTGAATAGTATTGTAACCTTCCACTTTTATCCTGGGAAGAATATCTCTCCGGAACTCTTCATAAGTGTGAACCCGGGGCTCTTCGCCAGCCATTCCAACGTGTGCTTCATAAATGAGCGCTGCCTCATTTCCCCTGTTAAAGCCGGAATTCTTCCATGAATATTCTTTAGCCGGATTCCACACCTGGGCATTAAATATCTTTGTTACCGAATCCTGAACAACACGGCGTGACCATGCTGGTATTCGCTTTCCGTTTCCTCCGTTCCAATAAATTGAAAAGGCATACAGGTCGCCATGAGATATCGTATGTTCGTCGAGATACAATTCCCAGCAACCATTTCCGATATTTTTTAGCTCGAATTCAGGCTTCTCTTCCCATCCATTGAAGACTCCAATCAGGTACATGCGCGTTGCATTGGGAGCCCAATCGCGTATGACCCATCCATTCACTTCCTTAAAAAGACCAAAATAAAGATGCCCTGTAGCAAAATCAATGAGCGATTTTCCATTCAAAAGTTCGGCCTCCTTTGCCTGTAATTTCTCCTCCCAACGGATGAAGTCGGCTTCGAAAGGTTGAAGATAGGGATCATTTTTAACAATTTCCGGCGTATTCATAGCATGTATTTTTAACGGGCTGTACAATTACAAATTTAGTAAAGTATCCGGATTTAAATATGCCAAACCGCATTAGGGAAAGGAGAATCAAGGAAATTGATTTTTTGAAAAACGATGACCACATTGCCTTGTCATTGCTCTGTTAATCCATCCTTCCGCTCAATTTCAAATTCTGGAACCGTAGTATCTATCAAAGATATTAAACTAAAGATAGTATTTATCAATTCCTCCTGCTATTGCAAAGGCAAGATCTTCGGGTGTGTCAATTCCAAAATTATCCGAATCGGTGACGTTGGTCTTTATTTTGAATCCGTTCTCCAGCCAGCGTAACTGTTCAAGCGATTCAACTTTTTCAAGTAGACCCTCGGTCAGCTTTGCCAGTTTCTGCAGAACATTGTTGCGATACGCATAGAGACCAACATGACCATAAAACGGATAGTTTTCGAGCCATTTTGATTCATCAACCCCGAAAATATGCGGAATTGGTGAGCGGCTAAAGTAAGTCGCATTTTGTTCTTTATCAAGTATAACTTTTACCATATCAGGCCGGAAGATATCTTCATTCTTCAGAATCGGCTGAATCAATGTCGCGATTTCAGTATCGGGAGAACCGATAAAACACTCAGTAATTAGCTCGATTTCATGTGGCTGCATAAATGGTTCATCTCCCTGAACGTTTATCACAACATCATAAGTTTTGCCTGTAATTTCAGTAGCTTTTAATACCGCTTCTGCGCAACGATCGGTGCCGCTCCTGTGATCCAAAGAAGTCATTACAACATTTCCGCCAAAACTTTTGACTGCGTCAACGATGCGCTCATCATCGGTTGCTACCCAAATTTCACTGATCGCTTTTGAGGCTTGTTCGTAAACACGTTGAATCATCATTTTTCCACAGATATCTGCTAAAGGCTTTCCGGGAAAACGGGTCGATTCGTAACGTGAGGGGATTATTACAATAAAATTCATGCTCTTGGTTTCAAATTTTTTGTAAAAATAGTTCATTGGTAAATGATAGCGGTCAGATAAGGTGTATTTTTATGAAAATTGATTTCTGCGTTGCGATTGTGATACAAAAGCAATCGTGAAAAGTAGGGGCCGTATTATTAGCGGATTAATTGTAAATTTGTAATCCAAAATTTTGTATCTATATTATGGATATTCAGGAGATAAAACAGCGGTTTGGAATCATAGGAAATGCACCTGAGTTAAACCGTGCGATAGAGGTTGCTATTCAGGTAGCTCCAACTGATTTGTCGGTGTTGATAAGCGGGGAAAGCGGAGTAGGAAAAGAGTCGTTTCCGCAAATTATTCATGGTTTTTCGCATCGCAAACATGGAAAATATATTGCCATCAATTGTGGTGCAATCCCCGAAGGTACAATCGATTCAGAACTGTTCGGACACGAAAAAGGGTCCTTTACAGGTGCGTTAACCGATCGGAAAGGGTATTTTGAAGTGACGGATGGCGGAACCCTTTTTCTGGATGAAATTGGTGAACTTCCGATTTCAACTCAGGTCCGGCTATTAAGGGTTCTGGAGTCAGGTGAATTCATCAGGGTGGGCTCATCACAGGTTCAGAAGACCAATGTCAGGGTGATTGCAGCAACAAATGTTGATCTTACAAAAGCAATCAGAGAGGGGCAGTTTCGCGAAGATTTATACTATCGTTTAAATACGGTGCCGATAAAAATTGCTCCGCTGCGTGAACGAGCGGGTGATGTACTGTTGCTATTCCGCAAATTTGCTTCCGATTTTGCCGAGAAATACAATATGCCGGCCATCAAGCTCACAGAAGATGCTCAGAAAATGATGCTCGATTATCGGTGGCCTGGAAATGTAAGACAATTAAAAAATATCACCGAGCAAATTTCGATCATTGAGACTTCACGTGAGATTACAGCCGCCAATCTGATACATTATATCCCATCGGAAAATATTGGGATTTTGCCGGCACTCTATAACAAGGGGATGGATGAAAAAACGTTCGCAAGTGAACGTGAGATACTCTACAAAATCCTTTTTGACATGAAAAAGGATATGAATGACCTGAAAAAATTAGTTCATGACGTAATGCTGGATGGTCAGACATCAAAAACACATGAGGATAGCGCACAATTATTCAGAAAGTTATATCATGAAGAATCGGAGGATTTTAAACCATCGCAACCTCCATATTCCGGCCCGGTGATTCTTAAAAATTCCGGTCACGAAAATATTCAGGATACCGAGGAGTTCGTTGAGGAGTCGCTGTCGCTTGAAGATAAAGAAATTGAGATGATACGAAAATCAATCGATAAACATAACGGGAAACGCAAACTGGCTGCACGCGAACTCGGCATTTCGGAAAGAACACTCTACAGAAAAATTAAAGAATACAAAATTGAATAATTGATGGCAAAACAAATAATAAAAATACTTTCTGTTTTTGCAGGCATTCTCGTTTTGGCGGTTATTGTAAACGCTTGTAAGATTAATTATTCCTTTACAGGTGCATCAATTTCTCCCGCAGTAAAGACGGTCTTTATTGATTTTTTCACGAACAGGGCAAGAGTTGTCAATCCGATGTTGAGTCAGACATTTACGGAGGCGATGAAAGATAAGTTTGTGAACGAAACGGGATTATCGTTGGAACGGGAACAGGGTGATCTTGAATTTTCTGGAGAGATTACTGGCTATGAAGTGCGCCCATTGTCTGTTCAGCAAAGCGACGCAGGAAGGGATTTTGCTTCGATGAACCGATTGACGGTGACTGTTAAAGTTGTTTTTACAAATAATAAAGATCACGAGCAAGATTTCAATACCACCTTTTCAGCATATTACGATTGGGAAAGTACCCGTTCGCTGAATGAAGTGGAAAGTGCAGCCGTTGATGTGATAGTTGAACAGTTGATTGATGATATATTCAATAAATCGGTAGCGAATTGGTAACTTTACACAATCAAAAACAGGATGTAGTATGTCAATGACCCGTGATCAAATGTTGCGATACCTTGACGATCCTTCGTTACTGAATGAACGGACGTTGGGCGAACTACGGGAAATTTTGGAGGTATATCCTTACTTCCAGACCGGCCAGCTACTTTACGTTCGCAATCTGCAAAATATGAGCAACTTCCGGTATGGGAGTCATCTAAAAACCAGTGCTGTATATGCAACAGACCGCACGCTTCTTTATCATCTTTTAAATCCGGGACCCGAAAAAAAGGAGATGCATGATAACTCATTGGAGATTAATGCAATATCCAGTTCGGAAGATCTTGCGGTCCTTGAATTAGCGGATGAGACTGTAGAAATTGCGGATCAACCTGACGAATCGTTTAAATCGATGGTCGATCTTGCAGGGAAAGGGCATTTCGATTTATTGAATTTTGAACACGGCGATAGTGCCTACACACTCGAAGGAATCGGGACAGAGGCTGAAAAACCACTTTCTGAATTGGCGAAAGAGATCAGTCATTTGGTCATAAAAAAAGAAATGGGATCGGACGCGGAACAAAAAACCGATTTGATCGACCGTTTTATCAAGGAAAATCCTGCCTTCTCAGTAAAACAATTTGAGAATTCGGATATTAGTGAAAGAATTAATAAACAACTGGATAGAGTTGGTGAAAATGATGAGTTTATCACCGAAACTTTAGCACGTATTTACGTGAAACAGGGACTTTTCGCAAAAGCAATTCAGGCTTATCAAAAATTAAGTTTGAAATATCCCGAAAAAAGTGTTTATTTTGCGCGGCAAATTGAAGAAGTCACAAATCTGCTAAATAAATAATTCAATGTACACATTTATTATTGTTATAATTTTTATTGTTAGTGCCCTGCTCGTATTATTGGTATTGGTACAGAACTCCAAAGGTGGCGGTCTTTCATCGTCATTCTCAAGCTCCAACCAGGTGATGGGTGTTCGCCGGACAACTGATTTTTTGGAGAAAGCCACGTGGGTTTTGGCTATTGGACTCGTTGTTCTTTCAATCAGCTCGACAGCTTTTCTTCCTCGTCAGGGTGATCAGGCTAAATCTAAGATCGAAGAGCAGATTCAGCAGGTTCAGGATCCAAGTCAGGTTCCTAATTTTCCGCAGGCTGTTCGTGATTCTACAAAATAGATTACAGGTTTTTAAATCAGTATTTTGGTTCCTGGTTTTTGCCTGCCGGACTGAACGATTGAATTAAATTCAGGATTGATATATTAAAAGCCCTATTCGTCAGCTGACGAATAGGGCTTTTCTGCATATATCTGACATTCACCTTTATTTAATGTCATGTTGGCAGTGATAAATGTCATGTGTGTATTTGCGAAAAGGGTTGAATTATAGCATATTATAATTCAATCCGATTATACTTGATTATTCTTGCAGTAAAAATGTCGTGGTAACAGGACAAAACAGGTCTCTAACCGGTTTGGCATATTTTCTGCTTAAGAATGGCTTTGAACGATAAACTATTGTCTAATTATAAATAAAATTTGAAATGGCAGAACTTAAAGGAAAAATCCTTGCCGGCAAAGTATTGGTAGAGCCGCAGAAAGCAGTTACAAAAACAGCAGGTGGTATTATTATCCCTGATTCAGCGAAAGAAAAACCCCTTGCAGGTAAAGTTGTGCTTGTGGGAATCGCTAAAAAAGATGAAACAGTTGAAGTTAAAGTTGGTGATACCGTATTTTACGGAAAGTATTCAGGAACTGAAATTACCATCGAGGGCAATGACTATCTTTTGATCTCTCAGTCAGATGTTCTTTTTATCGCTTAATTGATTAATATATTGATATTTAATAAAAAATTAAACAATGGCAAAAGAAATTAAATTTAATATTGAGGCCCGCGAACGGCTCAAAAAAGGAGTTGACCAGCTTGCAGATGCTGTAAAAGTAACTTTAGGTCCAAAAGGTCGCAATGTAATTATTGAAAAGAAATTTGGTGCTCCTCAGGTAACCAAAGATGGTGTAACAGTAGCAAAAGAAATTGAACTTTCTGATCCGTATGCAAATATGGGAGCACATCTTGTGAAGGAAGTTGCATCAAAAACAAGTGATGACGCTGGTGACGGTACAACTACTGCTACCGTTCTTGCACAGTCAATTATTAATGTAGGTTTGAAAAATGTTACTGCAGGTGCAAATCCAATGGATTTGAAACGTGGTATCGACAAAGCTGTTCTTAAAGTTGTTGAAAGCATCAAAGCTCAGGCTAAAACTGTTGGCGACGATTACAGCAAAATTGAACAGGTGGCACGTATTGCAGCGAACAATGACGCTGAAATCGGTACGCTGATCGCTGAAGCTATGGAGAAAGTTCATAAAGAAGGTGTTATCACCGTTGAAGAAGCAAAAGGTACCGAAACATATGTTGACCTTGTTGAAGGTATGCAGTTTGACCGTGGTTATATTTCTCCTTATTTCGTAACCGATACTGAAAAGATGGCTACTGAAATGGAGAATCCTTACATCTTGATTCACGATAAGAAAATCGGATCAATGAAAGAATTGGTTCCGATCCTTGAATTGACACATCAGTCAGGTCGTCCTTTGATGATTATTTCTGAAGACATCGAAGGTGAAGCGCTTGCAACACTTGTTGTAAACCGTCTTCGTGCCGGTCTGAAAGTATGTGCTGTTAAAGCTCCTGGATTTGGCGATCGTCGCAAAGAAATGCTTGAAGATCTTGCCATTCTTACTGGTGGTGTTGTTATTACCGAAGAAAAAGGGATGAAACTTGAAGATGCTACACTCGAATTGTTAGGTCATGCAGAGAAAGTAACTGTCAACAAGGATACTACAACGATTGTAAATGGTGGTGGCGAAGTTTCGAACATCGCGGCACGCGTTTCTCAGATCAAAAAACAAATCGAAACAACTACTTCAGATTACGATCGCGAAAAATTACAGGAACGTCTTGCTAAACTTTCAGGTGGAGTTGCAGTACTTTACGTAGGTGCTTCATCCGAAGTTGAAATGAAAGAGAAAAAAGACCGCGTTGATGACGCACTTCACGCCACACGCGCGGCTGTTGAAGAAGGTATCGTTCCCGGTGGTGGTGTTGCTTACCTTCGTGCCATTGAAGTTCTTGAAGGGCTTACAGGAGACAACGAGGATGAAACGACTGGTATTGAAATTGTAAAACGTGCCATCGAAGAGCCAACGCGTCAGATTGTTTTCAATGCAGGTCTTGAAGGCGCTGTAATAGTTCAGAAGATTAGAGAAGGTAAAGGCGATTTCGGATACAATGCCCGTTTGGATGTTTACCAGAATCTTTTCGAATCAGGCGTTATCGATCCTGCTAAGGTTACCCGTGTTGCCTTGGAAAATGCTGCATCAATTGCAGGTATGTTCCTTACAACTGAATGTGTCCTTGTAGATGAGAAAGAGGATAAACCAGCTATGATGCCTCAGGGCGGAATGGGTGGCGGTATGGGTGGAATGATGTAATCCACAAACCCACAATATATCAACCGTCTTGGTTGAAATCAAAAAAAAGAGGCTTTCCCAGTTACGATAGGGTTGGCCTCTTTTTTGTTAGCATAAACCTGACAGGCCTTTCCTGAACGGTAGAATATTTATGCAAAAAAATGCCCCGTTAAACGAGGCATTTTTGTAATTTTTATTTTCAGTTCCAGTGATACAGTCCGTCAATAAGTCTGGCCTCTTTTTCTTCGTTCGACAGATTATCATATTTTTGACGCTCAGCCTCGTAAGCTCGTTGTTTTTGCAGCTGTGTTTCTTTTAACTTTTTTCCATAGATGCGTTCAACCTTGTCAAGCAAGAATTTATTTGCCACAATCGGGAATAACTCGAGTAGCAATTCATCTTTTTCATTTGAAGCAAGTTTCACCTCTTCACCATATTGAGGAAACGATGGATTGGGTTGTTTTTCGTAACTGGCTGTATTGAATGGAACCTCTTCGCGGGTACCTGCAATTTTTTCGCGGAAGTCGGGATCAACAGGAATAGGTGTCTTTCCATAAGATCCTTTTACGAGATTGATAAACTGAATAGAGTTGTTGCTATAATATGGCTTTCCGTTTTTTTCATCAATTACGCAGTTAACCGCTTGCGCTCCTACAATCTGACTGGTAGGGGTGACGAGCGGAGGACATCCTGCTGCCAGGCGAACTGTCGGAATTATTTCGAGCACGCGTGGCAGTAAATCTTCCTGCTTCAATTGTTTTAACTGAGCCAGCATGTTTGTGTACATTCCGCCAGGTACTTCTGCGAATTTTACTTTCTCGTCGGGATCTGGGAAATTGAAGTATTCCTCAATTTTTGCACAGGTTTCTACTAACCGGGCCTCGTCATCGGCTTGCGCAAATTCAATGGCATCATCGAAAAGTTTGTCAATATGATCAGGCAATTTATCTTTCGTGATGTCGAACTCGATCGGATATTTTTTGTAGCTGTCAATGTCGGCCAATTCCAAACGGATTTCTTTCAATATCTTATTGATTCTGACAACCGCATCCAAATTGACGCCGGTTTCGATTCCTAATTTCGTGCAGAAAATCTGAATCAATTCAAACGCAGGAGCTGCGGGCCCTCCGGCAAAGTTAAGAATCGCAGTATCCAAAATATCAACACCGCTGATGATTGCGGCTAATGCAGATGATAAACCATAACCTGGCGTGCAGTGTGTGTGGAAATCAATTGGAATTTTCAGGTTTTTCTTGAAGGCTTTTATAATCTGACTGACCTTGTGAGGTTGAATCAACCCGGCCATGTCTTTCAGCGTAACCATATCAGCACCCAAGGCTTCGAGTTCTTTTCCCATCTTTATAAAATAGTCGATCGTGAAAATCGCTTTGGGAAGTGGTTTGCCATGTAAAGTTGCTAAAAATCGTTCCTTACGTGTAAATTTAGGGTCAACTGTGTAGCAGACAACGCAGTCAGCTAAGCCTCCGTTTTCCTTGACATATTTGATCGTAGATTTGATATTGTTCGTATCATTTAACGCATCAAAAATACGCATAATTGAAATACCTGACTGAACGGCATTCCTGTTGAATCCTTCAATTACTTCTTCCGGATAAGGGTTGTATCCAAAAAGATTACGACCACGAGAAAGTGCTGTGAGATGTGAGGTATTGCCAATCTCTTTTTTAATTTTTTCTAGCCGCTCCCACGGATCTTCGTTAAGATAACGCATAATGGAGTCAGGAACAGCACCTCCCCAAACTTCAAGTGCATAAAAACCCGCTTCTTTATAAATTGGCAGAACCCGATCTATTTGTGCCTGGTGCATGCGGGTTGCAAAAAGGGATTGTTGTCCGTCCCTTAAAGTAACATCTCTAATTAGTAATTTACGAATCATTATATTTGATGGTTTCATGGTTTTTGCAAAGTTCGCTATTTAAATTGGTTTTTTGAAATATTTGTACAAATGTTCAAAAAAAGGATGTTTTCAGAATAGCTTTATGTGCAGTTTTTCATCAGGACTTTTCCCACAAGAGTTTTATCTTTGCACCTTTAAAATATGTATGGATATTCTTACCGTAATCATTCTTGCCATTGGGCTTTCGATGGATAGTTTTGCTGTTTCAATCGGTTGCGGACTCACTGAACAGAAAATTTCGTTTCGTCATGCAGCTAAAATAGCTTTCTCCCTTGCTTTTTTTCAGGGGATTCTGCCCGTGGTGGGTTGGTTCATGGGGACAGAAATAAAAGTATATGTTGAGAGTGTTGATCATTGGATCGCTTTTTTTCTTCTCGTGTTTTTAGGTGGGAAAATGATTTTTGAGAGTTTTAAAAAGGGTGATGGTGGAAAAACGGCTGATATTTACTCCTGGAAACATATTATTACACTCTCAATTGCAACAAGTATCGACGCTTTGGTTGTTGGTTTCTCCTATGCGTTGGCCTCATCGCGCAATATCTTTGGTGGGGCCTTAATAATAGGGGCCGTTACCTTCTTCTTTGCGATGTTGGGGATCAGGATCGGAAAAGATGTAGGGTGCTCATTAGGCCCTAAAGTCGAATTGCTGGGAGGAGTTATCCTGATCGGCATTGGTTTGAAGATATTGCTGCAACATACGTTGTTTATATAAGGAAGAATTTACCCGGTGCGCATTTACACGAGATTCCATAAGCATCGCATTTAGATTTCCTGCTTAGGGAATTTATTTTCCTAAGCAGGAAATTTCGGTTTCCTAAGCACAAAAATATATTTTCCTAAGCATGAAATTCAATCAGCTACAAACTAAAAAAAAGTCCTGACAGGTTTCAAAAACCTGTCAGGACTGCACGACCTAAAGCCGATATAACCTGTTATTTTTTAAGTAATCCTTCCAGTTTTCCGTATGCCTGGTCAAGACCTTTGATAAAATCAATTTTCAATTTCCGGTAGTGTTGTTTTACCAGTTTAGGATTGTTTTTTCCGTCGGGATGGCATGCACGGTCGAGCATTGTATTATTCAGCAAAACGGCTTCCTCAATGATCGACAATACACTAACTTCCTTTTTGTCATCAAATGTATCAAGATAGTCAATACAATCTCCGATTAGTTGCGATGACATAAACTCAATCTCTTTTTTTAAACGTCGTACAGTAGCCATATTTTTGTTTATTAAGTGAGGGCATCTCTGTAATAATCGGGACCGGCGATGCCATATCGGTCCGTATAAAGTTGTATTGATGAATTTCTAAAAGGCGGTATTCTTTTTCTTCTTCTTTAACTTGTCTTTAAGTTTTTGTTCTTCAAGCTCTTTGTCAATGATCTTTTTGCTGTATTGCTGGGTTGGCAAGGTCCAATCGTTTTCATTATCCCAGTTCCCGCGAACTTTCAAGACGCTAAGATAATACATTACCTCTTCCGGTTGAATTCTTTTTTTCAGGTCTCCCGTATCCCATTTTCCATTGTTGTTTTTGTCAAAAATTGCCTTTATCAGGTATTTCTTAGGTTCGAGGTATTTAAAGGTGAGTATTCCGTCTTTCGTAAACCGCATTGACTGCACAACATTTTCTTCCTTGTCGTCGGTTAATAGCTGTACAATCGTCGGTAGCGTGATATTTTTAATATTCCAGACGATTTTGCCGTAATAATCCTCCTCCTGCGTTTTAAATTCTTCCTTGAGTTTCTTCGAGTCGGTATTGTAGATTGTTTTTATTGCAGCTGAATCGATTGTCAGTTTATAATTGGTCCCAAATTTCCAGGGATGTGCCAGGTGATAGCGCCGTTTATTGAGCGAATCGGGGGTGAGTTTGTATGTAATTGGCGTAAAAAGGGTATCTATTTTTTCGAAGAGCGAAATTTTTGTGGAGTCAAAGACAGAAATGGGCTCAGGTGATTCAATGAGTATCTGACGGTAAACATCGAAGTTTGCCTTCGCATTTGTTGTAAGAGAGACTGAAATTTCCTCTTTTTCGATCTTGCGACGCTCCTTTCGCTTGTTTTTGGATGCTTGGGTCACATCCGTGAAATAGAGCCGTAAAGTATCGCTTTTGGTGTAGTATTCCTTCAGGCTATCTTGTTGAAGATAATCGACTTTGAAGATAAGGGTATCTTTATTATAGACCATTGAGTCTGTTAACCAAATTCTTATTGAATCGGATTTTGCCGACATTTCTGTATATTTCCAACCTGGTTTCGTTTTGAAATTGATAGGTTCAATGTTAAATGTATCTGCAACCGATTGTGTAAATGTCAGATCTACTACCTTACGTGTAGGATGGACATATTTATCGAGTCGCAAGTCGAAAAAAGCTTCTCCGAAGCGAAACAGATAGAGGGGTTCGGGCGAGAACCTGGTTTTACCAAAAATAAGCAGTGTGTCAAGACCCGTTGTTATAGCGGTATCTCTCTGCGGAAGAAATTTTGCAGAAGGAATCACCAGGTTGTCTATAAATGAGATCGAGTCGGAACCAGGTGTGAATTTCATGTTGTTGTCTACGTCGCTGACGCCAAAAACCTGGAACGTATCGGCAGGCAGATTTGTGACAGCAAAAAATCCTTTTGAGTCGGTTTTGGCAATAAAGTCTGGTCTTGATTTGTAAATCAATGTATCTGATCTGCCGCGATAAAGAAATACATATGAATTGGCAACTGGTTCAAGATTAAAGGCGTCCTTTATAAAACCTACAACCCGAAGCGAATCGAAATCGGGTCCGGTAGCAAAGGCCAGCCTTAAGCTTTTTAATGGATTCCTTTCGTTATTGTCAGATACACCATCTTTAAAATCAAGCGAGTAAGTCGTATTTGGCTTCAGTTTTTCATTTAAATCGATGATGAGTGTTTTCCCTTTCGTCCGAATGATTGGTTTTTTGATGGTTGGTGGTGAGATGACAAATTTCTCATTAAGCCCTTCAACAATAACAAACTCGTTGAAGGTAATCCGAACTTTCTGATCTTTATAATTTCTTTGGTCAAATGTGGGGATACTTTTCACAATAACCGGAGGAATCGAATCCTTCAATCCTCCTGATGGCATCCCGATATTCGCGCAGGAGGTAAAGAAAGAGAGATAACCAATAACGATAATAACCAGGAATAATATTTTATTTGCCAATCGGATCTAATTTTTTGAATTTTCTGAATTACAAAATTAAAAAAGTTCAATCAACTATACCAGATTAAGTCGACAGCGCTGTTATTATTTGTAGCGGGTATAGGCAACGTTGAGTTCAACCGGCTTAGAACTTCCAAGTCCTTTCAGTACAACTCTTTGAGCGGAAGAGGTGCGTTCGGATGGAACAAGATAGAAACCGCTGTTTTTTATCGTCCCCTTAATTAATTGTTGAAGGTGCTGCGTTACATTGAACGAATAAGTAGCGGTCTCTGCAATATAAAAACCGCCGTAATAATTGCTTGATAGTTGACTGTCAGCAGGAAATGTTTCTGCGCCAGTACTGTCAATTGCCATCAGATACAACCTTTTGGGCATTGCATATCGTCTGGGATCGCTCATGATCGTATCGACATGAAATGTCAGCGTTGCCTTGTTGATTGCGTAATTTGAGGAGTCTTTCCAGGTTGAAAGGGTGGGAACAAGTATTTTTGATTTGATACCTCCGTTTGGTTGAATATAAATAAGCGAGTCGGTGTTGTTCTCCTTATTCAAATTCGGATAAAACCTTGCACGCGAATAGTCGTGTACATAACTTGCAACATTCGCTGAGTTTTGCGTAACCTGGTAAACCGAGAAAGTATCCCTTTTCGCATCATGATAATAAAGTACAATCGTTGGACCAAATTCTCCAGTATTTGCTATTGGTGAATTAATAATGCTAACCATCGTACCTTTTCTGCTAAGTGGCGATGGACTAATATATAATCCTTTGAATGCCTTAAGAAAAACATCGCTACTTATCATATTCAATGAATCAATTCCAAGTAACCTGGTTCCAAAAGATTTATTCAGAGGAATTCCGATTGCTTGAACAATGGTATCTGTTTTTGTTGAATCAGTACTTCTGAATTTAGGGATGAAACTACCTGTCCCAATTGGCTCCGTTGAAGTAAGACTTTTTACATTGAATGAAGAAAGATATTTGGCTTCATAACTCAAACCACTCATCAATTCATAAACCTGTAACGTCTGACTGCTTAACGTATCACCATAAATTACTTTATAACTCATTCTCAAAATAATGGAATCAATCGATGCAGATGTCGAATAAGCGGGGTTATCGGGCAGACGAAACTGCGCCGCGAAGGATGCGTCGGTACGTCCGAAAAGCGGATCATTGAAACTTCCGAGAAGGTTGTATTTCGGACGGTCAACCCTGATTTTTGTTTCGGTAAATATAGCTGTAGAAATGGTCGTTGCTTCCTGATGATACCGGGTATCCAGAATCTTAACACCTGGCAAAGTACCTATTCCAAGTGTCTGATCACCCTGTTTACATCCCCAAACAACAACCAATAAAAGAAAAGCCGCTCCAATAAGGTTTTTCAATTCGAAATATCTATCTTTCAATGTCTTAAACTTTTAGTAATACCGGCGCAAATTATTAAAAAATATTGTAAAAATCGAAGTAGGAATTAATGTAATTTTCCTTTGATTGATAATCGAGAAACGGTTTACCCGAAGCTCTCATATAATCCTCCAACTCAGTATTGATGCTTTCACTGCCCTTAATAGTTGCGTCGGAATAATCAATTGCAAGTTTGCCTAAATTGACAAAGGTTGGGTCTTTAATCACAGAAATTTCATTGATATCTATTCCGTCTTCGGCAATTTTGTTGGCCATGTTGCTGTTAAGCGGACTGTTAAAGTCGTCGTTATAAGCTGAATAGATTATTTTTGAATTGGCAAACAGGGGATTGTCTTTATATGTTTTTTTAACGAAAAGGGGAATCATTCCTGTAAACCAACCATGACAATGAATGATATCCGGTGCCCATCGTAATTTGATTACGGTCTCCAATACGCCTCTTGCAAAGAAAATTGCGCGTTCGTCGTTATCGTCAAATTCAACGCCCTCGTCGTTGGTCGTTGTGAATTTTCGTTGAAAATAGTCTTCGTTATCAATGAAATAGACCTGCATACGTGCAGCCTGTATAGATGCAACTTTAATAATCAGCGGGTGATCATTATCGTTAATAACCAAATTCATGCCTGAAAGACGGATCACTTCGTGAAGCTGGTTCCTTCTCTCATTGACACATCCAAAACGGGGCATAAATGTGCGGATCTCTTTCCCTCTCTCCTGTATACCCTGTGGAAGGTACCTCCCTATCTCCGAAATCTCAGATTCAGGTAAGTAAGGGGTGATTTCCTGCGAGATAAATAAAACCTTCTTTTTTTCCATTATACTTCTTAAATATTCTGCAAAAATATATAAAAAATACTGAATATTCAATCATTAGCCTGATTGTATTCGTAATGAAGGTGGTTGGAGTCTTTCATTGTGTTGAGATATTTTGTTACTTTGCACTCTGTTTTTAAAAAATAATGGAACTTTATACTACAATAACATCATTGCAAAATGTGCTGAAAGCAGCGCATTCAAAGGGACTTAAAATTGGGTTTGTTCCCACCATGGGAGCACTTCATCAGGGTCATCTGTCGCTGGTTGAGACCGCTGGCAGCTTGTGCGACATCGTTGTTGTTTCTATTTTTGTCAACCCTACCCAGTTTAACGACAAAAATGATCTGGCAAATTATCCAAGAACCCTCGAATCGGATATGAAGCTCCTTTCGACGACCTGTTGCGATTATATTTTTTCTCCTTCGGTAGAAGAGGTATATCCGGTACCCGATACGCGTAATTTCGATTTTGGCAATCTGGAGACGGTAATGGAGGGTGCTTTTCGACCAGGACATTTTAATGGGGTGGCGCAGGTTGTAAGCAGGCTTTTCGAAATCGTTCTTCCCGATATCGCATTTTTTGGAAGGAAAGATTTTCAGCAAATGGCCATTATCAAAGATTTAGTCCGGCAAATGAACTTTCCGATCGAAATAGTGGCATGCGATATTATTCGTGAAAAAGACGGTTTGGCAATGAGTTCGCGCAACAAACTACTTCTTCCTGAATATCGCGATTGTGCGCCGAAGATTTATCATACTCTCAAAGAGGCAAAATATCTTGCCAATTTAAAAACGGTGTCAGAGATAAAGGAATATGTGTTGAACCAGATTAATGCAACTCAATTGTTGCGGGTCGAGTATTTCGAAATTGTCGATGATACAACTTTGTTGTCGGTCAAAAACTGGAATGAACCTGGCACAAAGGTGGGTTGTATTGCGGTTTATGCCGGAAAAGTTCGTCTTATTGATAATATTATTTTAGACATTAATTAAGAATAAAATGTTTATAGAAGTTTGTAAATCCAAATTGCACAGGGTTACAGTGACCGGGGCAGATCTTCAGTATGTAGGTAGTATTACCATTGATGAAGATCTGATGGATGCTGCCAATATTATTGAGAATGAGAAAGTTCAGGTTGTTGACATTAACAATGGTGAGCGACTTGAAACTTATGTGATTCGGGGTGAAAGAGGTCTTGGCGAGATTATATTGAACGGTCCGGCTGCGCGGAAAGTCTCGGTGGGCGACATTATTATTATTGTTTCGTATGCCTCCATGGATTTTGAGGAAGCGAAAAAATTCAAACCAAGAATTGTGTTTCCCGATACGGAGACGAACAGGATTATTTAATATTATCATTTTAGAGACATGGCATACCTAGTCCCTAAAATGTTCACTCAGAAATTTCCAGACAGGGCATGCCTTGTCTTTACACCATCTAATTTATATTGACGTGTCAAAAACGAAAACCACTTTTGTTTGCCAGAGTTGCGGTGCCCAGTCTCCTAAGTGGACTGGCAAATGTAATGTGTGTGGCGAATGGAATACCGTTTTAGAGGAGATCGTCACCGAAAGGAAGAGTACTTCCGCAATGCAGGCGAAGGGGAATTTAAAGCCTTTGCTGCTCTCTGAGATCGACCTTGACCAACAGGCCCGGATCGTAACTGGTAACGAAGAATTTGACCGTGTAATTGGCGGAGGTCTGGTTCCGGGCGGATTAATCCTGCTTGGAGGTGAACCCGGAATTGGCAAATCGACGCTTGTACTACAGATTGCTTTGCAGCTTACACAATTAACGGTCTTATATATTTCGGGCGAGGAGAGTCTTCAACAGTTGAAAATGAGGGCAAACCGTTTGAATGGCAAAGAATCGAACTGTTTGTTCCTATGCGAAACTTCACTCGAAAATATTCTTGCGCATCTCGAAAGCGAAAAGCCGGATCTTGTGGTCATCGATTCAATTCAAACGGTATCTACCGAATTGGCGGAGTCGTCGCCGGGTAGTGTTACGCAGATCAGGGAATGCACCGTAGGGATTATGAAAGTCGCGAAGCTGAAGCAGATCGCAGTAATCCTGATAGGTCATATTAACAAAGAGGGGAGTCTTGCCGGCCCAAAGGTGCTGGAGCACATCGTCGATACGGTGCTTCAATTCGAAGGTGACCGGAATTACCTTTTCCGGATTCTGCGCTCGGTGAAAAATCGTTTCGGATCAACTTCCGAGCTGGGCATTTTCGAAATGCGGCAGGATGGTTTGCACGAAGTGATCAACCCTTCGGAGATGTTACTTTCGTCACATAATGACGGATTAAGTGGCACTGCCACCGCTGCCACGATGGAAGGAATGCGCTCTTTTTTGATTGAAGTCCAGTCCCTTGTAAGCTCGGCTGCTTATGGGAATCCGCAGCGCTCGGCCACCGGATTCGATTTGCGCAGGATGAACATGTTACTTGCCGTGCTCGAAAAAAGGGCAGGGTTTAAGTTGATGACAAAGGATGTTTTTCTGAATATTGCCGGTGGTTTGCGTGTCGATGATCCGGCGATGGATCTGGCAGTTATTGCCGCCATTCTCTCCTCAAATTTTGATGTAGCCATTGATAAACAGATCGCGTTTGCAGGTGAGATTGGTCTTACCGGCGAAATCCGTCCTGTTAACCGTATCGAACAGCGCATTGCGGAAGCTCAAAAACTTGGTTTCAAAGAGATTTACCTGTCAAAGTACAACAAAGGTGTCGACTTCTCCCGTTTCGAAATCAAGATCCACCAGATCGAAAGGGTGGAGAAAATGATCAGAACCTTATTTTCCTGATACCCCTCAACAAAATTTGACCGGGAGGTTTAGCAAATCCTACGCCCGGATTCTGACCGGTTCGTCTTTTTGGAAAACATTTCAAAGGTGAAGGAGGTTATCTGATTGACATGAAAAATAAATTCTACAACTATATCCTGAATCTTCAGGACCAGATCACCGCTGGTTTGGAAGCAATTGATGGTCAGGCCAGGTTTCGTGAGGATATTTGGGAACGGCCGGAAGGTGGTGGCGGAAGAACCCGCGTTATTGAAAACGGCGCCGTTTTTGAAAAAGGGGGTGTCAATATCTCTGCCGTTTATGGAAAATTATCCGAATCAATGCAACGGGCATTCAACGTCGGAGAAGAACATTTTTTTGCCTGCGGATTGAGTCTGGTGATTCATCCGAAAAGCCCGATGGTACCGATGGTTCACGCAAATTGGCGCTATTTTGAATTGTACGATAACAATGAAAACATCATCAGGCAGTGGTTTGGCGGTGGGCAGGATTTAACCCCCTTTTATTTATTCGAAGAAGATGCAATCCATTATCACCGAACCTGTAAAGCCGCATGCGACAAGCACGATCCGGCGTTTTACCCAATCTTTAAAAAACAGTGTGATACCTATTTTTGGAACGCGCACCGCAACGAAGCGAGAGGAATAGGCGGATTATTTTTCGATTACTGCGAAGCTACCGATCAGATGAGTATGCAGAAATGGTTCAATTTTGTCTGTGAAGTTGGAAATAGTTTCCTCGATGCCTACGTTCCGATTGTAGAAAAAAGGAAGGCAATACCCTATACACCTGCGAACCGGACCTGGCAGGAGATACGTCGCGGCCGTTATGTTGAATTCAATTTAGTGCACGATAAGGGGACACTTTTCGGATTAAATACAAACGGAAGAATAGAAAGTATCCTGATGAGTTTACCTCCGCATGTGCAGTGGGTTTACGATTATCATCCCGAAGCCGGAAGTGAAGAAGCGGAACTATTGAAAGTTTTGAAAAACCCCAGGGAATGGATTGAATGAGTCCATTAGTGACCGGATGACTTCTTGAATAGCTGATCGTTTGCCCGGTTATTTGTTTACTTGTGGAACGCAGAGGCTTTGATCTGTTAGTGACCGGGTGACTTTCTAAGTGGCGTACAGGGGTCCCGGTAATTTTGCAAATCTTCAAAGGGCAGTCACCCGGTCACTTCAAAAGACGCAAGCCAAGTTCTTCGATTCGCTTTTTATTAATAAGTGATCCCTTACGAATTCCGGCAATATCGCATGCAGACGAAAATTCCCAATCGGTTATTTGTTTTGCTAATCCTGCTTTAACAGGATTCTTGTGGATATACCAGAAACAAGTTTGTAACTGTTCCTCTTCCGGATTTAGGACAACGCCGACTATATTTGTATTGCGCTTTTGATATTTCAGCTTCTCCCTTTCAATACTTCCCAGCTCTATTGCTTTTGTGCCCGCACGGAACAAAGATCCGGTTCTTTGTTGTTGAATATTGATAGCCCGTGTATAAGAACTAAGCATTGTGGCGATTGAGTTATTGAGTTTCTTTTGATAGTGAACGGGTGAGTAGTTGTCTTTGAAAAAACTCACCCGCTCACTTTGATCCTGCACGCTCACAGATATCATCAAATGAAAATGATTTGGCATTAAACACCATGCCAATATATCGGCAAAGGGTAAAATGTGTTCACCGATTTTTTTTAAGAAAAACAGGTAATTCTCCCGGTTGAAGAAAATCTTTTGGCGGTTGTTTCCCTGGTTGTAAATATGGTAGATATGTCCTTGCTCAAGAATCATAAAACTTTAAATTAAATGTCCGTTAGTGACCGGGTGACTTCCTGAAAAGCTGATAATTTGCCCGGCTATTTGCTTACTTATGGAACGCAGTCACCCGGTCACTTTCGAAGGCTCTAAATTTTCGAAACGCAGTCACCTGGTCACTTAGTTTCTCAATCAGCAACCTTTTCAGGCTCCGGTTCCGTTTCAACGGGCCGTGTGTTTAAGATCGTATTGTACTGTTCGATCAGCGCATTTAACCCATTGATCAATTTTTGGTAAGCCTCACTTGGATGAAGGACGAAGTTGGCATCGATGAATTTGCGCAATTCATAATATGCAATCATGGTTTCTTCACGTTTTGTTTTCAGCGTGTCGGGATTCGAAGCACCATACTCCACAGTCCGTTCGTAGTATTTCTGATCGAACAGTTGATTCGCAGTTTTTAGTTCTGAAGCCCATTCAGTAAGTCCGAGTTTTTCGATAGCAGCGGAAAGCGCCGGTTTGGTTTCCCAATCTTTTACAATTGCATCAATCGTTTTGCTTTCAGCTTGTGTGTTTAGTCGGGCAATTCCAATGCCGTAAAGGTTTAGATTGGTGAGCAACAGCTTGGCATCCTGTGCAGTGGCAGGAACGAAATGATTACAATAACTTTCGATCACACCAGTTATTCCGTTAATTGCCTTATCACGGCGCTCGTCCGACAGAACCAACTCCTCCGTAAGCGGACTGGACCGCTCCAGTTTGAATAGCCCAGTCGTTTCGTCTAATTTAAGTTTAAACGCCAGGTGTTGAGGTTCGATGTTCAACGCCACAGGATCGTTCGAAGCGACGAAATTAGAAAAAACAGTTCCAAATTGCAGAAACTCCGAATTGCGAAGTTTTGCCAAATCAATAGAATTAATCATACTAATAGAATTAAAATGTTAATAATAAGGAAACTATCACTTAAATCGAAATCAAATTTTAACCTGTTTTTATCGTCGGGACTTCCCGAAACCATTTTACAGTACTGTTTAGCACCTTCGGACTTCCCGAAACCTTCTAATAGCACTGTTTGGAGCTCTCGGATGCTCCCGAAACCGTTTTACTCCACTGTTTGAAGCTTTCGGATGGTCCCGAAACCATTTTACAGCACTGTTTGGAGGTTTCGGGAAAATCCCAGTGGTTCCTCAATTTAAACTATCATCGTAGGTACAAGAACTTTCATTCGTATGCTATGTTGCTTTCAGGTAATTAATATTAATCTGGTCGTAAAATTTGAAGTGAATCACAATAAGAAATATTCCGTTGTGAAAACTTTCAGGCTGCCTCGTCTCACAATGCGTGGAATTCGACGTAAAACGCCCATTTCCAGGCCATAAGGCAAAAGATTACTTACAGAACAGTTCGTTCTGCGCGTCAGACAATGCTGGTTGTAGGGGTATTCATGATGTATTGAGGTATTAGGTTAAGCAATCAACGATAATAATCCAATTACTTCTTAGGGCACTCTAAAATTATGAAAATTATTTTTCATTTACCAACTAAATATTGGAAAAAATATTGATCAATTATTTTTTTTTTGAAAGTTTTTGCTAAAAAGCAACCGGAGGATTTAGAACGCGTTCGCTACCTGTTGTGCTGGCGCTTACGAAGTATTAAAATAGGGGAGATGGACGGATAAATGGAGTGCGTTGATTGTTTTTTACGACAATGCATATTCAGGTTTCATAAGAATCTACCACGGTGCATTAGGTCAAAAAAAAACGGGAATCTTTCGATATCCCGTTTTCTGTATAAATTATCATAAAATCGATTCGAAGAAGTACGGCCGTACTTCGCTACCTGGTTTTGTAGCTAATACTCCCAGAGATCCTGTTCGTAATTAAATATCGAGTTTTTGATTCTTTCAGATTCTTTTGCCGCATATTCACCCGTAGCATATTGCTCAATCGACCTGTTGTTATAGGTGTTTTCCTCTTTCACAATATATCCGTCAAACTTCCGGGTAAGGAATAAGTCGTCAAAACTTAAACTGCGTGCTCCGTTGAAACCATTCAATGATTCATTCTTGGCAAGAAGGGGACGGATTTCAGGATAATATACCCAGAAAAGTCTTTTACGGACAAACGTACTATCATTCGGATCTTTTTTATAAACCCTGATCGGACAGAGTCCAAGTATGCGTACCTGAAGTGTAGACGTTTGTTTGTCAAAATACCACACCTCCTTAATTTCTATCTGTTTGACTTCGTGTGTTGGAATATCCGAAGTAACAATTGAATCGCGGGCATCACCGGTATTGATATCGGTAACCTTGATCCTTTTAACGGAATCACCAAATTGCAGCTTTACCTGGTTGTAAAAGATGGGGTTATTGAATTCATTGTCCGCAACCGAGGCATCAAAAGCGGTTATTCTCTTATCTTCAATCCCTTTTAACAGGACGTTAAACAAGTTGGAACGGCCTTGAATTTCACGGGTTGGATAATAAAAATGCTGGTTCGCTTTTTCACGTAAATCGATGATCCGCCAAACGGTTCTGGACCATACTGCATCTGACTCCCTGACATTTGGGAGCGGAGCCGGTTTGCGGTCAAGTGTTGTTCGCTTTGTATATGCGCCATCGACGATGACCTGAGCATTCAACAGATTCTGTGATGCAGTTACAATCAGAATTGATGTAAAGATCAATAATAATTTTTTCATCGTTAATTAATTTTAAAGCTTAAGGCAGGCAAATTACGGACCGAGCCGTCATCTCCCTTTACTACTATGCTCTCAATATACAGCCGGCTTCCGGGGTTCAGACCCTTCATCAGGTCTGACTGCTCCTGTGAGAACCGGTTTCCTTTAGTCGCTTTATCAACAACAAAGCCAGCTTTGGAGGTTGATACGACAAATGAAGTTACTGTAAAGTTCATCTGGAAATCGAAATCCGGAATTTTAGCCAGCACACCTTGTTGTGCAAGTAATTCATTTTTAGTGATTACACCTTCAATTTTACCTGCTACTGAGGCGACAGGATCGGGAACTCTCTTGACACGGAAAGGCGTTGAGCCAATCTCTTTTGTCGTTCCATCAATCGTTGCGCTGACTGAAATAACTGAATTGACGCCTATCTTATCCGGCCTGACGATATAACCTTCAGCACCTTGCTGGATCGAACCATTCGTAATAGAGACTTTTACATTGCTGGGTGCAATCCCCGGTACAGAGACCGAAACGGGATTATCTAGACCGGCATAAAAGACATTCATCTTCGTAGGCGAAACGGTCATCGAAGGTTTCGCTACTTCGTATGTGTGTTTAAAAGGATAGGCAACGATGATTCCATCCGGATTTTTGTAATTGATGTAACCACCCCATTCAATTTTTCCCTCTCTCGTTGTACCTACTTTATATTCCCCGGTTGAATTTGATAATTTTGATCCACCCACAAATACTTCGGGCGTAACTGTTGTATCGACGGCTGAAAGAAAAACCTTTGCCTCATAGGTGCCACCCAACAGCACAAAGTCCGATTTTGAAACGATCTGCGCCTGAAGCTTATTAAATTTGAAGGATGAGGCGTCAATTTGTGCATATAGATGATGGATTACATCTGATTCAGCATTCCTAACATCACTCTGAATTTTTGACATCAGCGTAATAACAGCAATCAGTGGATATCCCTCAAATTTACTCTCTTCCCACGATGGTGAGCTACCTTCTTTTTTTGGTGGTGGGTCAGTGTTGAGACTTTGGTTAATCGATGCAACTAATTCGGTATTTGAAGTGTCAATTAATGCAAGTAAAGAATGGCGATAGGCTTCAATTGCCGCTTTCAAATCTGATCCATGTTTTTTTGTAACCATTAATTCTGCTGAAGCATTAAGATCCTCCTGAGCCTTAATTGCCCTGACATCTCCTTCTGGTCCATCGGCACGTTTTACAATTAACTCCTTTAAACTATGAATGTAACGGTAAAGCGAATCAGAACTCGCCTTTACTTTTAATACTTCCTTATTAAGTTCTCCGGCTTTTTGCGGATTTTCCTGCGCAGCATTGTTGAAATCGTTGTAAACCCGCTGATTCTTAGCTGTGAAATTTTCAATCGTTTGCATGAAATTATTGTTGACCATGGCAAACGCATCCAATACCGACTTGTCGACATTGAGCGCTAACATTGCGGTCAGCACAAGATACATCAAACTGATCATCTTTTGCCTGGGGGCTTCAGGACAGTATTTAGTTCCCATCTTCGAATTAACCTTTTACGTTCATTGCTCCAAGCATATTCCCATAAACATGGTTAAGTGCTTCCAAATTTTTATTTAGTAGTTCTGTGTGTTTACGGTATTTCTGAGCTTCTTCCAGCGAATTATTGACTTCTTCTGTCATCTTGGAATACCCTTCAAAGGCTTTTGCCGATGATTCGGAAAGCTTTTTGGTATTCTGCAGATGCAGTTCATACGACGAATTTAAAGCAGATAAACTCGTGTTAATGTGTGAAAGTCCTGCACTATAGGTTTTTGTTTGATCGTTTAGTGCATTCAGATCCTTGCTCATTAATTCAGTTATACTTTTATAAGATTGTGCAAGTTTATCACCAGTGGTTGAAAGCTGTTCATTAATCTTTTTCGAAGAATCGTTAAAAGTCTGAGCTAGATTTTTGGACGAATTAGATAAAATCTGGGTAGACTGGTCGTATGAATGCACCAGGTCGGTCGTTGATTTTTCAATCGAATGGGTTGCACGGGTATTGACATCATTAAAAGAAGCCATTGATTCAGACGCGCCAGACATGTTTTTTACATATTCGTTTGTCACTAATGTAGCGCTAGAGATATCGGCAATACCACTGGCAGCATTTGAAAGATCCATAAGTCCTTTTTTTACTTTTGAAAGTAATTCAGGGGTGATATCAGCTTTTTCGAATATATTGTCAATTGATTTTTGCTTGGAAGTAAAAGAAGGAATTTCATCTTCTTCGTCTATTGGAATATAATCAGGTCTTAGCTGACGGTATACTTTCTTCCAGTCAGGTATTTCGACGGAAGGTTCAAATGCTGAGAGGAAGAAAATCAGCACTTCGGTTGACATCCCGATTGTAAGCATCGTTCCTCCTCCGGTCCAATGCTGCAGTTTGAACAATGCTCCCATTAAAACGACAGAAGCTCCCCAGCTGTAGCAATAATTCATGAAGGATTTCCACTTACTTGAATGTGTTAATTCAGACATTCCCATGATTACAGTATTTTTTTAATTGTTATTATCTTTTTGATTGAAACTCATCACCGAATGTAGATCGTACACAGCGGAAACCAACGTACGATTTGGAAGTATCCTGATATTCAAAAGTACGCGTACCAACCTGGATAAAGTAAGCGATATCTTTCCACGATCCACCGCGTATAACTTTTCGTTTCATCGCCGGAGGATCATCAGGAAGTGCGTTTTGTTCAAAGTTTGGATTCAGGTCGTGCATGAAGTTGTAGGCGGACTCGTCATAAGCGCTGATCGTCCATTCAGCAACATTACCAGCCATGTCGTAGAGCCCATATCCGTTCGGATCATAGGTAGCAACTTTTACAGTCGTTTTGCCGCCATCGTCGCTGTAATTTCCCCGCATAGGTTTGAAATTAGCCAGAAAACAGCCGGTTTGAGAACGCGTATAGTATCCTCCCCAGGGATACATCGAATTATTTAAGCCGCCTCTTGCCGCAAGTTCCCATTCTGCTTCTGAAGGTAACCTGTAATCCTGAACAGAGAAGTCGCCTCTTTCGGCAAGGGTTGCATTCTTGTAATTAGTCCGCCACATACAAAAAGCTTTCGCCTGTTTCCAATTGACCCCAACCACAGGATAGTCATCAAATCCGGGGTGCGAAAAATACTTGTTGGTAAGTGGTTCGTTGAAAGCATAGGAGAAATCCCTGATCCAAACCAATGTGTCGGGATAAATATTCACCCCGTCAGTCATTATAAAACTTGAGCGGCCTTCAATTGGAACAACTTTTCCGGTAAGGTCGTTAACGGTTCCCTGATAACTCTGGGTTTGGAAGTTATAAGCATTTTGCAGACGGGCAGCCTGTTGAAGGTCAACCCATGCATAAGTATAGTTTAACTTTCTTGGATCAAGTTCTTTTCTTCCAAGGATTCTGTCGTTTCCGGCATAATACATTGGTTCCAATGCATCTTTATAATCGGGATTGCGCCAGTCGAGTTTTCTTTTCCAGTCGAGAATGGGCGGGTCGATTGGATTGCCTTTCCGATCTTCGGTAATTTTAAATTCTGCGAACTGATCTGATAGCATTGTACGGGCCATCGAATCACGCACCCAATAAACGAATTGCCGGTATTCATTATTGGTGATTTCAGTGTCGTCCATCCAAAAAGTGGAAAGGTCAACAGTTCGGGTGGGAGAGGTAGCATATGCCACATCCTGATCTCCCGGACCCATATTGAAACTTCGTCCGGGTATAAGCGCCATACCCAGAGGAGAAGGCTCAAAATATTTTCCTCTTTTTCCCACGCCTGTCAATTCACCATTGCCACCTTTGTGGCAACTGACTAACAGAAGGATAGAGGATATACAACCTAAGAAAATCAATTTCTTCATAGTTCGTTTAATATGTTGTGGTCAACTATATTTTTACGCCAAAGTTACAAAAATCTTACACTTCTGTACTTATGCGTACGTTTTTTGTTTAATAAAACTGAATATGCAAGAAAAATCTCATGCGATCCAGCGTTATATCTTGATAATGAGGATGTACTGATGTCATAAGCGTACCCAAATTTTATACCATTCCATAACTCAGTTCCGAAGGTCAAAATAATTGCATCTTTTACCCGATAACCGACGCCTCCCCAAATTCTTTTATCGAAAATAACAGTCATGTTGAGGTCTGCCTGCCAGGTTGTTGCTTCAGTTTTAAAGAAGAACGAAGGAAGCACTTCTAACCGTTCATTAGCCATTTGAACATTATAGCTTCCGCTCATGTAATAATGCCTTCGGAGCGAATATCTGCCTGATTCATCAAACAACAATGTGGGCTGATTCAGGTGCCTGGCTGAAAGTGAAAGCTCAAAATTTTTACACTGATAATAAAATCCTGCTCCCAGGTCAACCAAAACGCTGCTAGCTTTTCCTTGGGGAAGTCCAGGATCTGTCAAATTAAAATTATCAAAATCGCTCCACCTGTTTATTTCCGACATGTCAAGATTTTTATTCATCAAACCCAGGGAAAAACCTGAGCCCAGAATACCTTTGCCTAACTTCGTCCTCCAAGAATAATTCAATCCAAACGATACATTCTTCTCAAATCCGATAACATCATTAACTACTGATAACCCAATTCCATCATTTTTTCCGATAAGATGAGCCGATGCATCAGCATTGAATACAATAGTTACAGGGGCTCCCGGGAATCCAACCCATTGATATCTATTTAATAATGAAAAATTTATAAGTCCTGAAGATCCTGCAAAGCCAGGGTTTACAGTTAATTGATTAAACCGGTTCTGACTAAATTGCGGATCTTGCTGGGCATTCGCTGCAAAATTACTAATAATTAGCATTACCAACAATAGAATAGCCTTATTCAATAGTTTCCTTTTGCATTTAGTGATATTTATGTTTTTATCATTCATGAGCAGGTCGGTAACTGTTGCAGCTTCACATTTAATGGTGACTCCTTTTCGTAAACAAAGATATAACTTTACTTATTATATTTTGCTGAAATATTTCCACCATCTTTCAGGAATCTCATTTTCGCAAGCTTTACGATAATCTTTTTTAGAACAGGGAATTCTAACAGGGAAAATGTCGCAATTCTCATCGGGTACTTCCATCCACCACCTTCGCGATACCGGGTGTTGTAAAAATGAGATTGGATCATCTAATCCATCAATGGGGATGTGGTAATGTTCGAAATTTGTAGCTTCGTCTATTGGTTCTTCATCAAGTCGTTTGGAAACCCCGTTTATAAAATACCAGCCGATCTGGGCGGACATCATCGCTCCAAAGGATGTGGAATCGAATGATGGGGAATAGCCAAAAAGTCCAAACCAAGTTTGTTTTGTAGAGATGCCTGAATACCAAGCTATTTGGCAGGCTTCCTCTCCGGTTAGTCCGTTCGGAGAAATTCGGTATTGACCAGGAGCTTCGGAAGATTTCAGTGATCCAAAATCGAAACTAACGAGATCCGATTCCCGGAGTAAGGGTTCCATCTCCTTAAAATCGGCACGGATCTCACCTAAAGTCAGAATCTCGCCATTGTACCCTTCAGCGACAATGTCATGCTCTTGCTGACATATAAAATAAGATTGTCCGGCAATCACGCTCACAGATGTTCCGATTGGCAGGTTATTTATATAAAACTCGTCGGAAGGACTATTTTCTCTCTCATTGTTGTCAATCCGGTCGTCGACGATTACAAGATTAAATTTCGGTTGATCGAAGCCGTCAATGAGCGGAACAGTCAACTCCTGACTCCCTCCAAGAATTAACAGGGGGATATTCAGTGCAGAGAGCTCTTCGGCCACTATTTTCACTGCAGCGTAAGTGTCTTTTAATTCGTTGCCGCATATAATGTTACCAAGATCGATAATATTAATTTCGGGAGGGCAAGTTGTTAACGCATATAAATGACGTCTGATTGCATCGGGAGCATCTGCTACCTGCAGGCAACCCGAGCCTCTTCCTTCAGGCAGTCCTAAAATAGCGACATGAGGGAGATAATCAGCATCCCAGACCTGACTTTTCAGAAAATGCCCTAATTGATCGGAACTCCCTTCGTATTGTTTTACAACTTCTAACGCTGACGCAGGTATAATCAGTTCGTTCAACATAGGAAACAAAATTAATGATTAGCTCCTCAAAATATCTGATGCTTCACAAGCCGTTTGGTAATTTATTTAGCCCGCCTTTTACTTGCTTTAGGCTTTGCCCCTTCGGTCTCGATGATCAATTTGCAGTCAGCCACTGTCAATGCGTCAATATCGGTTCCTTTTTTTATCTTATAATTTCCTTTTTTAAAGGAGATATAAGGCCCCCAACGTCCTTCAAGAACCCTGATATCCGGCTCTTCTGGGAACGTTTTAAGGACAGATTTTATAATTTGTTCTCTTTTTTCTTCAATCAATTCGATTGCTCGTTCGATAGTTACCTCCATTGGTTCGTCGATTCCTTTTTTCAGGGAAACAAAGTTACCATCGTGGCGGATATAGGGACCAAACCTGCCAATTCCAACTATGACTTTCTTGTCTTCAAATATTCCCAGATCACGTGGAAGATCAAATAGTTTCATCGCTTCTTCCAACGAAATTGTCTCGATACTCTGTCCTTTTTGAAGACTGGCAAACTGAGGTTTTTCTTCGCTTCCTTCAACCATTTCGCCCAATTGGACAAACGGACCAAACCGGCCGATTTTTGCCGATACCTCTTTCCCAGTTACAGGATCAGGACCCAGCATCCTTTCGCCACGGGCTCTTTCAGAATTGTTAAGGGCATCCTCAATGGTCAGGTGAAAAGGACGATAGAAACCGTCAATCATTTCATTCCAGACCAATTGTCCTTCAGCAATTTCGTCGAATTGTTTTTCCACAGATGCAGTGAAATTAAAGTCGACGATTGACTCAAAATATTTGACCAGAAAATCGTTGACAACCAAACCAATATCTGTTGGAAAGAGTTTTGATTTTTCAGTTCCTGTGATTTCAGTTTTTATCTCTTCACTAATAGTAGTTTCACGCAAAGTGAGGGTGATAAATGAACGTTCTGTTCCTTCACGATCTTCTTTGACCACATATTCGCGTGCTTGTATAGTTGTAATTGTAGGTGCGTAGGTCGAAGGACGACCGATTCCCAGTTCCTCAAGTTTACGGACCAGGCTTGCCTCTGTATACCGCGCTGATTTTTGTGAAAATCTTTCAAGTGCCTGAATTACTTCCGGATCTAATTTTTGATGAACCGTAAGTATCGGAAGCATCCCTTTCTCATCTTCACCATTGGTTTCTTCATCCGATGATTCCATATATACGCCAAGGAATCCGTCAAACCGGAGTACTTCGCCGGCAGCAACAAAAATCTCTTTTGCTTTTGAAACTGTAATATTTACGGTTGTTCTTTCGATTTCGGCATCAGCCATTTGTGAAGCCAACGTCCGCTTCCAGATCAGACTGTAAAGCTTTTGTTCCTGTGGTGTGCCTTTTACTTCTTCCTGGTCTAAATAGGTTGGGCGAATGGCTTCATGCGCCTCCTGGGCTCCTTTAACCTTTGTTTTATAATGACGGATTTTTACATACTTGTCACCATAGGATTCGATTATTTTTTTCTTGGCCGCCTGGAGCGCGGTATCAGAAAGGGTCGTTGAATCGGTACGCATGTAAGTAATAAATCCCGATTCGTATAGTTTTTGAGCTACCGACATCGTTAAACCTACCGGGAATCCAAGTTTCCGGCTGGCTTCCTGCTGAAGCGTGGAAGTAGTAAACGGTGCTGCTGGTGATTTCTTCGCAGGACGTGTAACAATATCTGCAATGGTGAATTCCGAACCTTTGCATTTTTCAAGAAATGCTCTTGCTTCTTTGGCCGTCTCGAAACGGTTGTTTAATTCAGCTTTTAACTGCGTAATTTTGCCGTTGTTCTCGGGAACCTGAAATACAGCATTTACCCTAAAGAAGGGAACGCTTTGAAAATTAGTGATTTCACGTTCGCGGTCAACAATAAGCCGAACGGCTACTGATTGAACTCTTCCGGCAGAAAGTGATGGCTTTACTTTTTTCCAAAGAACTGGTGAAATTTCAAATCCGACCAAACGGTCGAGTATGCGACGGGCCTGTTGAGCATCAACAAGATCTCTATTCAGACGGCGTGGATTCTCAATTGCCTTTAATATTGCTTCTTTCGTAATCTCGTGAAAAACAATTCTGTTTGTCTTTTCGGGATCGAGGTGCAATACCTCCATCAAATGCCAGGCAATAGCCTCTCCCTCCCGGTCCTCATCAGAAGCGATCCAAACCTTTGTGGCGGTCTTGGCACATTTTTTTAATTCGGTGACAACCTTTTTCTTGTCTTCCGAAATGATATAATTGGGTTGATAATTATTATTGATATCAACTCCGAAATCTTTCTTATCCAGATCACGGATGTGTCCAAAACTTGATTTTACCAGGAAATCCTTTCCCAGTATTTTCTCAATTGTTTTGGCCTTGGCAGGCGATTCGACTATTACCAGATTCTCTTCCATACTTTTGAAGGATGATTTTGGTGCTTCTAAAATTTTTTGCAAAGTAAAGAAAATCAAACCCTAAGTTCAAACTATTTCTTCATTCTTTATTGTAATACCTAAATTAAGGACAATCATAGGTTGTTGTAATTGTCCTGTAAATCAGTGATATATTAGCGATAAATAAATTATTTGCAGAGATTTTCTTTTATTTACATGTAGGTTAGAATTTTCGCACAAACATCTTCTTAAAACAGAGAAAAATTATTTAATTTGATTTTAAGCATCATCCTGATAAGGGGTTAATAGATTTTTGATCCAATTATCCATAGATCGGTTCGATTAACCCCTTTTCTTGTGTTGATTGTTAAAAATCTGAATAATCGGTCGGATAAAGCAACAATTTTACCGATTTGGAGACGGTATGCTGATATTCGCTGAGGGCTGAAAGATTTTTCCATTCAGGGCTACTTCCGAAGGCTGCCCAATGAGCATCGTGTGCAGCCATATCAGCGAAAGTCGTTAGGTACATCAGATTGGGCATTGTGCTTCCTGAAAGAACCTCTGCATAGAAAACAGCATTGAAATCTAGGGATTTAAAAAGTTTGATTTCACCACCTTGGTTGAACATCTTAACTTTCTGGCGGAAAAGATTTTCTGTTGGACCTTCGTAACTTCTTAATTCATAGATTTTTTCTGAAGGTTTCGTTTTATGCTTCGGGATGAAATAGCTTGGGGCATCCGGAAATGCTTTCAAAAGGATTGACTCTTTCCTCTGAAAGGCTACATTGTCAAATGGTGCATTCAGAACATCTGCTCCAGCTGTCTGATAAACAGCGTCTTTTGTCAGATTATTCTGCAATTTTTCCAATTGGTCAAGAGAGGTTAACGGCACCCATACAATGATCTGTTGTCCGAAAGTGGGATCGGAAACGATTGGTTTAAAAATACCTACATTTTTGATACCGGCACGGTGCAAGGCAGGTAGGTAGGCCATTTTCAGATAATTATCAACACGTGTTTCCTGGGCTTTATCTTTAAGCTGGTAAACCTGAATCTGGTAGAAATCGCGTCCTGCTGCGGTCACAAATTGTGCCAAAACAAATACGAGAATTACTGCGATTGTCAATTGTTTCACTGATCTTTTCATTTGTTGTTTTTTAAAAAATGGTAATTAATGTTACTGATTGCAAAATATACTTTAATAGAATGATCTTTATAAATAGATTCGTGCGCCATCTCTGTTATCTGTTAAAAGAAAAGCGCACGAAAATAAACAGAATACTTGACAAATAGAGCGGCTTTACCAGCCTATGATCAATCGGCTCTAAAAAGTATCCATTCGTTGATTATCGGATCTTTTGCTTCAACAATTTTCAGACGGAAATAGCGTCCAGTAACAGGTGCAAATGAGTCTGTATGGCCTGTTCCGTTTGTAGTTACAGCAAAAGCAACCGCCCATTTATCACCCGATTTATATTGAATCTCAATTTTCTGGCCTTTATTGTCCCAAGGATGCCAGGGTTCCACAATGGAGAATGCCCCAATTGCAGTTTCCTCACCTAAATCAACTTCTACCCATTTGTCTTTGTCTTCAGCTATTGGCTGCCATTTGTCTTTGGGGTTTCCGTCGAAAAGATTTTTTGCTGAAGTGCCTTCTTTTTCTGAAGAAGCAGTTGCTGGTTTTCCGGCCGAAGGCAATGGAAGCACTTCAGGTGCACTGTTCAATTCAACAACCACAACAGAAGCTATTTTGTCGGGGGCGTTGCCTGAAAGTGTAATTGTATTTTTAGACTTCGATTTTTCTACTTTCAGTGTTTTCTTGGGATCAGCAAGCAGGTAAGCTCTTGAAATTTTGTTGAGTACCGGAAGCGAAATTTTTCCATCTTTTGGCCAGTCAAAGACATGAAGATAGAGTTTATTTCCTTTTTGAGTACATCTTCCCCAAGGAAGATAGCTGAACGGACTGGCTGTTGTTCCGTAGATGGCTTCACCATTGATTTTCATCCACTTTCCAACCTCAGCTAATCTTTCAATACTTGGCTGTGGTACAAGACCTTCGGAAGTCGGCCCAACATTCAGCAGGTAATTACCTCCTTTACTTACGATATCGATCAATGTCTGGATGATCTCTTTCGTCGATTTCCAGTTGTTGTCCTTCGATTTGTAACCCCAGGTATCGTTCATTGTCATACAGGTTTCCCAATTACGACCTGGGAATCCGGTTGCAGGAACAAATTGTTCAGGTGTTTCTGTATCACCATTATAGCCGCCACCTAATCTGTTGTTTGTAATCAGGTTAGGATATTTTGCAATAACAGGCAGAAATTTTTCAGCACGTTCCTTGGTCATGTCAGTTGGGGTATCCCACCAAAGGATGTCGACTTGCCCGTAATTCGAAAGAATCTCCTTCACCTGTGGAACGGCCACCTTATCAATGTATTCATCCATTGAACCATCCTGTGCTTTGTCCCAATGTCCTCCGCTGGCAGCACCGCCCGGGTTATTCCAGTCCTGTGCCTGGGAATAGTAAAATCCAAGTCTGATTCCGTTCTTGTGACAAGCGTCAGCCAGGGGTTTGAGCAGATCTTTACCGTAAGGCGTTGCCTCAACAATGTTCCATTTCGATGCTTTTGTATCGAACAAAGTAAAACCGTCGTGATGTTTCGATGTGATAACCAGGTATTTCATTCCTGCATCTTTAGCCATCTTCACCCATGCTTCCGGATCGTATTTCACCGGATTAAATTCTTTGGCATATGCCTGATACCTTGCAGTCGGGATTTTCCCACGGTTCATGATCCATTCACCAATACCTTCAACGTCTTTCCCATCATAGACTCCGGCAGGCACAGAATACACCCCCCAATGGATAAATAAACCAAATTTAGCCTCTTTCCACCAATCCATCTTGTCGGGTTTGGCTTGGGCGAAAGCATTTACGGCTAACCCCACTACAAATAAGAATGTCAGGATTTTTTTCATCTTGCGTTATTTGAGTAATAATTATGAAAATTACAAATTTTTTGTTTAGTCATTGTTAACTTAAATCAGATGAAATTTACCGGAGCGATAGCTATAGATCGCTACAACAATAAAGCAAATCAATGGGAGCACAAAGGAGATATTTACTTCGGGTACATAGCCAAAATACTTCACATCAGCATAGCCACTTCCGCCAATGTCGCAGATATATCCCTGTAAAGGTGGTGTAAGTGCTCCCCCGACAATTGCCATAACCAGACCTGCTGAACCAATTTTAGCTTCATCGCCCATATCTTTTAAAGCTATTCCATATATTGTAGGGAACATCAGTGACATAAATACGGAGATTCCCACAAGACTATAAAGTCCGGCAATACCTACAATAAATATTGCCCCTAATGTCATGACAATGGCGCCTAAGGAAAATATAAACATCAGTTTTGCAGGCTTAATAAATTTCAACATATAAGTACTTACCCAACGACCTGTAAGAAATGAGATCATAGCAGCCATATTGTACCATGTTGCTGTTAACTGTTCTGTTTCAGCTCTCCCTGCATTTAAATTTTCAACGTATTGAAAGATAAAAGTCCAGCACATAATCTGAGCACCTACATAAAAAGCCTGCGCGATCACCCCTTCATAGTACCGCTTGTTTTTTATTAAAATTTTAAAAGTTTTGGATATTGAAATTTCATCATGCTCATGCACTTTTGGCACTCTCACAAAAATCATAATTGTCAATATCGTTATGATAAGTATTCCAAGACCGATATACGGCACACTAATCAGGTCCAGATCGCTGGTACGAATTGATGCCTGTTCTGCTGAGGGGAGAGCTGCATAAGCCTGGGCTGTAAAGTCGTCGGATTTTAAAGCCCGCATTACATAAATCTGGGCAATCAGCATCCCCATTAGTGAGCCCATTGGATTGAATGATTGGGCAAGGTTCAGTCTTCGTGTTGAAGATGCTGGGTTACCCATTGCAAGAATAAATGGATTTGCAGTCGTTTCAAGAAAAGCCAGTCCGAATGTAAGGATATATAAGGATGCAAGAAAGAATCCGAATTTTTCGTAAGCTGCTGCGGGATAGAAAAGTAAAGCGCCTGTGGCATAAAGTCCAAGGCCAACAAGTATTCCTGCTTTATAGGAAAACTTTCGGATGAAAAGTGCAGCAGGAATGGCCATTGTGGCGTAACCTCCATAAAAAGCAAACTGAACAAGTGCTGCTTCAAAATTAGAAAGTTCGGGCATCACTTTTTTGAATGCCAAAACCATTGGATTGGTCATGTCGTTAGCAATTCCCCAAAGAAAAAAGAGGCTGGTAATAAAAATAAAGGGTATCAGGAACTTGCCTTCAACCACTTTTGCTTTAATTTTTTCCATAAAGAAAATATTGAAATAATAAGTTTTGTATGTGAATTGAATGGATTAAAAAATTGGCGTTACCCCTTTTTTTAGAATGATGTTTCCGTATTTGGCAGTTTCACCGGTCATTACAACTGCGAATGCGCTTTTTGCCCGTTCGTAAAAAGCGAATCTTTCGACACGTTCAATTGGAGCAACCGAGGGATTCGTTTTGTGAATACTTTTCAGATAACCCTCTTCGACAAGTGGATCAAGCGAATCTCCCGGAACGGCTGCCATCATGGCCAGAGGGTGCGGAACATAAGCATCTAGTTCAAAAAGGGGCAAAATAGCGGACAGAAGATCTGCTATTTTTAATCCATCGGCACGCAAAACACGCTGATTGAAAGTCTCGCCCGGGAAATGGGCATCGGCCAGTACGATTTCATCGCCATGACCCATTCTAGCCAGAACACTGAGCAGTTCCGGACTAATCAAAGGGGATATTCCTTTAAGCATAGTAGTTGTTTGTATGGAAGCAAAGATAGAAGTTTTTTTTCATGTCAAATGTAACTTCCACCTTCTTCAAATGCTATGGATTAGAAAACCATTTTTGTGTATATCTTAAACATGGAATAAAGTTTGTTTTGAATCTTATAGAGTGAATAATTTTGGCTTATCTGCACATATTTATTTTTTTAGCCTATCATTTTCTTTGCTTTAACGGGTGTTTTGCTTCCTTAATACTTTCTTTTATTTTGATATCTTTGTGTATATATTAATTGCATTGCGTTTTATCTTTCCCTGATGAAGTTTTTCAATGTACCCGAAAAAGGCGACCCCTCGAATATTCCTCAACTCTTTTCGGGATTGAATATTAATTTGTTGTGTTGCAGGTTCTGGTGGCTAAAGAACTGGGAAAGCCGGAATATGTCGTTTCCTTACTGGCGGATTTATTGGAATAAAAGTTACGGCGGAATTATCTCATTCGCCGGAAAAACAATCGAATTGACTCCAAATCAGGTAATTCTGATTCCACCTTATACGGCATTCTCAAGCCGGTTAAAGGAAAATACGATCCCCCTTTCTGGCTACAGCCTTGAAGGGGGAAGAGTTGGAGAGGGTGAAACGGAAACAGAATTGCTAAGTGAAGGAGCTGTTTTGCATCTGTTTATTCATTTTAACCTGGGTATGCCATACGACTTTATAGCTCCGCAATTGTTCTCCTTTGAAGTTTCAAACGATTTGCGAACGGACCTGGAAGAACTGTCATTCAGTCTTCAGCAAAACAAAGTTCAGTTGTCGGTACAGTCCAGTTTGCTGATTTATAAAATCATTATTCTGGCGGTAAGTCAAATTCCTAAAGAGTTCTGGAACCTTGCAACAACCGATCAACGGATTCTGAATGTTTTAAGGGATATTGAAGATCATATTTCGGAGGAGCTCACCAATAAAAGGTTAGCTCAGGTAGCAAATATGGCTGTCAACTCCTTTGCTCGTGTTTTCAAAGAGGAGATCGGAATTCCGCCACAAAAATTTGTAAGAGAGAGAAGGGTACAGAAAACGAGCATTTTACTTCACCATACCGCTGAACCAATTGAGGAAATCGCAAGATTGTCTGGTTTTTGCGACCGCTTTCACCTTGCCCGTGTTTTCAAGGAAGTTACTTCCTACTCACCGGCACAATACCGGAAACAGTTTTATCCTAAAAGCTGATAATCAATTTTGGTTTTTATTCTACCCTTTTTAGTTCATCTTCGGAACCTGTTTCGCGTTTTCGTACTGCTTTCACTTTTTTGCTGCCAAAATTATGCGCGTAGGTGAATCTCAAAACCCGTGGCTCGAAATCAAGGTAGCCTGAATTATGAATATTTAATTCAGGAACATCTGCTGAAAAGCTGTAAGTGCTGGTTTTGAAAGCATCACTTAAATTCAGGCTGAATGTATTTTTCTCATTTTTAGATTTCAGCTGTATACCAACAGAAACCGAACTTAATGCTTTACTTCTGTAAATTCCCCATAAGGAGGGAGACTGATAAAACCCAGATAGTTCCCCGGTAAAGCCTTTCATTAACTTGAAGTTGTTAATTATGTTGATGTTGTAATTTTTGAGGCTGATATTCAGTTTTTGACCATCATAATTTGTCCGGACATTTTGAATGATTCCATTGAAGTTATTTTGCATATTCCACCAACTGGTCAGTTTCAAAGGGAATGACAGCATTAATGAGGAAGTATTCACCAGGTCCAGGTTTCGGGATGTGAGGTAAAGTATGTTTTTATTTTGATCCTGAGTAGGTTGAAATCGTCGGATGGCATCGTTTTCGATGCTGTAGGTAAAGGAAAGGAGAACGGACTTGTATTTGTAATCTGATTTGAAAACATCGCTTATGGAAGGCTGAAGTTTTTCATTTCCTGAAACATAAGTGTCGGGAGATTGAAATACAATAAACGGTGCCAGTTCATTAAACGAGGGACGGGTTATCCTGCGGCTGTATGAAAATTGAAGTGTATTATTTTTATTCAGATCGTGTGAAAGATACAAAGTCGGAAACAACTTGCCATAATGGCGGTCGATTATTCCGTGTTGAATAACGGTACTCAAAACAGTGCTGGTATATTCATACCGAAGCCCCGCAATCATACTGGTCTTTTCATTGAATTTGTAGTTCAAAGATAAATATGCTGCGCTGATGTTTTCTGATAAATTATATTTATTGGTAAGATCTTCATTGACAGACAAAGTACCGTCGACAAGGTTTGATACGCTGACATCATTTTCGAAACTTGTATTCGAGGTTTTAAGGCCAGCTTCAAGTTTTAAATCTTTCCCAAAGTTCACGTTGTAATCCAATTTTCCAACCAAGGTATTTATTGGCGTTTTCTTCGTGACATTAATATCTTCAGAAGAGATGAGTCCGTTGTTATTGTCGTGGTATTGAATGAAATATTTGGACGGATTATTATCATCGTAATGAAGGTAATCGACATTTAATACCAGAATTTCATCTTCCTTGAAAGAATGTTGCAAATTGAAATTCCCCATATAATGGTTCCACTTGTTTGATTCAGTGACATGCTGATTAATCAAGGTAGTTATCAGATTGTCTGACTTGTAATAAATATTGTTCATAGCATCCATTTCCCAATCGCTTTGGTAACCCGATGCCAGCAAGCCTAGGACGGTTTTACTGGATATCGTATAATCAAGTCCAAAACGGGCATTCTGAAAGGTAGTAACAGGTTGACGTAAGCTTTCAGAATTCGTTTCATTTTGTGTTCCGTTGAGCGAATATATCCTGTCCATGCGAATAACCTGGTAGCTATTGTCATATGAATAAGAATACATTCCAAAATAATTTACCTTTTTAACGTGATGATTTAAGGTTACGCTTCCATTGAGTTTCCCGTCAACCCCCACGCCGGCGCCCAGCGTATACGTTCCGTTGGTGCCAAAATCATCATCCTTCTTCAGTACAATATTTATTATTCCTGCATTTCCTTCTGCTTCATATTTTGCCGGGGGAGTTGTAATTAATTCAATCTTTGTAACATTTTCCGAACTCATTCCATTCAACATTTCAATCGCTGCTGAAACTGGCATCCTGCTTTCTTTTCCATTGATCATCACCATAACACCCTCTTTTCCTCCCAGCGAAAGCGTTTTGTCTTGCCTGTTCACGATTACGCCAGGCGATTTTTCCAATATTTCAAGTGCGGTACTTCCTGCCGAGGTAATGCTGTTTTCGACATTGACAACCATCCGGTCTATCTTCTGTTCGTAAATCGGTTTCTTTGCCATTACAGTTACATCGCCAAGTAATTTGGTGTCCTCTTCTACAATAATTGGAATTACGTGAATATGATCATTTGAGGTTTTAATTTCAAAAGGTTGTGAAAATGTCGTTTTGTAGCCAACCATACTGGTTTTAATCCGGTATTTCCCTGGATTAAAATTGGTGATGCTAAATGTTCCGACATCTGAAGCTCCTATACCGGTTACCACCGAAGAATCTTTCTGGTTGACCAGGATGACGTTTGCAAAGGAAATTGGCTGATTATTAATGTCATGAATTGTACCTTGAATCTGGGCAAAACTTGTTAATGGTTGGGCAATTGGGATTAATAAAAATATAATAAGCTTGCAAATTCTACTTTCTAATTTATTGAAGGGAGGTTCTTCTATGTTGTAATCCAAATTTTTGGAGCATTATTTTTGGACAATTTTTTGAAGAACTCCATTTAATGCGCATTATCTTTGTTTTGTAAAGAGAAAGAGGACCAAGGCTCTGCTGGG
>Ga0209585_10000039_pt1 | contig 45059 bp, 29 predicted proteins | sample NGEPerone_FD_185491 | JGI IMG/M metagenome (GOLD analysis project Ga0209585, IMG submission 185491) | Arctic peat soil microbial communities from the Barrow Environmental Observatory site, Barrow, Alaska, USA - NGEE Permafrost154B-one... | ecosystem: Environmental > Terrestrial > Soil >... | reverse complement strand
TTTTTGGTCGGGTTATTTGCATATTCATGCACCGCACCGCCCGACACTGTGAAACGCATTGATCAACCGACTGAGTACGCTCAGGTAATTTCCGTTGATCAGGTTATGCAAGCAGATTTCACTTTTGTTTCTAACCCTGTAGAATTGCCATCTCCGGATACTCCAGTATTGACAAACTGGATGACCGATCTTTCTAAAGCAGTGACAATATCTGCAAATAGTAAGTCGGCACATAAGATGTATGCATCCAATTACATATCTAACGTTAATAAGCAGCCTGGTTCGATAACGTTCTATATTCCGGATAAATCAAATCAAGGTGGAAATTTCAGCAATCGTGATAAATTATAGTCTAGTTAGTTTTTTCATAAGTTTGGTTTTTGATTATTGATTAGTAAAGAAACCCCATGGCGGCAACCATGGGGTTTTGAATTAATTGAGGCTGATACCTTCCAGCCAATTGCAAATTATTTTATCCGGTTTATGCATTCCTCCAGCCGGATCTGGAAATTTTGTCCTGACATGTTCAGAGCGTTCACCAAAATGGCGTCTGATGTAGCCATAAGTGGAAGCAATATCAGTATGACCCAGTTGGTTCATCACTTCAACAATGCTTGCTCCGGAAGCGAGTAACTTTCCGGCTCCGGTATGTTTGAATGAATACCACTTATATTGCTTGTTCATTTCCATATGATCCCTAAAAACATTAAACCGCGAACGCAGTGTGTTCAATCCGATTTGTTTGATACCGGGCCTTCCCATTGGACCAATCACAAACATTTCCTTATTCAGCCGGTGGATGCCATGCTCCAGTAATAGTTCATACAATTGCAAAGGGATATCCATCGTGCGTTCCCGCCGTTTTTTTGCGATATCCTTCGGAATAAAAATGGTACGGGATGTAAAATTGATTTGTTTGACGCGTAGTGATAGCAATTCTTCACCAGGTCTGATAAAACAAAAATACTGAAGCATGGCAGCCAGGTATAGCTGGGGATCTTCACCACGGATTGCTTTAACAATTCGCTCCATGTCATCATCAAGAAATGGCACAGCTGCAAAATCTTCACCAACTTCGGGAATAGTAATTTTTGGAACCGGATTATCTATTAAAACTTTGCGTTCGACCAAATAGGTAAAGAACCCTTGTATATTGATTCTATACTTCTCGATCGTCACTCCGGATAACTTACGAAAGATGATCAGATGATCAAAAAAACGGTGAAGGATAACACTGTCAAATGTTGACAAATCATTATCAACGAGTTTGTTTTTTTCAAGCCAGGCAATCATTTCCCTGATCTTGCCCCGGTATGATTCAAATGTTTTTTTTGCTTTTGTGTTTTTAATCAGCGTAATATACTCGCTCGCATAGAACCTGATATTTTTGTTTGTTTCCCTTCGCCTGCCATACACCTGCGCGGCCTGGTGATACTCCAGTTCATCAACGTAGGCCACTTTTTCGATATCATCTAAGGGTATCCATCCTCTCATAAGCTTTTCGGTAAGCTCCTTAATCTGTTTATTGCCGAATTCAATCCGGGCTTTTTTTGTTCGCAACACAGCAAAGCCATCATAATAACGTTTCCGCTTCATTTTGCCATCCTGCGGATCGCGAAAACCCATTTCAACAAACCATGCTTTTGAAAGATCGCCACCGGCATTATTTAGATACGGTGTGCGGAAAAGTTTTTGTCTATTCATGCGAATTATTTTTGACGCGTCCCCCAAAGACACATTCAAAATTTTTCAGACATGATTACAGACATTTTTCAAATAATTTCAGACACTTTTGCTTTTATAACTCATTGATAATCTGTTGATTATCAATGAGTTGTGGAGCTGCGGGGAGTCGAACCCCGGTCCAAACGAGGAAGCAATACGCTTTCTACATGCTTATCCAAGATTTGGTTTTCGAATGAAGAATGGCTCAAGGCCACCGATCTTCACCTTATCTCCTTTATTTCATCGACTTGCCGGAGCATTTAGCCGACTATTTCCGATATTACTGCACTTCCTGTTCGGGCCGCTTCGGATCAACAGCACCCGGGAAATGTCTCACTCCAGCATCTAATGCCGGATTAGCTTAATCTACTTTATTCGATTACGCGGCAAGAGCAAAATTATTTTCGCCAATTAATTGTTTGGATATTAAGATTTACGGGCCAACAATCCAAAGCCCGGCATGCTTACGAACCTCTTCTGCCCGCTGTCAAAACCGGTCAGCCCCATGTTTGTAAGAACTGCAAAATTACCATTTTTTGGGCGTAAATTGATACGACGAATGATTTTTATTTGTTGGCTGTATCGGAAGTTGCAATTTGCGGTGTATAGAGAAGTGTTAATTCTAATTGGCTTAAAAGGTGCACCTTTAGGATATTTTGCATTTTTAACTCCGGGTTGCGCTCACTTCGATCGCTCATTCGGGATTATTTATATTATACCCATTCAGGGTTTTATGATTGCCATCCGATATTTCCTCTCACTTTAAAGTGATTGCCAAATTGTCGTATAAGTCACTCAGTATCGATTTCCCGCTGTTTTACTCTTGTCCGTAGTTCAGAGTGCCCTTTTCCTAAGTTGATCCCTTTTAATCCAGTATCCAGTTGCCAATTCAAACGTTTTTCAACTGATGAATTGTCATCATCGGATCTTTGGCGCCAAATACAAAACTGCCGGCCACAAGTACATCTGCTCCTGCTTCAAAAAGCAGTTTTCCTGTCTCCAGATTTACCCCTCCATCAATCTCAATGAGTGCAGTCGCCTGTTTTTCTTCAATTAAGCGACGAAGACGAATTACTTTCTGGTAGGTATTCTGGATAAATTTCTGTCCGCCGAAACCCGGATTTACAGACATCAGCAATACCAGATCTATATCATTAATAATATCTTCCAATAAATGAACGGGTGTTGCCGGATTGAGGCAAACGCCGGCTTTCATCCCTTCCTGTCGAATGGCACTAACTGTCCGGTGAAGATGGTTACACACCTCATAATGGACTGTCAGCATATCAGCACCAGAATCTCGGAAAGGCTTAATAAACGGATCGGGATTAATAATCATTAAATGAACATCGAGCGGTTTGGTGGCTATTTTTTTAACATGCTGAATCACTGGCAATCCAAATGATATATTCGGGACAAATACGCCATCCATCACATCAAAGTGGATCCAGTCGGCTTCGCTCTGGTTAAGCATCAGGATTTCTTTGCCAAGATTGTTGAAATCGGCAGATAGTATTGAAGGTGAAATTAATCGGCTCACAGTTTCAGTTTTTAGACTTTTGAAAAAGTATTCTTCATCAAAAATAGTTTAAAAGAATCAATTTTATTAGTGTAAAATTTTATTCGAAAACGGACGACCATTCTTATCAGTCAATTGAATACTTGACATGGTTTTCAGAAATGTATTATCACCAAACACCCAAACTACCTTTTTATCGCGCGTAATTTCGAATGCATGTGGAGCCTTACCGAATTGATTATGTCCCAACCAATTGGTTAAAATCAGATTTCCATTTGGCAAGCTTTGCATTCCTGTCATGAATTTGAGTTCAATCCCCGGTAGTTCATTCTTAGTCAATTGCCAGACAATGTTTCCTTTTTTATCCACCTCAACAACTTTTGGTTCTCCATTGTGGTCGGAACATGCGATTAAGGTATTTTCATTTGGCAAACGAATCACCGAATGAGGGCCACCTTTAATCGGAATTTCGAACACGAGTTTCCCTACAGAATCGTATTCGCAAACTTTATCAAGTCCATAATGCGCCACCAGGTAGTTCCCATTTTCAAGCTTTCGGGCATTCCGCATAAAAGAGTGTCCGCCGTCAACACTGTCAGGCAATAACTTAATTGTTTTAACGATCTTTCCATCTGGATTTACTTCGAGCAAACGACCCGAACTGCATTCGCCAATAAAAGTATTGCCGTCCGGAAGCCGCTGACAAGCATAGATTTCACTTTTCGATTCGTATGAAAACACAACTTTCTTATTACGAGAGACTTCTTTAACACCATGGCCCGTGTTGAAAAGCAGGTTACCATTGGGCAATACCCAAATATCGTTGCAATTTTCAGCCGTATATTCCCATATTGCCATCCCTTCGGCCGATACCAAAAACACTTTTCCCTGCGTATAATCTGTACAAACAAAAGAATGGGTGTTTGGTTGTATTGTTTGACAATTACCGGAAAGTGCCAGAAATAAGATTGGAAGAACTGCTGATTTGTAAAATAAAAAAATCATAAAGTGATTTTTCACTTTTTCAATTGAACTGATCCAAATTTGGCCGTAGTAGAACCTGCTACATTATGCGAAGTTACAGCAAGCCCAACAAACAATTCAGCCGGCATTTTCAAAGTAAACGTGGAGTATAGTTTCCAGTTTTTGTTGTCGTTACTGATGTAGGATTCAAAGACATCGCCACTTCGTTTCAAACGAATCCAGGTATTGGGAAAAGCGACATCAAACTGATTACCCGCCGTTTTGGGGTCTGGGTAAATGGCTTTCATTTCACCTCCATTTACCAATCGGTATTGAAATTCGCAACCACCATTGTTTTTGTTTCGGGGACTGTTATCAGGGAAAACCTGGTAGTAAACATGCTGACTGTTATCACTTAGATCGGCACGCGCCATAATTCCGGCTTTGGTATACTGATGGGCAGCGCTAAGGCTTAAAATCTGAACACTCATATCGAAATCACCTTTTATAGATTGGTAACTGAAATGAAATTCATCCTTTGTTCCCCAAATGTCGGCACCTCCTGCTGTGATCTCAAATTCCTTTTCTGCAATGGTAACCTTACCTGTAATCGCGGGATTACCAATGTCGGTTTGCTTCAGCTTTTTGGCAGATATCGCTTTCGAACTGTCTTGTGCAGTCAGAAGGTTGCTCATAGAAGCAATCAGTAATAAGACTGAAATTGTTTTTTTTATCATGTTTTTTTAATTTGAAATTTTGATTAGTTGATTATTAATGTATTAACCGACTCTGGTAATAATTGAATACTGGTAAGCCCTTTTTTCGATCTGGTTACATTTTTTTGAATGTTCCAATTGCTCGATTCAGTTGTAGAAACCATATCAACCGATTTGCTGTTGTAGCCATCGATGTCAACTGTTACCGGAACTTTTTTCATATTTATAAGCTGAATGACCTGATTTCCCTTTTCATGAATACCGCCAATGGCCAACACGTCAGGATCGGAACTGGTGGAGTGTACAATTTGAGTTCCCGTGTTCAGGTAATCAATTAAATGACGCGTCATATAGTACGAAGGATATAGCGTTTTGAGATCTGGCGACATGATGCTGTAGTCGTTTTGCCAGGTCCAGTACATCGAAACTTCAACTTCAGCATATTTCATCATCCGGTGCGAAATCTTCGCAAAGCGCAAGCCATAATCATAACTTTGAAACATTCCTTTCACTTTGTGTGCTGCGGCATCAAAACCTAACTCGCTGCACCAAACCTGTTTATTGTGTGCTTTTGCAAATGCGGCCAAACGCTCAAATTCAGAATCAGGTATTTTTTCGGACCACCAGCTGTGAAAGCACAATGGACCAAGCGCCTTCCATATGGTTGAGTCGGACATTATCATCGTGGCAAACTCCACTGTTCCTTTGGTTTGTGCAGTATCTGCCAAAAGAAATTTAGTTTTTATGCCCGCAGCCCCAAAGCGCACCATCGCTTTTTTAATGAAAGCAATCGTAGCTTGCGGCGAAAACTGTACCTGCCAGCCACCATCCGATTCATTGAATGAGAAATAATCTGCCTCAACACCGTAATCATTCTTCGCTTTCAGGAAAAAAGCAACCAACATGTCGAGAACTTCATCATACGATCCGGGCTTAATAACGCGTTGCTCCCGCTTTGTCGGATCCACTACCAATTCGTTCGCGACATTCCACACTGAAACAGTAAATGATTTCACGCCAAATTCAGTTTTCATGCGTTTCATCGATTCCAATAAACTGATAACCAACGGTTGTTCGACAATTCTATTGCCCTTATAATTCGCATAGTCGTCTCTCCTAAACTGTAATGGAAGCGCCACCCGCACAAATCCCGGTTTGAACTCTTTTAATGTTTGTTCCCCTATCGCATCCCATGCGCTGTTTGTGAGGCGGGTTTGACAGTAATTACCACCCACAGATTGAATTTTCTGCCGTTTAATTTCAGGGTACACCTTGACGGCTACCTTTTCCTGTCCGAAAATAGCAGAAGAAAAAAGAATCAGCGCAAGAATAAAAAGTAATCGGATATTGCTTCTCATTAGTTTAGTTTTTCAATTCTGGCAGCCCAGCCACCGCCCGGAGCCAAGTGAATTTTCAATTTATCATCTTTTGAAATCTTGATCACTTCCTTCTTATAATCAGTTGCTTCACGATCTGCATTAACTCCATCTTTAAAAACAACTGCCTGATATGAACCTTCACCCAGAAATGAAAAGTCGAGTGTTAATTCGCGTGGAGTCCAGTTGCTCATGGCTCCCACAAACCAGGTTTCGCCTTTCTTGCGGGCAATTGCAGCGTACTCTCCCACTTTTCCATCCAATGCCACCGTTTCGTCAAATGTAAACGGTATTTTGGTAATGAAATCGGTACATTCCTGCTCCTTTGTATAAATTGTAGGATTATCTGCAAGAATGAGAAGAGGCGCTTCATATACAACGTACATGGCTAATTGCTGGCAGCGCGTACCCTGACTCATGGGCGCTGCATTTAATGGCCGATAGTTTTCTTTGATCGCATTTCGCATGGCACCTGGCGTATAATCCATCGGACCTGCCATCATACGGATAAAAGGAATGCTGACCGCATAACTGGGTTGATCCTCGGTTGCCCATTTATAATTCTCCAAACCTTTCACACCTTCATATCCAATAACATTGGGATAAGTCCTTTGTAAACCTGTGGGTTTTGAAATTCCATGATAATCAACAAGTAAATGATTCTCGGCTGCCTTTTTAGCTATTTCATATTCAGAGGCAATTGTAACCTGATCATCGCGATCAAAGAAGTCAATCTTAAAACCTTTAATACCCATTTTTGAATAAAGCGGAAAAACCTGATCCATCTGCCTGGTGATGTCTAACCATGTTGCCCAAAGAATTACGTCTATCCCCTTTTGCTTTCCATAATCGACAATTTCCTTCAAATTGATATCAGGTACAATTTTTAGCAAATCATTTTTGACCGACCAGCCTTCATCCATAACGATATACCTTATTTTATTCGCAGCGGCAAAATCGATGTAATACTTATAAGTTGCTGTGTTAATACCTGCTTTAAAATCAACATGAGTAACATTCCAATTGTTCCACCAATCCCATGCAACTGCACCTGGCTGAATCCATGAAACATCGGTTAATCTTGATGGTGAAGCCAGCTTTTGCACCATATCATTGTTCAGTAATTCTTTGTCCTGCTGACTAATCACGATTGCACGCCACGGAAAACTACGGGAGCCACTGGTTTTGGCAATGTAATCAGCCCTTTTGGTTGGGATCAGATTTCGTTGTACCTGTACTGCTTCCAAAGGATAGGGCGCATATACTCCCATGAAACCTTTGCGTGATTGATTAATATTCAGGAACATACCCGGATAATCTTCCAGATCGGCTTCGAGAATTGCTACCTTTTTATTTCCGCCAACATCAACCAACAAAGGTAGAAACGCCAGAGAATCGGGTGCAAAATTCGAAATATTGGTCTCTTTGTAGAGCGCTTCAAATGAAGTGTTGAAGATTTTGCCATCCCTGTAATCCCACATATAAGGTATAAATGCCTTGTGATCAGCGGTGAAATTAAAGTTGGCCTCTTCATTTTTCACGATCATCTCACCTTTCTTTTTTGTGAAAAACCGATAGGCCGCACCATCATTAAACACCCTGAAAATCACGCCATAATCATTTTTACAATTGACTGTAAGCTGATAATACTGATTGGGAATTGTCGATTTCTTGTAATTAATTGCTTCAATCACCTGATCAACTTTTTCGGTTTTTGATGAGCTGATTTTTGCATTGTCACCAAGGACTTCCCCACTTTCCAACTCCATTGAAATGGCAGAAGGAGCAATTAGTTGCTGCCCGTCGTGCTGAACCGACCAGAGCATCTTAGCACCAACTTCAAATTTTAAAACAATTTTGCTGTCGGGCGATTTAAGCTCAAAGCTTTTACTTTTCTGTGCACTGAGTATCGTTGAACTCATTAGAAGCACAAATACTAATACGATTTGTTTGATTTTCATTTTGTTATAATTGGTTTGTATTTAATCTGTATTTTACTCAAGCGTTTTTGGACCATTGACTGATTTGTTCGTGGCAATTTGCAGAACCGCTTCTTTAAGGTCAGCAGAAACAGCCGTTAAACGAATCGTTCCACTTTTTCGGGTCGATTGGATAACTGCGAGCGCCAACCCGTTAAAAGATTTGCGCTGTTTGCTTTTCATCTGTGTTTTGTCCTGGGGATCGCCATTATCGGTACCAATGAGTACGCCCTCACCTTCTACTTTAAATTCGATAAGGTTAGCTGCATCAGGCACTATAAGACCATTTTCATCTATAATTTCAACCTTAACATTTGCAATATCGTGGGCATCAGCATCTATTTTATTTTGATCAACGGATAGCCTGATTGCGACAGGTTTGGAAGTTGTACGCACTTCCTCAGTTACAATCTTACCGCCTTTTTTCCCAACTACTTTCAGAGTTCCCGGTTCGTAAGGAACATCCCAACTCAAATGCAAATCAGATGTTGTTGCCGGAACATACGGGCGTTCATAAGCATTCCAGGCAACCGAAACACCCTGCTGCGGAAAAACGGCAGATTTTATGCCAAACGATTTCCCATTCAGGAATAGTTCTACGCTGTCGCAATTGGAATAAGCAATTACTGAAATAACCTGACCTTCATGACCTTTCCAGTTCCAATGCGGGAAAAGATGCACCATCGGTTCTTTGGTCCACTGGCTTTGATAAAAATAATAACCGTCTTTCGGAAAACCACAAAGGTCGATAACTCCTGAACTTGCACTCTTACTCGGCCAGCGCGCTTCTCCGAGATAATCAATACCAGTCCACATAAAATCACCGATCACGTAATCATTGACCGCAGTAAATTTCCATAACTGTTCTGCCTGTATCATATTTGTCCGGTAATCGTGTGAACGACCCGGGCGTTTTTCCGACTTGTCGGTTTGAATTGAATATTGCCCGCGTATACCCGGAATTGAAACATTTTCTGTCCCGATCATTTTCCAGTTCGGATGGTCGTGACGATCAATACTGTAATACAATTCCCTGCGTTCGCGCCAGCGATCGACATAGTTGTAGCCGACAATATCCTGCATTTCGAGGAAAGGAAGTTTTGCAGGGCCATCGCCCGCAGCAATCCGGTCATTTGCCTGGGTTACAGGCCTGGTCGGATCTTCCTTGCGGAAAGTATCCAATAATTTACGAAGTGTTTCACACCCATTCTCTTTCACCTGATCGGGGACTTCATTGCCTGCGCTCCATATTACAATTGAAGGATGGTTGCGGTCGCGTCGGATCATTGAAATCAAATCGGATTGTGAGTTTTCCTCAAAATATTTATGGTATCCAAATTCCGGGGCCTTTTTCTCGATCCATTCATCAAATATTTCGTCCATTACCAAAAAACCCATTTTATCACAAAGATCAAGAAATTCGGGAGCAGGAGGGTTATGTGATGTGCGGATGGCGTTACAGCCCATCTCTTTTAACACTTGCAACCTTCGAACCCATGCCTGATCAGGAACTGCAGCTCCCAGACAACCTGCATCGTGGTGTAAACACACACCATTCATTTTCACATGTTTTCCGTTGAGTAGAAATCCTTTATCCTTATCGTATTCTATCGTACGAATCCCAAAAGCCGAAGAATAGTTGTCAACCTCTTTTTTACCTTCCACGAGGTATGAATTTAAAGAATATAAGGTAGGTTTTTCAATTGACCAAAGTGACGGTAAAGCAATTTCAATAGATTGTTCTACTTCTTGTTTTCCCTTTGAGGAAATTGAAACAGGGGTTTCAATCATGGCAACTTCCTTTCCCGAAACATCTTTAACCACCGATTTCAATACCATATTCTTAGAAATGGGAAGGTCGTTTTCAATGAAAGTACGAACAAAAATTGTTGCCGAGATAGAATCCACCTGAGGCGTTGTAATGTAAGTTCCATATTGGGCAATATGAACCTGGCCTGTAATGTTCAACCAGACGTGACGGTAAATTCCGGAACCTGTATACCATCGACTGCTGAGTTGAAGTGAATTATCGACCCTGACCGCGATGGTATTATTCCCTTTTTTAAGATAAGGAGTCAGATCATAGAAAAAACTCGTATAACCATAAACATGTTTGCCCAGGTGATGCCCGTTAATCCACACATCGCTGTTCATATACACGCCATCAAATTCAATCCGGAATTGCTGATCTTTCCGCACATCAGGCAAGCGAAAATGCCTGCGGTACCAGCCAATCCCTGCAGGAAGATAACCGCCAGAACCTTTGGTTGTTGCATCTTCTTTAAATTCACCTTCGATGCTCCAGTCGTGAGGCAGGTTGAGTGTCCGCCATTTGGCATCATCAAAATCAGCTTTTTCCGCATCTTTTATATCCGAAGGGATAAATTTCCAATTGTAATCCATCAGTAAACGTTGGCGGGATGGTGGCGTTGCAGACCAGGCATTCAGGCAAAATACATTTACTAAGATCAGGCTGAGAATAAGAGATTGTAGTTTCATCATTTGCTTCTTTTAAAGTTCAGTTCAGGGTTCCTATTAGCGTGTGACAAGCGTAGTATGCAGCACAACCGGAGTGGCACCAAAACGAGGTCCTCCCCAATCTGTTTCATCACCATTACGGTTGCGTAACAGCTTGAATGTTCCATTCTCGTACTGACCTTCTTCGACTTTAAGGTATTGCCATGCTTTACCAGCGTTAGCACCAAGTGGCTTAAAGGTGAAATGGCAGAGCGTGCCAATCAGTAAAAACTCGTTTTCACCCAGTTGTACCACCATCGCTTTTCCAAACGGACGGGAAGTAACCTGGTCTGTTTTTCTTCTTGAAGTGCCGAATGTAACCGTGGCCTCCCATGCACCGAGGTCGATTGTCTGGGTTGCATGATCCTCCCTTTCAACAACAGACCTGATCTTTCCTTCAAAACTCCATTTTGCAAGTTCTCTAATCATAGGTGCAGCCATCGCATATTCCTGAGCAATTGAAGCGAGACGGGTTTCAGTCTCTGCCTTTCCTTCACCAAGTCCGTTGTCATCAATTCCAAATGGGGAGAACCCGATGCCATGATGAGCAAGTACCGGATAAAAATATCTTACATATTCCACCCCCGAGCCGATCTCGGGCACGAAGAGCGGATTATCAGAACGGTCATATAACTCAATCACCTTCAGTGCTTTTTCACTTTCGGGCATATAAATATCGGGAGCAAGTAAGTCGATAGATGGTGCAGCTGCCTTCCAGATTGGAATTACATTGTCGGTTGGACCACCGCTTTCATATGTTGTCGCGCTGGGGTTACTGATCGGATCCCGCAACGCTGCGTTGACGTATAATGGTAATGAATTCACCGCCTTACCCGCTGCAGCAACATATTCGATGTATCTGGCAACAGACCAAGCCTGGAAATACTCATCCGCGTCTTTCCCGAATACCTCTGTCCAGGTTCCTATTGCCCCGACAGACTTGTTCAATGCCTTGAGAATTTCAGGTTTCAAGAGTTCTACCGGCACCTGACCTTCAAAAAGTTTTTGGGCATCTGAGGAGTAATCGCGCACAGTATCCCACGCACCGGGTTCGTTTTGCACCTGGACCATCAATACCGTATGCTGCGGATCTGCCTCCTTCAAATGTTTCATGACAGCCGTGAAAGCCTTTGCATCAGCGTCCATTGCGGCCTTTGTGTGCGGTGAAGGTGTATCTTTGGGTTGCCCGTTTTTTCCGGTGATGTTGGGATACTTTACTGCATCGCGCTTCATCCATTCAGGCATATAGTGATTGCTCCCGTTTTTCCAGGTAGCAAACCACAGCAGCACAAGATGTACGTTGCGCTCACGTCCTTGCTTTAACAGTAAGTCGATTAGCGAAAAATCGAACTTCCCTTGCTGTGCTTCCACCTGCTCCCAGTAGATTGGGACTTCGAGCGTGTTGGCGTGCATCGCCTCAATTGCCGACCATACCTGTGGCATCATTCCCGGCCATGCGCTGGAGTTGTGCGCCTGTCCCCCAAGTATTAAGAACGGTTTGCCATCGACTAGTAGGGCATGGCGACCATCTTTTTCGACGATGCGCGGAACCTGTTGTTCCTTTACCTGAGCCGAAACAGATCCGACTGCAAATAAAATGAGTATGCTTATAACAAGAAACTTACGTAGAAACATAGTATTTCCTCCTAATTGGATTAGCCTGGTTTATTTTGAATTTGGATGATACATCGGATAAATTTTCTCTGAAAAAACAGTAGGTGCAGATGAAGTACCGTTGAGTGGCTTTATCAGGAGATTGTCGAACAGTGCATTGTTGCTTTTCTTATTGATACTTCCTGAAACAAGACCAACCATACCTTCCGAAAACGTCGGATCTGTGGCAGTTAAAACCTGGACTTTATCGACAAAACACGTGATGGTAGATCCCGAAAAGCGGAGCATAAGGTTATGCCATTGGTTTGCAACAATTTTGGTTGCTTTCCCGGTTGCCAGTATTGTACCCGGTTCGTTATCTTTTTCATCCTGTTTTGAAACGTGTAACGAGCAGGTTCCATCTGCAGACAGATTCATATAATATCCACTCGGTTTGCATCCATAACCTGTTCCTGTGGCAATAACATGGCCCATTATTCCAGCCCAACCGTCTTTATTAAAGTTAACATCGGCACTAACTTCATAATCTTTCCAGTTTCGATCGCCCAGAATGGTATATGGCATCCATTCGGGTGCCCAGCTTTGCGCGCCTGCTTCTACAACCTGGCGCAAACATTTGCCCTTTTTATCAGGCCGATCGGCAATTTCGAAGACTCCTGCAATATCGGCGGTAAAGTGTGGCAGATAGCCCCAGACCTTTGCATCTTTATAACTCTCAAATGTTTCGTAATAAGGGAATGGAAATGGTTTGGAAGCCGGAATATTGGCAAATGAACCCTTTTGCTGCCCGTTAGTTGTGGAAATTGAATAAATAGACTGAGGCTCCAAAGTGAGTTCGAATGAGCCATTTACAGGCATGATATCATACATCTTTACAAACTGCTCCTTTGAATTACTTCGCCAAACACATAGTTTGCCGGCAGATAAGCCCCCGCTAACTTTAAATGAAATTTTTTGGTTCTCTTTGGCATCTTTGGTTTCTGCAATAACACTGAAATCCTTTTCAGGTGATTTAAGCGTCACATATGTTCCTCCATCAGGAAATTTTCCGCAGGCTCCGTTTAAATATTGCCAGCCGGCTTTTGTAAACTGTCCGTAATGCGCATAAGCCCAGAGTACTTCACGAATGTAATAATTTCCACTCCAAGGTTCACGGGCAACCATAATTGCCGGATCTTCAGGAAAAGGCTCAATACCGTAAGTTGAAGCAACCAGAAACCAGTTCACTACCATGGTTGCACCACTCTCAATAAAATTTTTATTGAACGATTCCACCATACTTAATTCACAGTCGTATCCTTTCAGGTAAATATGTTCTTCCGAATTCCAGATAGGTTTTACCAATTCTTCGCTTAACTTTATTACTTCCGACGGAGTTGGTATCTCGGACATCGTATGGGCACTCATAATGTCAACGGAAGCTCTTAATATTGAATCGGTTTTCATGTCTTTGCACCATGCGAATTTGTCTTTACCCCAATTGTCGAAGGCATGAATTCTCACTTTTGACAGGCCATTTTCGTTGAGAGTCGTCCTGAACATTTTTACAAAATCTTCATTCACACCTTTTTCGTTTCGACATCCGATAGCATCTAAATCGAGTCCATAAACACTCTTCAGACCTTTGATCCATTTGGCGTAATAATCGCACATGTCCTGCGACCAGAAATTATTGTTACCCACCCATTTCGGACAGCTCCAGCCATTGGCATCAAGCGTTATAGCCGGATTTCGTTTCCTGGCTTCACTCATGATCCACCATTCGTATCCTCTGCTATAGTTCAGATCGTTTCTTGAATGCATGTGGCTTGATTCCGATCCCTGGGTTGAATTTCCATCACCAGGAACCTCAACCAACAATGCAGAAATGGAGGCACCAAAATTTGGTTTGAAAAGCAGATCCAATACCTGGCTGCGCTGAGGTTCCTGATAGTCTTTTAATAAAACTGAAGTGGCTCCTCCTCCGCTTACAGCGCCTATTCCATCAAAACGTTTGCCACCGGCATCTCCATTGATGTTAATGGTCTGTCCATTTGCATTAGTCATAAAAAAGCTCATTATCAGGCAACAAAGCGCTGAAGGAAATAATTTATTTTTCAAAATAATGTTTGTTGATGGTTATGGATGCCAAAGCTACAAAATAAATGATTGGGTCTGATGATGACAGTTGCCCAAAGTCAACCGGATATGAGCTAATTTGAAAAGATAGCGATCGGTTAAATGCAATATAACTAAACTATTAGCGGATAGTTTGATTTTTTCAGTATGTGAAAAGGCTCAACGAAGTGAGAGACTGACTTTTTCGGGTTGTGAAGAAGTCAAACTCTTAATTACCGAAATTCATCGCTGAAGCTCACCATTATCCGGATCTCCGGGTTCATCAAGCAGTTGAATGTAGGTCGCTGGTCCCAAATCCGGTTTGTCCCATGAAGATAATGCCCAAACGATTTTTTTATCCGGAGTCACTTCAAATACCTGAACGGTACCGGCCCACTCTTCAGTCTTGTTGTTGCCTGCAATCCAGTTACAAATAACTGTATTTCCGTTCGCCAAACGATTGGCAGTTTGTGTGTTTCCAATAATAAACGGGGCATCTGCCCTGGTAAATTCCCAAACTGTTTCACCTTTGGAATTCACTTCACGTGTATAGCCCTTCCCATCACCAGAAATAAGTGTATTCCCGTTGTGAAGGCGAATAGCCGACCAGGCCGAAGGTGCATCAACCGACCATACTTCCTTTCCTTCCAGATCGAATTCAACAACTTTCTGTTCTGCAAAAAGACCTACCATGATCGTTTTATTTTTGGTCATGCGTACGTGGCGGAATTGCCCATGCGAACTCGTCGAAGCCGTTGGGATTACAATTTCTTTGAGTAAGGTATTGGTAGCAGTATTAAACATCAGCACTTTACCGACCGGTCCGTTGAGCACCATCAATACACTGTCCTTCCCGATTGGTTGACACGAATGGGTCTCAGTTCCGGGAGCACAGATGTATTGCCAGATAATGTTTTTCTCAGGCGTAATAATTCCGGCACCCGACATGCTGGCATATACGATGTTGCCGTTCGAAAGCAGTGTAGCATCATCGAACTCCTGAATTCCGCCAGTTGCAGTACGCAAAGGAATGGAGTATTGCCAAACGACTTTACCATTTCTCACCATGAACAACGATTGCTCCTGTGGCTTGCGCATATCCCATTCACCGGCATATAGAAAATCGTGCTGTTTAAGTCCTTTGCCAGGTAATTTGTAATCCTTGTTTACAGTTTGAGCACCGGCATAAGTACAAAAAAGGAACAGAATTACCGCAAGAATTGATTTAGTATTCATCTTTTAGAATAAAAATTAGGCTTTTATTTCTTTACCAAACTTAAACGAACCATGAGTACATCATGCGATTTTACTTCTGCTTTTAATACCTTTTGAGTATTTCCGAGTTCTTTTTTAGCCCAGACATCTTTAATCTTGAACACTTCTCCTGCAGCATCCAGCTTTCTGTTGGATACAGTATCAGAAACCACATTTTTCATCCAGTCGAATTCAATCATTTTTGATACTGCTGAACGGTTTAAAAAGCAGATTGCCCAATCGCCACCACTCAATGGTTTGAGCCATGTTTCCAATCCGTCTTCGGATTTGTATTTTAAACCTTGAATGCCCAAAACATCCTGATTGATAGCGATCGCATCGGCATTTGTAAGTATGGCATGCGTTTGCGCAGACATGTTTTTCAGTTCGTTCCCTGCAATTAACGGAGCCGCGATCATGCACCACATCGAAAAATGCGCCCTGTCTTCATTCTCTTTCATTCCACCATTCCCAACTTCAAGCATATCGGGATCATTCCAATGGCCAGGACCGGCATACTGGCGCATATCTTTCTGCATATCCAGAATTTTCATCACGCCCCAGTTCGAATAACCTGGGTGTTTATTCTCGCAATCGAAGCAGTCGGTAATATCGCCTGTAGTCCGCCACAAATGACCGACCTCACCGGCCCACTCCCACGGTTTACTTCCACCCCATTCGCAAATGCTGAAAACAATTGGTCTTCCGGCTTCTTTCAACATGCGGCTCATCAGCTTGTACGACTCTTTTTGATTCTGTCCGTCGCTGCTGCACCAATCGTATTTCAGGTAATCGACACCCCATTTTGCATACATGTAAGCATCCTGAAATTCATGTCCACGACCTCCGGGACGGCCTGCGCATGTTTTTGTTCCGGCACAGGAATAAATCCCAAACTTCAAACCTTTGGAGTGAACATAGTCGGCCAAAGCTTTAATGCCGGACGGAAATCGCTCAGGATCAGGAATAATAAAACCCATGCTGTCGCGGCCTACCTGCCAGCAATCATCAATAACAATATACTGATATCCGGCATCGCGCATTCCGGTTGACACCAAAGCATCAGCAGTTTCTTTTATCAGTTTCTCGCTTACATTACATTGAAATTTATTCCAACTGTTCCAACCCATCGGTGGCGTTAACGCCAGATTCTGAAACTTTTGCGCTGAGGCAAAAACGGTGGAAAAGAGAAGAATGACAAACAGAATTTTTTTCATGATCTATGTATTTAAAGTTTAAGAAAATTTCGTTGAGTGAGAAGTTTGAAATGCATCGCTATTTAATATCTATACCTTCCAAATTATAACCATCAGAGGATATGAGCAGGTTTTCCGCCTTGAGCGAAGGTTCATAATCAACCTTTATCGCCTTACTTTCACCTGCCAATAAGTTGAAATATCCATCGGTGAAATAGGCCGGTAAAATTGCTTTTCCTGTCGCTTTATCACGCAGGTTGAGCTTTATCGCAATGGCGATCGTTTTAGAAGGATTCTTTACTTTGAATGTGATTGAACCGGATTCTTTTTTAAGAATACTCCCTGAGAGTTTAACTTGCGCCAGACTATTCAATGCCAGTAAATCCTTAGTATCACCTAGTTTCTTCCAATACGAATTATCGGAGATTACATTCCCTTTTTCATCCTGAAGCGTTAGTCTGGCCAAATATACACCTGTCGCAGGTAAGTCAGCCACAAAGCAATCTGTTTTAACGTTCGCAGGTACAGCAATTTTAACCGCTTTCGTTGAAACCAGCTTTCCATCAGTTGAATAAAGTTTGAAAACAGCCTTGGCTTGCGGAATACTTTTTAGTGTTGTATTGATTACAATCACTTTGTTATCATGCAAGTTCATCTGGATGTGAATGGGCTCACAGGCTTTCATACTTGCGAAGTAGGAACCAAATGTTTCGTAATCCCACGAATAAACCTGCCAAACCGTGCTTGGCCATGCCGGATGGGTCATCCACAAAAGAAGTCCGCTCGTGTTGTTCCAAAGTTTGCTGTTCCAGGCTTCGAACATCGCACGGTGACTTTCGTAATTCAGCATCTGCGCCTTTTTGCAGAAATCATCCAGGTCTTTAGGTTTCCCAAAATTGCTTGAAATTGACGCAATCACATCTTTTTGTCCGTCGTGCAGGTCATGATAAAACCATACATCACTGATTGGCCAGACATCCTCTTTTGACATCATTTTCCGCATCGATTCGGCTGTCGGGATGGAAGGCGTCCCCAATTCGGTGTTGAAACCGGCAGCATTGTTTCTGAAATATTCAGCCGGGTCTTTGAAGTAATTCCATGGACCACTCCATCGCAGGTTTAAAACACGGGAGTTGGGGTTGTAATGACGCGTGGGATCTTCAGCTGCGATCAGGTTTTCAAGCTGTTCTTCGAGTTGTGGCAATGGAACTCCTTCATTTCGGGCGCACCAAACAGCGATGGATGGATGGTTGCGAAAACGGCGTAATACATCACGCGCATTGTCCAAAAAAAGCAGGTTGTCGTTTACATTCAGGTTGTACCCTTCGGTCGAAAGCCAGAAATCGTTCCAGACCAGCAATCCATATTCATCGGCCAGTTCGTAAAAGACCTCCTCGGTCGATTCACCTGTCCAGTTGCGGATCATTGTGAAATTGGCATCCTTGTGCAAACGGAAGTATGGCTCAAGGTGTTTGCGGTCCGAACGTTTCATTCCATCGTCCATTCCCCAGTTTCCGCCCTTGCAGAATATCCGCTGACCATTCACCTTGATCACCATGTAAGGACTGATTGTGGTGTCGCTCAATCCGGTTAATTTGGATGGATCAATATCTTTATGAAGGCTGGAAATTAAGATCTTGTCTTTATATTCACGTGTTTTATTGTTATCGAAAACAGGCTTCCCTTCGATGATGTCTTTGATCGGATTAAATTCAATCCGCCACCCTTTTTGGCTCGGCGCATCCACATTTAACTCATACGAAAATTCTCGAATCCCGAACCGAACCGATTTTTCATCAGAAACTGTTCCATTGGTTTCAACCTTTAGTTTTAGTGTATATAAGTTAGGTTTCCCATAACCATTTGGCCACCACAAACGTGGATTTTTAAAATTCAGCTGCGAGAATTTTTCAGGAGTAAAGTGTATCGTTTTAACTTCACCTGCAATTAAATCAACCGATTGGCTAAAGTTTATGTTTTCAATATTCCCGATGACACTGAAGGTTTGTTTAATAGTGGTGGTATTTCGGACTTGTACATTCACACTTATTTTGGCAGATGTTGTATCAGGCAACGCCAAATCTGTAATGATCTGAGGATCGGAAATAACGACCCCTTCGGTGAAACGCAGTCGTACATCCTGCCAGATTCCGATATTGCGGTCGCGAATACCAGGTATCCAATCCCATCCTTCAGAAGAAATAAAGGTGGGTCCATCCAAACAAAGTTGTCCGCCATTGGGACCCTGACCAGCAGTAGGTGATTCTTCCTGTGGTATACCAGGATTGGGCGGTGGTAATATATGAACGGCAAGTACATTTTCACCCGATTTATTGATTGCATCGGTGACATTAAATTCGCCACGGACAAAAGCGCCGCTCATTTTACCGATTTTCTTTCCATTTAACCAGACAATCGCCCGGTAATTGATCCCATTCAGCACCAGCCATGCCGTTTTGTTGGTTTGTTCCTTCGGCGCAATGAATGACAGGCGATACCACCAATCCATTCTGCAAAGTGTATCAGGAATAGCTAAATTATTTAGTCCGAAATAGGGATCAGGATAAACACCTTGCTGAACGAGGGTCGTAAGTACAGTTCCCGGAATAGTTGCATTGTACCACGAAACAGTTGGGAAAGCCGGTTTTGAAATGGTTTCTCCGGTCGCACCTACCTTTTCAGCTTCCAGCATTTCCCATCCCGATGCCAGCACAAATTCGCCATCTTTTTCTGCTTTTAAAGTACAAGGAATGTTTTCTTTGGCTACGCGAACTGCCGTTTGAAAAGGAACTTTCGATTTAGGCAACGTCGATTTCTCCTGCGGTTGCGACAATCCGAAATTTAATCGATTCTGAGCGAGTGATTTATTCGGAATAAAACTGATTTCGCAGATCAGCAGGCCTCCCAATATTAAGGCAGATAAAAGTATTCGTCGCATATCGTTAGCTAATTTATGATTCAGATTCTAATATGATAAAAGTAACTTGTTTGAATTAATTTGCAGGCTATTTATTTAAGTTCTTTACTCAAAAACCCATTCATGCTCCTCCATTTTTGTACGTCACTTATATTATTGCTTATATGTGATTTACAACTTCATGAATTTACGTATTGTTATTTAGACCAGATTAAAATAGCAATTCTGGCCAGAAATTAATATCATTGTCCTTTTGTTATAAAACCAGAAATACAATGGGATGCAGTTTATGCAATACAAATATAGAATCAGACCGGCCGGAAATGCTTGGCACTTACGACTGGCTCAACGATATACCTGATACAAGTTACGAATCAAACATTGTTGAAATACGGTTCAAAGGAACCCGGAAAGAGTTTTTCAGAAACGAAGATAGTATACATTTAAAACGAGACGAATTGGTAGTGGTTGCCTGTTCTCCGGGTCACGACGTAGGAGCAGTATCGTTAACAGGTAAGCTTGCGGAGCTTCAGTTTAAGCGGAAGGTAAAAAAACCGGACCGTTACGAATGGAATAAGATTTACCGTAAAGCAACTCCTTCAGATGTGATAAAATGGGAAGAAGCGAAATCTCGCGAAAACAAGGTGATGATACGTGCGCGTCAGATAGCTAATGAATTGGAGTTGAATATGAAAATCGGTGATGTGGAATTCCGGGGCGACAATACGAAGGCTATCTTTTATTACATTGCCAATGAACGGGTCGATTTCAGGGAACTGATAAGAAAATATGCACGGGAATTTTCGATTAAAATTGAGATGATGCAGATTGGTGCCCGTCAGGAAGCAGCCCGAATTGGGGGAATTGGTTCTTGCGGCCGCGCGCTGTGTTGCTCAACCTGGCGCACAGACTTTACGAGCATTAATACCAATGCGATCATCAAGCAAGGTTTGTCACCCAACGCAGAGAAGATGACCGGACGGTGTGGCAAACTTAAATGCTGTCTTACTTATGAGCTTGATCAATACCTCGAAGCACAGAAAGATTTTCCAAATGAATTACTGAGCCTCGAAACCGATCAGGGAATAGCACGTCATTTCAAGACCGATATTCTGCAGAAAAAAATCTCATACAAACTCGATCGATCGGATGGAAGAGTTTTCATACTCGATCTTGAGGATGTCAAGAAGTTCCTGAATATGAACAAACGAGGTGAAAAGCCTTCGATCGAAGGTTTTGCAGAACAAGAGCCAAAGGAAGGAAATATGATGAATGTCGGCAATTTGGATCAATCATTCTTCACGAAACCGGCACCCGCAAGGACTCGCTTTAAACGGCAAGGTAGAACGAATAGCAACCAGATTCAGAAAACGACAGAAGCAAAAAAATAAAAACGTTTTGATATTCATCTTCAAACAACAAAATCATATTAAAAAAGCAATGCCTCTTTACAATTCCATTGACAGCAAAGTATTAAAAGCGACCCTGATGGCTGAACCGTTCGCCAGGAAAACAATTTCATTATACCGCTATTTTATTCTTGATAATCCGCAGGGGTTTCGGGACCAATTATACCGGGAATGGACTGATCTCAACTGTTTCGGAAGAATCTACATTGCCCGCGAAGGGATCAATGCACAAATGAGTGTTCCTGAAGATCATTTTGATGCCTTTCTACAATCATTAAAGAATTACCCAATCTTCGAACAGATTCCAATCAAATATGCGATCGAAGACAATGGAAAATCGTTCTATAAACTATCTGTGAAAGTGCGGCCTAAGCTGGTTGCCGATGGCCTTGATGACGATGCTTTCGATGTAACAAATGTCGGTAATCACTTAAGTGCAAAAGAGTTTCACGATCTTGTTGAAACCGGGGAACACATTGTAGTTGATATGCGAAATCACTATGAATCAGAAATCGGGCATTTCAAGGGGGCTGTTTGTCCCGAGGTGGATACCTTTCGTGAAGAACTTTCAGTGATTGCCGAAATGCTTGAGAAGCAGAAAAATCATAAGTTATTACTCTATTGCACCGGAGGAATTCGCTGCGAAAAAGCGAGTGCTTATCTGAAACACCATGGTTTTAAAGATGTCAATCAGTTGCATGGTGGAATACTTGAATATGCGCGAAATATCAAATTACTTAACCTGGAATCGAACTTTGTAGGAAAGAATTTTGTATTCGATGAACGGATGGGCGAATCGGTGAATGGCGAAGTTATCTCTCACTGTCATCAATGTGGAAAGTCGTGTGATGTACATTTGAACTGCGCGAACGAAATGTGCCATTTGTTGTTCATTCAGTGTACCGAGTGTGCCGAAAAGTTCGAAAATTGCTGTTCGACAGCCTGCCGTGATCTGAAAAACCGATCTGAAACCGAAAAACAAAGCTTTAAGCACAACAATAATTTCAAATTTGGAAACAGTAAGGTTTACAGGAAAAGTTTTCGCCTTGCAAAAAATTCTAATTTTGCCGATCCTGATTTAGTCTCAGGGCAAAAACCGACAATTTAGTATGCCCAATTTTTGGAAAAATCTTTCGAAACCAATTTTTGCTTTAGCACCTATGGAAGATGTGACGGACACCTCTTTCCGCGAAGTCGTGGCCGGTCTCTCTGATCCGCAATATCTTCATGTTCTATTTACAGAATTCACCTCGGTTGATGGCATGAACCATCCGAAAGGTAAAATCAAGGTTGCGAAACGGTTGTTCGTGAGTGAATCGGAGAAAAACCTGTTAAAGCAGAAAAAAATCAAACTGGTTGCACAGATATGGGGAAATAAACCTGAATTATTCCACAAAATAGCCCGTGAAATCACCGATGAATATGAATTCGACGGCATCGATATCAACATGGGATGTCCTGTAAAGAATGTTGTTAAAAACGGTTGTTGCTCGGCGCTGATTGATCAACCCACGCTTGCAAAAGAGATTATCTTTGCCGCTAAAGAAGCGACTCATTTACCCGTTTCCGTGAAAACCCGCACTGGCATAAGATCGCATGATACAGATATTTGGATAGCACATTTACTGGAAACGAAACCTGCTGCCATCATTCTTCACGGACGAACACAAAAACAACAATCTGACGGATTGGCGGACTGGGAGGAGATTGCAAAAGGAGCAAGGATTCGTGATCAGATAAACCCCGAAACCCTATTTCTGGGTAATGGTGATGTATTTTCTGTTTCACAGGGTGAAGCACTCGCCACCAAATATGGACTTGATGGCGTGATGATCGGACGAGGTATTTTTCATGACCCCTGGTTTTTTAATCCATTGCAGCAAACACCATCAAAATCTGAAAAATTAGCCCAGTTGTTACTTCATACCAGGTTGTACAAACAAAATTGGGGTGGGAAAAAAAATTTCAATCAGCTGAAACGCTTTTATAAGATTTACACAAACGACTTTCCAGGTGCTGCCCAATTAAGAGCAGAATTGATGGAAGCTAAAGCATATGAAGATGTTTATCAGGTAGTCAATGCCTTTATAAAAGAATTGCCGCCACCAGAAGGCAACGGCAATTGATAATCGATATATTATATGGTTTTAGCCAAATAATAATTCTATATGAACTTAAATTTTAGGCAACATCCAAGGTTCACGATAACTTGGTAGCAGATACTTGTTCGCTTCCTCGTCATTGGTGAATTCGGTTCCATCCCAAACCAGTTTTTTGCCAGTACGATAGGCAATATTACCCAACGCCGAGAATTTAGCAATGTGAGCCCCAATTTCAACACTGGCATTTGTCTTCGGGTTACGGTCCTTCCTGCATTCAAGGAAATTCTTCACGTGGTTTTTCAAACCTTCGCCGGTTCCCTTCACAAGCGCAACAGCTTCCATCCTCTTTTCGCGGTTAACCACTTCAGGAATTACTTCCCAGCCACTGCGGTCAACAACCAAGGTTCCGTTTTCGCCAACAAAACCTAATCCGTGATTACGGCCATACGCGCCATCGTTGATCCCTATCGCATGATCCCACATCACATTAAAGCCGTCGAACTCATAAATCGTCTGTAAACTATCGGGAGTTTCGCATGCATCGGTAGGATATCCATATTTTCCTCCACTCGCCATAATTGACTTAGGAGTAGTAACATCCATACCATACAAGGCATAATCGAGCAGGTGAACGCCCCAATCGGTCATTAAGCCACCGGCATAATCCCAGAACCAACGGAAAGTAAAATGGAAACGGTTCCTGTTAAATGGACGGTTGGTTGCAGGCCCTAACCACATATCGTAATCAACTCCTGCTGGTACAGGTTCATCAGCCAGAACCGGAATCGATGGACACCAACCCTGATAAGAGAATACACGCACAAGCCTGATTTTGCCCAATTTACCTGAACGTATGAAATCAACTGCACTTTGCCAGTGCGGATCGCTCCTCTGCCATTGACCCACCTGAACTATTGTCTTATGTTTTTTTGCAGCTTCCACCATGATGTTGCACTCTTCAATGGTTCTTCCCAGCGGTTTCTCGCAATAAACATCTTTTCCGGCTTCACAGGCAGCCACCATCTGAAGACAATGCCAATGATCGGGTGTCCCGACAATCACCACATCAATATCCTTATTTTCAATTAATTTACGCCAATCCTTGTATAAATTTGCTGGCTTTTTACCACGTATTTTTTCAACATCTGCAGCACGCCCATTCAATACTTCGTCGTCGATATCACACAATGCAATACACTCAACCTCTGGATTTTCAAGAAATGCTTTCAAATCAGAAAAACCTTGTCCTTTACAGCCTATCAAACCTACATTCACTTTGTTACTTGCGGCGCATGAGGCCATCGTGCTTGATAATGAGGAGACAAGGCCAATGCCAACAGCAGCGGATCCACTGCTTTTCAAAAATGTTCTTCGTGTTGTCATACGTATAAATATTTAATTTCAATGTCAGTTTAAGGGGAAAACAATAATTCTTAAAAACGTCAGAAAGAGGTCAAAATGCAATTAACTATTTATATAACAAATAATTAAATTATCTTCTTAAATTACTAAAAACCTGCTAAAAGTAACGAATTATTCAACTCTTTATCTACAATTAAAGATTTTAATTCATCTTAATTTCCAGAATTGAATGAATTGCCAAATCTGAAACCACCACTTTCGATACCCCATTCTGAAAATCGATTTTCAGTTCTTTGCCTTCGGGTTGTAACACAATCTGAGCCGGTTTATTTTCAGTACGAATACTAACATTCAGATCTTTCAATGATGGAATTTCATCATATCCGATTGCCGTTTGATTGGTATGTTCTCCAGCGACGTTTATCAAATTTACCAATATTTTGCCATTAAGCTGATTGGTAGTTACATGAACCAGGTGCGATCCGGTCACTTTCACCAAAGGGTCGGTAAATAATTCTTTGATTTGATTAGCTATAAAATCGCGAAGCACCGGGGATTTGTATTCGAGATAGGCTGAACCCGCATTGAAATAAACGCCTGCCACCATCCCTTTTCCAAATTTATTAACAGACGAAGAAATGTTCTTCCCTTTGTCTCTGAAATCACTGCTATTGTAAAAATTTGAAATTGAAGTGATCCCGGGCATTAATTCTACCTTTGCGATTGAGGAGCGAATTGCTCCAATCTTGTCTGTTGTAGCTATAAATACCTGTTCTTCATCAAGTTTAATGAGTGATTTGATTCCCAACTCTTTTTCAAACAATTTTGCAGTTTCGACACCGATAATCAATAAGTTTCCACCATCTGCAGCATATTTCTTCAGTTCTTCGAGAAAAGAAGCCTCCAGGTAGTCACATTCAGGAATAATAATCAGCGGATATTGATTCATCTTTCCCCTAAGGTGATGTTCCATCAGAATCTCAACCGATTGCTGACCATCAAGCACAAGATTCAAAGCCCCCTGCAACATTCCGGTTCCGTTTGAATAGGGCCGTGAACCATTTTTTAAATACGAAGCCGTTGGATAAAGCAGTGCAATTTGAGAGATTGCTTTAGCCTTATGAACGAATTGTTGCCTTGCACGGCAGAATGTGGCAATCTCCGAAAGCGTTGTTGCGAGCCATGGTTTCAGGGACAAGTCGCGGTTCTGCTGAAAATAGAACTGAACGCCGCCACCCATTGCCATAATCTCGGCAGCTTCCTGTTCTAACTGAACAGATGATTTTACGTTCATGGGCATCTTCCCGCCATTCCACGAAAATCCCCATGCCATTAAATCCCACGGTTTTCCCTGGGAAGCCAGGCATCGCGCTTCGAAAGCCGAGCGGTAAACCCCGTTTTGTGGAGTTACATCTCCGGACAAATAATCTACATCAACAATCACCTTCTCGGGCATTAACGAAGAATAAGCCCAGTTACTCGTTATTTGAAAACCAGGATTGTACGCATGAATTGCTGTAATGTATTTATTCAGGTGTTCGCGAAACAAACTTCGCGTATATTCCATGAATTCAGGATAATACTTATCAGAGGACTTTTTTGGTATCTCGGTTATTCCGGTTTCTTTGGTGAAACGCTTTAATGATTCTTCGCCATAATCGGGTTCAACGGCCCAGCATTCCCCGTCGATCCAGGCTCCGTCGACTTGATAATCGCTAAGTTCCTTTAATTGAGGAATCATATAAGTATCAAGATAAGGACTGAAAAACGACGTTTTCTCGGTGCTTCGTTCTCCATTGGATTTGACAATTGCCCAATCGGGGTGCTCTTTCACAACTTTGCCATCCCATACGCCAGAAAAATGCATAAAGAGCGCCACCTTGTTCTTTTCAGTTACTTCCCGAAAGAGTTTCAGTGGATCTTTCTCAAATCCTTTCACATGGAAACCCACCTTCGTTGGATAGCTCGATATTCCCGGGTGACCTTTACAATCGATCTGGATAAAATCAGGGCGAACTTTGGTCAGAAAGGTATCAACCATTTCGGGCGTCAGCGTTTTTCCGGCATCCGTAATATCCTCACTGGCATGCAAATCGAAATGAACACCAAAAAAGCAGTCGGCTCTTTTTAATTTTTCGGTTGATTTTTGAGGTTGCGCCAAGGTTGTAAGGCTTGTGAATGCAAGCAGAAAGAGTAGGGTCAGTTTAAATTTGTTCATAATACCAATTGTTTTAAAAAAGTCAAGTTCTAAATCAAAAAGTCAAGAAAATTATCCTTTGTAATTACTTCAAAATCAGAATTTGAATAAGTTTCTTTCCAAATTTTTGGAGGCGTTACTTTACGTTGACTCCATTTCATGCGAATTTGGCAAGTTAGGCATGGTTCAACAAGCCTTACTGGTTGTTGATCGGGTAAAGATAGTGAGAAAAATATCTGTAAAAACTTCTAATTTTGATTCTTCTATTTAAGTTGAATCTAAAATGAAAGAAATACTAATCCTATGCCTTGCCCTTTTAATCACCTCGGAGAGCATTGCTCAAATCCAGATTGTGAAAAACGGGAAAGCAACAGGCAGGATCGTTGTTGACCAGCGTAACAATACTGACAGACAGGCAGCAATTCTTTTGAATGACTTCATTAAAAGGATATCAGGGACAAACTTGCCTATCGTTTCAATAGATTCAAAACCCAAAAAAGGAGATATCATTATCGGAAGCTTTCCAATGCCAAGTTCTGCCAATAATTCGTCCGGTATTGAAGAAGACGGATTCAGACTCACGGGCAAGGACTCAATTTTCAGGATTACAGGTGGCAAGGGATCAGGCACAGTTTACGGCGTTGTCACGTTGTTGGAGGATTATTTTGACGTGCATTATTATGCCGCAGATGCCTGTACTTTTCCACAAAAAACTGATTTATGGCTGCCTGCAAACCTCAACAGAACCGAAAATCCAAGTTTCCGATACCGGCAATCTCAGGCGTATAGTATTGCCCGGGATTCACTTTATAAAATATGGAATCGGCTGGAAGAACCTAAAGAAATTTTTGCCGGGAACTATTGGGTGCATACTTTCGACCGGATTTTACCTTCGCGTAAATTTGGTGAAACTCATCCGGAATTCTATTCGTTCATCAACGGGCAACGGCGTCCCGGCTCGGCCAGCCAATGGTGTTTAAGCAATCCTGCTGTTTTTGAGGCAGCTGTTTATCAGATCGATTCCATATTCAAGGCCAATCCGGATCAAAAGATGATATCCGTAAGTCAGAACGACGGAAACAATACCAACTGTACGTGCGATCAGTGCAAAGCAATTGACGAATACGAAGGAAGTCCTTCGGGAAGTATCATCCACTTTCTGAATAAACTGGCAATCCGCTTCCCCGATAAGGAATTCTCTACATTGGCTTACTTGTATTCCGTTGCGCCACCCAAACACGTGAAACCGCTTCCGAATGTGAATATCATGTTGTGCGATATTGATTGTTACCGCGAAGTCACTTTAACAGAGAATGTTTCGGGCCGAACTTTTATGAAAAACATGGAAGGATGGTCAAAGATCTCGAACAATATTTTTGTGTGGGACTACGGAATTAATTTCGACAACTACGTTTCTCCGTTCCCTAATTTTCATATCCTTCAGACCAACATGCAGTTGTTCAAAAAGAACAATGTGAATATGCACTTTTCGCAAATTGGCGGAAGCTTTGGTGGCGATTTTTCGGAACTCCGGAGTTATGTTGTTTCAAAGTTGTTGTGGAATGTAAACTGCAATGTCGATTCGGTAATACAGTCATTTCTAAAAGGATATTATGGAAATGCTGCTCCTTACCTTTACCAGTGTATGAAAATACAGGAGGGTGCTTTGCTGGGAAGTAATATTCCCTTATGGATATACGACACACCAATCACTCATAAAAATGGGATGCTGAATCCCAATCTGATTTTGAGGTACCGTAAGCTTTTTGATGATGCAGAAATTGCTGTGGCTTCGGATACTACATTTTTGAAGCGTGTACAACAACAACGCTTAACAATTCAATATGCTGAATTGGAGATTGCAAGGACAAGCGCATTTGAAGACGTAGAAAGGATTAAAAATGAGTTGGCGCTATTTAGGATGAGGGCTCATGAATTGGGTGTCACTATTCTTAACGAGCGTAGCAATACCATTGAAGAATACTGCGATTTGTACCTGAAACGAAATCTGCCCAATCCAAGAAAAAGCCTGGCTTACCAAGCCAAAATCACGTATACTTTGCCTCCCAATAAACCGTATAATCTTATTGCTGACAAGGCATTGACTGACGGACTTCTGGGCGGAGCCACCTTCAACGAAAGCTGGGTAGGCTGGGAAGGGAAAGATGGAGAATTGATCATCGATCTGGGTGAGGTGAAGGAAATTGAAACTGTAGAGGCGGATTTCCTGCATAAACTGGGTGCATGGATACTTCTTCCCAAAAGTATGACTTGCTATACATCAACTGATAACCAGGACTTCAGGCTGATGGGAAAACAAGAGATTAAAGAAGACCGGTCAGTCGAAGTGAAGTATGTGAATATCGGAATTACCGTAAATACCAAAATAAAAGCTCGTTACATCAAAATACACATCGAAACCATCGGACTTTGCCCTTCTTGGCATTATGGCGTAGGTTATCCGGCTTGGTTTTTTATAGATGAAATTTGGGTGTACTGAACAACTTATTTCAAATCAATATCATTCACAAATATTTTTCAGAACACGATCGTTTGAGTAGTTCCATTCTTTATCAGTTTAGAGAAAGTTACCGTATTGCCACAAGTTACCGTCAACCGGATTTTTTCTCCCTGGCGTTCCACTGCAATATCATACTCTTTCTGATATCCATGCACCTTCCTGAATTTCATATAATTCCAGGTACCGGGAAGTTGTGGTGTAATTGTAAAACTATTCAGGGCTACCGGTCGGATTCCAAACAGACCTTCCGTAAAAATCCGGCAATACAAACCGCTTTCAGCTGAGAGGTGCCGTTGATTTCCTTCCGGAAAAGCCTCAACAGGGTAAGGGACATGCTCGCCCAATAACCGGCGGTTTGAATAATATTGCAAAAATTTTAAGCCACGTTCGATGTCTCCGGCTGCAAAAACGCCTCGTAGCGCGTAAAGGGTTGAACGATCCCAGAACGTTTTATCACCTGACACACAGGCAAGTCCGTCTTCGGTCCAAAGTTCAGGAGAGAACAAGGCATCAATGGTAGCTTGTTTGCGGTCGAGAATATTGACAGTCAGGGGCATGCAGATCCATGCCCTTAGTTTGTCATTCCCTTCATAATACTGGTAAGTATCAAAACCCATCACTTTAGCGCCAAAGTATTTTTCAATATTGGTTTTTAAAGCTGCCGCCTGAGATTTATACTCCGAAAGCTGCTTCCCATTTTTCCCAAGTGATTTTCCCAGGTAGACAGCAGAATTAAGGGCATCATAATACAACGAAGAGGTACATAAGTTAGCTTTTCCGGAAGGGAAACGACCTTCCAACTCATCCGAATCGGAACTTACCACACCCTTTGTATTGATTTTGCGTTTATTGAATTCCAGGCACCATTCGATCAAAGGCCAAAGTTCTTCTGCTGTTTTACGGTCGCCCTGCGAAAGTGCAAAACGTGCAGCTCCGTATGCAATCATGGCACCATCGCCCCGGTCACCTGCCCCATTCCAAATGTCAGTTCCTTCAGCAACGATCGAACTGGGTATAGGTTTGTAATCAGGATTCATAAAACGGGCAAAATGGCGATATGCGTTCAACGCCGATTCAATGCCATAATCGTATCCCAGGTATGGAAAAAACGGATTGATGTATTCAGCCTGGTCGTTCGCCCAGATTGCTGCGTAATAGCTTAATCCGCCCGGCCCATGCATCGGGCCCCCCTTTGTTTGGTAAATACTCTCAGCAGCACGGATTTTGGCAAATGCAAAAGTACGGTTCAACGTTTCATCGGGTGTTTCCAATACCAGGTTATCGCTGAATCGCAACAGCAAACTATTGCGCTTGTTCAATTCAGTTTCAATATCGGTATTTCTGAAATCCTGGCCTTCCTTAATCCCCGTAAAACTTAGGTAGAACTTTACCGTCTCCTTTGGCTGAAGCACAAATGCACCATGATTCTGCGATTGGACATGCAAGGTATAACTTCCTTCAGTGCCTTCCTCTGGTTTGGTTCGGGTGAGAATATTCAAATCGGGAATCTCCACGGTAACCGGCTTATTTCCAATATTGAGCAGCTCATATTTTTCACCAAAAACAGGAAGATCTGTTGAGGGGAATAGTGTACGAACAAGCTCAATAGTTCCGTTCAGGGTGCTTTTTACAGTGATCTTTCCGTCCAGAAGTATCTCATTGACAATTTCCTGTTGTACCAGACGCTTGTTAATTGATATCATCTTAACCGGATCAAGGTTAAAGGTGCGGATCAGGCTGGCATGGGTATTATTTGGAATCGTGCGCAACATTGGCCAGACGATGTCACGGCTTATCCAAAACGACTTATCAGCTTCAACTCCATACCTGATAACGGCTGAAATATATTTGCCACTCATCTCAATATGATCGCGATGAGGTAGCTGACCAGTAACAAGCCAGGAAATTCCACCTGCTTCATTAATTTTCCACCGGTTTTCATTTGCTTTTACGCCAAAAATGGAAATGATGCAGAGGATGATGGTTAGTTGAATAGAGTGCTTCATAGGTTTGTTCTAAATTGAAATTTTATTGAATGATCAATTCTGTGGATTTTTATATGATGATTGTATAATTATCATTGGACTTATTCCCTTCTCCTGATTTCTGCCGTAGCCTCAATCATTGCCATATATCCATCCACCGGAATATATTCGGGAATTGAATTTCCGGACCCAAGTCCATATCCGTTTGCAGTTCTTCGAAACAGCGTACCTTGCTCTAAGACTGTCTGATAAACTGTTTCAGGTTTTTCGAGCACAAGTAAATTCAGGTCGAAACCTCCGAAAAGCCCAATCCGACCGGAATATTTTTCAATCCAGACAGGAAAAGGAGCAATCTGATCCTCGTTAGAATGCTTGGCATCAATGCCTAGACTAATAATATCATCCATTAAAGGGAAAATATTTCCACACGAATGGAGCAAGAACTTTTTACCGGAACGATGTACCAAATCAATCACCTTTTTGTATTGAGGCAGAATAAGCTGGCGAATAATATCGGGATCGAGTAAGGTGGAGGTTTTATGTCCAAGGTCATCTCCCATCCTGAAAAAAACAAAGATATCAGCATATTTTTCGATAACCCCCTGCCACAATGTTTCCCAAAGATCACCAATCCTTTTAAAAATATCTGCAAAAAGCTCAGGGTCCATGCACTGCATCACACACAAATATTCGTATCCGACCAAATCCTGGCTTGCTTCAAAGATGCCATACCCGCAACCACCGAAAGCCTTCATTCCCGACGGCAAAGTTTTTCGGATAGCCTCGAAATGTGGTGTATAGGTTTCCCAAAATATTTTTGGTATATCTTCCCATGGATAGTTATCGAAATCTGCCCTCGTCTGAATTGGCCCGGCCATCCCACCCATAATGGCGCCGTGCCCTGGCAGAATATCACAAATAGCTGCTTCAAAATCGAAGGCATCGTAAGTCATTTCTTTCCAGAAACCAATCACTTTGCGGTAATAGTCATCCAGTTCATTGTTCTTCAGTCCTTGCGATGAGATTTGCTCTCCAAGCATTTTAGAGATAAAAGGGGCATCAATATGATGCTCATACAATGGCAAACGGGCAGGCCGCTGGTTGTTCAGAACCTGGAGAATATTTTGATAATCGGGTTCAAACTTCATCAGAAAATTTATTCGTTATTCAATTGGTATCTTGCCTGATCATCAAATCTATTACCATACCGCTTTCAAAGTTACAAAACCATTCGCAGGGACAGTTACTTCGCTGTTGACTTTCGCACCTGGTATTTCTTCTTTCTCGCAAAGGTTAACAGCCTTGGGATTTCCGGCAGGCCACGATAACCTGACAGTTTCGTCTGTACTCGCTACCGACCGTAAATGCATGATGATCGTTTTTCCTTCTGCTGTGGATTTGAGGATCGAAACGGTTACTGCAGGTGAACCTTCCAAAGCGATCAGCGATTTGGAAATCGCATTGGTATTGGCAGCCAGCGGAACCAGGGGTTGTGCCTGTTCCAGTCCAAAACGGTTGGCAATGGCAGCATCATATGCCCCGTGAAGCAAAATGCGGTAACGAAAGGTGACCGGGCCATCCTGCGTGAGTGGGAAGTTGGTGAACCAGTGATTGTTCATTACCCAGGAGTATACGGTTGAACTGGGTTCGAGTTTTCTAAGCCAGGGTTTCCGTTCCCCACTCCAGGTGCCCGTTTGATTGGCAGTCATCGCACCACTTTCGAAGAGTGGTGCATCAAGCGAACACCACGTGACACCATTCTTGTCGTTGGAGATATCAAGCCAGCGTTGCATCGTAAGCCAGTTGCGATTTCCGGCAGCCCACTGGTCTTTTTCAACCTCCATCACACCCCATGGGATGTCTACCCGGGTAGTTCCCTGCGGAATATCGAATCCGAATCCAAAATGGATACCGTCCTTTTCGGCGAGTGGAAGTTTATCTACAACATTGCTAATCTCTACCCAGGGTTGACCTTTGATGAGGCGCACCGAACGTGTGACGGTACGACAACCAGTTGCTTTGGAGGAAACGCGCAATTCCACAACCAGCGGACCGGTTTCAATTGCAGAGACAGTGATATTGCTGTCTGCCTTTGCATTGTCGCTGTCACCGGGCATCCAGCGGAAGGCATTAAGCCCACCGTTGACCTTTGCATCTGCAAAATTGCGTCCGGTGGAAATATTAATAAGATGAGTAATGTTGCCTGTAACCGGATCAATTTTCAAGCGCACCTGTTGGTTGTCGAGCGTCATGCCATCCAGTTTACACCCTTCGGTCAGCGGGCACTTTCCTGCCACAACCCGGTAATGGTTTGACCCGAAGGCAGGAACATTGGAAGCCAGAAATGCCAGCTCCCCGGTTGACAGCCGTTGGGACATTACATCCATCCCCTGATCGTCTGTTACCCGATCGCCCGGTAAACTTTCCGATTTGGAAAGCGTCACCAATCCTCCATGAGGCCATGATTGCGTATTAAACACCACCACACCTCCCTTGGACGGTCCTTCAACAGGTCCAAGCGCGCCGGATGATTTATCTGTTGCGGGAGCCAGTGCGTCATCCAATAATGTTTGGGTTCGGTCGCCGGCTTCGCGGAAGTAACTCTGCTTGACCTTCCAAATAGCATCCTGGAAGTACGGTTCTGAAGGATTCTCTGCGCACCAGGTATGCTCGGAACCAAGTGCAATATAACGCCATGCTTCGTCGAAAGTTTCACGTGGCGCAGGTTTGCCGGGACGAAGCATTGTCCAAAGTGTTTCGGCCTGCACCAGACGTTCCTTTGCATTGCGGTTGACGGCGGTCAGGCCTGCAGCAGTACCAAGGCCATCGGTCCAATATTCGGTAAAGTCGCCTTTGACGACCGGAAGTTTGTCTCCATAATCCGTTTCAATCATCTTCATGATTTCATGGCCTCCAGCGATAACGAGGTGCGGAAAGGCATATTTGTCATTCCATTTCCTGACCGCATCCGGAATGTCGGCATCAAGCGGACAATTGTCCCAGAGCGACCATGAAACGACATAAAAATTATAGGGATTGTCTGCCCGTTCCCGCTTGGATAAAGCATTCAGAAAATTCACATTCGCACTGTCGGTTTTAATGACAGCTGGAACTTTATCCGGATCTCGCTGACCAAACCAGGGGCGACCTGTAGTTCCACCTTTTGTCATGCTACCGCTGTTACCATAGCTACCGGGCTGGAAGAACAATATTTTTGACTTGCCATCAGGTCCAACCCACCAGAAAGGTTTTTCATCGATACTCCGGCCATTGCCAGCCCGGCACGAATTAGGCCAGGCCATCATGTAACGAACCCCTTGCTGCGCCATCACAGGCACAAGTCCCCATGACATACCAGGGATATCCATTTGCTGAAAGGCATCCATGGGTACACCGGTCAGTTTTTGCATCTCGCGGCTGAACCGGAACACCTGGAACAATTCTTCATCATTACAGGCGCTCGTATTGAGATTCAGATAACTGGCATCAATACACAGATAGCCGTTCTGAATAGATTTAACAACCCGTTCTTTTTGAGTTGGTGTTGCCGTTTCCCAATAACGCTCCAGCGGCCAGGTGATTTCCGGATTCCACCGGTAACGTGAACCGACTGGGTAATCTTTTGTCGCCTCACCAAGTTTCATTCCTTCGACAATGTTGGTCTTGTGCAGGATCTCAACATTTCGTTGCGTGTTGGTGTAACCGATATCAACGTGCGAGTGGTTGTAAATGTAAACTGTCCAATGGCGCAGAGCGGGCACAGTGACAGTTTTTTTCAAAGCCTGCGTTCCTTGTCGGACTGTCAGTGTGACCTGCGATTCCTGTTTCACCCCTACCTCTTCCGGTAAAAGAACACTGCATCCTGATTGTCCCCCAACAATAGCGGGCACATTGGTGATTTCAGATCGTCCGTTCACCGTTACTTCCACCTGCGCACTGCCTGTAAGTTTTGCATCTTTGAAATTGATTGCGATTTCGCGACCCGGCTTTCCATCCGGGCGTTGGCGATAGTATTGCTGCACTTCACATTCAATATCAGATGGGAAAATTCGTTGATTTATAGCGGTAGATTTGGTTTGCTTATTTTGCCCAAATGCTGTTACGCTCAGCAGCAATAAGAATAGTAGTTTTAGATGTCCCATCATTCCTTGGTTTGAAATTTAATAGATATCAGATTGTCGTAATTGGTTAATTATCCACCCTTGTAACTTCCCTGTCAAATGTCAATTCAATGATAGTATCTGGTGAATTACGATCTTTGGGTGTACTCCTGATCCGGACTTTTTCGTTTTCCGCAGTTACTTTTACATTTCCTCCTGTAAGATTTCTGACTGATACCAGCGTTTCTTTAAATGCCGGTAACTCAAGAAGGTCGGGAGCCGATTCAAAAAGATGAATATAAACTTTCCTTCCTTTAAAGGTACAACCACCCCAGCTTCCGTTTCTAAACGGGCCACCTTCTGTTCCATAAATCGAAAAACCATATTTCCTGATCCAATCTCCAATTTGGGATAGCCGATTAGCCTGGTCAGCAGGAATTACACCAAATGAATCGGGACCAACATCAAGCAGCAGATTGCCATCGCCGGTAGCGCATGCTACGAGGTTTCTGATACATTCCGCAAGTGGTTTTACTTTACCATCTGTCCGGTACGACCATCCTCCTCCCGGAGCATCCACTACACACATGCAAGACTCCCAGTTACGGTTGGTTTGATAGGAACCGATAATCTGTTCCGGCGTATCGAAATCAGCTTGAAGTGATGGTACATGTTCGCCGAAGAAGTTACAACGGTTATTAATGATCGTTTGAGGCTGAAGCTTTCGAACCAGTTCAAGCACCTTATCGGCATGCCAGTAATTTATTGATTCGCCGGTTCCAAAACTATCAAACCAAACCACATCAACCTGTCCATAATTGGTAAGAAGTTCGGTGAGTTGGCCAGTCATATAAGTCTCGTACTTGCTGTTGTCGCCCATTCCATAGTCGGGATGATGCCAGTCGCGCGGGGAGTAATAGATTCCAAAGTGGAGTCCGGCTTTATGACAGGCTTTAGATAATTCCTTTACAACATCGCGTTTAAAAGGGGTATGCATGATCGAATAATCGGTGAATTTGGTATCCCACATGCAGAATCCCCCATGGTGTTTGGCAGTAAAAACCACATACTTCATCCCTGCATTTTTGGCAATTTCAACCCATTTCTTAGCGTCAAATTTCGTTGGATTGAACTTTTTATACAGGTTGTCATAAATTGAATCCCCACCTGTTCCAGCAGGACTTCCCCAGGAACCGTCCAATGGTTTAGGCCCTAGCCGCGACCAGCTAATCTCCGTTCCTGCCACACTCGACATATCCCAGTGGATAAACATTCCAAAACGTGCTTCGCGCCACCATTTCAACCTTTCCTGATTAGTGACATCATTCTGGCCGAAAGCAGGGATTATAACCATCAGAATAACAATAAAAAGGATCAGTTTCTTCATTTGAAAATAGTTTTAGGCTCCATCAAATGCCGGAGAACTTATATTAATGAATCACATTTTACCTTCTTTGATTTGAATTTCAATATCATCGAGTATGATCGCTTTGGCAATCACCTCCCGGTGAATAACTTCTTCAAAACCGCAAATTGAAGTGAGTACTTCCTTGATTCCCTTTGCATAAATTGAATCGAATTCAAGATCAGATTGCAACCGGTTACCCGCTTCGTCGGTCGCACCAAAATGACAACCACAAACCAATGCGTTAAGAATTAAATCAGATGGAAGGTTCAGTTCAAAAGCAAGGTGGATGGCACCGGCCAGGCGATCCTCCGCACTGAGTTTACGTTGCAAATCGCACCCCACCCTGAAAAGTGTATCGCCCAACGCCTTGTTTTGAAACCGCCTGAGTAAATCATCGATATGATCGGTGAGCGATTCAAGCGTAAATTCTTCGGGGTATTTCGCTAAAAGGATATCCGCTGCCTGAAGCATTGTTTTGCGGACAATAGCTTTCAATTGACTATCGGATAGCACCTCATATAAATAGGTAACATCAGGATGGGCAAGATAACCCAGGTAAACAGCCGTGGCATGACCAAGGTTATGAATAAACAACTTTCGGTCGACCCATGCTTTCATGTTCTCTTTCGGGGCAAGTCCTTCAATTATGGGAATCGGATTCTTAAATGCCCGTTTATCGAGAATCAACGTGTTATAAGGTTCTGCAAAGACCTGAAGGATATCTTCATCCATGTCTTTTTTGAGCATAATCGGAACCATTTTGCCGATGCTTGTCTCAACCAGGCCAACCCGCTCCTCCAATGGATATCCTTCGGGCAAATTTTCTTTAAGCTCCTGGTTCATGAATTCCGCTGCATTACGCAGATTCTCGGCAATGATGATATCAAGCGGTTCGGGGTCTGCGGTTTCGAACCTTTTTATCAATCCTTTGGCAATAAGCGGAATAATTGATTTCAACCCGTTTTGTCCAACCGATACAGCCACAATCCGGGCGGTTGCAATTTCCCCGATAACTTGTTCCGTATCGCCGCCAAAAACACCTCTCACATTTTGGATATTGATGACAGTTTCCACATCACTTTTGATCACCACATTGTAGTTGTGCCGGAGGTTCAGCTCCTCGATTACAGGTCGGAAAACGTCTATGAAAACAACTTCGTAACCACCTCGGCTAAAAAGCTGGCCGATGAATGAGCGGCCAATTTTACCGGCGCCAAAAAGAACCAGTTTATCCTGAAATTTATCCGTCACAACGCTGATATTTGTTTAATATATTCGTTTTTAAATTCTTGTACTATTTTGAGTTTTTCGCCTTCACTCTTTTCAATATAGGTTCCACCGACATAAAAACAGGTATATCCTCCGGATGCTATGCCCCAGGCAATTGCTTCGGTCAGGTCGAGTTTCCCGATATCACCGGTTGTTAATTGCATTGCGATTGAAGCGATGACGCCTCCTGCAAAATTGTCGCCGCAACCTGTGGTATCTCCCTTTGAGGCAGGATTGCAGGCAATATCTTCAGAGACTTTTTTCGAAACCGGAAGTTTCATGAGCTCAGTTTGGTCGAAAAGATCTCCGTTCGAAAAGGCATAAAGTTCTTTGGCTCCATTTGTAATAATCATTGCTCCAACATTCTGGCTAAAAAAGTAATCAGCAGCTTCTGCGATTGTGCGCTTTCCGCTTATTTTCAGCGACTCCTCACAATCCATGATCAGTACATCTATTAGAAAATAGTTTTCGGGATTGTCGATAAGTGGCCAGGGCTGATCCGGGTTGTTCTTTTCGTTGCGAAAATCGAACACTGTGTTCACAACTGTGAGACAACCATTTCTCTTTGCCTTTTTCAGCAAGGAGGTTAAATTGTCGTGAATCTGAGGAACCAAGGCCGTGCCTCCAAAACAGACGATATCTGCTTCGATGAAATCATCGTCCAGAAAATCTGGCGTATAATCCCATGCTGCTCCGATATTATTCACGAAGGTCCGCTCGCCGTGGTTATTATCGTAGGTAACATCAGAAAGAACATCCGTGAAAGGTGTCCGCTTCTCTGATATTTTGCGGTAATGATCAACATTTAAGGGCGTTTTTCTGACAAGCGCGTCAATTAAAGTGGCGGTGTCGTCGTTGCCGGTTCCGCCATAGAACCGGACTTCAAATTTATCTTTATTAAGAAGTTGTGAAGCATTAATCAACGAAACAAGCCCCGGTCCGCCGATGTTAAATGCATCCGGAGATTGGCCTCCTGTAATTTCATCACAGATTTCGGCGTACGGGATCCCGGAAAATTTCTCGAGCTCTTCGGTAAAAACCAGTTTTCCCGGCGTAAGCCCACCATCTCCGGTCTGACGCGAGAGGTATTTCTGAAATTGGGGCGTGTTGAATCTTACCCCCGTGTATAAATAGTCGGCGAGGGCACAACCGGTCCCCGCCACAATTATTTTACCGCTCATCTTTCAAATATATCGTTTGTAATCAGCTGCCAACAAATGGATTGGTTCTTCATCTTCGATGATTTCGGGAAAGCGGCCTACCGGGGTATAGAAACGGTTATCAGCCGTATCGTCGTTCACCGCACTCACCTCACCTACAAATACTTTGCCTTTCCCTGTTTCACCATAAAAACGGTGGTAAACACCCTGTTCGAGACAGATGCTTTCGCCGGGAGTAAGAACGACTGAATCACCTGGCTGCAAATGACGGACTACGCCATCAATTTTAACAGAAAAAGGCTGGTCAGAGAAATTCTCATTTTTGTCGGATTTGTATAATTCAATAACCAGGTTACCGCCACCCCTGTTGATGATGTCTTCCATTTTGCTCCAGTGAAAGTGCATCGGTGTTTCCTGCATTTCCTCAACGATCATCGCTTTTTCAGCATACGGTTTTTTGTCCTTCTTAAAATTGCCATTTCGAATGGTAAAGAGCATAAGACCTTGTTTATGAAAATCCCCGCTTCCAAAGTCGGTCAAATCCCAGCCCAGCATGTTGTCGACAATTTCACCACAGATATCATATTTACCTTTCCATTCTTCCGGGCTCCAGAATGCCCATGGTGGAAGTTTGAAATTCATCTGATCTAAAAAAGCTATTGAATTGACAATGTACTGGTTAATTTCACTTCTTTTCATCGTTAAATATTTTAAATTGTATTAATTTGAAATTTTCATTTTTGAAATATATTACCCGGAATCAAGCCTCTTTAAGCTTAAAAGCACTGAATAACAAATAGCCCAAAGCTAACAACAATACGGCCATGCCACCCGTTTGCCCAAGCGAATCGGAAGTAATTCCCATGATCAACGGCATAACGGCTCCACCGGCAACTCCCATAATTAAAAGACCGGAAATTTCGTTGGCACGTTCAGGTTTACGCCTTAATGCAGCAGCGAAGATAATCGAAAACACATTGGCAATAGTTAATCCAAGAATAAATATCATGGACAAAATCCCCCAAAGATTACCGATAAACAGCATAATAAGTAATGCCGGAATAGCAATCATCATACTTACAATGTAAAATTTCCGTCCCGACAGTTTTACCAATAGAATTGCGCCAGCAAAAGCTCCGACGGTTCTTGCAATAAAATAGAGGCTGGTTCCCAGGCCCGCTTTTTCAAGCAGAATATCACATCGTTCCATCAGAAATTTGGGAATGGTTGTATTTAGACCCACATCAACACCAACGACGAAGACAATGGCGAGAAATAACATCAATATAACCTTGTCTTTCAACAGGCTGAAAGAGGATGAAAATGAAGAGCCGGAATGATTGACAGGTTCTTCATGAATTGGTGTTACCAATAACAAAATTGCGGAAATTACAGTTACACCTGCAAAAATCACAAAAATGAATTTCCAGTTTCCAAAGCTTCCAGCAGCTACTCCGGCTAAGATCGGCCCCAGGAAGGAAGCAATCGCTTTGATAAACTGGCCGAGTGTTAAGCTGCTTGTCAGCCGGTCTCCCCGAACCACATTGGTCAGCAGCGGATTCAACGAAACCTGGATAATGGTATTTCCGATTCCCAGCAACCCAAAAGCAACCAGCATCATCGGAAAACTGTAGCTGATCAGCGGTATCATCATGGCCAGAAAGGTGATGATCATGCTAAGAATCACCGTATTTTTTCGGCCCAGTTTGTTCATCAGAAGTCCGGTAGGAACGGAAAGAACTGCAAACCATAGGAATAAAGTCATCGGTAAAAGGTTGGCGAGCGTATCGCTTAACATGAAGTCCTGCTTCACATAATTGGTAGCGATGCCCACCAAATCGACAAAGCCCATCACGAAAAATCCAAACAGGACCGGCAATATTTTAGCAAATGATGATTCTTTATTCATTTTGTGTCTTCAAAATTTTAAATTAATATTAAAAGTTACTGTATTAAATATTTAAGATTTATCCCTATCACCTCACTGAATGTTTTTTATTTATAAGGCAAAACAGGATTAATAGGATGGTGGCAGATTGCCTTTCAAACCCCAGGTTGAAACCTTTGAATCCATTTGGAAATCAATTACTGCTCCATCTTTTATTTGACTGTGTCTGAACCAGGCTTGATTTAAGCTTTTGCCATTTAGAGTTACCGATTTTACGTACTTGTTCTCTTTTGAAGCATTTTTTCCGTAAATGACAATTTTTTTCCCATTTTCCATTTGAATAGTTACTTTCTCATACCTTGGCCCGTTCATCAGATATAAATCCTGTCCTGCAACCGGGAAAAATCCAAGTTGTGAAAAGATTAGCCAGGAACTCATGGCGCCTGAATCATCATCCCCGGGACCAGCATTACGTGTAAAATTAGCTGTTGATATTTGTCTTACATATTTGGATGTAAGGTCAGGACGCGCAACATAAGTAAAAAGATAAGGGGCTAAAAAACATGGCTCATTTGTGATTTCAATCTTCTTGTCTACGTAACTTTCCAACCGATTTGTAAAAGTTATTTTACCTCCCATCATGTTGATGAGTTTATCCATTTGATGGGGAACAAAAAAAGAATAGGTCCAGCTGTTTCCTTCATAAAAATGCTTGCTAAAAGAACCTCCCGGATTTTCATTTGGATTAAGAATTTCCCATTTACCTGTTGAATCCTTCGCAGTTATAAAACCACTGAAACCTTCATTTTTAACATCCGGGTTCCACAAATTTGTCCATTTGGTGCTCCTGTTGTAAAAGCGATCTTTATCTTCACTGAAACCAAGTCCTTCTGCAACTCTTGACAAACAGAAATCATTGTATGCAAATTCCATTGTTTTGGATGCAGAGCCATATGCCATTTTAGGAATGGTGTTAAAAGGCACCCAACCCTGATCATTATTTCTGTAATGAGGCGTTCTACCAGAAATTGTTGCATGACCTTTAAGAAGCTTATAAGCATCCGGCCAATTAATACCTTTCACTCCTTTGGCATACGCATCCGCTATAACGTTATCCACATCATCTCCTCCCTGAACCATGTCGCCCAGTCCGCATAAAAACGCATCGTTGGCATAACCATAATGCTTGAATATTTCAATAAACGATTGAACATTGTCTCTTACAACACTTTCCCGGATTAGTGTAAGGAAGGGAAATTCGCTTCTGAATGTGTCCCAGATGCATAACTGATCATCATAGTAGGGCCCTGAATAATCCCATGGACAATCACCTGTCCTGTCTTTAGGCGATATCTGGGTGTAATACAAAGCGGTATAAAAAATTGTCTTTTCATCTTCTGAAATATTCTTGTCGTCAATTAAAACCGCACTTAAAGCCCTGTTCCATTTTTTTGTAGCATTTGTTCTGGTTTTGTCAAAATCAAAGCCTGATATTTCATTATTTACAAAGTTCATTGCATTAGCGATACTCTTTGTCGAAATGGACACTTTCATATATACCTTTTCATTGGCAGTTGTGTTGAATTTAAGAAAACATCCAACTCCATCCCCTGATATCGTATCTGAATTGTTATGCATTTTCCGTTGAGCATTATCGAACATCCCATGACTCTGGACAGGTTTACTGAATTTAATTGCATAATATATGGTTCCACGGGCAAAGTACCATCCGTCATTCAGCGTTAAAGAACCTGTTATTAAATTATTCTTTGCATCATAGGAAATAACTGAGTAGGTATATTTACTTGTAAACGAGTGAGAAGGATAAATCATTATGCTCGCTTCTCCATTGCTGGTTTCAGGATAGGTGAATCGATAAATAGCAGTATTCTGAACTGAGGTAACTTCCGTTTTAATTCCATAGCGAGTGAGATCTACCGAATAATAATCGGGTCGCGACACTTCATTCGCCTTGTCGGAATCGTATTCCGTTTCCTTATTACCTCCATTATCCCAGCAAGAAAGGCCTGTTTGCGGGGAAATAAGAAGATTCACATATTTATAAGCACTCCCGGTATTTACATTGGTGAAGCCCGATATCTTTTCTTTGGAGCCATAACCGTTTCTTGAGTTTGGCGTATGCGGACATGGACGAATAGATCCAAATGGCATGGATACGCCAAAGGAGCATTTCCCAATATCAATCCCTATGTTTTGATCGACATATTGAACAAGATCCCTTACCTCGTAACTGTTTTTATCTGACCTCAACCCCTCTTTTCCTGAAATATTCGATTGATAATCTGATGCATGCAAACCAACCGGATCTTTTTTATCCTTTGAAAATGCAATCACACCATGGCATAAAAAAAATAGCAACAAGAAAAATAATTTCCGTTTAAATAATGAAGAAATACATTGTATCGTCATCTTAATTTTGTTTTCTATGATTTATCCCAGGCCAATTTTCATTAGTTTTATCACTTAGTGACAATTTAAGCAGATTCGGTTAAATGTGATTAATCTCTTACCATATAACCATTTATATTAGCTATTGCAGAACTAATCTCTTCCATTCCATTCAGCAGCTCAATCGTCAGATCGAAATTTTTGATTTCGCCGGGTTCAAGATAATCTAGAATTCCACTATTTCGGGGATCAACTCGCCCTCCGACATAGCAATTACAAGGTTCCATTCCCATCACATAATCTCCTTCACCCATTTGTTTCCACTGCGTGAAATTGAAAAGCTGCTTTTTATTGAAGTGAATTGCAACGCCAATTTTAAGCTTTTCGTTGACTAAAGCCACAGAAGTATTGCCATTTGGATTTGATTTCAGGTTGTGATAAAATACCTGCTCCGAATAATCTGGCGTAGGCGGTTGGCACTGATGATATTCCGCTTCGCCCATGATGGCGTCCTGATCCCTCGGAGTTAACCGCTGTGTAGGAGTCACTAACATCGCATCCTCGTCGAGAAAAGGATACCCCATGTTAAAGTGAAAAAGCAACATCAGTGTTTCCCGTTTGAATCCAAGATTCTCAACCGTATTCTGAATAAGGATTTTGTTCTCACCATATTTGCAGGTGATTTTCCTTCCAAGCACTAAATTTTCACCAAAAAGCCTGGCTTCCCTCATTTTACCACTGATGGTTAGCACCGGAACATCGTCGATCCATTCGGTTGAGGCACATACTTCTTCACCGGGGGTATTTGCAATTCGGCCATGCAGCGGGAAAGACTCACCATTTTCGTCACAAGGATTACCTACATTTCGTAATCCACAAGTGGTCAGAAAACCCGCAAAATAATTGCGTAAAAAACCAACACCATTTTCATTGTAATATTCAGGAGCAACAATTCCGGCTTTCGCAATATAGCTGCAATTGATGCCGTTGAATGATAATCCGGCAATATCCAAACACCTGTCTGCAAGAACTGTAAACTCCAGTCCGGAACCGGTTTTGACATCGAAGGCTTTTACGCCTTTGGCTTTTCCTCCTGCAAGCGTATGTTCTTTAATCCCAAATAGCTGGCTAAAATCGCCAGCATATTTGAGCATTTCACTTTTGGTAAGCTTTTTCGTTTTCATATTACTGCTTAATTCCAAGCGTTACTATTTCATGAGGTTTCAATTTCACATTGATTGATTTTCCTTGGAATTCAGGTGCTTCCGCATTTTCGAGTGGAAACTCTATCAGATTAAGTCTGCGTGCCGATTTAACGGTTACTGGCAAATTGATAGTGGCAGTTGTAGCCTTTCCTTCCAACTCAACTAATCTAA
>Ga0209585_10000038_pt1 | contig 45127 bp, 40 predicted proteins | sample NGEPerone_FD_185491 | JGI IMG/M metagenome (GOLD analysis project Ga0209585, IMG submission 185491) | Arctic peat soil microbial communities from the Barrow Environmental Observatory site, Barrow, Alaska, USA - NGEE Permafrost154B-one... | ecosystem: Environmental > Terrestrial > Soil >... | reverse complement strand
CAGATTTTCCCCTGACCCCCGTTTTCAGATAAGTCAACAGCTTAAATTAGTACAAAAGTCATTTCCCAAACCACCAAGGGTCATTATTAGCGGACATATTGAGAATCCGGTTAGCGACCAGGTGGTGCTTTATACCTTAAATAAATTCATTGGTACTGATCTTGACAGCAAGATGGTTTACCTGGATAAAGCCGGAAACTTCAGGATTGAAGCGAAACTGGAGAACAAAGGTTTGGTTCTGGTCACCAATCCAAATAAAAATCAAGACATTCCGGGCCCTGTGATTCTGCTGTATGCCGAACCCGGTGATTCGCTTTACCTGAATACACGTTTAGCATTGAAACAATTCCGGGAAAAAATCATAATTAGCATTGATTCAACATCTTTTGTCAAAAAAGATTATATAATTCCGGAAGCAATTTCATTCTCAGGAGACCGGAAAATGGAAGCTGAACTGCTGAATAATTTCCAGGACCAAATGGGATTGCCACCTTTCCAGATAATAAACCATATTTTATATAATAATTGGGGTAGAACAAATGCTAAAATTTACCTGGAAGCATTGAATACATTGGAAAAACTAATAATTACAGCCCGCAAAAATTCGATGGGCGAATCAACGGTTTACCTCGAACACGAATTGCAGGCATATATCTATTCAATGCTTTTCGAAGCGCAGCCAGCTGAATTGGGAAAAGGGCTGTGGATTTCTAATTTTCCTGTTATTACAAACGATATAAAAGACCAGGTACAGGCCCAACTCGACACGTTCAACATCAACCGTATCTATAACGATTATGGCCTATTTTCGCGAGGCCTTACTTCTCATTATGTAAGGTACAAATACAACCAGTTAGTACCAATGAGCAAGATGATACTAAGTAATATCCAATTTAGCTTGATATACGATTTTGAACTAAACCTTCAATTTTACAAGCTGGTTTTAAGCGGATCGCCGCTTTACCGTGAAATGGCTAATCGACTTTGCGATTATTCATTTGGCTCTTTATTAAGCTATGATAATCTCAAGGCGTGGCGACGTACGATTGACGAAACATTTGAATTAATGATTAAAAGATGCAACGATGAAGTGTTTGTCAATGCCTTAAGGGAGTTGCAAAATAGTCAGTTAAATTGGAATGATCAGCGTTTTATTCCTGAACCCGGATTTTTAAACCTTCAAAAACAGCCTGTCACACTTCGGTCATTTATTACAGAAAAACCTTCAATCGTTTATTCTTCAGACAATTGGTCGGTTAGCCGTTACGAGATGGATGAATTGGCACCCAAAAACACTGAAATAAATTTTGTACTCATAAACGACGGGAGTAATTACGAGTTATGGAAAAGCTGGAACGATCGTGCTGAACCCAAAGCACATCAGCTTTTCCTTATAAATGGTTCTCTTAGGTTAAAGGATATTTTCCAGGATAAATTCAAAAGATATATCATTTACAATCGTTTAGGAGAACGGATAGGGATTGAGTCTGATTTGAAAGATGCAGTTGAAATCGCTAAAAAGAGTCTGGAGCCAAAGGAAAAAGAGATCAGTAAGTCAACCCTCACAGGAATCGTCCAGTTGCTTTCCCTTTTACTAATTTTGTCGCTCGTCGTTTTCATTATTTATAAATATCGGATGAGGCTCCAACTGAAGAAACAAGGCCAGGAAAAGCGGCTTCGGGAATTACAAATGGCAGCCATCCGCGCCCAAATGAATCCTCATTTTCTGTTCAATAGTTTGAATTCGGTGCAAAACCTTATCCAGCAAAACAGAACAAAAGAGGCAAATCTGTATTTGTCCGATTTTGCGGGATTGATCCGGAAAGTTCTCCGTAATTCAGATAAGGAGGAGGTTTCGCTGGCTGAAGAACTCGAAATGCTGGAACAGTATCTGAAGCTTGAAAAATTACGCTTCGATTTTGAATACTCCATTTATGTGGATGATCAGATCGACCAAAACCTGTTTATGCTTCCTTCCATGATTTTACAACCAATCGCTGAAAATGCATTGACACATGGACTTCAGCATAAAACCGGAGACAAGAAAATAGCCATCCGGGTTTTGAAAATTGAGAATTCCATCCAAATCATTATCGAAGACAACGGAATTGGAATTCAGGCTTCGCAAAAACTAAAAACCAATTCAAATGGCTTAGGCCTCCGGATGAACGAAGAACGCATTCAAATGATGAAGGCGAAAAACGGCGGTAATTACTCTTTCAAACTGACCGACCTTTCAGAACAAGATAAGGAAGGAACCCGTGTAGAAATAATCATTCCTGAAGAACAATAACTAACCGGGAAAAATTATCTTTATCAAAACTGAAAAACGACGATGACAATTTCTGCACTTATTGTGGATGATGAGAAAAACGGTCGGGAAAACCTCTCCGGGATGATTAAAAACTATTGCCCGCAGGTAAAAATTGTCGCTGAAGCTAATTCAGTGGCACAGGCCATCGTTGAAATTCAGGATCACCAACCTCAATTGATTTTCCTGGACATTGAGATGCCCGGGGGAAACGGTTTTCAGTTGCTTGATCATTTTAAAGATTTTCCGTTCGAAGTTATTTTCGTAACAGCCTATGACAACTACGCAATCAAAGCCATCCGGTTTTCAGCAAGCGACTATATCCTGAAACCTATCAATCTGAATGACTTGATTGTTGCCGTTGAGAAAGTGAGCCAACGGATCCGGCATCAAAACGAAAACGAGCGGATCCGTCAGCTTTACCTGAACACCTTGCATCCGACAGATCCGAAGATCGGACTTGCAACCGGTGACCGGGTCGAGTTTGTAGAGGTCAAATCCATTATCCGTTGTCAGGGTGAATGCAATTACACAAACCTTTATTTTACCGACAAGAAGCCGTTGCTGGTTGCCAAATCGCTTATCGAGTTCGAAGAATTACTCGGTGAATACAACTTCATCAGGGTGCATAAAACCCATCTGATCAACCTTAACCATGTTGCTTCATTCAACCGGAACGACGCTGGCATACTGATCATGTCGAATGGCGACAAGGTTAGTATTTCGCGACGAAGGAAAGATTTTACGATCAGTCAGTTAAAAAGCTTCCTTAAGTTTTCGTAGAAAGTGTCTGAAAAATTAAGTGCAAAATGGAACCTTTAGTAAACATCAATTTATCAGTACCTTACTCGGTCATCCATTGAAATTCTACTGTCCCAATATTGTCAGGTTTCAATTTTTCGGCTTTCGAAATTGACCCCTTCATCTTTCCGCCTTTTGCTGCAATAACTTTTATCTCACGCCATGAAAACGCCCCTTTCTCATAATCGAAAGTTTCGCCATCATCGTCATACAGTTTGTAGGTGGCTTCTTTCTTACCGTAATAACGGACAATCAGGTTATTTTTCTCACCGGTTTTCAATGTGGCTTGTGCAGATTCAAACATCGGGATAATTCCGCCATCCCTGACATAAACCGGAATTTTATCCAACCCGGGAGCGACACTGATTACTTCAGCTTCGCCAGCCAATTTGCCTGTGTAAAAATCGTACCATTTTCCTTTCGGAAGAATCACCTTGCGTTCGGTTTCTCCGGTAAAAAGAGGTGCAACCAAAAGATTATCACCAACCATAAACTGATCTTTCATCTCCTTTTTTGTGGCTTCTGCATAAGGATTTTCGGTGGAATTCAGCTTGCCCTCCACCTTTTCATCCGTTGCATTGAAACCATCCACAAGATTCATCGCCCGAATGGGTGGCCTGCCGTAAAAGGCATATTCTGCGAAACAGGTATAGATATATGGAATCAGCTGTATACGCAGATTGGCAACATCGGCAACCTGTTTTTCGACTTCAGGAAACGACCATGGCTTTGTTCCATCCGACCAGGCATTCAGCATAGCCAGCGGTGAAAAGCAAACCGTCTGCATCCGTCGAAGCCATTCTTCAGCGGTCTTTGAGCCCCGAACCTCAGGCGTCCAAAGTACACCAATAAAAGAACTGTTAATCAGCGCTGTAATAAAATCGCGGTGACTGTAATAATCGTTGTAAATAACATAGGGGAAAGAGACACCACCGGCATTCGATGCCCGCACCAATCCATAAGTGCGGAGGTTTTGTTCGCGGTAAAGTTGCGTCGTCATTTTCTGCATCATCACACCATAAAGCTGACGCATCTGTTCCGCCGGAATTTTGGATGGGAACAGTGTTACATCGGGCCAAAGCCAATTGTCGTAACCATCATTTTCGTCCATCTTGAATCCACTGACACCCGGTTCCAGCAGGTATTTCTTCATATGATCACCAATGATTGCATTGACTTCCGGCAAACCGTAATCAGGTACAAACCCGTCCCATACAGTATGCGACGCAGTTATAAGGTTTAAGCTTTTTAATCAGTTCCGATTCAGGTGAAATATAGGGGTTAATCCAAAGATTGGTCTGAATACCTTGTTCTTTGAGCATGGCCATAAATTTGGCCGGGTAAGGGAAACGACCCGAATCCCACTCATAGGTGCATGGATATGATTTGCTTTGCCAGCCAGGCTCAAGTCCGATAACGGATAGCGGGAACTGATGCTTTTTAAATTCAATAACTTCTTTCAATACCTTTACATCGTTGTAAAGCGTTGGTGTACGATGCCAGAATCCAAGTCCCCATTTAGGCGGCAAACATCCGCCACCATTGTAAAGATTGAACCGGCTCACGGCATCCAATGCTGTTGGTCCGCCAAACACCATGATTTCAACTCCTTCGGCAGGAACTAAAAAGGATACATTATCGGAATATGGTTGGGAAGTCCAATTTTTGTCTGTATTGCGATCCCTGGCATTCACAGGGATTTTGCTATCCTTCAATACCGCCGTACCAGCCCAGACATCGATGTAACGGGCAGAGTTGATAAAGACGCCATAACCTTTGGACGAAACGTAGAAAGGAACCGGTGCATGGGTCCGTCCATCGTCCTTACCTCCATAATGATCCACATGCAACCGAAGAATCCGGCCACGTTGCTCTACCGTTTTAAAATTCAGGCCCAAACCAAATATTTTCTCGGCAACTTCAAGTGGAAACTGCAGGTAAGTTTTTCCGTCAAACACAACCGCTTTTATTTCATTCTCCGTAAGTGGGAACTCCACATTTTGCATCGCATTGAGCGCTTCCAGTTTTGGCGCTACTCCCGAAGTGCTTGTAAAATTGACCTTTTCTGGCTGTCCGGCCCTGGCCACCCACACACCGGATGCCAGTTTTGACCAGTTTAGTTTTTGATGCTGCGCAGATAATTGACAAAAACAAAACAACGTCAACGCGGTAAATATCAATGATTTCATTAGAATCTGGTGCAAATTTCTCAACATATGTCTATATTTTATGATTCTTAAAATAAAGCAATTGCAAGATTAGTTTTTATATACAATTTTCCGATCGGTAATTGATACCAAACTATCGTTTGAAAATCGATTCCTTCTAATCCAATTTCCCCAATTATCGTACAGATATTCATATCTGTACACATTTTTTCTGCATACATTACAGTTTGAGTTACTCTCAATTAATTGATCATTTATGTAGGTATATTTAAACCAGTCATTTACTTCCATGTTTTCATTTAAAAATTCTTTTAATTCAATTTTCAAACTATCAATTATTTTCGTTGTCGTTCTATTCGAGTAACTTTTCATTCCTTGCAAGTATTCATATTCTTTTGTGATCGTGGTATCGCTGTTACTCGTATACTCAGTTCGCTTAACAAGCATTGAATCATGAAATTTCAACACTAGTTTTGGCTTCTTGTGCCTACCGTATTTATATTCAAATGTTGTTGAATCATTTGGCCATGGAATAAATTTAGGCTCTCCTCCCGTAAAACTTGCATCCAAATGCGATCCTGTTCCATTCGGTGTATTGATAAAACATGCTTTAATAATGTCACCATGTCTGTTGTATTGGTAGATTAAAGAACTGGAAAGAGTGCCTTTCCCATCAAATTCAAAAGTCTTAACAGGTTTATTTCTAATATTGTAAAGAGTTATTGTTTTGTGAATGATATTCGAGTCAGTACCAAAAACAATTTTGGTTGAGGTTTGATCTATTTCATTATATAAATAGCGGGTAGCAGGTCGAAAAGCATTTTTCACAAAATGAAACTGTTTTACCGTTCTTCCATATGAATCGAATTCGGAATTACTGGAAGTTGATCCTGTAACAGGATCAATCTGATTCATTTTAATGAGATTGCCATCTTTATAAATAAATTCTTCGGACTGACTGTATTTCATTATTGACATTGTATCATTTTTTAATTCAAAATACTGATACTTTAGGGAATAAATATTGCTCAACGATTTTATCCTAAGGTCATCAGGAACCCTTGACTTTTCCAATGAAGGCAGATTTTGTGTGACACCTGTGCAAAAAGGGAAGAGTGATAAAAAAAGGATAAAAGAGTACAATGATATTTTCATATTGTCAGTTTGATATTGATACCCTTCGAGGGTTTACAACCGCTCGAAGGGTTGTGACTGCTCGAAGGGTTATATATCGAAAGTAAAAACCTGCTGAGATCCTGCTTCAATTTTAAAACCATCTTTTTTACTAATAGGTTTATGGCCTGTTATTGATACAGTCTTCAGATCAAGGTTTCCATAAAGTACTTTTAGCGTTGCACCGGTTGTTTTGCCTGCAGATTTTATTTCGCAGGTTCCCCAACTGTATCCGTTTGACCAAAAGTAAGTACCGGGTTTACCGGTAAAGTGAATTGATTGATCAACTGCTGAATATTGAAATTCTGACAGTGCTAATACAGCTGCCCAACTTGCCATGGCCCTCGCATAATGGTGCCCGCATTCAGGTTCATCAAAAGGATTCCGCTTTTGTCCGTCGAAGCGATCGCGGATGGCTTTGATACATTTGAGTCCGTTATCTGTCTGCCCTTCGTAAATCATCCCAACAGCGGCCGCATATTCAAAACCGGTCATCGATTCTGCAAAATAGGGAAACGGAACCTTTAACCGCCCATTTGGCCAACTTGCCATAATGAGGCCACTTTCGTTTCCTATAACATACGAACGCATGTTGTTGAAACGAGCTGAAAAATCCTCTACATAATTGTACTTCTGAATGTTTTTGAGCGTTGTTTTCACCTTATCCGGGTCAGCCAGATAACCCAATCCGCATATGTGTGCCATGTATTGCCCAACAAGCTGATCGACAAGGCAACCTTTGCCCAGCTGAAAATCGGGATTTGAAAGATCGCGGCTACCCATACCGATCCTAAGACCGGGATAAATGTCAGAAGCAGTTTTGGGAGGTCGGATTTCCTGAATATAGTATTCACCGTTGAATAAATTGGCATCGGTCCAGGCACTTCCGGATTCAAACAGACTTTTGCATTTTTTTGCAAATTCCTTATCCCCCATATATTTAGCCATCTCCTCCCCAGCCCTTAAAGCACCAAGGTACCAGAATTCCATTTGAGGATTTGGGCCATAATATTCAACATCCATTGTATTGTGCTGACAACCTTCCATCACACCGTCATTATCGCTGTCCCAGCCATTATTCACCCAACAGAATGCCAATGCCTTTTTTACGTTTGGCCAGTTCTGCTTCAAAAAAGCCTCATCGCCTGATAATTGCCAGTCACGATACATTTTCATGATGGTTCCCATTTGTCCGTCGGCAGCAGCCCTGCCATTCCTCTTTGCGGTCTCAAGTGGTAACTCAGTCCGAAAGCTCATCAAACCCACACTATCGGTTGAAACGCCAAATTCAACGTTGCGCATGGTTTTAGCCAAATCGCCAAACAGAAAAGCAGTGGCCTGTTCGTAATTCCAAACATGGGTACACGATCCCTGGCATGAACCAACTTCATCCATCACGCCTTCCCAACCCATCATTTGACCGGTTTTAAGGCGGAAAACGGTTTGCGAACGCAAGGTGCTCAGGTTGAACAACGCTGCTTCCTTTACAACCTCAGGCAAGGAGCTGGATATAAATGAATTCACAAACTGTTTGGTCTTTTCTTCAAGTTCAGGAATTTGAGGAATAATTTTCTGAGCAGCATCCCATGCATCGGTGTATTTAGTGCTGTAATAGTTACCGACGATCTCTCTTGACCATGCATAGCGATTCGGGAAATTCCATGTAATGAAAAAGCTAAAAGTCTCAGTTGCTCCAGCCGCTATCTCTTTTTTAACAGCCAACGAAGCCATCGGATCGTTATCGTTCAACCGGGTTTTATTGGTCAATTCGCCATCCGCACTGAAATCGTCCCAGAAATCGAGTGTTGACCGTTGCCAATCATTTTTTTCAGAGGAGCAACGATAAGTAACTCCCTGTTTTTCTGAAGTAAGCAATGCGATCGTTCCAAAAGCAGCATCTGTCTTTTGAATGCTGTCGGAATACATAAAGATGCCCTGTGCAATTTCTGAACTTCTGAATATATTCTGATTGTTATTTGCTCCAATTGGTATCACATCCGATTTCCAGTCTTTAATGTATTTACTTCCATCCTGTCCCACAAAATTGCGCATGTTGCCGCAAACTGAAACATTAACAGGCTGTTTTCCTGTATTTTTCACCTCGTACCGTAGAATGGCAACCGGCAAACCACTTGCATCAGCATCACCGGGGATAAGCGGATTAAAACCGACAATCCGAACCGATACAGGCATCGTTTTATCTGAAAGGTTCACCATTCCAAACGGATATGCTGCATCAAAACTGGCAATTGCAAATCGTGGAAATCCATGGTTATTGGCTGGCCGGCCTTCAGCCTGCATTTGCTCTGAAGGATACAGCGGTCCCATCAAAGCTTTCGTAATCGCCGGGCTGTTCTGAGATTTGACATATATTGCAAAGAAGGGCGCATCATTCCCCCTGGTGACTGTGCTGTAACCTTTTCCCGGCTTATTCATAATTTCCCAGTCTCGTAACTCGCCGCGTCCTCCCAGCGAAACATTTCCAGTACCAATACCTCCCAGAGGCAAAGCGATATTCAGCAGATGGTCTTTATCGTAATGTTTCAGAACCGGGTAATCATTTCCGGATTGGGCAAAGGATCCAAATGAAAATAAAAGGAGTGCAGCGATTATCAGGTTTTTCTTCATTTCATATTCCTATTTAATATTGCCTTTCCGCATTGATTCTCTAAGCTGCTTTTCATTTTCTGCCGGCCAGTATTTGCAGTCGAGCTGCAGAAAAACGGATGAATAGGGAATTACCTGCTCAGTTTTTAACACAACAATCCTGAATAACTCCGAAGCTTTCGCAATCTTTACAAATACAGTATCGTGAAGCATCGTTTGAGCCTGATCCTTAGGAATAATTTCAAATAATTTGGTTTTAAACTTTTCAATTTCAGGTACCTGGGCTATAGTGATATAATTCAGCTCTTTATCTGTAAAAATCAGAGGTTTCACATGTGTTGAAGAATTAATCTGATCCAGTGTGTATTGTAAAACCGGCAACAATGGTTCGCCCGTGTTGATTGTGACAATGCCCGCGGCATTTTGAGCCGGAAAAGCCTTATCTACAACTAAAATCCAGTTTCGATGTCCGAGCAACGGGAGTTGTAAGTTTAATTGCTTCTTCCAGTTATCTCCAGGCCGGTTATCTGATTGTCCGTAACTTAAGCCCGACAATAAGAATAGTAGAATCAGCAAATTGAATGTTAGCTTCATATCGTTTTTTATTAATGGGTTAGAATATTTTTTTTTCGAAAGTTTATGCTTCGTACATCACAAATATATTGATTCCTTTAAGAGTAAACCTAAAGCATTTGTCAGATAAATTCAAAATTAGTTAACGTAAGAAATTGAACAAGGTAAAATTAGGTATTTAAAACCCAATCTGATATATTTGTTCTGAAAATCAGCTATGAAGAAATCAATTCTATTACTCCTCATTTTTACCGGATTTGTTGTCAGCTCTTTTGCCCAAATAATTGCAACAAGAGAGAAGATTGATTTACAGACATCCCAGCTGTATAAAGATAGCCGTCCTTGGACCCGATGGTGGTGGTTTGCCTCGGTAATAGAAAAACCGGCGATCCTTGATAATTTACAGTGGCTGAAGAATAACGGGTTTGGAGGTGTCGAAATTGCCTGGGTGTACCCGCTCAACCGTATGCAAAAGGATACCATTCATTATACGCCACGGCAGGAATGGCTAAGTCCGGAATGGTCAGAAATGGTCGCATTTACAAAACAATGTACCGATAGCATGGGGCTTGGCTGCGATTTTACTTTTGGATCTCTTTGGCCATTCGGTGATATGAAAGTCCCATTCTCTGAAGCGTCAATGAATATGAAAGATCCTACCTGGCGTCAGGAGATCAGCCGGACCTGGGATTACCCGAAGATAGGATACGTCATTGACCATTTGAACAGGAAAGCGTTCTTTAATTATGCCGAAAGAACTGGAAATGGCTTAAAACCAGCCATTAAAGGTTCGTTGTCCGGTTTGTTTTGTGACTCGTGGGAAGTTGAAACCAAATTTCTAACAACGCCCGGTTTTGATGAAGATTTTTCAAAAAAATATGGTTATTCTCTGGCAAACTATTCGGATAGTCTATATTCACGCAATGAACCATACAGGCAGGTCAGGTATGACTATATGAAACTTCTTTCCAGTTATGTGATCGAAGAATTCTACAAACCATTCACCCAAAAAAGCCATGAATTGGGTGCCTATTCGAGAGTGCAATGTTCCGGTGCACCTTGCGATATTATTTCATCCTATGCGACTGTCGATGTGCCCGAAAGTGAGGCCTTGCTTTACGAGCCATCCTACTCCAATATCGTGGCTTCTGCCGCTGGTTTGTCAGGTAAAAAGGTGGTGACTTCCGAGACTTTCACTTGTCTTTATGGCTGGCCGAGTGACCATCATTCGCAGGAGCAGACTGCCGATTTGAAACTGCTTGCTGATGCGCTCTTTGCAAATGGCGTCAATCATATTATATGGCACGGCAAACCATTTAATCCCGCCGGAGTGGACACCGTAAAGTTCTATGCCTCAGTTCATGTTGGCAAAAGCGGTGCACTTGCACAAGAGATTCCGGCTTTTAACAAGTATATGGAAAAGGTTTCTTCCTATATGAAAAAGGGAGTTACGTATTCTGATGTGGCGGTTTACATGCCTTCTGAAGACAGTTGGATTGCCGGAGAATTGCCGGTTGAAAAGCAACTCATATGGGCATGGGGCGCATACGAGCAGCGATCTACCTATTTGCCCGAAGAGTTGAAAGCATGGCGTCCCTTGTGGATTAATGGAGAATTTTTAAGAAAGGCAGTATTAAAGAACGGTCGCTTATATGTGGGAGACTTCTCCTTTTCATCGCTTTTTATTGATGTGAAATATATGGATATTGAATCCCTTCGACGTGTAACAGAATTGGCAGGAGAAGGATTTCCGGTTTGTCTGAAGCAAATTCCATCTGAACCCGGTTTTCATAAACCCAATCCTGATTATGAACTTTTGATTAAAAAACTCCAAAAAAGAGGAAATGTTAAATCCACATGGAATGCAATGGAAAATATCAAACCGTTGATTTCTGGAACAGAAAACTTCGATTACTGGTGCAGGTCAACTGATGACGGATTAACAATTTTCTTTGCGAACCCAAAATCACAACACCTCACTTTTCCGCTTGAGTATGGCCAATCGCTGAATAATAAAACGGAGAATTTCGCAGTAGAAATTCAATATCAAGGTAAAATGATACCCGTGAAACTTGCCTTCAATCCTTACCAGTCACTTCTTCTTAATATTGATAAAAACAACAAAATCACCTTTATAGATATTTCATTTATTCCGAAAACTCCAGTTTATCAACCGAGGATTAAAAAGGGAAGAGAGTTATGGGAAGTTGAAAGGTCCGGGAATTAAACCATAACTTTTTTACGCTCAATACCAACCAATATTTGGAAAGCAATAATGTAGATCGATAATGGTAAAACCAGGTTAAGAACCGTCATATAAATAAATGCAAGCCCAAAAGTAAATAAGATAGAAAAAATCAGAAAAGCGGTATTTATATAGAATGAAATAAAAAATGCCTTTAGCCTGACTGCGCTTATTTGCGGAGTTTCATCCTTCTCGCGTGCAAAAGCAATCATAAACAGACCAAGAATGACCAATAACCCCACTATTTCCTCTATCAGCTGATTACTTTCAACTTTCATTGTCCTGGTCTTAAGATATACTGAATAAACCGCAAAAACTTTCTGATCAAGAAGATCCGGTTTAACACCAAAGTAAAACCTCATAATACCCAGAATCGTACCCAAACCCGTAAATATTACACCGACAAACCGAAAGCCTCTAGGCAGTAAATAAGAAAGTTCCTTCATTAATTCTAAAAATGTTCGTTTACTTCACTAACATTATAATTATCTTAATAAAATCGAAGTTAGCTAAAATAATTTAAATTCAAACCAGGCTCATGACCAGTCATATAAAACAGTGGTAAGAATAAAGTGTTTTCAAAGGTATTTTTTTTCAAAGATAGTTTTCCCCCAATTAAAACCAATCCCCCATCAAAATTATTTTGTTAGCAACAACACCATCAACTCCTTTAACTATTGATAAATAGTCCGGAATATTTATACTAACAGATTGCGTTCGACGAAGGAAATTGGTTAATTAGAACATACTTTCTAAACCAAATTTAAAGTGAATCTATCAACTATTATAAACCAACAGCCCGATAACCAGCAAAGCCAATCGTTGTAAATAAGATTCCAAGAACAATAGAGAGTACAATAAAAATAGCAACAATAGAAATCAGACTCAGTAAAAAATAGTTTGTTTTCTGCTCCTCACTTACGTTAGTAATTGGCTGAAATCCAAGATAAAGAACATAAAGACTGTAAATGCTTCCAATCACTACAAGTGTTGTTAATGCAGGAATCAGGTAAAATACACCGGCCAATAGCGTTGGGGTATATGAATATGCTACAAGCTTCACGGCACTAGCATAGCTCAAGGTATTGCCAAATTTCGGAGCAAGCTGGCTTATTACCCAAGAACTAATGAGAATCCCAACAAAAGTCCCTACAAAAATGGTCAAAGCCTGGTTGATTCCCCATTCGAAGCTAGCTGACCGGCCAAAAATACCAGCGTTAAAGCCGATAAGTCCAAAGCCAATAAACGAAGCAATTGCAGGGATTAAAGCGAGCGGAAATACATAGCTTGTTAAAAGATTAGAAACTGATATTTCTTCATTTTTTATCTCTTCCCATGCAGTTTTAGGTTGAAGAATAATTTGCCTGGCACGATTAAAAAGCATTTGTCTGGATCGATTGTTCAGTGTTTCCATGTTTTATAGTTTTAGGGAATAATACTGATAAAATTAAAATTAAATTTTCAGACATTCATACTAATTTTAGTAATTTTCATGCTGAAAAACAAAATTTTATTCGCATTCAACCTTTTCTTCTCTTACCGCAAATGAGAGTAAATTCACCCTTTTTATTCTGAAATTTTGAACACTTTTCGTGCGCATACTTTGCAGTCATGCTTTGCATAAAGGTTCTCTGTACCCATTGAATATTAATCATATATAATTCCGGAAACTGGATTTATTATTCTAACTGTCAATCTATCTCTAACTTGTATAGAAAAGATAATCCATACTATTAAGAATCAATCCAGATTTCCGTTTTTGTCGGTTCAAACTCTTTTTTCGTTATATTTGACGCCATAGAACGACTAATTTCAATTTTCGGTTACCATTTTTTATTCTTTTATGATCAAAAAGTTCAAATTTACCAAATGGTCTTGGTTTGTTTTTTTTACCGGACTATTTGCTTGTGCTATTTTGCTGTTTGCCAGCAACAACGCCTTACACGTCACTTCAACTGACGAATATTGCCAATCATGTCATATTCACCCGGATGCTGACGCTTCATGGAAAAAATCAACGCATTATTACAACCCGAGTGGTGTCAGGGTTCATTGTGTAGAGTGCCATTTACCACCAAAAGAGGACAACCGATATCTATTAATAAAAGCAAAAACAGGTTTAAAGGACATATATGGATTTTATTTTAAGGATAGCACTTCCTTTGACTGGGAGAACAAACGACTTCTCGAACATGCCGTAAAAATTGTTTATAACGAGTCGTGCATCAGGTGCCATCAGAATTTATTTTCTAAAGGACTTTCTGCCGAAGGAGGAACAGCTCATCTTTATTACGAGAATAATGCAGAAAAACTTAATCTGCAATGTATTAACTGCCATCTCGATGTAGGGCACTACAATGCAAACTATAAACACGGCAAAATGACCGGTGTGCCAGTCACTGGCGCTTCGTCAAAAATTTTATACACGGCTCCTGCTACAGTAACCACTTTTGAAAACTTTAAGGAATTCATTCCCAACAGTCCCATCGCATTTAATATGGTTGCTGTAAAAGGTGGCACATTTAAAATGGGAAGCCCCGAAAAAGAACCATTCCGTAAAAATGATGAAGGACCGGTTCGAAATGTGACAGTTTCGCCATTCTTTATGGGTGAGGCTGAGGTTAGCTGGGACGAATTCTGGACGTTCTTCGCATCAACAATGTCAGAGGGCCGTGTTGATCCAAACATCGTTATGGCACGCAATGCCAACGCTCCGGATGCTGTTACCGGACCTACGCCGCCTTTCGGAATTCCTGATCAGGGATGGGGAAGCGGAAACCGTCCTGCTATAACAATGTCACATTATTCTGCCAGTATCTATTGCCAATGGCTTTCGAAAAAAACCGGCAAACATTACCGGCTGCCAACAGAAGCAGAATGGGAATACGCGTGCAGGGCTGGAACCGAAACCCCCTATTTCTTTCCGGGAGATCCAAAACGGTTATCGGTAAAAGGATTAAGAAGTAAAATTTTTGGGGCTGACACTTCAATGATCAGCCGGTATGTGGTTTATGCACTCAACTCATCCGGCAAAACACAGGAACCAGGATTTGTGAAGACGAATCCATTCGGTTTAAAAAATATGCTTGGCAATGTGTTGGAGTATTGCTCCGATTTCTATGCCGAAGATGCTTATACCAAAACAGGGACCACCGTCACCAATCCCAAAGGACCTGAAACGGGTGAAGAACATGTCGTCCGTGGAGGAAATTACTCATTTGATGCAAAAGATCTCAGATCGGCCGCAAGAGATTTTACACGGACAAATGACTGGTTGAGAACCGACCCTCAGCAACCTAAAAGCATCTGGTGGTATTCTGATATTAAAGGAGTTGGGTTCAGGGTTGTATGTGAACCAGATAGTTCAGTAGTTATTAAATAAATTTTTTAGGTAAATACTAATCCATTTAAACACAAAGATCATGACTAAAAAAAATTCGTTGAGTCGAAGAGATTTTTTTACGACGACAGCTGTAGTTGGTGCTGTTGGTACGATGGGTGCGAGCGTAATTTTCGCATCGTGTGCTCCGGGAGCTGAAAAATTAGTTCCTATCGCATCACTTTCAGGAGCTTACATCCCAAACCTGGTAGATAAAGCAACTGATGGTAAACCGTTAAAAGCTGGTGTTATCGGTTGCGGCGGTCGCGGATCGGGAGCAGCACAAAACTTTTTAGATGCAGGTCCAAATCTTCAGATCGTAGCTTTAGGTGATTTATTCATGGATCGCATAGACGATTGCCGTAAAGGTCTGAAAGAAAAATTCAATGTCGAGGTACCGGATAATATGTGTTTCACAGGATTCGATGCCTATAAAAAAGTACTTGAGGCCGGGGTTGACCTGGTTATCATTGCTACTCCTCCCGTATTCCGTCCTACCCATTTTGAGGCAGCTGTTGAAGCAGGTAAACATGCATTTCTTGAAAAACCAATTTGTGTTGATCCGGTTGGCGCACGCTCGATTTTTGCTACCGCTAAAAAAGCCGAATCTCAGGGACTTTGTGTAGTTACGGGAACCCAGCGTCACCACCAGAGAAGCTATGTTGAAAGTTTCAAACAAATTCAAAGTGGTTTGATCGGAGAGATTGTTTCCGGAAATGTTTACTGGAATCAATCCATGTTATGGTACAGAGAGCGTAAACCAGAATGGTCCGATATGGAATTCATGGTTCGCGACTGGGTCAACTGGAAATGGCTTTCAGGTGACCATATCGTTGAGCAACATGTTCATAACCTCGATGTATTCAACTGGTTCTTTGGTAAAAAACCGGTGAAAGCAGTTGGATTTGGTGCAAAACAACGCAGATTATCCGGCGATCAATATGATATGTTCAGTGTAGATTACGAATATGAAGGTGGAGTTCATGTACATAGTATGTGTCGTCAGATTGACGGATGCAAAAACAATGTTTCGGAACATTTACAAGGAACAAAAGGTGCATGGAGCAGTAATACAATGGAAATTACCGACCTTCAGGGAAAAGTCCTTTGGAAATTCGACAGCGAAAAAGAGAAAGCCGATTTCAAACAGACGAATCCATATGTACTTGAGCACGTCGACCTTGTGAATCACATCAGGGCAAACACCAAAATCAACCAGGCAGAAGAAACTGCTATTTCTTGTCTGACAGCTGTTATGGGTCGTCAATCGTCTTATACAGGTGCTGAAGTAACGTGGGAAGAAATCAGTAACTCTACAATGACTTATCTTCCTGAAAAATTGGAAATCGGTCCGGTTGACATGAGCAGTTATGTGGTTATGGTTCCTGGGAAACCAAAAGAAGAGAAAAAAGTTTAATCAGAATAGCTTGTAATAAAATCAAAACCCCGTTGCTGAAAAGTGGCGGGGTTTCTGTTTGCCGGCGACTGGTTACTATCTAATTAATCTCAAAATGGACCGGGTCGTGGTAATTCCGGTAGGTTCCACCCCATAAAAGTTGGTATCGTTTTGCAATTTCAGGCACTCCGGTCTTTCGCCACGAAGCTTTCGAACTGCTCTTTTTCAGCAATAAAGTCGTAAGTCCAACCCTTTTGTACAGATTAATGTCAACAGCTCGTCCCAAAACATGGCGGCTTTTACTGACGGCTGCATTTAACGGATTATCCCGTTTCAGTTGAATTTGTTCATCCCTTGATCGCAGTCCGCTAATAATCTTCACCTTCCAACCCGATTCTTTTTCGACATCCTCTACAAAGTGCTCAAATCGTGCTGCATAACCTTCATTTAATCCTGCCAGTTCATTCAGCTCAGAGCGGTTTATAAAACGCACCCGAAGGTCATAAACAATTGTATAAAAAACATATCCGACTGTTAAAACAATCAGAAACAGGAGGGTATTGATTAAATGTCGTATTAAAGGTTTTCGCTTTTTTGAGACCATTATAGCTACCGGTATTTTTTGATGAAACTTTTAAAGCTGCGAAAATAATACCATTCAACCGACTTTACAGAATATGAGCAATAAATAATGTGTTTTTTCATTGTTAAAATAATCGCCGCGAAACTGGTTCATCTAAGTTTTGTTTGTAACTTTAATGCCAATATAAAGATCGCGAAACGAACCACGATGTTTTGTGGGAGTTCCATCCTAAAAATCAAACAAATAATTTATCAACTAATTTATTGTCGGATGAATAGAAAATTACGTATGGGAATGGTTGGCGGCGGAAGCGACGCCTTTATTGGCGCAATCCACCGTCTTGCAGCTTTTATGGATAACCAGATAGAACTGGTTTGCGGTTGTTTTAGTGTAAATCCGGAGATTTCGGTCTCCTCAGGAAAATCCTATTTCCTGCCAGACAACCGTGTATATCAAACCTATAAAGAGATGTTTGAAAACGAGGTAAAATTACCTGAAGGTGAAAGGATGGATTTTGTAACCATCGTGACGCCCAATTTTGCGCACTTCGAACCAGCAATGATGGCACTCGAAAACGGGTTCAATGTTGTGATCGACAAACCCATCACCTTCACACTTGATCAGGCAAAAATATTAAAGGCGAAGATTAAAGAAACCGGTCTGACGCTGGCACTCACGCATACCTATTCAGGTTATCCCGCTGTTAAGGAAGCACGCGAACGTGTACGCCGCGGCGATTTTGGCAAAATAAGAAAGGTTTTCGTCGAATATCCTCAAGGATGGCTCTCTTCTAAACTTGAAGATGCCGGAAATGCGCAGGCCTCCTGGCGCACAGATCCCAAACGTTCGGGAAAAGCAGGGTGTATGGGAGACATCGGAACCCACGCACACCACCTGGCTGAATATGTAAGCGGACTTAAAACGGTTGAGCTTTGCGCAGAACTCAATATATTTGTTCCAGGACGGTTGCTCGACGATGACGGAGCTGCTTTTCTCCGGTTCGACAATGGTGCAAAAGGCGTATTAGTTGCCACGCAAATTGCTGCGGGCGAAGAAAACTCGTTGAAATTAAGGATGTATGGTGATAAAGGTGGTTTGGAATGGAATCAGCACGAACCCAATACCTTATTGGTCAAATGGAGTGACAAACCAACTGAAGTTGTCCGCGTCGGCTCGGGTTATATGAGCGATGTTGCCAAACACAACACACGCACACCAGCTGGTCATCCCGAAGGTTACCTCGAAGCATTTGCTAATATCTACCGCAATTTCTCGCTGACTGTAAGGGCCAAAATGAATGGTGAAACTCCAAAAGCCGAATGGCTTGATTTCCCAACTGTTGAAGATGGGATCCGCGGAATGCAATTTATTGATACCGTTGTAGAATCAGGGTACAACGATCAGCAGAAATGGGTGAAATTTGCAGAATAAACACAATGATAAAATGAAAAGAGCAGTAACACTTTTTACCGGACAATGGGCCGATCTGACACTTGAAACAGTAGCCCAAAAAGCCAAATCGTTCGGATATGATGGTTTGGAACTGGCTTGCTGGGGCGACCATATCGAAGTCGATAAAGCCGATCAGGCCTATTGCGATGCAAAACTTGCATTGCTGAAAAAATATGATCTCAAGTTATTTTCCATTTCTACCCATCTTGTAGGACAGGCTGTTTGCGACAATTCCGATTTTCGCCATAAAGGAATGCTCCCTTCATCTATCTGGGGCGATGGTGATGCAGAAGGAATCCGTCAACGGGCTGCCGCCGAAATTATTGAAACAGGAAAAGTTGCAAAACGTTTGGGGTTGAAGGTTGTCAACGGCTTCACAGGAAGTTCCATCTGGCCCTATCTTTACTCCTTTCCTTCCGTATCGCAGGAAGCAATTGAAGATGGGTACAAGGATTTTGCCAAACGTTGGATTCCTATTCTGGATGCTTACCAGAAAATGGGGATCAAATATGCGCTTGAAGTACATCCTACCGAAATCGCTTTTGATATCGAAACAGCCAAAAGGGCGTTAAAGGCGGTGAATAACCACCCGGCTTTTGGTTTCAACTACGACCCAAGTCACCTTGGTTATCAGGGTGTCGATTACGTACGGTTTATTTACGAATTCAGCGACCGGATTTTCCATGTTCATATGAAAGATGTAACATGGAACGACCACCCCGGAACAATTGGTGTTTTTGGTGGTCACACCGATTTTGGCGATAACCGCCGTTTCTGGAATTTCAGAAGTGTTGGCCGCGGGAAGATCGACTTTGAAAAGATCATCCGCGCGTTGAACGATATTCAGTACATGGGTCCGCTTTCCGTGGAATGGGAAGACAGCGGAATGGACCGTGAGATGGGCGCTTCCGAATCATGCGAATTTGTGAAGAAGATAGATTTTTCTCCAAGCACATTGGCTTTCGATGCTGCATTTAGCAAAGAATAGTAAATTCCTAAATAATAGATAAAAGGCCGGAAAATATCCGGCCTTTTTTATGCTCATGGTTCAAAATGAAAGGGGTTGTCTTTTTCAGATAACCCCTTCTAATCTATAATTTAAATTGCGCTCAAAACTTAATTGTTAAGTTTTCCCTGGGTAATCCATGCTTTGATGATTGCTTGTTCTGCAGCGGTTACACCCTTTTTTGAGTACATTCCTGCATAATCAATTTGAGTATTACTCAAAGCTGAAACCTGGGCATAACTTCCCATGTTTATTCCACCTGAACCACCGGCAGCACTATGACAAACAGTACATTTGCTTTGGATGATTGGCCATACCTGAGTTGACCAGGAGGTTGCTGCAGGTGCAGCAGCTAAAGTTGTAAAACTCCATGTTTTGTCGGCAGCAATTGCATTGCCTGCTGCATCCTTAACTCCGGTAACTGATGCGGTGTAAACAGTTCCAGCTACAAAGGCACTGGAAGGAGTGAAAGTTGCTGTAGTTCCTGAATAAGCTACTGTACCAGAAATGCTTGTTGTTCCCTGCTTCACAGTAAACGTTGTCGAAGTAATCGTTGACGCGGTCATCGCTTCGCTAAATGCTGCAGTAACCTTACTGTTAAGTGCGATTGATGTTGCACCACTTGCCGGAACGATCGTTTGAATTGTTGGTGGCGTTACATCAACAACCACTGCAACAGCAGTCGTGAAACTCCATGTATAATTGGCAGCAATGGCATTACCCGCAACATCTTTTGCACCTGTAGTAATTGTTCCGGTATAAACCAAACCTGCAACAAGGCTGCTGGTTGGTGTGAATGTTGCGGTAGTACCTGAATAAGCCACTGTACCGGCGACAACAGTTGTTCCCTGTTTCAGGGTGAATGTTGTTGAGGTAATCGTTGCAGCACTCATTGCTTCGCTAAACGTTACTGCAGGTTTGCTGTTGATCGCAATAGCGGTTGCATTATTGGCTGGTACTACTGTAGAAACTGCAGGTGCAATAACATCATTTGTTGCTGAAACTCCGGCAGTAAAACTCCATGTATAGCTGGCAGCAATTGCATTACCTGCAACATCTTTTGCACCTGTAGTAATTGTTCCGGTGTAAACCAAACCTTCTACAAGGCTACTGGTCGGTGTAAACGTTGCGGTAGTACCTGAATAAGCTACTGTACCGGCAACAACAGTTGTTCCCTGTTTCAGGGTGAATGTTGCTGAAGTAATCGTTGCGGCACTCATTGCTTCGCTAAAAGTTACAGCAGGTTTGCTGGTGATCGCAATAGCTGTTGCATTATTGGCAGGAAGAACAGAACTAATTGTAGGTGCAATAACATCAATACCACCTACTCCTGTTGTAAAACTCCATGTAAAACTGCCCGCCATTTTATGGTCATCGCTGTCGTCATCGCCTTCTTCGTCATTATCATCATCACCATCGTGGTTTGCTCCAAAGGTAACGGTACCTGTATAAACCTTATCTGCAATTAAACTACTTACTGGTTTAAATGTAGCAATCTTTCCCGAATAAGTTACTGATCCTTCAATATTTGTTGTTCCCTGGGTAAAAGTAATTGAAGTAGATTTGATGGTTGATTCCGTCATTTCTTCACTGAAAGTAACAGTAGGTTGAACAGCAATTGCAACTGATGTTGCACTATTCAAAGGCAGAACCGAAACAACTACAGGAGCATTTGCACGACGATGTTTTCCGGTCCTGAATGACCATGAATGTTCCCTTTGATCACTTTTACCATCCACGGAACCACTCTTAAGCGAAGTTTTCACCGTCGCAACGTACCTGGTATCAGGCTTCAGATCAGCAATAGGTGTAAAAGTTGCCGTATTGCCCGAAACTGAAACTTTACCTTGAACAGAAGTTGTTCCTTCCATCAAAGTAATTGTAGATGCTGATACATCTGCTGGAGTCACTGCGCTTTTAAAAGTAACTGCAACTACTGGATTAATTACTACAGTATCTGCAAGATCGGCAGGAATTGTAGCTGAAATAGAAGCATCTGCCAGCGGATTTGCCGCTGAAGGATCTACTGGTCCTTCCTTCGAACATCCGGCTATGAAAACAGCCATTAATATTATACTCAAAGCGGCACCAAATTTTCTAAAAGAACCAATGCCTTTTCGCATTATGGGTCTCTCTGTGACTAAAAAAATCTTGTCTTCCATGATTGTTTCTTTACTTTTAGAGTTCCTAATTAAATACCTCAGTAAACATTTCATGCCGGCACATTAATATTTTACTTATGGCAAAAGTATTATTTAAGTATTCATATAATAACCTTTTTACATATATTGGAATTAATACAAATTTATTAACAGTATTGATGGATCATTTTTAAAATCAGAACAACTCAGTGTCCTATTTCATATCATTCTGAATATATGCAATATAAATCAGATATCATCAATTCTAAAAAATCCTAAAATACAATCCGTGAGCTTTTTTGTTCTCCTAATTCACTTCAGAAATCAAACTTAAAAATGCGGGTAAATTTCGATTTTAAAGAATAATCATGCGCTTTTCTGTAATCATGACATTTTCCAAAGACTTATTTTTTTACATTTCGCAGCGTAAATAATTCAACGATGAATAAATAATTTGTCGCGGTTACATCCTGTTCGAAAATATTAAACCAGAAAATGGCATGCATTGAAAATTTAGAATTTTTTCCTGCGCAGATTAAAATCATTATTAGCTGGCTTTTCCCAAAAGCCAATTATCTTAGGAAAATATTTTATACCTCTTTTTGAAAATGCTGGTAAACGGTAAGAATCACCATACGGTCTGGGTTCATCCTGATAATAGGTTCATTATTCAGGTGATTGATCAACGCAAATTGCCTTTCGAATTTCAAATCATCGATCTCAAAACGTCGGCTGATGCTTTTGAAGCCATCCTAAACATGACGGTTCGTGGAGCTCCTTTAATTGGCGTTACAGGTGCCTATGGTATCTACCTTGGCTTGGTTAATAGTAAAGAAGAAAATTGGAAATCCAATCTGGCAGAGTCAGCCGATTATCTGAAATCAGCGAGACCCACGGCTGTCAACCTGGCAGTTTTGATTGATGAAATGGTTCGACGATTGGCTGATTGTAAGACAAAAGAAATTGCCTCCAATTTGGCTTTTGAAGAAGCGAACAGGATGAAATTGAGGGAAATTGCGTGGTCTGAATCGATCGGTGATTTTGGCTGTGCCCTAATAGAAGCAATCAGCAAAAAGAAAAACGGTCAGCCGGTAAATATCCTGACGCACTGCAATGCCGGTTGGTTGGCATGTATCGACTGGGGAACCGCCACGGCACCTATGTATAAAGCATTTCAAAAACAAATTCCTATCCATGTATGGGTGGATGAAACAAGACCCCGGAATCAGGGTGCCAGACTGACTGCATGGGAATTATCACAGGAAGGGATTCAGCATACGGTAATTCCGGACAACGCGGGTGGCCACCTGATGCAACACGGGAAGGTTGATCTTTGCATTGTCGGAAGCGACCGGACCACCTCAACGGGTGACGTGGCCAACAAAATCGGGACCTATCTCAAAGCTCTTGCAGCCGCGGACAACAACATCCCGTTTTATGTCGCACTCCCCTCCTCTTCAATTGATTTTACGATGAAAGATGGTATTCACGAAATACCAATTGAGCAAAGGGATGCAGAGGAGGTCAGCTGGATGGAAGGTAAACTTGAAAATGGGGAAATCAGTAAGATCAGAATTGTCAACGAGCAATCATCTGTAGCTAATTTTGGTTTTGATGTAACACCCGCAAAATATGTTACTGCACTGATTACTGAAAGAGGGATTTGTAAAGCGAATAAAGAGGATATTCTGAGTTTATTCCCGGAACAAAAGAATAAGGTTAAAGGATAAAGGTTAGAGGATGAAAAAACTACTAACATATTTAAAATGTTCAGGTAAAACTTAAAGCACAAGAATCTTACTTTTTCAACTTTCTCCTTTTCACTTTAACCTTTTCCCTTTTTATCCTTTAACCTTAAAAACTCCTTACCTTTGACCAAACTTATACTAGATTTATGAATGCAGCTCAGCCACAGGATGGCTATATAAAATTTGATTGTCACCTTTCAACCGAAAAGATCCTAATCCCTTCAGAACTATTTGGTCCGTTGAACTACTGGAGAGACGAACTATGGAGTAAATGCCTTATTGGCGCCTATCCCGACGGAATTGGTTATGGGAATATTTCAATACGTGTACCTCAAACCGATCAGTTTTATATCTCTGGTACAGCTACCGGTGGAATCCCGGAACTCGATCAGATTCACTATCCTTTGGTTGAGCGATGCAATCCTTTATTGAATGCAATCTGGTGCCGCGGTTTGATCAAGGCTTCAGCAGAGTCAATGAGCCACGCATCAATTTACGCAGCCAGTACAGAGGTCGGAGCAGTGATCCATATTCACAACCTTCAATTATGGGAAAAATATCTTGATGTGCTACCGACTACTTCGAAAGAAATTGAATACGGAACACCAGAAATGGCGTTTGAAATCAGTAAAATTATATCCCAACCAGAAACTTTAGATAGAAAGATCTTCGTAATGGGTGGTCACAAAGAAGGAATCATCGCATTCGGCAAAACAATTGAAGAGGCAGCATTAACCATTTTGGCGTTGCGTATCGGCGATCCTGCGTGATCGCACCAACAATATTTACAATCATATAATGACAAAAATCGCAATCATCGGTGGATCGGGTCTTGAAAATCCTGAAATTCTGAAAAATCCGGAAAGTATTTCGGTTAAAACGCCTTATGGTGACCCAAGTTCTGATTTTATTTGCGGGACGATTGGGCAGATAGAAGTGGTTCTGCTATCGCGACATGGGCACGATCATACCATTCCTCCTTCACAGGTCAACAACAGGGCTAATTTATTTGCCATTCAGCAATTGGGATGTTCACATATTCTTGCTACAACCGCATGTGGTAGTCTGCGTGAAAATATAGGAAGAGGAGATCTGGTTATCCCCGATCAGTTTATCGATTTTACACGGTACCGGCAAACAACCTTCTTTAAGGAGTTTCTGCCAAACGAGATGAAGCACACACCGATGGCAGACCCATTCGATAAACACCTCCGGGAGAAACTGATAACAGCCGGTCATGAACTTGATTTAAACATTCATCCAAAAGGTTGCATAATTACAATTGAAGGACCCCGGTTCTCAACACGGACTGAATCCCGCATGTTCCGAAGTTGGGGTGGTGACATGATCAATATGAGTACCGCCCCGGAATGTATCCTGGCCAATGAGCTTGGAATACCTTATGCAGCAGTAGCCATGGCAACTGACTACGATAGCTGGAAAGAGGATGAAACACCCGTATCATGGGAGGAAATCCTTGCGGTTTTCGGAAAGAACGTTCACAACGTGATAAATATTCTGCTAAAAGTGATTCCAGCCATTTAATTTATCAAAAAACATTTGCGAAATACAGTACAATTGACTAAAATTGCAAACCGAAATTCAGCACCGAATTTTGAGGGCCTATAGCTCAGTTGGTTAGAGCATCTGACTCATAATCAGGGGGTCCCAGGATCATGCCCTGGTGGGCCCACCCACTGAATATCAAGCGTTTACAAGTACTTTGTAAACGCTTTTTTTATGGGGTCTTGCACACAATTTGCACACAACATTTCTTTTCAATATTTTTAAAGGCTTTAAATGAGCCCTTACCTACAGAATAAAATGATCTATTTTTGTTCCTTGAAAATAAAATTTCACCCTTTCATTATTGCAAATCTCTTCCAAATTAGATTGTATTAAATATTTTTTGTAACGTTACATCATAGATTCACAAAGGAATACCTCAAGAAGTAATTGAATAAATAACAGTAGCACTTTTCCTAACATACTTTTTTATGCCACGCAGGAAGCAATTAAAAATATTCGCTACAAATTTGAAGTTATACGATACACTGGTAGCGGAACTTCGAAAAAATCCTCTGTTTAGCGACTGTGATTTCAGTACTTTGGAGATAACAGCACTTTCAAAAAAGGCTCCACCCCGGATTATCGGGGAGAATTTGAATAAAGTTATACGTAACCTGGAACGTCAAATCGCAATTAATGGGAAAGATAAAATACTAAATAAAAAAGGTCTATGTAAAGCGATGGGTATCTCACGACCTACGCTGGATAAATGGTGTGAATACGGATTTATTTCTACTGAAACAGCAACCAAATTTTGGGGAGGTTTTGAGCCATTTGAATTAGGAATTGTCCTTAAACAACTGAAACAACTGAAAAACAATCAATAATTTTTTTCGTTCGAACATATAATACTAATTAGTAATCATTTATATCCAAAATGGATTGCTTTAGTCTCTATTTCAGAAAAAATAATATTTCAACCTTACTTTGAAATCCATTTGCCTCTATTCTGCGCTAAACTGCATGATCTTGTAAATACAATTAATACATTATCTATTTACACTGAATTCACTTCACATCATTTTATGTAGTTTGCAATGCAGAGTAAACCACTTAATATATGCAATATATACAAACAGATATCTACATTTGTAATCAAATCTGCTTTGAGCCGATCATGTTAATAGTGTTAGTTTAACCTTTAAATGTGCGCAAAATGTCGACAATCATTGTAACCACCCCCGAAGAACTTAGAGCAATCGTAAACGAAGCGATCGCGGAATTTTTGCCAAAAACCCAATTAAAGGAGATAAAATCCGACCATATATCTTTAGACACTGCTATAGAACTGCTTGCAGAGAATGGATATCCTACCTCGAAGGCAAAAATCTATAAACTAACCTCGTCCGAAGATATGCCTCATCTCAAATATGGCAACAAGCTTATATTTTCCCGGAAAGAACTCTTGGAGTGGGCTGTAAGCCAAACTAAACGAATTGGTAATCACTCCGAAGTAGTGTTAACCCTCGCCAGAAGTGCAAGACGAAAGAGATAGTTGTGGTTTAATGAAAGGCAAAGCATTTTATATTTTTATATTACCAATTAAGCTTCATCCTAATATTTTTTTTCTCCGCCACGACCAAAAAAAGGGAGCAACGCTCCCAATTTTCAAAGGTTGATTTGTTCTTCAACCTCACGGACTTTAACATCCAGCGTACGTTTCATCTCGTCGATAACAGAGGTGATCACTGATGAATTGGAGGTTTTAAACTCATTACCAGCTGCATCTCTCAACAGAATCACTGAACTGAGTGAATCAGCTCCGATCTGGAAGGTTTGCAATTTGCGACGCGATTCATTCAATGTGCGCCAACGGTCAATTAACAATGTCAAATCTTCAACCCGCTGAATCTTCTCGTCCAGACTGAGCTTGCGTGGCTCTTCCGTCTCGTTTTTCACAATCGTCATTACCGGAGCTGCAACAGCTTCTTCGGTTTTAACTTCAGCAACTTCGGCAGCACCATTGTAGGTTTTTTCTGCAACATTTGATTTACCCATCATCTTTTGCTCCTGCCCTGGAGACTTATTTTGGCATCTGGCTCGCCGTTAGAATTAAATTTCGGGCAGACCAAATTGAGCCGGGCGGATTCTTGTCAAGGGCGAATGTCAGTTTCTGCCTTTCGTGGGCTGAAAGTGACCGAGCACGAAGTGACGGGAGGTGATGCTCCCAATGTTATCAATCGCATCACCGGACGGCCCTTGACTTTTCCGATCCGGCGATCAATAAATTTGCGCCGGAATTTGAGTGTAACAAGGTATTTCTATGAAAAGAGGCAGTAAAAGCAGGAAGTAGTGTAGTAGCGACCACAAAAAAAGCCCTGATTAACAAGGCTCTTTTCTGATTTAAAACGGTAAATCATCCTTCTCATCACCAGCAGGAACTTTTTCGGATTTTTTCGCTGGTTTACGGGAAGTTTCCTTATCCTTACTTTTTGATTTAGGTGCTTCACTTTCTTCTTTTTGGTTTACGTAAACAGTGTGGTCACGTCCGAAATTATCCGGAGTTTTCATTTTTGCGACTTCGAAAGTGACATACCGGGTGCCATCATATTCGTAGGCAAATTTTTGAAGATCTTCCAGTTTACAAGTGATCTTAACAATCTGTAATCCGGCAACTTGTTTTCCTTTTCCAATGTAGTTTTTTACGAAAGTTTTCATGACAGTAAAATTTAAGTTTAAAAATTATATGCAAGTGATCAGTGCAGCATGGAGGGGCAGTCAAGGAGGAACTGGAATACCGGACTGATCGCAGAGAGGGAGGATATGCCGGGAAAATCCTTGACTGAGGGAACCGGAACCCGGAGTGATAAACTAACTTAGCATAGAATTTCAAACAAATTCTGTCAGGAAGACCAAAAGGAAAAATCTGTGGAAGGTAAATATACCGGATGCTCATTGAAGAAGATATGCAAACGCGATGATCTAATTGCTGCTGAAGAATTGGGCATCATTGTCACAGGGTCGCTAAAACAGCCCGATCGGACAGAACTATATTTCGTATACAGGAATTGAAAAGCCACTAAATGAAGGAAGGATGATTCCCTGACCAATACCGAAAAAATCAAATGCCTGCCAATGTGAAGGATGAACCATTAAAAAGGTAAAGATGTTGATCAAGGCTTTCCAAAGTGGGGAGCGAATCTTCCATATGCCGAGGACCAAAAAAGGGGATTTCCCCTTCTCTTAATTTACCAGGCATACGGATTTCCTTTGCCGGAATAGACATCTTCATCAACAGCACTTGAGAGAAACTGACTGTAAGGTGTATCACCACAACTTGTGCAAAACACTTCGCATGATGCTGGCCAGTAATAAATTGTCGCTCCCTTCTTAATTTTAGTTTTGCATTTGGAGCAACGGGATGAGAATTTGGCAGTAATCTGCCGTGGATCATTTGAGTAACGTGTCATTTTGAATTGCTGCTGCCTTGCAGACTTTTATTGGCACCTGGCACGCCGGTTGGATTTAGTAATAATATTTTCAACTGAATCAACTATAAAGCCCTTATCTCTGTGATGGATAATTGTCGGCAGGTCAGAAAATCCCACGTTTACGTAGGTAAAAAGAATATTGCACCAATAGCCGTTTTGCCATTCTCCTTCAACAGATTCAATTCCGAATCCAAAGAGAATCTGATTAAAAGCACACATTTTCTGCTCATCAAGTGAAGGGAGATTGTAACAATGACCGATCCAGAATTGAACACTTGAGAATTCTTTCGGATCAAGTTGATTTGACAGAATCAGTTTAATGTTTGATTCCTGTTGTTTTGTAAGATTAAGAATCTTTAAATTCATCGTTGATGCTGCTGCCTTACAGACTTTTTAATGGCACCTGGCACGCCAGTTGAATGATTGAAATCGGGTGAGAACCGTGAAACATTGTTGTATTTATCTGAATTAAAATCTTTTAATAGTTTAATCCAGGCTGCTGTCAGGGTTATATTAACGGAGAAGTTTAAAATGGTTTTGAAAAATGTACTGTCATATACAGTTGATTTACGGATGTATTTATGCATATCCCTGATAAATATGTAATTGAGTTTTTCAAAACTTTTCTGGGAAGCTTCCAATTCTTCAAGAAACTGAAATTCAGTCATTTATTTTGCCCCTGCCCTGGGGACTTATATTGGCATCTGGCACGCCATTTTTATTATTCAGCTGGCTGATAAGAGGTTATTACCAAACGGCCTTCTTCAACTTTCACATAAATGATTTCATTTGGTAAGAAGCCGGCAGTTTCAAGCCATTTCCCGCATAGGGTCAGCTTTGGAATAACTTTTATGTCGCGTGTATATTTCTTTGAAACATACTGAGGCTGGAGTTTAAATTTGCGTGTCATGGTTAATCCTCCGATGGTTTAAGGATGAATATTGCCGGTGACGGATCATCAAAATCCTGAGGTTGGATAATGGCTTTAAGCTTTACAAGTCGGTAAGTGCGGTCACCACCGGTAAATATTTCGTTTGGTTCCCAGTTGTCAACATCGGGCGTATGTGAGATAAAGTGAAATTGCAAATAACTGCCGGAACATCTTTTTGCAGCATAACGGAATGTATTCAGAATATCAAAAAGACGGCCGGTTTCGTCCTGTTCAGCTTCATAACCAGCGGGTACCTTGACGTACTTCGAAAATACACCTTGCGACAGGTACACCGGAAATCTGATGCCCGCTTCCTTCGATTCGGCATCTTTAACACGAACTAATACACCATCGGAAACTGCCTCTTTAGTGGTGTAAGTACTAATCACTTTCATGTTTTCAAAACTCATTGTTTTTCACCGGTGCCTTCCGGATTTATATTGGCTTCTGGCTCGCCTGTTAATTTGAACCAGTGATCATTGAGCCGGGCGGATTCTTGTCAGGGCGAATGTCAGTTTCTGCCTTTCGTGGGCTGAAAGTGACCGAGCACGAAGTGCCGGAAGGTGATGCACCAAAGGTTTTCATCCGCATCACCGGACGGCCCTTGACTTTTCCGTCTGGCGATCAATAAATTTGGTGAATAATTGGAGGAGAGAGATATCTTATAAGAAAAATACAACACAATTTTATTATATATAAATGAGGATATTAAAAGGAAAAAAGAAAGTGTGAATAGAATATTTGTTGCCAGAATTTGAGTGTAACAGTAAACTTTCTCAGACCTCAGATTAGGGTTAAAAAAAGAAACCCCGCCTGGTGTGGCGGGGTAAGAGTGAAAAGATTTACTCGTTGTTATTTAAGGGATTGAATGATATTTTTTCTAATATTCGTCATGCGAGTAATTTTTCTAATTTCATTTTCCATTTTTCCCAATAAGGCATTTCTTTAGTTTGTAAATCAAGGAATTTCTGTGTGTGATCGTGATGTATTAAATGGCATAATTCGTGAATGATCACATATTCAATGCAGCCTTTGGGGGCTTTAATTAATTCAGGATTCAGAATTATTTTCCCTTTGGCAGTGCAACTTCCCCATCGGGTAGGCATATCTTTAATCACAATTGAACTGGGTTCAACTTTATATTTTTTGAATTTGTCAATTAGTTCCATGGCAATAGCATGAAATTTTTTCTTCGCATTTTGCAAATACCAATCTTCAACCAATTGCCTAACACGTGCTTTGTCAAGCGTTATAACCTCAATAAACCTACCTTTAAGTTTAACACTTTCAATATCTTCGATTATAATTTTCAACCTGTACTGGCGGCCAAGGTAAAGATGGGTTTCACCCCCAACAAATTTTCGATCAGTCATTTTTGGGAGAAATGCCAGGAAAAAGCTTTGTTGCCTGATTATCCATGGTGCTTTATTTCTGAGCTTTTCCTTTATTTTTTCGATAGGAGTACCGACTGGAGCTCTTACCAAAACTTCTAAATCAGGTGTTACCGTAATTCCTAGAGATTTGCGTTCTGAATATTCCAACTTAAAATCAATTCGCTTTGAGCCATATTCTATACTCTCAATCATTACTTGTATCGTATTTTGGCAACCTCAATACACCTATTGGCAATGTCATCCAACTCACCGAATGACAGTTTGATGTTGTATTTATCACGCACTTCATCAATCAAATAATCTCCAATTTCGACTTGCAGCTTTCCTGTTATATTGGTTTTATATTGCCAGTCAATAATTGATTTTCCATTATCCAAAACAGCTTTTTGAATCATTTCATCAATATTTAATGCCGCCTGAATTGAAATTTCTCTTCTGACAATTGGGTCTTGAATCTTTTCTCTTAATGATTCAATATTCAAACCATAAAAAGCCTTGGCTACATCTTTATCTTTCAATGCTTCAGGAATATCACTATCCGTATGCGCTAATACATTGTTCATTATTTCCTGAACCTTGTTTAAGTATTGAGCTTCAGTTATTCTTCTTTCTTCATAGTCGGCAATAGTTTCTTTCAGCATTTGTGAGAATTTCTTGTAGAATGCAGGATCTTCCTCCATTTTCTCTGAAATATGTTTAGAAGTTCTGCTGGCAATCTTATCTGCTTTAGCCGCTTTACCTTTAGTGTTTTCTACCTCAAGTTGAAATTTATCTTTGTCAAAGATGTTCACCAATTCGGTAATTGTTTCAATTTTTTCGGTTGTAATGTGGGTATCTATCAGCTTTTGAATTTGTCCTTCATACTGTTTGTAATCAATTTCATCACTATAGCGTTCAATTACCGCTAAACGAAGTTTCAAAAACATGGTGAAGTCATCTTTGTAGCGCTTAATTGTTTTTTCATCCACCTGGTTATAAAATTGAATGGATGAGAGTGCCAATTTTAAACCTCTTGCAAATGCAGCAAGTTTGTCGTAAAACAAAGAACGTATTGCCACATCTCTCAACAACAATTGATAGGCTTCAGCATCGCGTTTATTAGCTATGGTTTTGAAAATGTCCCACAATTCTGAATGTTTTTGTGGCAGCTTTTTAATTTCCTCGTTAATATTTACCAAAGTTCCTTCAAGATCATCTGAATCAAAATCTTCAAAAGATGAATACAATTGCAAAGCGTCATCCAGGTTCTCAATCACCCCATAATAATCAATAATGTACCCAAATTCTTTATCAGGATAAATACGGTTTACCCTTGCAATGGCTTGTAAAAGTTTATGCCCCTGAAGATTCCGGGTAAGATACAAAACAGTGTTTTTCGGTTCGTCAAAACCAGTAAGCAATTTATCTACAACAATAATGATCTCCGGGTCTTTTTGATTTTTAAACCGGCTGATGATGTTCTTTTCATAGGTTTTAGAATTACCATGTTCATCCATCATCTTTTTCCAAAAGCGGTTTTCCTTCTCCGTAGATTTCTCATAGGCACTATCTTCACCTTCTCTTTCGTCAATAGATGAAATCAAGACCTCACTACTCACAAGACCAATTTCGTCTAAAAACTCTTTATAACGAATGGCATTTATTTTTTTGTCGCAAACCAATTGGGCTTTGAAAGGAGTATTTTGCCAATTGTCGCGGAAATGCATACTGATGTTCCATGCGATCGCATATATTTTTTGTTCTGCACCATTCAACTGGTCTGCTCTGCTGAACTTCTTTTTGAAGTCTGCTTTTTGGTAATCTGTCAACGGTTCTGAAACCATTTCGAAAAATGTATCCAGCGGACTTGCATTTACAATTTGCCGTGCCAGTCTTCCTTCGTACAAAAGCGGAACAACGGCTTTGTCTTTTACTGCCTGATCAACAGTATAGGCATCAATAATACCGCCGAATTTCGCAGCTGTGTTTTTATCTTTTTTAAAAAGAGGTGTACCCGTCATGGCAATGAAACATGCATTGGGCAAGGTCTTCTGCATTTCAATATTAAAAGTTCCGTGCTGCGTACGATGCCCTTCGTCCACCAAAACAAAAATATCGTGACTAAGCAAAGGCTTACTGATTTTTTTCATGGCCGCCACAAACTTGTTGATGATGGTGGTAACTACAGAATCGCTGTTACTTTCGAGCAATTCAACTAATCGTTGCCCAGTTGTTGCATTCTCCACAAACATTCCACACTTACGAAATGTACCCGTTATCTGATTATCCAGGTCTGTTCTGTCAGTCACTAAAACTATCTTCGGATTGTGAATTGATTTTTTCATTGCAATTGCCTGGGCAAGCAGAACCATAGTCAACGACTTTCCGCTTCCCTGTGTGTGCCAAATTACACCCCCTTTTCGCCTTCCCCCATCAATTTCAAGGATGCGTCGCATGGATTTTTTAACGGCAAAAAACTGCTGATATCGTGCAATCTTTTTCTCTCCATTGTCAAACAAAACGAAATTGAAAATTAGATCCAAAAGCCTTTCTGGTCTGCACAAACCGTATAAATACTCATCCTGAATGGTTGGCAGAATATTTTCATTCTCCAAATCATCAAAATATTGCCTTACATATTTATATCTGTCAGCAAATAGTTTGTTTTTCTGTTCCGGATTTAAAGGCTGATTTTTTAATTCAAGTAATCGGTTTCGATACGATTTTTCTTCTTCCTCGTCGTTAAACTTTTCTTCCCATTTTGCCCAAAATTTTTCTGGCGTTGCATTGGTGGCATAAGCAGCTTCCTGTGTAGCCACACTCATAATTATTTGTGCATAAACATATAATGCCCGGATACCGTCTTCCTGCTGACTGCGTAAATGCTGACTGATTGCCTGGGTAAGTGGTTCCTTCTTATCTGGCCGCTTACACTCTATTATACACAAAGGAATTCCATTAACGAACAAAACCAAATCAGGACGATAGTGCTCCTTGCTTGCGCTTCGCATTACACTGTATTCTTCAGCTACGTGAAAAGAATTATTGATTAAAAATGTATCAGGGTTCCAATCAATATATTGAAGTGTAATGCTTTTTTTATCCCCGTCAAAGCTCTGGTCAAATGTTTTGCCCAGGGTGATCAGGTTATAAGCCGTTTCGCAGGCTGCAATGTATCCTTCGTTCATCGGCAATTCCTTCAACGCCCGAATCCCGTTTTCAATATTGGCATCGCTGATGTAAGTGGTCTTTGTTGAACTGATTCGTTTTTCGGAATTGATCTCTTTCAACTGTTTCCGCAAAATATCATCCAGCAAAATATTGCTTGTTTTGCCTCCGCGAAGGTTTTCAGCTTCTGCCGGACTAAGATAGGTATAGCCTAATTTTTGCAACAATTGCAAAGCAGGTATTTGGCTGATGTGGTCTTCTTTGAAACTTGGTGTATCCATTTTTTCTATTTTGTAGAAATGCTACTTATATATTTGTATCTATACATGACGCCATTATCATGTATAGATAATGGCGTATTTCTATACATGATAAAAAACTCTAAGGTATTTTTTATTTTTTTCCATACTTCACTAAAACATTATTTTTATGCCAACTTAATTTTGTAGAGTCTCTACTTTATTTTTATTTCCTATACATGATTTAATAACATGTATAGATATTGCCGCTTTTCTATATATGTAATGGTTCCGATTATGATTTTTTATTGGCATTTCCTAAAAGATTATACAGATCGGTATTAATATAATAGTTATCCTTTCCAAATTTCTGTTTATTCAACATTCCAATATGTGAAAGTTCATCCAAATATCGGGTAGCTGTAATTCTGGAAACACCCAGATCTGTCATCACAAAATCAATCTTAGTGTAAGGATGTTTGAAAATATTGTTTAGTAAATCCTGACCGTAAATATTGGGCAATTCACTTCTCATTTTTCGTTTATGCTTTAGCATTAGATCTTTGATTCCCTGAATTAGTTGAATGGTTTGCAGAGAAGTCTGTTCAATGCCATCCAGAATAAAAAGTGTCCATTCCTCCCAGGCATTCTCGCTTCTTACTTTTTGTAAAAGAGTGTAATACTTTCCTTTGTTTTGGTTGATGTAACGGCTTAGATACAGAATAGGAATGTGTAGCAATCGCTCTTTCACAAGGTAAAGAATATTGATGATTCTTCCGGTTCGGCCATTGCCATCGTAAAACGGATGAATACTTTCAAATTGGTGATGAATGATTGCCATTTTTATCAAAGGATCCAAATCAGTTAAAGCATCATCATTTATAAATGTTTCGAGGTTACTCATTAAGGCTACAATTTCATCGTAGCTCTGTGGTGGAGTATAAACGATTTCTCCTGTCAGATCATTTTTTAATGCGGTACCCGGAAGTCTGCGAAACCCAGCACCGTTATCCTCAATCACTGATTGAATTTGTAAGATGTGATTGTTGGAAATAAAACCTTGCTTTTTAACGGTTTCAAATCCGTTACGAAGCGCCATGGCATAACTTTGCACCTCTTTGGCTGCGATGCTTTTAAATTTTTTTGCAATGGCATCCGACTGATAAAGTTCATCATGCGTTGTGATGATATTCTCAATTGCAGAACTGTCTTTGGCTTCCTGCAACGATAAGGTATTTATTAAAATAGTTTCGTTGGGTATGCTGGTAGCTGCACCCTTTAATTCCGCCAAAGCACTACGGGCAGTTGCTACTTTTTTTAAAACTGCTTTAGTTTCTAAATCGGTATCAAACGGAAGCATTGGAATTTTGTAGGCCATTGTTTTTAATTTTCAATCATTATTTATTGTTAATTAACAGATTTTGCATCAGACTACGTATCAATACAATTTGCTTTTATCCTTTTGGTGGAAATGGATCATTACCATGGCTATCTTTTTGCTGAATTCGTCCATCCAAACCATGAATGTACAATTCGGATCCCTGATTCTGACTGATCTCCCGGGCTTTTTCGATTGCTTGTTGCTTGGTATCGCAATGTTTGCTGGCACGGTCGGCACCACCTTTTTTAATATCCCAACCACCATTTGGGTTGGTGACTACATGATGAGATTTTTGATTTGCCATGGTTTATTAATTGAATTAAAGTGATTTTTATATTTCAATTTCTTTTGGGAAGCTTAATTCGCTTTTCTCATCATAATTCAGGGTCTGTTTAAGCAGTTTCCCATTTGAAGAATAGATAAGATGAAACCTGAAATTTACTTTCTGACCCATATGCTCCCTGGTTATATCTTTAATGAAAACTTTATACGTACTTTTATCTTGCTGTTCAATTCTTTCAAACGTACAATTGTCATTTTCCTTTGTAGCAATAACAATTACCTGTTCTGGATCAGTTTGAAATACTGATCCAACAAATAGAAAGCTGGCATTATTCAAGTTAAATCCAGCATAACTCAACCAAAATCGATAGTCGTTCATGAATTTTTCTTTTCAATTTTTATATTCTTTCTCTTAGATATTAGTCAATGCCTCATGTTAATCTTTTGGTTTCATTTATCGCTTTTGGTTGCTTTTTATTTCCACAATTCAGGCTTTAGCCATTTTGTAAGTGTTGACAATTTAAGTTTATTTTCGAATTTACTTTGCCTGATTTTTTTCAAACAACTTATATAATCTTGGTTTTCTAAAAGGGGATTGACAAAAATTGAAAAATCAATGTCCATAGTATCTCCTATTTTTAAATTGTACCCAATGATTTTTGATTCTTGTTGTAAAATAATATCAAATCGATATTCCTTTTCATAAGCAAATACGTATTCTTTCCTAAATGCAGGATATTTCACCTTTTTTCCTTCCAACTTAGTAATATTTGCGCCTATTAAATTTTTGTATTTTACTTTGCCATGAACAAGATTGGAAATTATCGGAATGGAACTATCCTCTAAAGATGATGACTCAATTAGTTTAACAAGATCTTGCCTGTTTAATCTTAAAGCATATTTCCTTCTGTCTTCATCTGTTTTTGTGTAAGAATCCCAAAAAGCTAATGTTTCTTTGTTTCCTTCATGAAAACAGCTAATTAAATGTCTTCTTTTTCTATATTCAATTTCCTTAAAGTCAGGAATTGGTTTTTGCAAGTCCTTTATCATCACACACTCCATTTTATCTCCGAACTTATCAGACCTAGAAAACCATATATTTCCCGTTTCAAGAAACATCATTAAATGCTTTTCAGACAGAAATTTAAACAGATATCTACTCTTTATATTTTCCGTATTGTAGTGCTTCCATTCCATCTTGGTTGTTTTAAACTAATTAATTTTTAGTCTTTTCTTTCCTGTCAACAGCACCTGCATCATCCCCTTTTTCTGCTCGCGCAGTTTATCGGCTTTGGCTTTAAGCAGTTGTATTTCTTTATCGGCTGCTTTCAACACATGGGCTATGGCGGTTTGTTCTTCGAGTAATGGTAAGTTTAATTTTAATTGACAAAGAGTTTTAAAGTAAACATATGTTCTTGAACCACCTTGCTTTTGTTCCTGTGCATGTATTTTGAACTCATTTCCTTCATTTAGTTTGCATAAAAGGAAATATTGGTCAATATTTTTAACAGTAAACACGGGATAGAGAGTGCTGACAATTCCTTTATCAACAATATCATTGACGTTAAACTTGAAAATTAAATCATCACTCATATGTCTATAGGTAAAATAACCACGAGGCACAACATTATATCCCGTATTATTTTCGCTAGCAACATCTCTTGTGTAATATTCCGATTGAAGAAAAATTCCTCTCCTTGAAGAAGTCAAAACTGGATACTGATTACTTGATGTTGATTTTTCATCGTGTTTTACAAGATAATTTTCAAGCCTTTCTTTTTTCCATTCTCCATCAAAGCCATTCAACCGTTTTTTTCCGGTCAATAAATTTTGCATCAGCCATTTTTTGCGGAGTTCTTTTTGCGCTATGAGTTGGTTGTTTTGGTTGATGGCGGTGTCCATCAAGCACAGAACAAGAGCAATAGCGCGTTGCTCGGAGAGGGGTGGGAGAATAATTTCAACACTTTTCATAATACCCGCACTTAAACCAGACATTATTCCACCATGACTTTTCCTTTTGATTTGATTTACGGTAAAAGGCGAATCAGAAATTGAAATTTTTAAAAATTCTTCACTTATTATTGATTTATCAGGTCTTACCCTAAGTAGATGAGAATTTAAAATACCCCTAGGCGCATCTTTTGGAACAATCGCTGAAGCCCCAATTGTACCCATCATGGAAATTATCAAATCACCTGGTTTAAGTTCGCATGATTTAAGCGTCTGGAATTTCTTTTCCGTTATAAAATTAGTACCGTAATTAAAGTTGTTATTGAAAGCTGTTTCTTGGTCATAAACCTTTACTCCATTTTCAACGAATTCTTCTTTCTTTAATTGACTACCGAAAGGGCCGATTTTAATTGAACCCTTTTCTTTCAATGCAATTTCATCTACAGTCTTCACCTCCCAATCGCTTGGAATGGTGGTATTGAAAAAGGGTTTTGTGGTGTTATTCTCTGCTTTTTCAGATTTTATCATTGCCATTTTGTCGTTTTCGGTAGTATTCCAAATGATTGAATAAGGTTTCTCCCCATTGCGTGTTTATTTCCTTTATTTCTTCAGGCAATAAATGCTTATGGAGCAATTTTTTGGTAAAAGAATTGATTATCTTACTGTTGCTAATTACGTCAAATCGGTCTACCAATATTTCATACCTATATTGCTCATATTTAATCTCGAAGTTGTAATTACAATCAAAAGGATCTACTCCTCCTTTTTTATAACCAATAAATCTCACTCCAAATTTCAATTCGCAATTTTGAGTTATTGTATATTTTGATAATGAGTAAATTTCTTCCCAATACTTTTTAAATTTATCAAATACATTGGGTTCATTAAGGTTGAAAATTCTGTTTAGATTTGAAATTTGAAAATCAATGTAATGATTGCTCGATAAATAGTAAGAAGAGAATTTATTTGTTGTTGTGATTAAATCATTTATTAAATCGAACAACCAGGTATTTAATTGTTGATTCAGTATCTCAAATGATAATTGTGTTTTAATATCATTAATTCCATCCTCAGCATCCAACTCTTTGGTCAACATGGCTAACTTCTTGTCCAGATCATCATCTTCCTCAATACTTTCCCCTTTGGCAGCTTTTATTGCCATTTCGAGTGAGCGAAGACATTCCAAACCTACAAATTCAGCTAACGGCTCCATATGATCTAATGTGCTTAGATTTAAAGCAGTATAATACTCTTTTCGTTTTTCAAGCTTTATAATGGCAGGAACATATCCGCAAAGCATTAAAATAAGGTTCATTAATATTCGGGCCATCCTTCCATTTCCATCACCAAAAGGGTGGATCTGTATAAAACGGACATGAAAACCACTTGCAATAAGTAATGGATGTAAATCATATTTTCTCCTCTTGCGTTTGGGAGGATCAATATGGTTGTTAAGCCAATTTATTAAATCATTCATCAATTTTGACACTTCCTGGGGTGGTTCAAAATCAATACGTTCATTCGTAGTTGATATCAAATAATTTGGCTGGGTTTTATATTCCCCTGGATTAATTTCAGCCTCGGAATCATAAGGTTCAACAAGTATAATTTTGTGAAATTCCTTAATCAGTTTTTCTGTTATTTTTAATTCATGATGAACAATATCTTCAAGTTTTTTTAATGCTTTGTCATGGCCTTGCATTTCGACATAGTCCCTGAAGGGTTTCCCTTCTGCTGTAATACCATGAATGATAAAAGCCCTTGTTTCGGAAGCCGATAACGTATTGCCCTCAATACTATTGGAATGGTAATTCCAATCTAAACGGAGTTTTTGATTAAGCCGGTTTAACCTGTCTTCAGTGATCGGCCGTAATGAATCAAGCTCGTCGCGCAGCTGATCCATTTTTCTTATTATTTCAGGTAATTTCATATGCTGTATTTTAGGTTAAGCTCCTAATTCAGTTATATATTTCGCCATCTCTTTTTGCACTTCTGCAAGTTCGGTTTCAAGTACCTCTATCTCCTTTTGTACTGCAGCAATATCAACTTCCGCTTCTTCCTCAAAGGTATCGACATAACGAGGAATGTTCAAGTTAAAATCATTTTCTTGTATTTCTTCAAATGTGGCTACAAAGCTGAATTTATCTTCCACAATTCCGGTTGGCAGTTTGCCCTCATTAAATTGGCGGTATGTGTCAACAATGTGTGTTATATCAGTATCACGTAGTTTGTTTTGATTTTTAGCCGATTCGTATTGTTTACTGGCATCAATAAATAATACATTCGTATTGTCGACTTTGCCTCTGTTGAAAATTAAAATAGCAGCTGGTATACCTGTACCGAAAAACAGGTTAGCAGGCAAGCCAATTACTGCTTCCAGAATATTTTCTTCAATAGTTTTCTGCCGGATTTTTCCTTCACTTGCTCCACGGAACAACACGCCATGAGGCACCACAACACCCACTTTCCCTTTCCCTTCGTAGGCGGTTTCAATCATGTGGCTAATAAATGCCCAATCGCCTTTGCTCTTTGGTGGCGTGCCTCTCCAGAAACGAAGGTATTTGTCGGTTTCAGGATCCCAACTAACAACTGTTTTTTCACCATCTTTGTCTTCTACTTTTCCCCACTTATCCAAACTAAACGGAGGATTGGCTACCACAGTATCAAACTTCATTAGGGCATCACCTTCTTTCAGTTTCGGATTACGGATCGTATCTCCCCAACGAATAGTCGCTTTATCAAAACCATGTAAAAACATGTTCATTACAGCCAACGCCCAAGTGCTACCATTTGCCTCTTGTCCGAAAAGTGAAAAATTATCGGAGCCAACTTCTTCTCCTGCTTTGATTAGTAAAGAAGCAGAACCACAAGTCGGGTCACAAATCCGTGATCCCGGTTTCGATTTTGTTAGTTTTGCAATTAGTGTAGAAACTTCTTTTGGCGTGAAAAATTCTCCCGCTTTTTTCCCGGCATCACTGGCAAAATTCTCAATCAGAAACATATATGCTCCACCAATAATATCTGTGCCTTCAAGATGTGATGGTCGCAAGTCTAATTTTTCTTTGTTAAAATCAAGCAACAGGTTTTTCAACCGGGTATTTTTGTCTTTTGTATCACCCAATACACTACTGTTGAAGTTGATATTCTGGAAAATGCCTGCACCATCTTCGCTGTAAAGTTTATCACGGTTGGCTTCCACCAGATCTTCCAATCCAATATCAATTAACTCGCCAATATTGAGTTCATTCCGATGATCATACAAATAATTGAAATGACTTTGTTCAGGAACAACAAATCGTTCATGTTTCATCGCACGGTCTGCCCGTTCTTTATCTCCATTGTATTTTTTCAAATGCGTTTCATACTTATCATCATGCACATCGCTTAGGTACTTTACGAAAAGCATGGTGAGCACATAATCCTTGTAGATACTTGGATCAATGCTACCTCGGAAGGTGTCGCAAGCTTTCCATACTGCATCGTTGATGTCTTTCTGTGTGATTTTTTTTGTCATGGATTTATTTTATTGCGTTAATTATTAGTTGTTGAATAAGCTTTTCCCGAAGGATTTCAATTTCTTGTTTCAGTTTTTTTTCTGTATTTCGAAGTTGTGTGATTTTTAAAATTAACTCCTGTGTTTTCAAATCAGGAATAAAAATCTCCAACTCGTCAAGTACTGCTTTTGAAATGGATGCGATGGATGTACCTCTTGCAAAATTCTTCAGAAACTGTTGAGAATCCGGATTATTCAGATACCACGTAAGATATTGAGGCAAAATAATTTCATTTTGAAGCCGGATAACAAAAAATGACGTAGAAGCAACCGATGCTGGGAAATGATCTTCAAATGCAACTGCAAAGTTTTTTGTACCTTTAGCAGCAAATAGTACATCTCCAGTTTTTAGTATATGTTTATCGCTTATATCATCAGCCATTAAATCTGGATGTAGCTCGACCGAGAGCAATCCATTTTCATCAAAGTGCCTTGCCTGTAAATAGACGATGTCACCATTATACGCTGGCTTAGCAAAAACTCCAGTCTGGATAGTAGCGATATTTTTTAATGTTGTTTTCAAATTTATATTTGTGTAATGACTCTACAAATATAAGTATTTATTTTCAATTTACCAAATAAAATTGAAATATAATTTAAGTATGCGTATTACAAATAACACATGATTTCTGGTCGTATTTTATAATGTGTTGTTTAATAATATTATATATCATTTGTTTGTTATTTAATGTTTTTGGAACGATAACAAAAAAAGCCCCTTTCGAAGCTTTTTCTGATCAGCAAGAGGCGGTATCCTGCTCATCGTCGATTAGGTTCCATGTGGCATATTCTGCATTTTCTTCTTCCCATGCTTTGAGGCTGGCTGAATCGGAGGTGGGATTCCAATTAAAATGGAAATGAGATTCATGGTTTTCAATAGTGTGATTTGCGGAAGTTTTTGAAGCTGTTTTCATGATACAAAAATTTAAGTTTTAAAATTATATGCAAGTGAACAGCTTGATAATTAGAGGCAGGCAAGGAGGAACTGGAATACCGGAATAAAAGTAGAGAGTGAGGATATGCCGGGAAAATCCTTTCATGAGTGAAACGTACGCGCGGGGATCAGAGCTAACTTAGCATAGAATTTTAACTGAATTTGTCATGAAGGCAGTGGAGCATCCGCAGAAATACCACCGAAAACCCAATCTCCAGGACTAATTTTAAAACCAAAGGTGCTGCCAGGCATAGGGAAAAGGAAGTAAATGCTTTGCCACCTGTTTATCGGAGCCGGATACCGTTGTCATTTCAGGAAAAGCTTCTTTAGGGGCTAAAATAATGGGGGAGTGTAACTGATCTGATTCAGAACACGAACAAAAAAAGAGGCCCTGATCGAGCCTCTCTGAATGAATATTCCGGATTGTCAGGGTTGCCCGTCTGACTGGTGCATCAGGATATAATCAACCGCATTTTGTGCCTGGGCAGCAGCCAGAACCAGGACCTTCGGATCGTCGTTGAAAGTTCTGATCCAGCTTTTAATATATGCGGCATTGTTTTCGATGGTCTGCTGTTCAATACCGGTAATCCCGCACAGGTAAGCAGCACCCATCTCTGCCGTTAATTCTTCTTGGCTATAATCCTGATTACCAAACTGATGATCTTTTATTTTTTCATGACGGCCAAGCCTGGAGCGGTGGCCAGTGCAATGGATTGCTTCATGGTAAAGCGTTGAATAACAGTACTCATCGCGAAAGAAAGACCGTTGATTGGGCATACAGATCGTATCTGTTGACGGAGAATAGTAGGCATGAGTATCATCCCATCTGATATTAGGGCAGTCTTTCCATTCATAGATAATCCGGTCAGCGGCTACGATGGAATTAAAATCATGGTCAAAAGCCTCCGTATCCGGAATTTTCTTTGGATCGATCCCTTCGGTTTGCGTTAGGTTAAAAACATTGTAATAGCGAAGAAACGGGACTTTTTTGATCTCTCCGTTTTTGTCTTCCGATTCTATAATCTTCCAGAAGACAACCATCGTTGCTTTTTCACCTTTTCGGATGTTACCGCCCAGTACTCTTGCCTGTTCGAAAGTCATGTAAAAAGGTGAATTATAAGGAAGGCAAAGTAGCATCCAGAAATTGATTCCGGTATAAGGGCGATTGGATATCATGTTACGAGGCATTCCATTCTTTGTCCGCCAGGGAATCTGCCATGGCACAACTCCCGCTTCCAATCTGTCAATAATCTTTTGTGTAACAACTTCATAAAGATCCATTTTATTCATCTGTGATGCTTCTGCCTTGAAGACTTATTTTGGCAACTGGCACGCCGGTTAAATTTTTGCGTGCCGATCATTGAGCTGCCACGGATAAGGTCAACGGGGTGCATGTCAGTTTGCCACCCTGCCCGAAGGGTAGTGTTATTTAGGCAAACTGAATGCATCCGAAGGATTCCGGCGCGCCGGAACCCCTTTACCATTCCGTTGAGCGATCAATATTTTTGTGAAAATTTGAGTGGAGGGTATTTTCTTAAAAATCAAAATCTTTCATTTTCGGAATTGAAATCTTAACAATTTTACATTTTAGGCAAAATGCTGTCACTTCTATTTGTGTTCACAATATTTGCTCGTTCATTGTAAATGAACAAAAGACTTTGATGAACAGATAAGACTTAAAAAGTTCTCAAACAATAGCACGAGTTGCAGCATGAATTGCAGCACGAGTCATTGTTTCCTCCATTTATTAAAAGCCAATGAATTGTGATAGCAATCCAATAATTAAAACCTCATTGCCTTCCCTTTCCTTTTCTGCTTCAGCATCTTCTTATTTTTATTCTGCTCTTTCTCCTTGCTGTACCAGGGCATTAACTTAAGCATCTCAAGGATTGAATTTGAAAAGAAGTTCTTTGCGTCAAGAAGGTATTTCAGCTGTTCAGGGTTCAGATTGACTTCCTGGATTCCGGACGGATGATTGCTAAGGTAATACTGATCTTCTGTTTTCACGACGTTGTACTTATCTATAAGATCTTTTGTAAGACCCGGCTTCAATGATTTACGGTTCTGGTTGTATTCCCGGTAAAAGTCGTACTGGTTGATATTTTGTTCCGTTTCAATAATTCTTCGGATGGAATAACGGTAATAATCTTTGATCGCAGATTCTGTAAAACTCTTTGAAAGGTCATCCATACCGGAGGAAATCCGATTAAATTCATTACTATCTGACAGTTTAATCTCTTTAAACGGAATATTTGTTTCACGATTCTTCAATTCCAACATAGTAACCTTTTCATAATCAACTAGTCCTTCAGAGACAAACCGGAACTTTTCAGCGAGAACACGATTGTAATCTTTGATAATGGCATAAAAATCCTTATTCGTCATATTGAAATAGTCGAGTCGGATCAATTGTTTATCAATCAGAAACGGATTGCTGAACACCATTTTATTGTCAGGACTGTAGATTTTGTAGTTTCCCGTTTCAGAAGATCGGAACAGAAATATACCTTTCTCTTTCAACTCAAGGGCTGCATTCTGCGCATCACAGAACCGGTATTTTTTGAATAGCTCTTTAAAACCGGAGGTAACCTGCTCTTCTACTTGCTTTACCAATTCTTTTTCCGGTCTGTTGTCCGTCTCCGGGATTTTTATCCGTTCTTTAAGTTCGGACATGCGAAGTGGATTTCTAATTGTTTTATTCTCATCGTTTGTTACAGCTACGACTTCTCCCCT